>WNGA01003676.1_pt1 | contig 31401 bp, 31 predicted proteins | sample 5400061 | NCBI WGS metagenome assembly WNGA01 (sample SAMN13153366, study PRJNA577476) | soil metagenome | isolation source: 100 cm soil or saprolite under grassland replicate 2 | place: USA:California | collected 2016-06-15 | reverse complement strand
CGGCTCACCGCGCGAATCGACGCGCCCGTCGTCGCGGGCGAGGAGCACGTCGTGATCGCGTGGCCGATCGAGAGCGACGGCCGCAAGCGTCACGCCGGATCGGCCGTTCTCTCGCGCGACGGCGAGACCCTCGCGGTCGCGCGTGCGCTCCTGATCGAGCCGCGAGACAAGTAGCGGGCGAGGGCCGGCAACAGATCGGTCTCGTTCGCTAAACCACCCCAGAACTGCGACGCAGGCGCGTAGCCCCTGGTAGAAGTGGCGGCCTCGTGAGGAGAGGCTCGGCTATTGAAAGCCGGTGGCGGCTGCGCTTGACGCTGGGATGCGCGGCGCTGGGGTGCGCGGCGCTGACCTTGCTGTTCGCGACAGGGCGCGCCGGCGCGGCGAGCGGGGGCGGCCCCACGTTTCGCGCGCACGGCAGCGTCGAGCAGGTCTACGTGACCGGTCTGCGCCCGCGGGCGCGGATGACGCTCCTCAATCACAGCGGCCGGAAGGTCGCCACGAAGCGGGCCGACGGGCTGGGCGGCCTGTTGTTTCGCCATGTGAGGCCGGGGGCCGGCTATCGCGTTCGTCTCGCCGGGGGAGGAGCGAAGTCGGGGCCGCTGAGGGTGCTCTCGACGCGCTCGGCGCCGCCGAGCACGAAGACCTACAAGCAGCAGATCCCGCCGGACGGCTACGGGTACCTGAGGACCCGCGACGGCACCAAGCTGGCCATCGACGTGCACCCGCCGCAGGACGTCACGAACGCTGTGCCGGGCGTCGAGCCCCCGACCGTCCCGAGCGGCCCTACTCCGACCTTGATCGAGTACTCGGGCTACGGATACGCCAATCCGGCTGGTCCGGTGAACGGGATCGCGATCCTCGCCAACCTCATGGGGTTCACGGTGGTCGACGTGAACATGCGCGGCACCGGCTGCTCGGGCGGTGCGTATGACTTCTTCGAGCCGCTTCAGAACCTCGACGGCTATGACGTAATCGAGACGGTCGCGCGGCAACCCTGGGTCCTGCATCACAAGGTGGGGATGATGGGCATCTCCTACGGCGGGATCAGCCAGCTGTTCACGGCCCAGCTCGATCCGCCCCACCTGGCCGCGATCTCGCCGATTTCGGTGCTCGACCAGGTGCAGACGACCCTCTATCCGGGCGGCATTCTCAACACCGGGTTCGCGGTCGCCTGGACGAAGGAGCGCGCCTACGAAGCCAAGCCCGCGTCTCCGCACGGCGGACAGGCCTGGGCGTATGAGCGCATCCAGGAGGGCGACCAGATCTGCAAGAAAAACCAGGTCCTCCACGGCGAGGCGGCGGACCTGATCGGGAAGATCCGCGCCAACAACCACTACAGGCCGAAGGTGGCCGACCCGCTGTCGCCGATCACCTTCGTGCACAAGATCAAGGTGCCGGTGTACATGGCCTGCCAGTTCACGGACGAGCAGACGGGCGGTCACTGCCCAACTCTGGCGGAGCACATGACCGGCACGCGGCGCAAGTGGTTCACCTACACGAACGGCACCCACGTCGACTCGCTCGACCCGGAGACCTACAACCGCTGGTGCGACTTCCTCCAGATATTCGTGGCGAAACGGACGCCGGGGCCCTTCTGTGCGCCAAACCAGGGCGCCGCGCCGGTGATCTACTACGAGGCGATGGGGATTCCCGGGGTGACGATGCCGCCCGATCCGATCCAGGAGCAGCCAACCTACGCGGGGGCGCTGGCGGCCTTCAAGCAGCTGAAGCCCATCCGCGTCCTGTTCGACAGCGGTGCCGGCGGCTCGTCGGCCGGCCAGCCGAAGCCCGGCTTCGAGCGCTCTTTCAACAGGCTCCCCATCCCGGGAGTCAAGGCCCACGCCTGGTACCTCTCCGCCAAAGGCGGGCTCCGCGACAAGCCGCCCGCCGGCTCGCATGCCGACACGTTCAGGTGGGACGCGCACGCCCTTCCGCTGACCGACTTCACGGGCAGCACCAGCACGGGGGACAACGGCCTCTGGACCGCCACGCCGGACTACCAGTGGAAGCAGAACCCGCCGGGCAGCGCCGTCTCCTACCTGGCGCGCCCGCTCCCCAGCGACACAACCGTGATCGGCGCCGGCGCCGTGCACCTGTGGGTGCGCTCCTCCACTCCGAACGTCGACCTCCAGGCCACCGTCACGGAGGTGAGGCCCGACGGCAAGGAGACCTTCGTGCAGGACGGGTGGGTGCGAGGCAACGAGCGAAAGCTCGACCGTCGCAAGTCAACGCCGCTGGAGCCCGTCTTGAGCCTCAGGAAGTCCGCTGTTTCGCCGCTGCCGGCAGACCGCTTCGTCAGGGTCACGATCCCCCTCTACTACGAGGGGCACGCCTACCGCGCCGGCTCGCGAATCCGGGTCACGATCGCGGCCCCGAACGGCGCCCAGCCGATCTGGTCGTTCAGCCAGACGCGGCCGAAGGGGCATGCGAGGGTTTCGATCGCCTACTCCAAGCGCCTGCCGTCGAGGCTGACTCTCCCCGTTGTGCCGGGCGTGGACGTTCCGACCGAGCTGCCACCGTGCCCGGGGCTGCGGGGCGAGCCATGCCGCGACTACCAGCCGTTCCAAAACCGCACGGCGACGCCCTAAACCTCCTCTCCCAGGCAGCGGGACGCGACGCATTCGACACATTGCGCGCGCCATGGGTGAGCTCGTGCGCCCTACGGTGCGGGCCATATGAGCGATGCGGTGCGACACCGGTGTTACTCTGATGATGTGCCCACCAAGCGACGCCGCCACGCGATCACCGAGACGCCCCCGGTCCAAGAGGCGCTCGACGAGCTGCGCCGGGAGCTGGCCGGGGAACCGCTGCGCCTGTCCGAGCTGGTGATCCTCGGGGCACAGCAGAAGCTCACTCGGCTTCGCGCCGAGCGCGGCGACGTCCAGGCCCGGCGCAAGCGCCTCGCGGACCGCGTCCGCGCACGCGATCTTCCCGTTGATGTCGACGCGGCTGACGAGGTGGATCGCATCGGCTGGGCTCGCCGGTGACGGGCGGGATGCTTATCGACACGTCCGCGTGGTCTCGCATTGGACACCCCTCGCTGCCGGCGTCGCGAGCGAACGACATCGCCGACGCCCTCGAGCAGGGGAGCTTGATCGTCTGCCTTCCCTTCCTGCTCGAGGCGGGCTACTCCGCTCGTGACGCCTCCGATCACGCACGAGTGCAGGAGGAACTCCAAGCGCTGCCGTCGGTGGGCATCGACGAGGAGGTGGAGCGTGATGCGCTCGACGCACAGGGCCGGCTGGCGCGAACCGGGCACCACCGTATTTCGCCGGCGGACATCATCATCGCGACGCTCGCCGACCGCCATGGGCTAGGCGTCCTTCACTACGACAGCGACTTCGAGCACATCCTCGAGCGGACCCACCTTCGCTTCGAGAGCATCTGGCTTGCCGAGCGGGGGACCCTCTAAGCGCCGGCGGCGTCCCACCATCTCGAGGAGTTCGTTGAGCGGGCGCGAGGGAGCGGTGGCTCCGCGGAGCCGGCTGGTGTTAGCATCATGCATCACGATGCGGAGAACCACAGTGACGGCTGAGGAGGAGACGCTCGCCACGCTTCGAGCCGAGGCGCGGCGGCGCGGCGTCTCGCTGAGCGCCGTCCTAGCCGAGGCGGTCGAGGAGAAGGCCGCCTCGATACGCGACGCGCGCCGGCCGCGGACCGGGGTGGGTGCGTCTAGCGACGGGCGGTCGGCGGCCCAACTCACGTCGGCTCCCGTGGCCCGTCCGCCGGCCTAGCCGCGCGACGTGGCGCTCATCCTCGATACCGGACCGCTGCTCGCGGCTCTGGACGCAAACGATCCCGACCACCGACGGTGCGCCGCGCTGATCGAGGAGGCGCGCGAGGATCTGCTCGTCCCCGGGCTCGTGCTGGCCGAGCTCGACTACTGGTGTCTGGAGCGCCTCGACGCCAACGCGTGGCTGGTCTTCTTGGAGGATCTGCTCGCGGGCGCGTACCGTCTCGAGCCCCCGAGCCACCGAGATCTGCGCCGCTGCCGGGAGCTTCAAGCTCAGTACGAGGATCTGCGGCTGGGAGTCGTGGATGCGAGCATCGTGGCGCTGGCCGAACGCCTCGGCGAGGAGCGGATCGCGACGCTCGACCATCGGCACTTCTCGGTGGTGCGGCCCGAGCACGTGAGGGCGCTGACGCTGGTGCCGGCCTGAGCGCACAACTGGCGCGCGACGGCGCGGCGCGATCTACGATCGCGAGCCAAGGTGGAGGCTCGCGTGTGGCACAGGGGATGGGCGGTGGTTTTGGTCGTGGCGGCGGCGCTCGCCGGGGCCGTGGCGCCGGCGAGCGCCGCCGCGCAGGAGCCGCCGCCGATCGACGTGCCGATCTTCGGGCAGTTTCGCTCCGTGCTCGCCCAGGGCGAGGGGCAGTCCGTCACGGCGACCGACCTCGCCGCCTATGAGGCCTCCGGCGAGCCGCCCGAGAGCTTCGTGAGCCAGCAGCCCCTCTACGTCGACATCATGCCCCACGCCGGATCGCTCTCCGCGAGCGACCTCGACACCTACTACAAGGACACGAACTTCGGGGCAATGCCCGGCGGGGTCGCCAAGGTGGAGACCCCCGAGCCGGGCGTGCAGATCTTCCGCGACGCCGACTACGGCATGGCGCACATCTACGGAGATACCCGCTACGACGTCATGTTCGGTGCCGGCTACGCGTCCGCCGAGGAGCGCCTGTTCTTGATGGACGCGCTCCGGCGCACCGCGAAGGGGACGCTCGCCGGCCTGCTCGGCCCCTCAGCCGCCTCCGACGACGCCGCACAGCTCACAGACCAGGACTTCTCAAATGCCGAGCTGACCGACCAGTTCAACCGCCTCGACCAGCGCTTCGGCGCCGCCGGGGAGCGAACGCAGGCCGACATCCTCGCCTACATCGACGGGATCAACGCGCGGATCGAGGAGGTGAAGGCGAATCCCACCGAGATGCCCGCCGAGTACGCGGCGCTCGGCACGACGCCCGATGAGTGGACGGTCTCCGACACCGCGGCGATGGCGGTGCTCCTCGTCACCCAGTTCACGGTGTCGAACGGCGGCGAGGAGGTGGCGGCGGAGCTCCAGCAGGCCTTCCGCAAGAAGTTCGGCAAGGGCTGGAAGCAGCCCTACCACGACCTGCGCGAGGCCGACGACCCCGAGTCCTACGTGGTCGCCAAGCGCCCCTTCCTCTCCGATCGCCCCGGGCCGGTGAAGCCGGGCCTGAACGTGCGGCCGGCGTTCGGCTCGATCACGCCGCGAAACCCCGAGATCCAGGGGCCCGACGCCGGCGAGCAGGCCGCCGCGCGCGCCGCGGCGCCGGACTGGGTGAGCTCGGTGGCGCACCTGAAGGCCTCGCTGCCGCCGGTGGAGTCGAACGCCGTGATGGTCACCCGCCAGCTCTCCTCCGATTCCCACGCGCTCGCGGCGATGGGGCCGCAGGTGGGCTACTACTCGCCGCAGATCTTCGTGGAGTACGAGCTCCATGGCGGCGGCATCGACTCCGAGGGCGTGAGCTTCCCCGGCGCCTCCCCGTGGCCCCTGATCGGGCACGGGATCGACTTCGCCTGGTCGGGCACCTCGGCCAACGGCGACAACCAGGACACCTTCGTCGAGCGCCTCTGCAACCCGGACGGCTCCGAGGCCACCAAGGACTCGACGCACTACATGTATCGGGGGCGCTGCACGCCGTTTGAGATGCGCGACCAGACGGTGACGACGCCCGTCTCCCCAGTCGACCCCCAGCCGCCGCAGCAGATCACCTACCGCACGATGCGCTCCGTCCACGGGCCAGTGTTCGCCTTCGCCCGCGCGGGCGGCCAGACGGTGGCGCTCACGAAGGCAAAGGCGGTCGACTTCCACGAGCTGAACGCGGCGGTGTCGTTCATGCGGCTCGCCGAGAACCAGGCCACCGATCCGGCCTCCTTCATGCGGATCATGGGCCAGTTCCCCGGCACCGAGAACTGGTTCTACGTCGACCACGAAAACGTCGCTTTCATCCAGTCCGGGCGCTACCCGCGCCACGCCGAGGGCACGGACGTCGACCTCCCCTACTGGGGCGACGGGCGCGCCGATTGGCAGGGCTTCGACCCCGAGGACTACACCTTCCGCGCGATCCCGCCCTCCCATCGCCCGCAGGCGGTGAACCCCTCGGACGGATTCATCATCTCCTGGAACCAAAAGGAGGCGATCGGGTGGCGAAAGGGCCCGCGCGAGTGGTCGAACGGGCCCGTCCACCGAGCGATGATGCTCCAGAACCGGCTCTTCCACCAGGCGCGAAAGAACGGCGGGCACGTAGATCTGACCGGGCTCACGCGGGCCGTCAACCTCGCCGCGACCACGGACCTGCGCGGCGAGGAGATCTGGCCCTGGATGCGCAAGGTGATCGGCAAGGTCGGCGGGAAGAAGGGGAAGCTCGTGAAGATCCTCAACTCTTGGCATCGCTCGGGCGCCAACCGCCTCGACCGAAACGGCGACAACGTCTACGAGCACTCGGGCGCGGTCGCCCTGATGGACGCTTGGTGGCCGAAGTTCGTCACCGCGGAGTTCGAGCCCGTGCTCGGCAAGGACCTCTTCGAAATGGTCCGCGACCGGGTGCTCGGCTTTGGCGACTTCGGCTGGGACTGGTCAAGCCAGGTGCAAAAGGACCTTCGCAACGTGCTCGGGCACTTCGAGGCCGACCGCTACTCGCGGATCTACTGCGGCGGGCCGCGGCCTGTGTCGAGGAGTGTGGCCGAGCGCAACGCCGCGACGGCGGCGTGCCGCAAGGTGATGCTGCGGACGCTCGGCGCGGCCTTCGACGAGGTCGCCTCACAGCAGGGCAGCAACGACCCGGCGCAGTGGAAGGTCTACGCGACCTGCGACGACCCGGACACCTGCGACGAGATCGTGCCCAACACCGCGGGCGCCGTGGACACCCCGCCCTTCCCCTGGCAGAACCGCGGCACCTACCACCAGATCGACGAGATCCCCGGGCACCGATAGGGATGGAGCGGAAGAGGCCCGGTTTGTCGATGTCGGTCGCCGGGGGTCGTTAGCTCGAGAGGCCGTCGATGGCGGCGATCGCCTGCTCGACGTCGGCGCCGGTCAGCTCCCGGTAGCGGGTGACTGCGTCCTTTCTCTTGCCGGCTTGGGTGAGCTCCGCAACCTCGGGCGGGACGTTGCCCGGATCCGTCGGCGGGTGATCGGCGCGGCCCATCGGGACGAAGGGCCGGCCCGCCCCCCATTTGCTCATCTCCAGGATGTGTTGCTCGATGTAATCGAGACGCTCGTCGAACCGCTCCAGCGCGGCGCGGACTTCATCGTCGATCTCGTCGCAGCCCTACTTCATCCCGCCGTGGTGCGAGCCGCCGCCCATCCCGCTCATCATCATCCACATCATCGCGCCCATCATCAGCAGGCACGGAATGGCGAAGAGCGCCGCGTAGCCGACGACGCCGGCGGCGGCGAGGATGAGCCCAACGCCGAGCAGCGGAAGGCACAGCCACATCATCCACATCATCGAATGCCGCATGGGTGCGACTCCTTTCGTAGAGCCACCGAACCCTCGCACGACGCCTCGCCTGCGGCATCGGGGCGCGGTACGGATCTTCGTGGGTACTTAGTACTGGTCGTTACTCAAAGCCAAGGCGACAGAATGGGCTCGTGGCAGCCACGCCTCGGACCGTCGCCCTCGGGGACCAGCGGCTGAACCGGATCGGGCTCGGCACCAACCGCCTGAGAGACAGGGCCGAGAACCGCTCCTTCCTCCAGGCGGCCGTCGCCGCGGGGCTCAACTTCATCGACACGGCGCATCTGTACGCGGGCGGCGAGAGCGAGACGGCGATCGGCTCGACGCTGGCGCCGTTTCCCGACGACCTCGTAGTCGCGAGCAAGGGCGGCTATCACGGCGGCGGGACCGATCGGCTGCGGGCCGAGCTCGAGCGGAGCTTCGAGCGGCTGCGGACCGAGACGATCGCCCTGTACTACCTCCACCGGGTCGATCCAGAGGTTCGGATCGAGGAGACGATGGCCCTGCTCAAGGAGTACCAGGACACCGGGCGGATCACGCACATCGGTCTCTCCGAGGTGACGGTGGACCAGGTCGATCGCGCGCGCTCGGTGGTGCCGATCAGCGCCGTCCAAAACGAATACAACCTCTCCGAGCGCAAGTACGACGACGTGATCGACTACTGCGAGTCCGCGGGGTTGGTGTTCGTGCCGTTCTTTCCCCTTCGCGGCCGCAAACGCGGCGCCGTGGCGAAGATCGCCGAGCGCCACGGGGCCACCCCGAGCCAGATCAAGCTCGCCTGGCTTCTGCACCGATCGCCGGCCATGCTGCCGATTCCCGGAACGCTCTCGCTCGAGCACCTGAGGGAGAACCTCGCGGCGCTCGACATCGAGCTGTCCGGCGAGGAATTTGAGACGCTGAGCGCCGGCTGACGTCCTGAAGGTCGTGAGCCGCTCGTCTGCCCTCATGGTGCCGGCAAACCAGATCGAGGGGCAAACCAGATCGAGGATCATGCGACACGGATGGCCTACGCACCCACCGCCCGGCATCTACTGCGCGCCAAGGACCTCGCCGACGCGCGGTACTTCGAGCCGCTCGGCGTGGACGACCTGGCGCGGGCCGCCGGCCTCTCGCGCGCCCACTTCAGCCGCGAGTTCCGGCGGGCATTCGGCGACCCCCCTCACGCCTACCTGCTGACCCGGCGCCTCGAGCGGGCCGCCTCGCTTTTGCGAGACACGGACCGCTCCGTCACCGACATCTGCCTCTCGGTGGGGCTGCAGAGCCTCGGCTCGTTCACCACCAGCTTCACACGCACCTACGGCGTCTCCCCCACGGCCTACCGCGCGAAGTTTCCGCCGGCGGCGCGTCACGCGCGCATTCCGCTGTGCGTGCAGCGCGTCTACGGGCGCCCGCAACACCGCACGTTTCGAGAAGACAACGGGGCCGCCCGCGACTAGCGTGGGCGGCGACCGTTCCACTCGAAAAGGAGGACGAAGTGATCAGGATCGCCCACGCGCAGCTCTGGGTCAACGACCAGGACGAGGCGCTCGAGTTCTATACGCAGAAGCTCGGGATGGAGGTGCGCTCCGACGTGACGCTCCCCGAGATGGGGAACTTCCGCTGGCTCACGGTGGGACCGGCGGGGCAGCCCGACGTCGCCATCACCCTGATGGCGATTCCCGGCCCGCCCGTGATGGACGAGGAGACGGGCGACCAGGTGCGGAAGCTGCTGGCGAAGGGGTTCGCGGGCACCGTGTTCCTCGCCACCGACGACTGCCGGGCCTCCTACGAGGAGCTCAAGGGGCGCGGCGTCGAGTTCGTCGAGGAGCCCGAGGAGCGCCCATATGGGATCGACTCGTCGTTCCGCGATCCCTCGGGGAACCACCTCCGGCTGACCCAGGCCCGGGAGATGGCAACCACCTGAGCGTCGAAGCTGTGAACGGGACGCCGATCGTCGACGTGAAGCCGGTGCTCGGCGGCGACGTCAGCGAGCGCTGAGGCGGCAGCGCCTCGACGATCGCCTTCCCCCGCGGAAGGTCTGCGCCACCTGCGACGACTCCGACACCTGCGACGAGATCGTCCCCAACACCGCCGGGCACGGTTTGTTCGGCCCCGGACCGGGTAGGGACCGATCGCAAAATCGTCCACGGAAGGAGGCAGCATGGAGAGGAGGATTTTGCGGGTGCGCGCACCCTTGATCGCGCTGGCATCCGCCGGGATCCTGTGCTTCGCGCTCGTGGGTACCGCGTTCGCCGGTCCCTACACAATCGGCGGGCTGAGCCAGGCCACTGGCCCCAGCCCCTTCGCGCCCGGTTGTGGCGGATCCGGCGAGGGCTCTGCCACGAGCTTCAATTTCCAGGACAGCGAGGTGGAGCCCTGGGTGGCGGTCGATCCGACCGACGCCAGCCACATGGTTGCGTTCTGGCAGCAGGACCGATGGTCCGACGGCGGCGCCCACGGCCTGGTGGCAGGCGTGACGCATGATGGCGGCACGAGCTGGACCACCAGCTTCCCGGCGTTCAGCCGCTGCGCCGGAGCCGGTCCGGGAGATCCGGGCTACTTCGAGCGCTCGTCCGACCCGTGGGTGAGCTTCTCGCCCAACGGCGTCCTGTACTCGATCGCCATCGCGACCGACTTCTCAACAGCCCGCAACGCGGTGCTGGTGAGCAGGTCGACCACGGGAGGCGCTTCGTGGCAGACGCCGATCACGCTCAAGTTCGACCGCGCGAGGGCCGACGTGCCGCTGGGCACGAATTTCAACGACAAGGAGTCCCTCACCGCCGATCCGGGCGATTCGAGCTTCGCCTACGCCGTTTGGGATCGTCTCGTGTTCCCGAACGAGCGAGCTTCGGCGGCGGCGGTCGAGCACACGTTCGCGTTCCGCGGCCCGACCTGGTTCTCGCGCACCACGAACGGCGGCGCGAGCTGGGAGACGGCGCGTCCGATCTATGACCCCGGACAGCAGAACCAGACGATCTCCAACCAGATCGTGGTGAGGCCGGACGGGGGACTGGTTGATGGCTTCGTGCTCATCAAGCAAAGCCAGAGCGACCAGAAGAGCCGCGGGTTCAGCGTCCGCATCATTCGCTCGCCCGACAACGGCGAGACCTGGTCCACGCCGATCAAGGTGGCGCCGTTCCACGCGGTAGGGGTCACCGACCCCGAGCCGGTCCACTGCCGGCCGTTCCTGTCGACCAATCCACTCTGCACCCTGGTGCGAACCGGGGACATCGTCCCCGACTTCGCCGTGGATCGGACCGGCGGGGCCAACAACGGCAACCTGTACGCGGTCTGGCAGGACCATGACTCGTCGCCGTTCGGCGATGACTCGATCATGTTCTCGAGCTCGACCAACGGTGGGACGAGCTGGTCGGCGCCCGTGAAGGTCAACGACACGCCAGCCGGCGCCTACAACACACAGGCGTTCACCGCAGCGGTAGATGTCAGGGGCGATGGCGACGTTGCCGTGACGTACTACGACATGCGCGACGACGCGCAGGGCGATGGGACGCTCGACACCGACTACTGGATCGCGCACTCGCATGACGCAGGACAGACCTGGAGCGCTTCGCAGAAGATCTCCGGGCCGTTCGACATGCGCTCGGCCCCCTACGCTCGCGGCTATTTCGTGGGCGACTACGAGGGGCTGGACAACATCGGCAGCCTGTTCGAGCCGTTCTTCGTCCTGGCCAACAACGGCAACCAGGCGTTCAACGACCCGAACAAGACCGACGGGTTCCTGTCGAGCGCCGGTTAGCCGGCGGCGCGCCGTTCCATGCGGCTGAGCGAGGGCCCTCCTTCGGGAGGGCCCTCGTGTGCCGGGCTTATGATCCTCGCTGACAGCTTTGCGGGATAAGGAGGGTTCCTAGTGCGTCGACCTGTTTTCGCCACCGCTCTCTGTGCGGCCGCGCTTCTCGCGCTCGTCGCCGCCCCGCAGGCCGGGGCGTTCATCTCGCACCTGAAGGCGCCGGGCCACCATCCCAAGGCCGGTGAGCCGTGGAAGATCAAGGTGACGGCGACCACGAGGTCGGGGAAGGCCCTGCGTGCCACGGCGCTCTACAAGTACCTCTACAACGGGCAGGTGGTGGGGACCGCGAGCCCCTACAGCCGCCACAGCACCAAGCCCTACCCGTTCCGCGGCCATTTCCGCGACACGCTTCACTGGCCGAAGCGCGCGGTCGGCTTCAGGCTCACCTTCCGGGTCGTGGTCGACACAAGGCACCACGGGACAGAGCATGACGACTACTGGGTCCGTGTCCAACCCTGACCCTGGGCCCGCCGGGCGCGGCGCGACGGTTGTCGCCCGCGAGCTGCGGCGCGAGTTCCCGGGCCCGATCGTCGCCCTCGCCGGCGTCTCGCTGGCGCTGGACCCGGGCGAGTTCGTGATGCTCACCGGGCCCTCGGGCTCGGGCAAGACGACGCTTCTCTCGATCGTCGGCGGCCTCGACGAGCCGACCTCAGGGACGGTGGAGGTCGACGGGGTGGCGCTTGCGACCTGGCGCCACGACGGCTTTCACCGCGACGTCGTCGGCTTCGTCTTCCAGCACCACTACCTGCTGGGCCACCTGCCGGCCCACGTCAACGTCGAGATCCCGCTGATGGGCACCGGGCTTGGAACCGCCGAGCGCCGCGAGCGCGCCGAGGCGCTGCTGACGGAGGTGGGGCTCGCCCACCGCAGCGACTCGCTGGCGGGTCACCTGTCGGGCGGTGAGCGCCAGCGAGTGGCGGTCGCTCGCGCGCTGGCCAACAATCCGCGCCTCTTGCTTGCAGACGAGCCGACCGGCTCCCTGGACAGCAGCGACACGGGTCGGATCATCGACCTTCTCGAGGAGACTCGCGCTCGCCGCGGGATGACGCTGCTGGTCGTGAGCCACGACGAGGCCATCGGCCGCCACGCCGACCGCCGGCTGTATCTGCGGGACGGGCGGCTCGTGCCCGAGCCAGGGGCGGTGGGCCTAAGCGCCGCCCAGTAGCCGCATCGGCGAGACCGTCGTCCCGCGCCAGGCGGGATAGAGGCCGCCCAGGACGCCGATCGACACCCCGATCAGAAGCGCCTGGCCGATCGTCCACAGCGTCACCCGCGGTGAGACCACCGCCGAGACGTCGAGCGCCCGGTTGAGCGCGTCCGCCCCAAGGACCCCGAGAAGGAGGCCCACGCCGGCGCCGAGAATGCTCGTCGCGATGCCCTCGCCGAGGACCAGGAACGCGATCCGAAGGCGGCGCCAGCCGACGGCGCTCAAGAGCGCCAGCTCGCGCTCGCGCTCCAGCACCGCCATCGCCATCGTGTTGGCGACGCCGAGCCCGCCGACGATCAGCGCCAGCGCGGCGATGATCGTCACCGCCTTGTGCACCAGCTCGCCGTTGGCGCCGATGCGGCTGGGGTCATCGGCCGTCCCGATGACGGTGATCCCCGGGAACGCCTTGCGGATCGCCGCCTCCGCAGTGGCCTGGGGCTCGTCGGGGGGAAGCTGGACCGCGACCGTCGTGGCGTCGCCCGGACGGTGCTCGAGGCGCTGCGCGGCCGCGATGTCGACCGTGGCGCCGGTGTCCTCGAAGAAGACGCCGGTGTGGTAGATGCCCGCGACCTTGAACGGGGTGTCCTTGACGGTGAGGGTGGATCCGGGGTGCAGGCGAAGCTGGGCGGCGAGGCGGTCGCCGACCAGGATGTCGTTGGGGCCCATGCTGCGTGTGCCCTCTGAAATCACCTCGCGTTGAGCGACGAAGCCCTGGGGGTCGACGCCGAAGACGATCGCCGCCGGATTCTGGTGGACTCCGGCGACCACGAGGAGGAGCGGAGTGGCCTGGGCGACGTCGGGGCGGCTCTCCAGCCTTTCGGCGAACGCGGTCGGGAGCACCGACGCGGTGGGGTCGGAGACGCCCGCTTGGAAGATGCCCATGTCGGCCTGCCCGAGGTGGACGAGCTCGCTCGCGGTTCGCTTGAGGCCGGCGCCCACCGAGAGCAGGGCGACGATTATCCCCACCCCGAGCGCGATGCCGAACGCGGTCGCGGCCGTGCGGGCCTTATGCCGCCCGAGGTTGGAGGCGATCAGCGCGAGCACGGCGCCCCGAAAGCTACCGCGCCCCGCCCCCGGCGACCCGGATCCGCCCACGCGCGCAAGCTCCACCTCGGGCCTCACGGGCGGCGTCGGGCTGGGGGGGCGATGAGAACATGTCGGCATGGGAAGCGTTCCCCCGCCCGTCCGCGACACGCTCGGGCGGCGTGCCGGCGAGGAGATGGCCCTCAACGACCGCTACCTCAATCCCCAGCTGGGGCGCATCGTGCGCACACTGGGCTTCGACCGCCGCTGGGTGGCGGGGAAGGGGGCGTACCTGATCGACGACCGCGGCGACCGGTACCTCGACCTGCTGAGCGGCTACGGGGTCTTCGCGGTTGGTCGCAACCACCCGGAGGTCATGAGCGCGATCGCGGACGTCATCGCCGCCGGCACCGCCAACCTGCCGCAGCTCGGGGTGACGCTGCTGAACGGAGTGCTGGCGGAGGAGCTCCTGGACCGCGCCCCCGGCACAGTCGACGCCATGGTCCCGGCCAGCAGCGGCACGGAGGCGGTCGAGGCCGCGATCAAGCTCGCCCGAGCCGCGACCGGCCGCCCCCGGATCCTCTACATGGAGCACGCCTTCCATGGGCTGACCCTGGGCGCCCTGTCCCTGAACGGCAGCGAGGAATTCCGCGAGGGCTTCGGGCCGCTGGTGCCGGGTTGCGACGCGGTTGGCTTCGGTGACCTCGACGCCCTGGAGCGCGAGCTCGCCGCGGGCGACGTCGCCGCGCTCTTCGTCGAGCCGGTCCAGGGCAAGGGCGTGCACTTGCCGCCGCCCGACTACCTGGCGGGCGCCCAGGAGCGCTGCCGGGCGGCGGGGGCGCTGCTGGTCTGCGACGAGGTCCAGACGGGCCTCGGACGTACCGGGCGGTTCCTGGCGCTCGAGCACTGGGGCCTGGAGCCGGACCTCATCTGCCTGTCCAAGGCCCTGTCGGGCGGAGCGGTGCCGATCGGGGCCGTCCTGGTGTCCCGCACCGTGATGGATCGGGTCTTCGACAGCATGGAGCGGGGCGTGCGGCACGGCTCCACCTTCGGCGGCAACGATCTCGCGGCCGCCGCCGGCCTCGCCACCCTGCGGGTGATCGAGCGCGAGGGGCTCGTCGCCCGCGCCGAGCAGCTCGGCGCGCTTCTGCTCGAGCTCACGATGCCGCTCACGGAGCGCTACGAGATCGTCCGCGAGGTGCGCGGGTTGGGGCTCATGTGGGCGATGGAGCTCGGACCGCCGCGCGGCATGACGGGCCGCTCGGTGTGGGGCATGGTGGAGCATGCGCAACCGGGCCTCTTCGCCCAGCTCGTGACGGTGCCGCTGTTCCACGAGCACCGGATCCTGTGCCAGGTCGCCGGCCACCGCATGAACGTGATCAAGGCGCTGCCGGCGCTCGTCGTCTCCGAGGAGGAGGTGCGCCGCTTCGCCGCCGCCTTGGAGGAGGTCATCGCGGCAGCCGAGCACGTCCCCTCGGCGATGGCGCGCTTCGGGTGGCGGATGGCGCGCCGGGCGAGCGCGGCGCGACGTCGCGGCGCCGCGTGAGGGCGCTGGTCACCGGCGCCGCTGGCTTCATCGGCAGCCACGTCGCCGCCGTGCTTGCCGCCGCCGGCGCCGACGTGCGCGCCTTCGACCGGCGGCGTCTCGCCGACCTGCCGCCTGGCGTCGAGCCGGTGGTCGGCGACCTGCTCGAGCCGGCGGCGCTGGAGCGCGCGATCGAGGGCTGCGACGCGGTCTTCCATCTTGCCGCCCTCTACAGCTACGCCCGTGCGGACGCGGTCGCGATGCAGGCGATCAACGTCGATGGCACCCGGCTCCTGCTCGACGCCGCCGCGCGCGGCGGGATGCGGCGGCGCGTCGTCCACACCAGCTCGTGCGGGACGTGCGGCCCGGTGGCGGGGCGGGCGGCGACCGAGGACGACGCGCCACCCGCCTGGGAGCTTTCGGTGCCCTACAAGCGCACCAAGCTGGAGGGCGAGCGGCTCGCACTGCGCGCGGCCCGGGAGGGCCTGGACGTCGTCGTCGTCAACCCAACCACGCCAGTCGGTCCCGGCGACCGGCGGCCCACCCCGACGGGAAAGATGATCGTCGATGTGGCCCAAGGGCGCGCCCGCGCGTACCTGGCCGGCGGCGCGCTCAACGTCGTCGCCGTTGAGGACGTGGCGACGAGTCACCTGCGCGCTCACGAGCGTGGCCGGCAGGGGCAGCGCTACCTTCTGGGCGGCGAGAACCTCGCGATCCGCGACGTGTTCGCGATCGTGGCGACCGCCGCCGGGAGGCGCGCGCCCCGGGTCGCCATCCCGTGGCCCGTCGCCCACGCCGCGGCCCGCGTCGGCGGCGTCGCGCTCGCCGCGATCGGACGTGAGCCGTCGCTGCTCGTTCTCGACGAGGTTCGCCTCGCCCGCCGGCCGATGACCTTCGACGATGCGAAGGCGCGGCGCGAGCTCGGGCACCGCTCGCGACCCGTCGCCGAGGCGCTGGCGACCGCCGCTCGCGCGGCGCTCGGAGGTTGACGGCCCCGAGAGGTCTAGCCTCACGGACCAATGGGAAAGGAGAGAGCACATGCCCGCCCATGACCGCCTGCAGCTCGTCCGCGAGGCCTACGGCGCCTACGAGTCCGGCGATCGTCGCGCCATCGAGGAGCTGCTGAGCGATGACCTGACCTTCTACAGCCCCGCCGACGTGGGGATCGATCGCGGTGACCGAGGTCCTCACGTTCGACGGCGACAAGATCCGCAAGGTGGAGGTCTACTTCGGCTGGGACGTCGAGTGATCGCGGCTCTTCGCCTTCCACGGGCGTGCCGGCGTCCGCGATCGGGTATGAGCACCTAGACTCGAACGAAAGGAGGAATGGCACATGGCTGACACCATCACCGAGGAGCAGGTCGTCCAGGCGGCCAAGGACCTGGGCAAGGACGAGTTCACGCGGCTGGAGATCGCCGAGCAGCTCGGCGTCGATCGCGAGGAGCTGAGGGATGCCTTCAAGGCGGCCCGCGAGGGCGGGCGCTTGGAGCGCGTTGACGAGAGCGACGAGGGCAAGCCGCACTTTCGCCTCACCGGCAAGTAGCCGCCGCGGCAAGCTCCTTCTCACCCCGGTAGCGCGAACCTAGATGGTCTCCCGAGACCGCGGTAGGGTGGCCGCATCAAGCACCCAGCAAAGGAGGAGTAGCCGGATGAGGAAAGCTTCGTACTCGAGGAAGGTGGGGATCGCGTTGGTGGGCGCTGCGCTATGTGTCGTCGCCCTGGGAGTCTCGACTGGCGCGTTCGCCGGGTCGATTCCCGAGCATCCGACCAAGGCGCCCAAGGACTGCCAGTTGCCGCGTGTCGAGCCGACTCGGATCGTCTTGGCCTGCGGGGACTTCGGCACCTACGTGAATCGGCTCCACTGGCACCATTGGGGGAACGGGCGTGCGCGCGGACACGGGAAGCTTCGCTTCAACGACTGCGACCCAAGCTGCGTCGAGGGCACGTTCCACACCTATGCGGTGAAGGCGGGTCTGTTGGACGCGAGAAAGACGCGCTGCAACGGAAGCCGGGTCCGTCTGTTCAACCACATGGACCTGACCTTCCCGCACCGCCAGCCGTCGAACGCCGAGGACTTCCACCACAACGACCTGTTCTGCAACCCGCATAAGGCGTAGCGCGGGAACCGTCTCGCGTTGATGCGAGCGCTGGGGACGCTGGCCGTAGGCATCTGCCTGGCCAGCGCTTCCCCAGCGCTCGCCGCCGCGCCCGAGGTCTCGGTCTCCGGCAACCAGCTGGTCGACGCCAGCGGAGCGCCGCTGCGGTTGCTCGGCGCCAACCGCTCGGGGACCGAATACGCCTGCGCCCAGGGCTGGGGCTTCACCGACTCGCCGAATTACCGGGAGCCCGACTCCGCCGCTCTGATCGGCGCGATGCGAAGCTGGAACATCGCCGCCGTGCGGATTCCGCTGAACGAGGCCTGCTGGCTCGGGACGAACGGCGTCAAGGCTCGCTGGGGCGGGCTCAACTACCGGAGCAAGGTCGCCACCTACGTTGAGCGCCTCGAGGCCGCCGGGATCAACCCCATGCTCGATCTCCACGTCGTCACCCCGCGGAACTATCCGGCGGACAAGGGCACAAACGGCCTGCGGCCGCTGCCTGATCTCGCCCATGCGCTGCCGTTTTGGCGCCAGGTCGCGCGGCGCTACGGCGCCGACCGCCGGGTCGTATTCGACCTCTACAACGAGCCCAACGACACCACCTGGCGGTGCCTGCGCGACGGCTGCCTCGTCACCCACGACTTCTATAGCCGCGACGTCCCCGACTACCGGGCCGTGGGCACGCAGCGACTGGTGCGGGCGATTCGCGGCGAGGGGGCGAAGAACGTGATCATGGTCCCCGGGTTGACCTGGACCAACGACCTGAGGAAGTGGCTTAGGTTCAAGCCCCGCGATCCCCTGCGCAGGATCGCCGCCTCCTTCCACAACTACGAGCACCCCCTCGGCGCCTGCCACGCGGCGTGCTGGGAGAAGACGATCGCCCCCGTGGCCGCCCGGTTCCCGGTGATCACCGGCGAGTTCGGCGACACCGACTGCGACCACGACTACTCCGACTCCTACATGGACTGGGCCGATGCCCACGGCGTCTCCTACCTCGGGTGGACCTGGGACGCGACCGGGCCGGGCGGATGGACGTGCGCCGGAGGGCCGGCGTTGATCAAGGACTACGACGGCACGCCGACCGACTACGGCGTCGGCCTTCGCGATCACCTGCTCGCTCTGGGCTAGGCGGTTGGGAGCGAGCGCGTCCCGCCGGCGGCGGCGTCGATGGGCGAGTTGCGGCGGCTGCCGATGACGCGCTTCGGCGTCATGAAGCACCTGCGGGTGCTCGAGGAGGCGGGCCTCGTAGCCACCAGGCGGCGCGGTCGCGAGAAGCTCCACTTCCTGAACCCGGTCCCGATCCGGCTCGTCCACGACCGCTGGGTGAGCAAATACGCAGAGCCCTGGGCCAGAGCTTCAACGCGCTGTGGAGCGACGACGTGAAGGCCGAGGGGACCTCGAGGATCACCTGGGAGATCGAGCCGGTGGGCGACGATTCCTGCCAGCTCATCGTCACTCACGACCAGCTACGAGAGGACGCCCACGGCGAGCTCTACGGCGGCTGGCCGATGATCCTCTCCGGCCTGAAGACGCTGCTCGAGACCGGCGAGGAGCTGACGACTCCCGGTTCGCTTCGCTACTCCGAGGCGGCCTGAGGGGCTGACGGCCCTCGGGCAGAGCTAGCCGGGCTCTTCCGGCGCGATCTCGCCGTCCCAGTAGTCGACGGCGTCGTCGCGCCGGAAGATCGCCCGGACTCCGGTCGCGGGGGTGCCGGGCGCCTGTTCTCTCGCCATCAGCTTCCCCGAATCGGGGTAGACAGCGATCTCGGGCTCGTTCATCTCGCTGACGATCAGGACCCGGACGGGCGCGTCGGTGCGGTTGGTGACCTTGTGCGCGCCGCGCTCCCCGCGCGGGAACGCGACCACCTCGCCCTCGGCGAGCTCGCGCTCGCCGTCCGGCGTGCGAAGCGTCGGGCGACCGCGGAGCACGATCAGGAGCTCCTCGTTCGCGGCGTGCCAGTGATAGGGGCAGATGCTCTGGCCGGGCGGCAGCTCGTAGAGGCTGGCGCCGAGGCGCTCGGTGCCCGCCTCGGCAGCCACCTGCGCCCCCAAAGTGCGGTAGCCGGGCGGGTCGTCCGCGCCCGGCTCGAGGTCCGGGTCGAAGACGTTGGCGCGGGTCACGCCAGGACCGCCTTGCGCGGGTAGACGACCTCCGGATCGGTGAGCACGTTGACGAGGGCGGGCTTGCCGGCGGAGAAGGCGCGGTCGAGCGCCGGGCGAAGCTCGGCGGGATGGTGGACCAGCTCGCCGTGGCAGCCGAGGGCCTCGACGACCTCGTCGTAGCGGGTCGCGGGGCGGAGCTCGGCGGCCATCGAGTAGCCGTAGAGGAACTTCATCGGGTGGTGCTCCAGCGCCCAGATGCCGTTGTTGCCGACGATCCCGACGACCGGGAGGCCGTGGCGGGCCATGGTGTCGAACTCCAGGCCGGAGAAGCCGAAGGCGCCGTCGCCGAGGAGCAGGCAGATCTGGCGATCGGGGCGGGCCTTGGCCGCCCCGATCGCCTGCCCCGGGCCCGCGCCGAGGCAGCCGTAGGGGCCGGGGTCCATCCAGCACCCGGGCTCGTAGGTTTCGATGTAGCGGCCGGCGTAGGAGACGAAGTCGCCGCCGTCGCCGATCACGATCGCGTCGCGATCGAGGACCTCGCGGAGCTCGGCGTAGATCCGGACGGGATGCAGTGGCGCCCGCTCATCAGTCAGCTCGCTGATCTCGTACTCACGCTTCTCAGATTCCGTCTCGAGAAGCGACGAGAGCCAAGGATCGGCCCGGTCGCGGACGCCTGTGGCGGACGCGGCAGTTTCGCGTAAGGCGGCGAGCGTCGCGGGGATTCCTCCCACCAGCTCGATCTCCGGCTGCCGCGTCGCTCGCAGCTCGCTCTGTGTGACGTCGAGCGAGACGATCCTCGTCTCCTCGCCGAAGCTGGCACCGAAGCCCAGGCGGAAGTCCAGCGGCACACCCACCACCAGCGCGACGTCGGCCTCCTTGAGGCCTTTGCCGCGGGCCCGGGAGAAGCAGAGCTCGTGGTCGGCGGGGAGGCAGCCGCGGCCCATGCCGTTCAGGAACACGGGAATGCCGAGCTCCTCCGCAAGCGCCTGGAGCTCGATCTCGCCCTGCGCCCAGTAGAGGCCCGTGCCGGCCATGATCGCCGGGCGCTCCGCCTCGGCGAGCAGCTTCGCGGCGTCCTCGGCGCGCTCCGCCACGCCCCCGGGCGCAAGCCCCGGCGCCGCGGGGATCTGTGCTTCGGCCTCCTGGAAGACGACGTCCAGCGGGTAGTCGACGAAGGCCGGCCCGCTGGGCTGCTCGAGCGCGGTGTCGATCGCTCGCGCCGTCAGCTCCGGTATGCGCACGGTGTCCTTCACCGTCTCGGCCGACTTGGTGAGCGGGGAGACGAACGGCAGGTGGTCGATCTCCTGGAGGGAGCCCGAGCCCCAGCGCATCTCCGGCGCGCGGCCGCCCAGCGCCACGAGCGGCGAGCGGTTCTGCTGCGCGCCGGCGAGCGGGCTCATCACGTTGGTCACCCCGGGGCCGGCGGTCAGCGCGCACACCCCGGCCTCGCGCGTGGCCTTCGCGAAGCCCTCCGCAGCCCACGCCGCCGAGGCCTCGTGGCGCGTGTCGAGGACCTCGATCCCCTCGGCCTTGCAGCCGTCGTAGATCGAGAACAGGTGCCCGCCCGAGAGGGTGAACAGATGGCTGACGCCGCGCGAAGCGAGCGTCTTCGCGACCAGCCGCCCGCCGTGAAGCGCCCCGGCCTCGCCGCCCGCCGCTGCAGCCTGCTGGGCTGCCGGCTTCTCCGCCGTCGCCATGAGTCAGCGAGCCTACTACCCAGGCGGTTGTGCGCTATCGGGCCACTGCCTACACTGCGACCAGGTGAGGAGGCCAATACTCAGGCAGGTTCTCCTCCTCTTCGCGGTCAGCGCGGCGACGGGGCTTGTCGGCTGGGCGCTCGCGGCGGCCCCGGCGAGCGCCCTCAGGGAGAGCAAGGCTCAGCCGGTGATCTTCGTCCACGGCGTCGACCTCGTCGGCAACCCGAGCGTCGACTGCGCCGACACATTCGGGAAGATGCGGGGGAAGTTCCGGGACTACGGCCGCACGGGGAAGTTCGACTCGGTCAAGTACTACGAGTACGACAGCCACTGTGACCACGACATGAGCCACTACGGTAGGCACTCGCGCCACTTCTCCTCCGGCCATTACGCCGACGGCGACCACGGCGCCCAGACAAACATCCGCCACCTCGGCTACCACCTCGCGTGGTACATCTGGCGCCGGTATACGAGCCGTGGGAGGGCGGTCGACGTGGTCGCCCACTCGATGGGCGGGCTGATCATCCGCTACGCGGTCGCCCAAGTGCAGCGAGACGCCAAGCACTTTCCGCGCCGGCTCAAGGTGAGCGACGCGATCACGCTGGGGACGCCGCACGGCGGCGCCCGGTGGGCGGTCGTCAACTGCGGCCTCGAGGAGTGCGACCAGATGCGGGCGGGGTCCGACTTCCTGGTCTGGCTGCAGAACAATGCGTGGGAGCCCGACGGGACGGGTGGCACCGACTGGACGGCGATGGGCTCCGACGACGATAACTGGGTGGCCGCCGACCGCGCGGTGGGGACAAGCCGCGATCGCCAGATGGACCTCTACTTCGGCGCCTGCCACAAGGTCTGGTACCGCAGCTCGGCGAACATCGAGCACAGCGACTACATGAACGACATGGGGAGCCGGGCGGACGACGATGTCTACCGCTCGAGCCCCGACCACTGCGGCACGCCGCTGAAGGGAGACCTCACCTACTGGCACCCTGTGAAGCGCGCCTACCAGGCGATCTCGTTCCTGGATCGGTAGCTACGGAGAGAGATCGGGGTCGATCACTCCGAGCTTCGCGGTCGCCTGCTCGGCCTGAACTTCACTCCGAGCTTCGCGGTCGCATGCTCGGCCTGAGGTGGATCGGGTTGGAGAGGATCCAGGTGCGGCCCACGCTGCGCGCCTCCAGGTGGGCCTCGAGGCGGTAGACGCCCGGCCCGTCGGCCCGGTGCTCGAGGTCGTCCGCTTCGGTGCTCGCCACCTTCTCCCCGTCGCGCAGGAGGCGCAGTTCGGCTTTGCGCGGAACGCGCACGCGCAGGGTCCAGTCGCCGGCCGGCGCCTCGGCGCCCATCTCCAGGCGCTCGCCGCGTGCTGTTCTCCCACCCGCCGCGTGAGTACCGCCGCCTGACTCCGCCCAGAACTCGAAGCCGCGCGGGTCGGCGAGGGAGTCGCGCGAGATGTAGCAGCGGCCCGCGCGAAGGGCCGCGTATACGAGCTCGCGGTCGCGCTCGAGCTCTCCCGCGGGGGCGCCGTCCAGCAGCACGTGGGTGCCGAGCAGTCCGAACCAGCGGCGGTTCGGCATCGGTGTGCGCACCCGACCGCGCAGGCGGATGCCCGGCTGATGCGCGTCGATTCCCCCGATCGCGACGGTGCGTCGCGCGGCCGAGAGCCGGTCCCAGGCCTTCATATGCGTGGCCGGCGGATGCCGCGTGGCGGCGTCGGGGTCCCGCAGGAAGCGGATCGCCGCCAGCGGGTGGCGCCAGCGCGCGACGGAGTCGCTGACGAAGTTCCAGAGCTCCACGCCGCAGAGCGCCGGATCGACGAGGCGGGTCGAGGGGTGAGGCAGGGTGATCCGCTTCGACAGCCGCGACGGGTGCGGGAATGGATGGGCGGCGAAGGAGAACCCGCCGGCGGCCTGGACGGCCGCCGGGATCTCGTCCTCGGGGACCCGGTAGTGGTTGATCTCCCGGTCGACGTCGAAGGTGAGGAAGTGCGCACGGCGTGCCGAGACCTCGTTGCCCACCAGGAGGAGGACGCCGTCGTACCAGCCCTCCCAGCCGTCGCGCTTGGCGCCGAGGGAGTCGTGGTCGGAGAGGAGCACCGCGTCGCGGCCGGCCTCTCGCGCCGCGTCGACGATCTCCGGCACCGTCCCCGAGCCGTCGGAGTACTTGGAGTGCACGTGAAGGACGCAGGAGAGGTCGTGAAGCCGGGGTGCGCTCACCCCGAGCTTGTACCTGAAACGGGACGGATGGCGCTTTATGAACCTATGCGGTCATAAAGGCGCCAAAAGAAGTCCGCGCGGATTCGGGCACAAACCAACCGGCGCGACCGAGCCCCCGTTGCGGTCGGCGCGACCGAGCCCACTTCTGTCTCCCGTTTCTCGCAACTCCCGACTTGTGGCCAGATTTGTGGCCACAAAGCGGGAGGCGGTCAGGCGAGGGCTCCCGCCGCCGACGCGGATTTCGACAAGTGAGCCGGGCGACCCCTCCGCGACGCGAGGTGCGAACGGTATTGCTTGTTGATTCGTGGTCGGGGCGCGGCTCCTAGAGCGGCGCCAGGCCGCCGGTCGGGCGGCGCTCGCCGCTCCGGGGCGCGGCTCCTAGAGCGGCGCGAGACCGCCCGTGTGGCGGCGCTCGCCGCTCAGCTCCCCGTCCGATCGGGCGCCGCCCAGCGAGCCGGGTGCGCCGTCGCCGTGCGGCACGGCCAGGGGCTCCTCGCCCGTCGCGGGCGGGGCGGGCGCGCGCAGCCGCGGCGCGTTGAGCCTCATCGGCTCGGGGATGCCCTTGAGCTCGACCTCGCCGCAGTCGGCGGCCTCGATGTCGTCGGAGAGCTGTTCCACCGTCGCCTCGGTGATCAATACGTCCTCGCCCACCTCGCGGGTGGCGGCCTCCACGCGGGCAGCGACGTTGACCGCATCGCCGATGACGCTGAAGTTGAGCCGGCCGGCGCCGCCGATCGACCCGGCGACGACGCGTCCGGTGTTCACGCCCACCCCGATGTGGAAGCCCGGCTCGTCCTCGGAGTTCACCGTGCTGGCCATCTCGCAGGCGGCACGCACCGCACGGTCCGCGTGGTCGCGGTAGGGCTCGGGGGCCCCGAAGACGGCGAGCAGGCCGTCGCCCACGAACTTGTCCACGTGGCCCCCGTGGCGGGTGACGATCGGGACCACCACCGCGAACATCGCGTTGAGGCGCATCACCACGTCCTTCGCCTCGGCCTGCGCGGCGAAGCTCGTGAAGTCGCGGACGTCGCAGAAGAGGACCGAGACCTCGAGCTCCACACCCTCCTCGGGGAACTCCTCGCTGAGGATGTACTCGGCCACCGACTTGTCCAGGTAGGTGCCGAACGCCTCGCGGATCCGCTCGCGCTCGGCGAGGCCCTCGACCATCTGGTTGAACGAGGCGGCGAGCTCCCCAAGCTCGTCTCCGGTGGTCACCGGCACCGTGACGTCGTACCTCCCCTGCCGCACCGCGTCGGTGGCGTGCTGAAGGTCCGCGATCGGCCGCAGGATCGACTTCGAGAACAGGACGGTGAGCTCGAGGGAGATCGTGGTCGCCACCGCCACCGCCACGAGGACGTCGATGCCGAGCGCCGCGCCGCCACCGCCGGGCGAGGTGAACGCCGCCACGACGAGCCCGGTGATCAGGTTGATCAAGGGCAGCGCGGTCATCAGCCGCACGCGCAGCGGGATCGCCGAGATTCCGGCGCTCAGCCTCGGAGTCACCTCGGACTCGTTGATGTCGAGCAGTACCGGCCGCATCCCCGCCTCGAGGACCAGGTAGTGCAGGATCGCCGAGTAGCCGAGCGCGATCATCGAGCCCGCGAAGAGCGGGAAGAAGGCCGGCCAGCTCAGATTGAGGACGATCACCGCCCAGACGCAGGTGGGGACGACGGCCACCAGGATCGGGACGGCGACGTCGCGACGGATCAGCGCCAGGGGCAGGGCGACCGCGGTCGACCAGGCTCGGCGCGTCGCCTCCTCGTCGCGGGCGCCCCCGATCCACTCCTTCAGCGGACGCATCAGCGGGTAGGTACGTAGCAGGGTGACCAGGACCGCGAGCCCGGTGAGGACGAGCGCGACGGCGAGGATCTTCAGGTAATCCGAGGCCGAGGCGTTGTAGTAGAAGCTGAAGAGCCCGAGCGTCGCGCCCGTGATCACGAACGCGCTCTGCATCTCGACGGTTAGGAAGATGTACGGGTAGCGGCGCCCGATGCGGCGGTACAGGCGCATCATGAGAAACGGCGCCATGAGGGGCATTCTCGCAAGGCGGCCCCTGGCTCGCGGCAGTGCCTCGCGGCCAGGCGCGGCGGACGCGACCCGCGGCCAGGCGCGGCGGATGCGACCCGCGGCTTCTCGCCTAGCCGGTCGGCGACAGCTCGCGCGGGCCCGTGGGCCGAAGCGCCAAGAGGACGAGGTCGTCGCGGAGGGCCATTCCGGCGCGCTCGAGCGCGTCGCCACGGAGCTCGTGGACCAGGCTGTCCAGCGACCCGGCGTGGTGCTGCACGACCGCGGCGGCGAGCTCCTCGGGCGAGCGGTGATCCTCTACGGCGCCGGCCTCCAGCCAGCCGTCCGTGTAGAGGAGCAGGGTGTCGCCCACGTCGACGCTGAATTCGTGCACCTCCGGCTGGACGCTTCCGAACATGCCGATCAGGCCGCCGCCGCCCAGAAGCCGGGTCGAGCCGTCGCGGCGGGCGTGGACGGCCGGGGGATGCCCCGCCGAGCCGAGCTCCACGGTGATGCCCCCGCTCGGCTCCGTGCGCAGGAGGGCGAGCTGGCCGGTGGCGAAGCGCTCGTCCGTCTCGGACACCAGGAGCGCCGCGTTGACGCGCTCGAGGATCTGCCGAGGGCCGAGGCCGGGCATCGCCAGAGCGCGGACCGTGTGGCGAATCTGCGCCGTCAGCGCCGCCGCCTCGCTGCCCCGGCCGACGACGTCGCCGATGAGGATCATCCAGCCGTCGCCCACCTGGATCACGTCGTAGAAGTCGCCGCCGAGCTCGACGCCCTCGCCGGCGGCCTCGAAGACCACGGAGAGCTCGAGCCCTGGGATGGGCTCCGGTTCGGCTGGTCGCAGGCCCCGCTGGAGCGTCTTTGCGACCCGGTCGCGCTCCTCGTAGAGGCGCGCGTTGTCGAGGGCCATCGCGGCACGCGCGGCGAGATCCCCCAGCAGCGCCAGGTCGGAGTCGTCGTAGCGCCGGTCGTTCGCCACGTGCAGGAAGGACAGCGCGCCCAGCAGGCGTCCGCGGGCGGCCAGCGGCGCCACCGCGGCCGAGCTGTAGCGCATGCGCGTGATGAATTCCCGGTGCTCGTCGCTCTGCGCGAGCTCGTCGCGGATCGCCGGGGTCGTGAGGTCGCGGACCACGTTCGGGCGCCCCTCGCGGAGCACCTTCGCGACGGGGTGATCGCCTAGCGGGTCGAGGGGGGCGTCGCGCCGGATCCGCTCGAGCTCGGCTGCGGCGGAGGGATCGACGGATGCCACCACCGCGTCGCCGAAGGATCCGTCCTCGGTCAGGAAGTCGATCACGCACAGCTCCGCCAGATCGGGCACCGCGGTCTGGACGATCGTCCGGGCCGTCTCGCCGACGTCGAGCGACGTGTCCAAAAGGCCAGTGGCTCGAACCATGAACTCCTGCGCCTGGCGGCGGCGCTTCTCGGCGGTGATGTCACGCGCCACGATCGAAGCGCCGACGATCCCGAGGATCGGGTCGTGGAGCGGCGACGCGGTGAGGGCGACGTCGATCCGTACGCCGTCCTTGCGGGTGCGCTCGGTCTCATAGGTATCGACGCGCTGTCCACGCCGGATGCGCGCAAGGATGTGCTCCTCCTCGCGCTCGTGATCGGGCGGGATCAGCATCGAGATGTGGCTGCCGATCGCCTCGTTCGGCGTGTAGCCGTAGAGGCGCCGCGCTCCGTCGTTCCAGGCGGTGATGGTTCCCTCGAGGTCCTTTGTGATGACCGCATCCTGCGTGTCGGCGACGACGGCCGCGAGGTGGTCGCGGATCCGGTCCGCCTCCAGGCGGTTGATGAACATCGCGAGCTGGTCGCCGAAGCCGACCAGGAGAGCCATCAGGCGCTCGTCGGGGGGCGAGTACGACCTGGTGAAGAACTCGGCCACCCCGCGGACTCGCGAGGGCTCGCCGACCGGGATCGGGATCGCGAAGGCGCCGTTCAGGCCAAGCGAGATCATCAGATCGCGCCGGGGAAGCTCGCGATCGCGCTCGATGTCGTCCACCCAGACGATCTGACCGGCCTCCAAGGCGCGGCCCGGCAGCCCGGCGCCGGGCGCGAAGCGAAGTTCGGCGCTCGCCTCCCACAGCTCCGTGGCGTCGAACGTGCTCGACTGCCAGCCCTGGATGAAGCGAAGCTGCCGCCCGTCCCCCTCCGCCGCCCACAGCCCGCCGGCGTCCCACTCGAGCAGGACGCCGATCACGGCGAGGAAGGCTGGGGCGGCGTCGCGGAGGCTCTCGGCGGCAAGCAGGCGCCGAGCCAGCCCATGCTGGGCGGCGAGTTGCGCCCGAAGGTCCGTTTTGCCCTGGTGCCTGTCCATCCTGTAAGGCACGCGGCGATCGCGCCCCTCCGCTCGGAAGCTACCGATTCGTGAGCGTGCGTCAAGGGGCAGCCTTCCGACCCCTGCACAGCTTAAGTTTCCAGGCGGGGAGTCCGATTGAATACACGTGGAGCGCGGAAATAACGGAGGCTTCCCGGAGCCGCTTTCCGGGGAGCCGGTCCGCCTTGTTCGCTGCCGGCACGACGCCTGCGGAACGTCGACGCGAGTGCGCCTGCCCAGGGAGCTTCCGGCGCATGCGGTGAGGCGGGTCGTCTGCGAGGGTTGCCACCAACGCTTCGCGTGCGACGCGGTCGACGCGGTGCTCGACGTCGGCGTCGCCACGAGAACGACACTTTCAACGACCTCGCTACGAGGGTGGCTCTCGAATCCCGAGAGCCATATCTGGAGATACCTGAGCATCCCGGTCGCCGCCGCCGCGGTGATCGTCGCTCTGGTGCTCATCCAGGGCTCGGACGAGCCGGCGCGGCATTCCGCCTCCTCCGCCGCGCCGGCCGCCCCCGAGCCCGCCGAGGAAGGCGCCGCCGACGCCGCAGGCGCCGGCGGCGCCGCCTCCTCCGGAGAGGTCCAGGGCGCCGAGGTGGTCAAGGCGTCGAGCTTCACGCTCGCCATGCCGCCCGGCTGGAACCGCAGCGAGCCGCGCAACGGCGCCACCTTCGCCGCCGTCGCCAGCGACGGAGGCGCGGACGCGACGCTGTGGATCAGCCACGATCCCAGCCTGAGCTACCCGGACTTCGAGGCGCGCTCGCTCGCCCAGCTCCACAGCCTGGCGGGCAGCGCCCAGGTCGTCAATCGCGTCACCGCGCCGACCGCGGAGGGCACGGTCGTCACGCTCGCAGCGGACTCCCCGCCGGACCAGCCCGCCTATGAGGTGACCCTCCGCGTCGCCGGCCCCTATCGCTACTACCTGGCCACGACCGTGGACCCGGGCGCCTCGCGCGAGGCGGTCGACGGCGCCGACCTGATCCACCAATCCTTCGTCCCCACGGCAGCGAGCGCGAGCAAGTGAGACGCCGGCGCCTCATCCTCTACGCAGCCCTGGCGCTCGCCGCCCCGGTGCCGGCCTTCGCGCTCGAGCTGGGCTCCGGCTCCCCATCGGGGGCTGGCTCGCTGGACGCGCAAGCCTCGCTCGATTCCTGCGGCCTGTTCGAGAACCAGATCGTCTGCAAGATCGACGTCTCCTACAACGAGATCGCGGGCGCCGAACGCTACACGGCGAGCGTCGCCGCCCCGACCGGAAGCGTCTCCGACTTCGGCTCCGTCGGCGCCGGCGGCACCAGCCTCTGGGTCCCCTACAGCGGCGACGGCGACTACTCCGTGACGATCCAGGCGTGGGGCACGGCGCCGGCGTCGCACAAGAAGCGGGAGCTCGTCGCCAGCGACGAGGTCAGCGCTGGCAACCGGCACACAGGCGGCCACCGCGTTCGCACGGGGAAGCTAGCGGCGGTCCCGCGGCCGGACGCCGGCCAGGGGACCGTGCGCAGCGTCGGATCCCACACCCCGGCCCCGAGCCCGGATGCCGCACCGAGCTGCGAGCCGACCCCTTCGACCGAGCCTCCGCCCGATCCCACCGGCGACCCCTCGGACACGGGCTCCAGCGGCGACGCGGGGACAGACGCCACCGCGGGAGCTTCGGCCGCGGCCGATCCGGCCGCCGCCGACGCCTCGGCCGCGACGCTCGGCGGCAGCGACGTAACGGTCGGGACGCTCGAGACGCAGGGCGAGGTGCCGAACTCCACCACCCCGCCGGACTGCCCCCCCGCCCCGCCGGGCAACTAGCTCGGACGTCCGTCCAGGCCCATACGGGCTGCTACCGGGCTGCTTGACCGGCTCAGGGCCGGGGCGTAAGCGGGATCGCCCGGCCTCCGCTTCGCCTACGATCAGGGCGATGGCAACCGCCACCGCCCAAGCCCTCTCCCCCGCCGCCCGCGAGTTCGTCGAGAACGGGCCGAGGCGCCTGGTGATCGGCGCCGAGCAGGTGGAGGCGGCGGACGGCCGCACCTTCGAGACCATCGACCCCGCCACGGGCGACGTCATCTGCGAGGTGGCACTCGCCGGCCCCGAGGACGTCGAGCGCGCGGCGCAAGCCGCGCGCGCCGCGCTCGAGGGGCCGCTTCGCAAGGTCAACGCGGCGAAGCGCTCAAGCCTCATGTACTCGCTCGCGGAGCTCATCAAGGCGAACGGCGACGAGCTCGCCGAGCTCGAGTCGCTCGACAACGGCAAGCCGCTTGCCGCGGCCAAGGGCGACATGGCGGCCGCCGTCAACCACCTGCGCTACTACGCCGGCTGGCCGACGAAGATCGAGGGCGAGACGATCCCGGTCTCCGCTCGCGACGTCCTCTGCTACACGCTGCGCGAACCCGTCGGCGTCTGCGCCCTGATCGTCCCCTGGAACTTCCCGCTTTTGATGGCGGTGTGGAAGGTGGCCCCGGCGCTCGCGGCCGGGTGTCCGGCGATCCTGAAGCCGGCCGAGCAGACGCCGCTTACCGCGCTGCGGCTCGGCGAGCTGGCCCTCGGGGCCGGTTTCCCTGAGGGAACGCTGAACGTCCTGACGGGCGACGGCACGACGGGCGCGGCGCTGGTGGACAGCCCGGGGGTCCACAAGGTGGCCTTCACGGGCTCCACCGAGGTGGGGCGCGAGATCGGCGCCAAGTGCGGGCGCTCGTTGAAGCGCGTGACGCTCGAGCTCGGCGGCAAGAGCCCCAACATCATCCTTCCCGACGCCGATCTCGACGCCGCGATCAAGGGCTCCTACCAGGGCATCTACTTCAACTCGGGCCAGGCCTGCAACGCCGGTTCGCGCCTCTTCGTTCAGCGCGAGCTCTTCGACGAGGTGATCGAGCGCCTCGCCGGCTACGCGCGCGAGGCGAAGCTGGGGCCGGGGCTCGATCCCGAGACCGAGCTCGGCCCGCTGGTCTCCGAAGAGCAGCTCGCCAGGGTGAAGGGGTACATCGACTCGGGCGTGCGGGAGGGCGCGGAGCTCGCCGCCGGCGGATCGCCTGACGGCGGCGACGGCACCAGCGGAGACGGCGGGCTTCCATCGGGCGGCTACTTCGTCCCGCCGACCCTGTTCACCGGAGTCGAGGACTCGATGCGGATCGCGCGGGAGGAGATCTTCGGCCCGGTGCTCGTCGCGATGCCGTTCGAGGACCTCGAGGAGGTCGCCCGCCGCGCCAACGACACCGAATACGGCCTCGCCGCCGGCCTGTGGACCCGCGACATCTCCAGCGCCCACAAGCTCGCCGCCATGCTCCAGGCCGGCAACGTCTACGTCAACACCTGGGGCGCGGGCGACCCGGCCGCTCCCTTCGGCGGCTACAAGGCCTCGGGCATCGGCCGCGAGAAGGGCCACGCGAACCTGGACGCCTACCTTGAGACCAAGACGGTCTTCGTCCAGCTCTAGCGCTCACCCCTTGCTGCGCGCGGTGGCGCGCTGTACTGTCCCTGCTGTGGGGATCTTCGCCGGAAGGAACCGGCTGACTTTACTCGGGAGCTTGGCGGTTGCGGTCGGACTGCTAGCGCCGGCATCCGCGTCCGCAAGCGGGCTCGTGATCTCGCAGGTCTACGGCGGAGGGGGTAGCGCCGGCGCCCCCTACACCAACGACTACGTCGAACTGTTCAACGGCAGCGGGAGCGCCGTCAACCTCGCCGGCTACTCGGTGCAGTACGCCGATGCGAGCTCCGCTAGTTGGTCTCCCACATTGCTCACTCCGGTGTCGCTCGCGAACGGGAGCTACTACCTGGTCCAAGAGGGCTCCAGCGGTATCGCGGGCAGCCCTCTCCCGACGCCGGATCAACCTCTCGGGACCACTGATCTGGGTGCCACTGCCGGCAAGGTGGCGCTCGTCAACAGCGCGACGCTGCTCAGCGGAACATGTCCACTCGGCGCCGGGGTCGTCGACTTCGTCGGCTACGGGGCGACAG
>WNGA01004314.1_pt1 | contig 31402 bp, 33 predicted proteins | sample 5400061 | NCBI WGS metagenome assembly WNGA01 (sample SAMN13153366, study PRJNA577476) | soil metagenome | isolation source: 100 cm soil or saprolite under grassland replicate 2 | place: USA:California | collected 2016-06-15 | reverse complement strand
TCATGGTGCGACCTCCACCGGAAAGCGCATTATTAAACGCGCGAGCGGTGCGCGTGATGGAGTCGAGCAGGATGAATACATGTTTTCCTGCTTCGACGAGGCGTTTGGCGCGTTCGATCGCCAGCTGCGAAATCCGCGTGTGACTTTTGATATCGGCATCATTGGAGCTAGCCATGAACTCCGCAGTTGGATGCGAACGCCGAAAATCAGTGACTTCTTCCGGGCGCTCATCGACCAGAAGAAGGATCAGGCACATCTCGGGATGATTCTTTGCGACCGCATCGGCGATGTGATGCAACAGCGTTGTTTTACCTGTACGCGGCGGCGCCACGATCAGACCGCGCTGGCCCATTCCCAACGGCGTCATCAAGTCCATGATCCGCGTGGTGTAACGGTCCGGGACTGTCTCAAGTTTGATCCGTTTATTCGGATTGATCGTTGTCAATTCTTCAAACGGGCGAAGCCCTTGGTATTTCGCCGGCTCTTCGCTATTGATTGTGAGTAGCTTGACCAGTTGCGGGCCACGGCTGCCGCGCCGGGTCTCACCGTAAATCCACATCCCGTCGCGCAAAGCGAAGCGGCGCACAATTTCAGGAGTTTAAAGGCACCGGAAACATGGAAATGGTGCTTGACCGAAAAATCAGCGACCAGCGGATTTACCCGGCGATCGACATCTTTCTTTCCGGGACACGCCGCGAAGAGTTGCTGTTGCAACCTTGGGAATTGGAGAAAATCAATCTTATCCGGCGCGGCCTGGCTGGTCACAAACCAGAAGAAGCGATTCAGCGTCTTTTGATGTTTGTAAAAAAATTCCCAACGAACACCGAAATGCTTAAAGGCATTCCGGGTTAGTTAATCAAACTTCCGTAGGCGCTTCGCTTCCTGCCGCGCTGAAGCGTGGCGCACGGCGGGTGCGTCTCACAGACGTGCGGCTACAGACTCTTGTTCTGAACGTGCCGTTCGTAGAGTGCATGAATCGCCTCGCGAGCATCGATATAGTCGCGGCGAAAAGTGTCGAGTTCGCCATAGCCAAGCCGAACGGCAAACCTGCGTTGTTCCTCTGGATCGCTGGGAAGCATTGAAATGCTTCGGTTGTCGTACCGTCGCAGTACAAGTTCACAGCGCCGCAGCAGTGCATGAGCTTTTTTGAACCTCGTGACTTCGAAATCATTCATGTACCCGTGTTGGCGGAGCCGGTCGACTGCCCTCTCCAAATTTTGCTCCCATATATTTTCCCCCAGCTGCAATGCTTGAACGAGAAATTCCGCTTCTATGATTCCGCCGCAGCCAGTCTTTAAATCGAGAAAATCCGAGCCGCTGCCTCGCTCGCGTCGAATGCGCTCGAGCATGCCATCAATTGTTGTGGAAAGGTTGGGATTCTGGCCGGCGCGACGCCAGGCGGTCTTTGCAATTTGCATAAAGTCGCCCTGCAGGTGTCCGCTGACGGCACGTGCACGAGTCAGCGCTTGCAATTCCCACGGCTGCGCCCGGTTTGTGTAGTACCATTGGTAGGTTTCAATCGAACAAACAAGTGGGCCGTTTTCCCCTTCGGGGCGCAGTCTTGCATCGACCGCCCAAATGTTTCCTTCGGTAGTTGACTGCGTCATAGCGATCATGAGCTTTTGCGCGGCGCGATTGTCATCGCCGACGAACAAAACGTCCAAATCCGCGCCGTAGCTAATCTCGCGTCCGCCAAATTTACCGAGCGCAATTATCGTTAATTGCTCATTGCCAAGGGCTCTGGTTGTAAAAAGCAGACAGGCTTCGGCAAGATCGGACAGCTCCGCGAAGGTCTCAGCCGGGCTGATAAGCCCCAGGACCTCGCATAGAATGATGCGCAAGAGTTGCCGCTGCCGGTAGGCGCGAATCGGATCGAGATTGTTCGCATCGGCGCCCAACAAATCGAGCCGCCGCAGATTCTCCGCCACCGAGCGAGGTTGGTGAAACGCAGGGTCTCGAGTGATGTCTTCGAGAAGTTGTGGCCGGCGAATCAAAAGCTCGCCGGCAAAGCGGCTGGCATCGAGTGTTTTCATGAATAACTCGAGCAAGCGAGGATTTTCAACCAGCAGCTCAAAGAACAGACTGCGCAAACCATAAGCTTCTACAAATCGAACGAATTGATTCAGAGTTGCATCCGGGTCGGCGGTCTTTGTAAGCCATCCGATCAGGAGCGGACGCAGCTTGCTAAATATCTGTCGTGTCCGTGGCGCGATGTGGAAACCTGTAGCGCCTTGAGCGAGATCGGTGAATGCCTTGGCTGCGCGTCTTTGGTCGTGGAAAATTTCCAAATCAGTCTCATGAGGTGCCTCGGTTCGCGTCGCGGGCGTTTTGGAGATGATTCGTTGAAAAATCGGTCGAACAGCGCGCATCCTTTCATGCAAAGCCGCGGTGAAATCTTCGCTGGACGAAAAACGGAGGCTAAGTGCGAGGCGTCGCAAAGCTTCCGCGTCCAGCGGCACAACGTGGGTTTGCTGCTCGGCCTCAATCTGCAGGCGATGCTCCACCCGGCGTAGAAACCGGTATGTATTGTCCAACGTCAGCACTTCATTGCTCGGAAGAAGATCCAATTCTCGAAGCGCCCGCAACGCCTTAAGCATACTCGGTTCCTGTAGGAAGGGATGACGCGCTCCATGGATCAGTTGCAGCGTCTGCACAATGAATTCGATGTCGCGAATGCCGCCGCGCCCGAGTTTTACGTCGCGCTCGAGCTTTTCTGTCCCAACGATGTCGCGCTCGATGCGATGCTTGATGCTCGCAATCTCATCCAGCAAATCGGGATTGGTGCTCTTTGGGTAAATGAACGGCTGATGTTGCCGCAAGAATTCGTAAGCGACCTCACGGCTACCGGCGATTCCGCGTGCTTTGATGAGCGCAAGCCGTTCCCAAGTTTCGCCGAACCCAGCGTAATAATTTTCCATGCTCTCGAGCGACCGGGCTAATGGTCCCGCCGAGCCTTCCGGGCGCAGGCGAAGATCGATCCGAAAAAGTGAACCGGCTGGATGCGGAGTCGAAAACGTTTCGAGGATTTTTTTTCCCAGCCGGTTGAAGAACTCGTGATATGAAATATGCGGCGTGAGTTGGCCTTCTTCGCTGTAGAGGAAAAGAAGATCAACATCCGAGCTGTGATTCAGCTCGCTGCCGCCGAGTTTCCCTAGGCCAAGGATGGCAAATTCCGCCATCGGTGAACCATGGCGTTTACGCAATTCGCTGTCCCAATGTTCGAACACGCGACGAATGCAAATCTCCGCGATCTGTGAAAGCTCGCCGGTCGTCTCTTCCAACGGCGCCACATTCGCCAGTTCGCGAAGCGCAACGCGCGTCATTTCGCGGCCTTTCCAGAAACGAAGCGCCGCGAAATCCTGCTGTGCGATCGAATCGCCGGCCAGGGCGCGCAGCTCGCTGAACATTTCCGCGTACCCGCGAGATGCGAGGCATACTTCAGGTTGGCAGAGCCACAGGAGTATCTCGGGGTTCCGCGTCAATCGCGTTGCACAAATGCTCGAGACCGCCAGAAGATGAAGCAGAGCCGCTTCACTCAGCGCGAATTGTTCGATGAGATGCCAAAGAGGGCGCGCCTTTGCTGGCCATCGTTCACTGAGTTGCATCAGAGTGGTGCCGACCTGCGAAGGGTTCAGCGATGCCGCCCCTTTCTCCCGGGTCCAATCAGTGCCGCCAGCCATCACGCGAAACATGAGGTCATGTTGATCGAAAGACCAGCTAGCCACCACGCGGGACTAAGACGATGGAGGTGGCGCCAAAACCCGGAGCGCTTTTTTCTGGATTTGGAAATCAACCGGACAGTTGCCGGCCAGCTCGCCGTCAAGCTCCAAGGGAACGTCCTGGTCGCTCGATACGCGCAGGCGCTCGGTTTGAAAATATTCAACTTCGGGAACACGGATCTCAGAACTGAATACAACGTCTTGCAGGTACTTTATGATTTCGAGGAAGCCGAGGCGTTTGAATACGACGACATCAAACAACCCGTCATCTAAAACGGCGTTTTTGAAAAATGGGAAAGGTCCGCCGTAAAGCCGCCCGTTGCCGATGAGGACGAACGATCCTTCGCTCACAGAAGCATTCTCCGACTCGAGGAATAGCTTCGGTGGTTGCCGCGCCGCGATCTGCGCTGCGGAGATGAGATAGCTTAGTGGGCCGAAACTGCGCTTGAATGCGAGGCTCGTTTCCTTAACCACTTGTGCATCGAGGCCAACCCCACCAAGCTGGACAAAGTGTTTTCCGTTCGCGCTCGGCAGATCAACCAAACGGACATTCCCGCCGTTGATGATTTCCCAGCAAAGCTCCAGATTGTTCGAGGGCAATCCAACCTCCATCGCGAAAACGTTTACTGTGCCCAAGGGAAGAAGACCCAAGGCCGCACTGCTACCCGCGAGCCCGTTCGCCACGTGATTAACCGTCCCATCGCCTCCGGCCGCAACGATTCGTGTCAAGCCTTCCTCAACGGCACGCCGGGCCAGCGCTTCCGCTTCGCCCGGATGCGACGTAATGCGGATGGGGCAATCTCGGACAATTGATTCAACGCGTTCTTGCCAGTGCCGAGATGTTTCGGGACTGCCTGCGGCAGGATTGATAATGACAATGGTGTTTGTCATGCGGGAAAAGTAACCCAGGGCTTTGGTCTTTTCTTCAAACTTCCGCGGGGTAACGTCTTGGAGTGCGAAAATTGCGTCGGATTACGTTGATTGCTTTCGCGACCGTGATTGCGCTCGCCGCAGCTCTCTTGCTTGGCGTGAATCTCTATGTGCAATCGCAAGGCACACAAGCAAAGATTCAGCAGGAACTGAGCCGACGCCTCGGCACCACATTGGAAATTCGTAGCATGAGCGTGACTCCCTGGGGCGGACTGCAACTCAGCGGGATCATAATTCCGCAGACCTCTCCGGCGGGCCCGAGGCATTTTCTCGAAGCAAAAACATTTCGGCTCCGCGTTCGGTTCCTCTCCCTTTTTTCCCGACGGCTTGTGATCAAAGAAGTCTCACTGATTAAGCCCCGTGTCGTCTGGCCGCAAGACGCGGAAGGAAAGTGGAAATTACCCACGTCGCAAGAAGTGCAGTCGTCTGGAGTTTCTCGAAAACCGCCGATAAGCGTTTCCCAGTCGCGACGAGAAAGCGAATTCGTCCAGCCGACGCTCCCCCCTGTGGATATTGCGCCGTCAACGAATCTTTCCCCGCCAGCTCAGCCTTCTGTCGACAATAGACCACCGAGACGAGCAGTGGCTCCCGAAGTTAGACGAGTGAGCATTAAGGACGGCAGTTTCAGTTTTCTCGATCAGGCTGGGGGTCTGCTCGCGAGCTTTACGGGGGTGGATTTTCGTACCAGCATCCGCAGCGCGTCGGCACTGCATGGCGACACAAAGGTGGCAAGAATTTCGTTGCGGGATCGCTTTTTTTTAGAGGAACTGCGTTCCGCGCTTCGGTACGAGCCCGACGTGCTGGAGCTTTCCAAAATTTCTGCCCACGCCGCAAATGGCGAAATCAACGGCTATTTTGCCATGCAACCGGAAGCGGAGGATTCACCGTTCACCACGAGCGTAAAGTTTCGCAATGTGCTCGCCAATCAGATTGTCGAAAACGCCGGCGGCCCAAAGGGGATGGTCAAGGGCATATTGGAGGGAAGTTTCCAGGCTTCCGGGAAAACTGCCGACCCGAACGCGCTCATTGGCAGGGGGGAAATTTTCCTGCGTGATGGGCGGGTTCAACAATATAGCTTACTGGTGTTGCTCGGGCAGATTCTCCAGATCGAAGAATTACAAGAGCTCCATTTAGAGCAAGCCGAGGCGAAATATCATTTGAGCCCAGGGTTGGTCACGATTGACGATTTGATTTTGCGCTCGTCGAATATTCGCCTGACCGCGTCCGGCACAGTCGCATTCGACGGCAGGTTGAAACTCGATTCCCAGCTTGCGATCAACGACAGGATTCGTGGCCAGCTTTTCAAAGCCATTCGCGTGAATTTCCAACCCACTAATGAACCCGGCTATTCTGCAATCGACTTTCAGGTAAGCGGTACGATCGACCGACCCAGTACAAATTTGATGGATCGGCTCGTCGGCCGCGATCTTACCAATATGCTCAATAGCCTTTTCGGCGGAAAAAAGGATCGATCAAAGAAGAAAAAGAAGCAGATCGAAGAGGCGATGCCTGCGGCGCCATCGCCCTCTGCTTCGACCGAGGAAGCGCCGCCTCAAGCCACTTCAACGCCGACACCGGTTCTGTCGCCATGAGGGTGATCGCCGGCAGCGCCGGCGGGATCCGCCTGGCAGTTCCCAATCGCGGTGTGCGACCCACAATGGATCGCGTCAAGGCCGCCATCTTTTCCAGCTTGGGCGATGCGGTTATCAGCGCCCGCGTCCTTGATCTTTTCGCCGGGAGCGGCGCTTTGGGAATTGAGGCGCTCAGCCGTGGCGCGTCGTCCGTCGTGTTTGTTGAAGAAGATCGGCAATCTGCCGAGATCATCGAGGCGAACCTCGCCAAAACGCAACTAAGAGGACGCATTCGACGTCAGGACGTTTTCGATTTTCTGCGCTACGCCTCCGCTGCAGAAACTTTTCAGATCATCTTTGCCGATCCGCCGTATGAGAAGACAAAGCGCGGCGAGCGCTACACTGAAAAGCTCCTGACCGACGATGGGTTGCAACGATCGCTGGCGTCCAGCGGCGTTTTCGTTTTGGAGAAACGACCGAATGAAGTTCTTCCTAAAATGAAGCTCTGGCGAATTGTCAGACAAAAAACATATGGGGCCACGGAGATCTTGTTTCTTTCCGCAATCCGCAATTGAATGATCCGTTTCATTTATAATTTGTTTTGGCCGATCGGCCTCCTGTTCTTTTTGCCGAGCTATTTGCTCAAGATGGTTCGCCGCGGCGGTTATCGCAAAAACTTCGGACAGCGCTTTGGGATGTACAATCGCGAACTCCGCGTCCGTCTATCGAATCAAAGATCAACGTGGTTGCACGCAGTTAGTGTGGGAGAAGTGAATGTTGCGCTCAAACTAGCTTGCGCGTTGCGCGCGCTCGAGCCCGATTTGCACTGCGTTTTGAGCACGACAACCACCACCGGATTCGCCATTGCAAATCAAAACGCTCCGGCTTGGATGGACGTTATTTACACGCCACTCGATTACTGGCCGGTCATGCGACGTGCGTTTTCTGTGATTCGTCCTGTGAGAATTATTCTGGTTGAGGCGGAGGTTTGGCCCAATCTTGCCGCCGAAGGTCACACGCGTCGCATTCCACTTGTGCTGGTGAACGCGCGATTGTCCCCGCGCTCTGAGCGAAGATACCGACGGTTCCGGTTTTTTGTCGCACCGATATTCCGGCTTCTCGATTTGGTTTGCGTACAAGAACCCACGGATACCGATCGATGGCAGCGAATTGGAGTGGAGCGCAGCAAAATCAAGTGCACTGGCAGCATCAAGTACGATCCTGACGTTCAGGCACAAAGCCAGGTTGTAGCCGTGCCCCTGTGGGACGCGCCGATTCACGCCCCGGATAGCGCCGTACTTTTCGGCGGGAGCACGCACCGCGGTGAAGAGGAAATCCTGGCGGCAGTTTTTCTCCGCTTGCGTCAGCAATTTCCGTCATTGCGGCTTTTCATTGCGCCCCGCCACGTCGAACGGCTGCCGGAAATCCGAGCGCAACTGGATGCATTAGGGTTGCGCGTCGCGCTTGCCAGCGAAGCGCGCCCTGGCCGCGGACGCTATGACTTGGATTGCTTGCTTCTGGATACAACCGGCGAACTTCAACGGTGGTACGATATAGCCAGCGTTGTTTTCATGGGGAAAAGCCTCGCTGCACATGGCGGGCAAAATCCTGTTGAACCGATTTTGGCGGGCAAACCAGTCGTATTCGGTCCGAATATGGAAAACTTCGCGACGCTTTCCAAAGCCCTCGTCTCAAAAAAGGGTGCGATCCAGGTCCCGGACGCCGATTTTCTCGAGCGGACGGTCGCCGAGCTTCTCCGCGATAGCAAAGCGCGGCAGAGCCTTGTGGAAAACGCGCGTGAAGTATTGAGCGCGCATCAAGGCGCAACTGCGCGCGCAGCGGCGTTGATTCACCAACTTCATTCGAGTCTGTAGGCACAGTGCTGTCCGCCGTCCGACGCGGACGCCAAAGTTTGAAGACCGAGGCAATTTGCCTTGCGCAAAAGAATGGCAATTCCGATATTGCCCGCGCTTTTGTGACCCTATCGTCTAGAGGCCCAGGACACCGCCCTTTCACGGCGGTAACACGGGTTCGAATCCCGTTAGGGTCGCATTGCCTGTTCTATAGGTAAAATCGCCTTGGAACCGAAAGAGAAGGCTCCCGCGGGAAGTGGAGCGACATAGAGGGGCAATCGTTTTTGTCTGCGGCGGATGGTATTACTGGCACGCGAACTACTGGTTCCCGGCGTGGGGGTACTATCCCAACGCGGTTTATGCGTACGACGGCCCGATTTACGCCTATAACGATTTGGCCCTGACCAGGTTGTCGCCCAATGTTCAGGCCGCATTACAAGAACTTGGGTACTATCAAGGCCCGATAAACGACTATATTGATTCGGCCACCCGTGCGGCTATTGCCAATTACCAGCGTGACCGCGGACTTTACGCCACATCCGCAATCGACGAACCAACATTGGTAGCACTCGGAATGGTCCGAAGGATTCAACGTGTGTGAAGTATTGGGAGATCATCGCTGACAAGCTCAAGAAACGCGGTTGGAGCTTGGGTTACGTGTCAGCCATTGATTCTGAAGGACGAACCATCTGGATTGCTGACGCGCATCGCGGCGACTGGAAGCGCTTCATTGTGCGCGCCGATGAAAAGCTGACCGCGTTCGCGTGAAGTTATGGCTCTTTGAAATCGCCCGTTTGCTCGTGCGTTTCGATCATGTTGCCAGGCTCATCTTCAACGCGAATCACTGTATCATGTGACCGGCTGTTAAACTTCGCATACCCGATTAACGTTGTGGACTGCATCCGGTTCGTCATAGCACAGGCCGATAGGTGTTTTCGGGGCATTCAGCACGGCGTTCATTGGCGCCCTCTGCTAACGCGCGCGCGTGCGCGCGTGCTCCTGGAATAGCTCCTCCTGCGCAAATGTTGTTCTTTTAGCGCGACGAAGTGAGGCGGTGGGCAACGTTGCTTATGGGCCGATGTCATCCCGGCGATGTCGAACACGTCTTGGCCCAGCCATTTCAGGGCAACTTCGTGCTTTGATTGGACAATTGGTGGTAGCTGTTTGAAATCGCCTACCGCGATCACATTTCGATCCGCGAGACTTGCAGCGACCCAAAGCGCCGGAATCGGCGCCATTGATGCCTCGTCCAGAATCACAGTGTCAAAGCGCCTTGACTGGATTGTATCGCGCAAATAGGCGCGAGTAAGGGTCGTCGCGATTACGCGTGCTTCCGAGATGATAATCTGTTCAACGCGCTTCAGTTGATCATTGATTGTGTCAATCTCGCCAGCAATCTGTCGCAAGCGTTCGTTGACGTTGTCTCTAGTCTCACGCAGCTCGTCCAAGCTATGGTTCGACACTTCAGTCCTTGCCTTGTCATATCCATTTTGTAAGACCGCTAGCATGTTCCCTGCGCCTCCATCGCAATCCTGCGCTAATCCGAGCACCCGAAGAGCCTTAACCCAGCCGCGAAGCGAGAAGTCGAGTGTGGCGCGTGCTTCTCTGGCTGCGCGTTCCGAGTGCTCGGTTTCGTCCTTCGATTTCCTCAGCTGTTGATCAAAGGCGAAACACCACGCTAGAACTTCATCAGGTGAAAAACGATGAGTTGTCCGAAATGCTTCAATCCGGCGAAGCGCGTCTACTAATCTTATCTGTAAACGCTTACTTTCTTCGATTACTCGCGATCGCTCTCGCCAGATTGATACCAGATCACTCCTACGCGAATTGACAATAACCTGTTGCTGTTCAGGCTTTGGCAGTCCCTTCCACAAGCGAGTAAGTCCGTTAGCAGCAGCCGATCGAGTGTACAGACGTTCTGCCTCCGTTAGGTGTTTTTCAGCGGCTACAACTTTCTGGTTGATGTCGGCTGCGGCTTGCGTGTTCGTTTCGAGCAATGCGCGTACTCCGTTTACGTCTAGCGCAAGTTGTTTAACGAGGACGGCCTCGTTAGCGATCCCTCTCCATCGAGATTCGTCTTTTCGTAAGTTCTCGAATGCAGCACGGCTTTCGCGCGCGCCAGCTTCAAGCGACTGGACCGAGTCCAGGTTTATGGAAGCGCGGTCAAGATCTGACGCGGCCTCGGTAGCCCATTCGTAAATTGCGATAAGACGCTGAACGTTCAGAGACTCTCCTGTCTTCTCAATCCGCTCCTGTTCAAGGGTCGAGCCGCGCGCAGTAAGTTCAGCGGATCTTTTCTCGACATTAGTCGCTAGCAGCAATTCAGGGTTTGCTTCGAATCCTTTGTTATCCTTTGGGACGCCAACACGAAGCACGCTACCATCCTTTGTTTCATCGCCGAGCCGTTCCGCAATTCTAAGTAATGCTTCGTCTACGGCAGTGTTTGTATGCGAAACCAGCAGCACCGATCTGTGCCGCTTGAATAACTTGGCAGCAATCGCGCCGATTGTTGTAGTTTTTCCCGTGCCGGACGGGCCCCAGATGAAAGTCGTATCGCGGCCCAAACTGCTCCCGATTGCGTCATTCTGCTCAGCGCTGAAACCCTTTACTGAGAGCAACTCTGGCGCGCCAGAAACCGCTGCAAAACCTAGGATGCGATCACCAGCGCAGTTTGATTTTGCGTTAAGAGCCTCTACGCGCTCAATCAGCTTCCCGAGCAGAAAAGTGAGATCTATTTCCAATCGCGCGGATGGAACAAAGCTCCCTAGGTCGATTCCCACGCTGATCGTGATTGTTAGTCCTTCGGTCGATATCATCGTTGTCGGCACGCGGCCTTTCTCAGGCACGATCAAATGCCCGGGTGCATCACCGGGAGCCTTCAAAATAGAATCGACTGCGAAGGCATATTGAAAGCTCGCGTCGGCTCCACCGATCCTTCGTCCATTTTTTAGCTGCACGGCGTTACTTGATGAACTCCTCTGGGCGGCAAGGATTTCTTCGCGCAGCGCGGTTCGAAATTCATCGAGAACGCCACGAAGTGGTAGAGACTCGCTGGTTAACGCAGCCGTCTGCATGAATGCCCTCATTCGTTGACGTTGACATTGATATCCTGCGAGGCCGGACCAAGATTCATATTGAAAAATATGCGCGACTGAGCCCAGATGCGAGTGGCACTTATACGGACGCTAAGCCATCCAGGAATCCTCTGGCAAAGAATGCGCGCTAGGATGAAGGCTCTTTCCGCACAAGAGTGGGTCGCGACCCCATTCCACGCGGGCGCGCATGGCGCGCCGTGTCACGTTGCCCGCTTCATCGAAAACCCGAATCACAGCATCATGTGAGCGGCTACGAAACTTCGCGTAGTCGATTGCATTGCTGATGGCGCTCGGTTCGCCATACCACAGCCGACCAAATGGCAAGGCAGCGCCCTGAAATTACCGGATACGATTGGCGCAGATAGGCCTTGAATCGCGGCGCGAAATTGAGCAAATGAAAAAATGTTTGTCGGACACTACAGCGTAGCGTTTGCCGCCAGAACGGAGAGAAACAAAATCCCGTTATGGGTTTTGTTTGTCGCGGTGCAGTTGCTCGACTTTCTGTGGGCGCCTTTCGCTTTCCTCGGGCTTGAAAAAGTGCGAATCGTTTTGGGAATCACGGCGGCGAGTCCGCTCGATCTTTATTACATGCCGTACACGCACAGCCTTATCGGCGCGCTCGTCTGGTCGGCGCTGGCGGCGTTCGTGTACAAACTGGTGCGAGGGGCGAAAGCTTCGAGCAGCGCGGCATTAATCGTCGCCCTAGCCGTGTTCTCTCATTGGATCTTGGATTTGATTGTTCATCGTCCTGATCTCCCCATTTACGATGATACCCTGAACGTGGGATTCGGTCTTTTGAATTACAAAGGGGCCGAGTTTGCGATGGAGATCGCACTGCTCGTTATCGGTATCGCTCTTTATCTAAAACGAAATGTCATCACGTCAGTGGAGAGGAAAATCGGCATCGTTGTATTCGGTGTCGTGCTGATCCTGGTTCAGACGCAGACCACGTTTGGGGGTCGGCCGCTTTCGTCGAATCGTATCGTCGCAATCACGACGCTCTGTGCCGCGATTGCGTTTGTGTTGGAGAAACAAAGGCGAACCCACTTCTGATCGGAAATTGGAGTCGGGTCTGCCTCGCTTCGCGCGTTCCATTTGCGATAGGGCTTCGTGTCTTGCTGTGCGTCTGGCTCGGCAGCAATGAAGCTTGCGGTGAATAGAATCAGTAGTGTCGATTTCACGGGAAATGCTCTGAGCCGCCTAACGGGAAATAGATTGCATCTTGCAATGTATTTCTTGCCCTTCCAATGGGAAAGCGATTAAAAGGCTGCACGGCGAGAATTGTGCCGAAATTATTCGGGATTTGGAAGCGGAATCTTAAACGCCAGCATCGTAGACGTGTGCAAAGATCGTCGATGACATTGCTGGCCGCATAATTTGCCGTCTGGCAATCAAAAACGATTCTAGCAAGAGATTATCCTACCACTCTTTGAACCGGCCCGCGTGCTCGTGCGCTTCGATCACGTTGCCAGCTTCATCAGATCGGCTGCGAAGCTGGAACGGTTGTCCCAATAGCCGAAAATCACATCGCAAGAACGCCATCCTTAACGGATAACCGCCCCTAACTTTCTGCCAAAGCCTCGCCTACTCCGAAGCAACGCCTTTGCTGCGCGAAAATTGTTGTGACCGCGGCTATCAATGGGCAAGATAAACTCCAACCTTTTTCGTGCCTCTCGAAGCGCTGGGAACATGAAAGGTTTTCTCATACAGCTCGCTTGCGATGAAATACAGGCTGACACAAGTGACGTTTTTGTGACGAAAATATGACTCGTGGAACTCGCCTACGTGCTCATGCGTCCGGATCACGTTGCTCGCCTCATCGTAAACGCGAATTACAGCGTCGTGTGAGCGGCTGTAAAACTTCGTGTAACGCTTCGTTTACGCAGATAAACGGACGTTTGTTGTCCGTTCCGCTCGCTTTTCTACCGATGTGGACGGACGGCTCGAAGATGATCCGGGAAAAAGAACCGCAAATGGCCTACCGGAAGTAATCCCCGAGAAAAGCCCGAGGCATCAGCTGCCTGCACGAAGCTCCCACTTAGTGGTGTGGCATGCTACGCACGCCTTAGTTCCAGGCGCTGGAGTTGTGACGGGCGTCTGCGCGAACTGGCAGATCGAGAAGACGACACTGAGAATAAAGGCCGCGTAAACTGCAATCTCGAGAACGCCGCGACCTTTTTCTTCCGACCGGACCAGTAGACCGTAAGTGGATTCGAATTGGTTGTTCGTAGTATTGGTTGTGTTCACAACAGCGCTTTATGCATACCGCATGCCACCAAGTGTGCCTCGACCGTAAGTCGCTGAATATAAAAAGATTGAGTCGCCATGAGCATAGCTAACACGTAGCGTAGTCGTTCCGTGATTGGGATTTAACGTTGCGCTTTTGGGACGCCCGGCGTCAATACGGCCGCGTGATCAAAGTACGTTATTCCCCATAGTGCATCGCGGCGACGGAAAACGTTTCGTTGTGCATGCGGATGAAATGTTGACTGCGTTTCTGGAACTGGAAGCGGCGATTCGTGGCGCAATCACGACGACCATCGGGTAAACGCACACGAGCGGTCAGCAACGAATACTTTAGTAGCGTGAAAACATTCTTTTCGATCATTCTCGCCCTCGCCGTCTCTCTTAGCACTGCTCTGGCGAAACATGGCGGACACCGCGGACACGGCGGATATCATGGCAAACACGGCAAACATTTTAGCTCGATATCGCCGCGAGGTGGATACAAGTTCAGCCGAAGCGGGTCAAAATTCAGCCGCGGCACATCGGGAAAATACCGCAACTGGAGAGGTCGAAACTGGAGTGGCGGTAATTGGAGCGGCGATTGGCGGTATCATCGATTCTCCGGTGACCGATTCATCTTCACCGGTGGATTTGGTTATCCGTACTACTGGGGTTGGAGCTATCCTTACTCATACTCGTACTACAGCTATTATCCTTATCGGTATTATCCTTCGTACTGGTACGATTATGGTTATTACCCTTGCTCCATATCAAGAAGGCAATTCTTTGGGCCCTGACCCGTCGGATTCGCGAGGGCAATTTTGCGATTGAGTCGCGTTTCCGAGCAAATTTGCCGAGCGAGAACAAACCCCAGCGGCGTTTTCGGACAAAATCGGACACTCGAACTGCGTAATTCTGCGCGATTCGTGCGAACTGCCCGATTTGCTTTTTCCCCTCTAACGCGCAGCCTAACGCATGTTTGTGACGGAATTGCGCAAAGCCACGAAAACTTCAAAGTGGGTTCGAATCCCGTTAGGGTCGCAGCTGCTTGCAGCACGCTTGAAAAAGCGTGTTTGAGGATGCGGCTGCGATGCATAGTTTGAAAGTCGAATGCAAGAGGCGTTCTACCAGTCAGAATCTGATCAGCCGCATCCAGGGCGGGCGCGGGCGATCATCAAGGCACATCCGGAAGTTCGCCAGTTAATGGTGCGCAATCCATCGACTGCATTGATTGCGGTCTCAATCGTAGTTTTGCAGACGGCGATCGCGTTCGCGATGGGCGCGTTGGGATTTCCCTATTGGTGGCTCAGTCTGCTTATCGCGTTTTGTATCGGCGCGTTCGTCAATCATGCCAATTACGTCATCATTCATGACGCCACGCATAACCTGATTTTCCGGAATCCAAGCTGGAACAAAATGGTCGGCATCATCGCCGATCTGCCAAACCTCACACCGGGCGCGATGGGTTTTCGCGTTTATCATTTGAAACATCATTCGCATCAGGGCGATTACGAATACGACGCCGACCTGGCGAACCATTGGGAGGCGCGACTGGTAGGCAACAAATGGTATCGGAAGGCGATCTGGCTGATGCTCTTTCCATTTTTCCAAGTCACTCGCCCGCCTCGACTAAAGGCAATTAAGATGTGGGACCGGTGGTTCTCCATCAATCTCGCGTGCGCCGCCGCATACGATGTGGCGATTATTTATTTCTTCGGCTGGGCTGGATTTCTTTATCTCGTGTTCGCGTTTTTGTTTTCAATCGGGCTGCATCCGGTGGGCGCGCGCTGGATTCAGGAGCATTACACTTACGATTTCGACCAGGAGACGTTCAGCTATTACGGACCGATCAATCTGGTGGCTTTAAATATGGGTTATCACAACGAGCATCACGATTTGCCGTCGATACCGTGGAACAATCTGCCAAAGCTACGCGCAATGGCACCGGAGTTTTACGACAATCTGAAGTATCACTCCTCATGGAGCCGCTTGCTTTTACAGTTCGTTTTCGACAGGCGTTACAGCCTCTATTCCCGGGTCGAACGAATGAAAGCAAAGGCCGCTTATCATGCGACTCCCGAGACCACGAACAGTCGGAATGGGGATCTTGATCTCAGTGCCCGGTCTATTAGTTTTTAGTTATGGCGGAGCGATTACACCAAGGAAGGGCGTGCTCCAGGCCGCCCCTCTACGTCTCGAATAAGGACGAAACGGTTCGAATGTTCCAGAGCGATTTCATGGAATTTTTTTCGCGAGTGCATCCAGTGACTCCGCTCATTTTGTACCTTCCGGTCGTCGGCTACATGCTCTACGTGTCGCTTTGGCAACGCCAATTGCCGATCATGGCCGTAGTGGCGCTGTTTTTGCTCGGCGTATTGCTCTGGACGCTGACCGAGTACCTCATTCACCGATATATTTTTCACTACGAACCAAAGACGCGAGTGGGAAAACGGCTGCACTACATCATCCACGGCGTTCATCACGATTATCCAAATGATGCGCGAAGGCTCGTCATGCCGCCTAGCATCAGCGTTCCACTAGCTTTTCTTTTTTACGCCATCTTCCTTCTGATTTTTGGGCGTGTGACGCCGGCAGTTTTTGCCGGGCTGGTTTTCGGTTATGTCTGCTATGACATGCTCCATTACGCGACGCATCATTTCGCCATGAAGCGTGGCGCCTGGCTTTGGCTGAAGCAGTATCATCTTCGCCATCATTACAAGGATGATCACGTCGGATACGGCATCAGCTCGCCGCTTTGGGATTACGTTTTCCGCACGACGCGAAAGTGAAGGAAGAATATCAAAGAGGGACGGCTTTTTAGCCGTCCAAGCGATGCGACGGCGGGAAGCCGTCGTTCGTTGTAGCCGGATTCCACCGATACAAATGGGCTGTCAAGGGGGGTGGCTTCGTTGCAGCAAAAGTCTTGGCGTGAAATCCGAAACCGGCTAAATTGGCTGCCCCGACACGGAAACCGTTGCATGCGGATGCATGCGGAGAACCCCGTAAGGAATCTGGTGAAGCACATAAAATCTCAATTTTGCTGGGAAACACCGTCCGCAGGGGCGGGAGCGAGCGAAAGACAGTGTACCATTTGATGAACGAAGACCCGGCAAAACTTAGTCTGAGCAACTTTCTGGCGGGCGAAAACGACGATCCGTTGCAAGCGCCAGCGAGCTTTACAAACTGGATGCGCGTCGGTGCATGGGCCGTCGAATTGTATGAGCCTGAACTCCTCGCCGGCGCAGATGCCCGCACGATGATCAACTACGCTGGCAAACCGCGGCCGGTGATTAATCTCTGCTCCTATAACTATCTCGGCCTTGCCAATCACCCCGAGGTGCTTGCGGCCGCGCATGAAGCCCTTAAGACGCACGGATTGGGAGCGTGCGGTTCGCCCATGCTCTCCGGAATGACTGATCTCCATCGCGAGCTCGAATGGCGCGTCGCGAAATTTCTCAGACGCGAGGACGCGATGCTTTTTAACAGCGGGTTTGGCGGCGCGCTGGGCACGATCTCCGGACTGCTTCGCAAGACAGACGTAGCAATTCTGGATAATCGCTCGCACCTTAGCCTTCGCGATGGCGCCGTACTCTCTCGATGCCGGACAGAGAAGTTCGAGCATAACGATCCGCTCTCGCTTGATACAGGACTGAGCCGCCAAGGAGGGCGCCGCCAGCTCGTGATTATCGAAGGCATTTACTCAATGGACGGCGATTTCGGCAATCTGAACGAGTTGCTTGATGTAGCGGAGTCTCATGGCGCGAGCGTTTTCATTGATGAAGCGCACTCCATGCTGGCATGCGGCGAACATGGTCGTGGGGCGGCTGAGAAATTTGGCGTGGAAGACCGCGTCCCTCTCGTTTACGGAACGTTCTCCAAAGCTTTTGGAGCGCTGGGCGGCTTCGTTGCCGGTTCGAAGGAAACGTTGCAATATCTGCGCTTCTACGCGCATCCGTATGTTTATTCCTGTGCGCTTCCGCCGGTAGTGATCGCGGCCATTCTCAAGGCATTGGAACTCGGGACGAGCCAGCCGGAACTGCGTGCCCAGCTTTGGGAGAATGCCGACTATTTCCACGCTCAACTTGAAAGCCTGGGGCTCGATACCGGCGCATCGACAACCTATGTGATGCCTATCGTCATAGGAGATCGAGAGCGCATGTATCGGCTTGGGCATGAACTTCGGCGGCGCGGCCTTTGGGTTGCGCCAGTGGATTATCCGGCTGTGCCGCAAAATCGAATCTGTTTTCGCGCCTGCGTAACCGCCAAACACACGCGCGCCGATCTTGACGAAGCTTTGAACATTCTTGCGGACACGCTGGTTCCGGCGCTTTTACAAAAGCAGACCGCATGATCTAAATGACGAAATCCGAATGACGAAAGAATGACGAAGCACCAATGATGGAGGAATCACCGCGCGCCGTTTTTCGGATTTGGACCTGCAGGAGCCGGCCACAAATTTGATGTCGCGGTCGACAGAGATCCAGACTTCGCGCATCGAAGCCACTTACAAAGCACGCGAAGTGGAGGGAGTCCTCGACCTGTACTTTTATAGGCCCATAGGATTTCGGCTGGCCGAGTTTTTCGCACATCTCAAAATGACGCCGGCGGCTGTGACGCTGCTGGCCGGCATCTGCGGTGTCATCGCGGGGCATCTTTATTACTATCGCGATTTGCGCATCAACATCGCTGGCATGGTGCTCCATGTCTGCTCTAACGCACTCGACAATGCGGATGGCCAACTCGCGCGCTTGACGCGCCGGGAAAGCCGCAGGGGCCGCATCATTGACAGCATGGCCGACCATTTGGTCTTTGTGAGCATTTACCTGCATTTGGTTCTGCGTGGTCTGGCCGAAGGTTCCTCGCCGGCGATCTGGTTTCTGGCCATTGCTGCTGGAATCAGTCACGCATTGCAAGGAGCAGCGGCTGATTATTACCGCAGCACCTACTTGTATTTTGTAGCAAATGGAACACGAGCCGAAATAGATTCCTCCTCTGGATTGCGCTCTGAGTATCGAGGATGGACGTGGCGTCAGCGGCCCTGGGATAAACTTTTTCTCGCGCTGTATCTGAATTTCACGCGCCAACAAGAAATGCTCGCGCCCCAGCTGAAAAAGTTGCGCGAGACAACCGGCGAAGTGTTCCACGAGAAAATCCCAGCCTGGCTGGAGCAGGGTTATCGAAATTCCGCTGGCGGGATGTTTAAGTGGTGGGGTTTATTGATGACTAACAGTCGAATGCTGGTCTTGTTTGCTCTCCTGTTCCTGGGCCAGCCGATTTATTACTTTTGGTTTGAACTCATCCCGCTGAACGTGCTGTTCATTTGCCTGCTTGTGCGTCAGGAGAAAATGGCAGAATCGCTGGAGCATCTGATCATGACGCCGCGGCATTCTGCCTAGCGTTCTGCATCCGTGTCGCAGATCGAAGTCTCAGAAGTGACCTCGCGCCGCGAGCGCGACGCGTTCATCAAATTTCAATGGCAAATTTATACCGATGATCCGGCATGGGTTCCGCCGTTAATTATTGAACGGAAGGCGTTCGTCGACCGCAAGCGGCATCCATTTTACAGGCACGGCGACGCCGCGCTATTTCTGGCCCGCAAGAACGGCAAGATTGTTGGGCGAATCATGGCAAGCGACGATCCAAACTACAATTCGGTGCACCTATCAAACGGCGGCTGTTTTGGTCTGTTCGAGTCCATCGACGATCGCGATGTCGCTGGTGCGCTCTTTGAAGCTGCGGCCAGTTGGCTTCGCAAGAAAGGACGGACGGAGATGATGGGGCCGATCGATTATTCAACCAATTACGTCTGCGGGCTTTTAATCGACGGATTCCAGTTTCCGCCTACCATATTGACGGCTCATAATCCGCCGTACTACCAGAACCTGATCGAGGGCTGCGGTTTTATAAAAGCGAAGGATTGGTACGCCTGGTGGTTCGCTGATCCTTCAAAAGCCGTCGCGCATTTGCGAAGGCTCGTCACACGTTTTAATACACGCTGTCCCGCCGCTATTCGTTCGGCAAACCTTAGAAACCTTCGCGATGAAAGCAGACGGCTTCGTGAGATTTACAATCAGGCATGGGACAAGAACTGGGGTTTTGTGCCATTCACCGAGGCGGAGATCGAGTTCATGACCAAAGAACTGAAACCGCTCCTTGCGCCAGAGTTTGCCTGGATCGCCGAGGTCGGGAATGAGCCTGCCGGATTCATCTTGTGCCTGTCGGACATTAATGTGGTCCTCCGCGATCTCGACGGGCGGCTGACGCGCTTTGGGCTGCCGATCGGTCTGATCAAATTGCTGTTCTACAAAACGCGCATTCGCAAGGCGCGCCTGATCGCGCTGGGCGTAATCGAAAAGTATCGCCGCGCCGGAATCGCCGAGATGCTCGTGTTGCGAGTGATCGAAGAAGGAATGCTCAAACGCGGATTCACGGGCGAGCTAAGCATGACTTTGGAAGACAATTTCATGATCAACCGCTTTCTCGAGGCGATCGGGGCACAGCGCTATAAGACGTATCGAATTTTCAATAGGAGCCTGACGCAGTGAGCAAGCCTCAGGATGGTTTTGTTTCACGGTTTTTGAACCGTCCGATTTCGCGCAGGATAACGCGTTTTCTGCTCCAGTTTCCAATCCATCCCAATGTGTGGACGATTTCGATCTTTGTTTTGCCGCTAATCGCCTGTCTGTTTTTGGTACGCGGGAATTATGTCAGCCTCGTCATCGGTGCAGCCGTTTTTCAAGCGTTTAGTATCCTTGATGGTTGCGACGGCGAAATAGCGCGCACCAAGAATTTGGAATCAAAGTTCGGGGAACGACTGGATTACTTTTGCGATTTTACGGCGAGCCTTCTCTATGTTCTGGCGCTCGGCGTGGGGCTTCGTCGTTCGAGTGAAGGGATTATGTGTGCTGTCCTGATCACAGCCAACGAGTTGCTCCTACGAGCTGGCAGAAGCAAAATATCCGTTCCCTCATCCGAGTGGCACGAATCCTTTTACGCGAGGCACCACGGCATGATCGGGCATTCCGGGTTGCTCAATTTCGGCGAACGATTTGTGTGGTGGCTCTTTCAGTTAACAAAACGCGACATGGCTCTCTTGGTTTTTGTTGTGCTTGCTTTACTCGGCCTGGCTAACTGGATCCTGCATCTTTGGACAGTCGTCGCTGGCGCGAGCCTGATTCTCAATGCCATCGCCATTATCAGGGCTTGGAGGGGCGGTGGCGATGTCGCTACGCGCGATCCGGGATCGTAATTGCGGACACTCGCCCGAGAGTTATCGCATCGCAACGCCAGTCAGGTCGCTGCGCTGTGCAGCCATTTGTCTCTCGGCGTGTTGCAGCATTGGCGGAGTGTCCACATCCTGCCACCAGCTTTCGCCTATATCGATGGCACGGACTTTGCCATCGGCGGCCATCAATCGGATGTCTGATTTCGCTCGCTCGAGATAGCTGAAGATTTCCAGCGGGCAAACGAACAAGCCGGTATCAATCGCATCGAACTCCCGCAGATGTTTCCCGATATCGGTGACGCTATTTCGGCGCGTTTGGACTTTCATCGCGTCCTGCAAATCAAAAATGGAATCGAGCTTTCGATCGACTGCGATGTTGAGTAATCCCGGATCAAAATTATCAAGTAAACGATCGATCATCGCGCCATCGAAAATATGGTCACTCATCATGAGGAGAAAGGGCGCACCGACGTGGTCGGCGGCAGCAAGAACCGATATGCCATTTTGTTTTCGCCAGTCGCGATTCTCGATGAACGAAGCGCTGAGATCGAGAGGAATCAATTGCTCAAGCTGAGCGATCATGCGCTTGCTTTCATAGCCGACCACGAAGTTGACCGTTCTGATCCTTCGGCGGAGCAAAGCGTCCACTGTGTACGAAATCAAGGGACGCCCAAACACCGGGACGAATGGCTTTAGAACTCTATTATCAGAACCGCGCAGGCGCGATCCCTGCCCAGCCATCAAGATTACTGCTTCAGAGACAGAAGTCATAAACGAATCATTCTGTAGGGATCAATCGCTCATATGCCGTAATATCTCTTCAATCCCCAGATTCTGACGGACTGAGGAAGAAACCTGAAGATCAGCGGTGCAATCTTTGATTCAAACGCATTCCCAACCGTTATCCGTGGCGGCGGCCGAACAGCGTTGACTAATCTGAGAACATGCCGGGCAACGAGGTCCGGCTTAGGTGCCTTTTTCAGATTGCGCTCCACGACTTCCCATGTCCTGGCAATTTTTGTGTCGTAATACCCGTCGGCTTTGGTGCTTTTAGTCACGCTCTCGTTGAACCCCGTGCAAATATCGCTGGGCTGCAGATCGACAACGCGCACGCGAGAATGAGCCAACTCAAGCTGTATTGACATGGTAAAGGATGCCAGTGCTGCTTTCGAGGCGTTGTAAGCCGCCATGAACGGCACTGGAAGCCGAGAAGCTAGCGAAGTGACGTTAATGATCAAACCTTCTCCGCGCGTTTGCATATGGCGAAGTCCGAGTTGCATCAATCGGATTTGACCGAAAACCAAAATTTGAAACTGGCTCGTAATTGTTTCCGTGGGAAGGAGTTCAGCAGGACCAAAGTGACCGGCACCCGCATTATTGATGATAACGTCGAAGTGGCCAGCTTGAGTCAGCGCGGTATTGAATGCTTCCTCGATGGAAAGCCGGTCGGCCAGATCGAGTCGAACCGGGTGGCATCGCGTCATTTTTGGGATGCGTTCCAAATTCCGCGAGGTGCCCCAGATCTCGTGACCCTGGTTCACCAGCAATTTGGCAATCGCGAGGCCGATGCCCGAGCTCGCACCGGTGATAAAAATGCGTTTCATGAAGAGCGGCGCCGTTCGACAAGATAAAGTCGGACATGGCGATGCTGAGGGAAAATCAACATTGAGCGTCTAAATTCGGCGAGCTCTATCACGTAAGAATCTTTCGGCTTAAGGGATGCATCCTCGGTATAAACCGCCTCCGCATTCCGCAGCTCTTCCTCGTCCTCCGGGGTAGGGGCATGGTTCAATATTTTGAATTGCGGCGCGTACCACTGAGCGGAACGGCGTGTCGTGGGTAGAATCAAGACCACATTGCCGCGCTTCTCAGCAGGATAAAGTTTTTCCAAATAGCGCACCAGCCGGATGGGTGGTGCCTCTTCACGGTAATTTTCTATGGCTAATGGAACGACGATATACAGGAGCAATGCGGGAAGGCAGATCGCCGAGACGTTCCACGGTTTTGGTAATCGTAAAAAACCGCGAAGCATCACGACAAGCAGCGGCGGAAAAACCATGAGGTAATATCTTTGATCGCCGGGAAGAGCAGCAAAAACAATCACAATGTGAACGAAAAGCCAAGCGGCGTGAAAACTCCAAAATTGCCGGTCCCTCGCATCGCGTCCAAACCGAAGATAAGCAATCACTGCACACGTTGTGAGCGCGATACCGGCTGCAAGCACCCGGGGCGATTGAATAAAGCCGAACCCTTTCGAAAACCATCCGAGAATGTGCGATGCGAACCGCTTTCCGAGGTAGTGAGGACTCCAATCGCCCGCGCCGATGTAAATGGAAGGTCTATTTAGGCGCCAGCGCCATTGACCGTACACCAGTTCGGGATAAACACGCCAGAACGGCTCACTCGGCCGCAATTGAAATTGTGTGTACCACATTGGCAAAAGCCACGTCAGACAACCTGCGACCAGTACCCCATAGGCAAACCAACATGTTTTAGCGTTCACGGAAGCTTTCTTGAGCGGAATGCCAAGAACCACCGCAACGACTGGAAACAATTGCGGTCGCGTCCCCGCCGCGGCGGCTCCCAGGAGAGCAGTCAAGACAATCAAGCTGCGTTTCTTCTGTCCAAGGAAGCAGATCGCAGCAAGTAACTCCGCGCTCATCAGGCCGGCCGCCAGCATGTCCGTCAGCACCTTGGTAGCCGTCATCCAAACAACTGGCGTGATCAGCAAGCAAGTTGCAATCCACCATGCGAGCCTCTCGGAAAACTGCAGGCGAATAATCGAAAACCACGCCGCGATGAAAAGTCCACCGCCAAATGCCGAAACGCAGTACAGCGACGATTCCGTTCCTATGTGGAAGAACTTCGTCCCGAACCAGCCTAAAAAAATGAAGAGCGGATACCCGGGGGGATGCGGCTGATGATGCCAGAGGTCGAACGATCGCACGCCCATCGCAAATTGCACAGCATCGATTTCATCGAGCGCCGGCGAATGTGTGAAAAAGTAAAGCGCGAAGGCGGCAAAAAAAAGGAACACGGATTTAATCACGGATTGTTGGCCCGAATCGCTTTGTTCCGTCTCGGTTGAGGTCATAGTGGCCAGCGCATTCGTTGTTGTTCGGCCATTGATTCGTATTTTAACTGTCAGGCTGCTGCAAGAGAGTCCTGTGAGTATGTGCAATTGTTATCCGTATCGTCTCGAAAAATTTCCTGACCATACGATGTCGAGCTTGTCCCCATGTTTCCGCTGATTTGCGTGGCCCTTGTTGTTTTGATTGCACTGGGCTTCACGCGGCTGCGGCCGGCTGGGAGAAGGCAGCATCAGCAAGTGCGCTTCATTCGTGAAACGCTGGCCGCCAATCGCACGCTCGACAGCCGGCGCGTAATCGTGTCGCTATCGACGGTGCCTGATCGAATCAACAATTTGAGCCCAATGATTCGGTCCCTTCTAAAGCAAACCCGCCCGCCGGATGAAATCGTCCTGGCCATTCCCGAATTTTCGATTCGGGAGCAACGGCCTTATGCAGTGCCGAAACATGTTTCGCGTTGGCCGCTGCTGCGTGTTTTGCATTGTCGCAAGGATTGGGGGCCGGCCACGAAGTTTATTCCCATCGTTCGCGAAGAGTTGGCGGCTGGCCGGGGAAATACATTGATAATGGTGGTGGACGATGATCGGGTTTATCCCCGAGATGCGCTTGAAACGTATCTCCATTACAACAAGCAATTACCTGAAGCGGCTCTTTGTTTTCGCGGTGCAGCAATGCCGCGAAATCTGGATTGGCGACACGCCAGGATGATTCGTGCAAGCGAGCTTCGCGAACCGAAGCCTGCAGCGGTTATTACAGGATGTGGGAGTTACTTCATCCAGCCGAGGTTCTTCGACGAATCGCTTTGGGATTATTCCAAAGCTCCCGACGGAGCATTTTACATGGATGATATCTGGATCAGTGGCTGGCTCAGTCGCGGCGGCGTGAAGAGATATGTTGTGCCTGCATCGGCCATGATGCGCAGTGTGTTTCGGCAACGCCGGACCTTATCGTTGCACGATGTTCCTGACGGACGCCAATACAACAACAACGAAACAATCGCATTCTTCGGGGATGCCTGGGATGTTTTCGCTTCGCACTAAGAACGTTCGTCTTTGCGATGCGTATGGTGGCGCAACCATTGAACACCAAAGACTGCCAGAAAAGCCACAGCGCTGACGACTTGCCCGGCGATTCCACCGAGGAATAATCTGCAGACGAGCGCGGGAACAATCGCGATTCCTGCGGCGATCAGCGGCGGGCGAATGTCGCTCCAGGAATCTTTCCAGCGAAATACCCACCGCAGGGTGGCGTAACGCAGGAGCCCTTGAACGACATACGGCACTAGAATACCGACTGCCGCGCCCAACGGTCCAAAGCGCGGAATCAACCACAGTAGCCCGGCAAACGCGACCGCGCAGGTAATCGACGAATGCAGAAGATTCAAATGCGGGCGTTGCACCATGATGACCGTTTCGCCCAAGGAAACAAAGGCATTAGTAGCACTGGCCAGAGCAACGATGCCCAGCCAGAGGCCGCCTTGCCAAAATGCCGGACCGTAAATGAGCAGAATCGTGCTGCCCGCGAGCGACAGGACCGCAACGAGTGGCAACAAAATCCAGAGCATCCACTGAGCGAGCCGCGCGTAAGTCACAGCCGCAATTTCGTGATCGCCCGTCGCAGTCATTCCGGCCACAACCGGTGCAAAAATAGGGTTGAAGGCCTGATTAACTTTTCGGAGCCCGTTCGCGGTGCCGATGACTGCACTGTAAACACCAACCGTTGCGAGCGTCACACCGGGCGCGCGTCCAACAAAGTAGCCGAGCATGAGGAGGTCCAACCGGGAAATGAACGCGTTAATCAGCTGATAAATGCTGATGGGAGCAGCATATCCGACCAAAGAGCGTGCTTCGCGAAAGGGTGATACAACATCCGCCTGCGCGGGAACATGGCGAAACAACGTTGAGGCGAGCGCGAGTGCGATGAGTCCCGAGGCTGCGGTTCCAACGATTGCAGCCACCTCTGGCGAGGACTCTTTAAAGCCGACGGCGAGTGCAAGCAGGAATGCGAGTGTTGTCGCAATTGGCTCGGTCATCCCGCGCGAGTAGATGTCATGCTGCATCACCTTCATCCCGCGCGAGATCGCGGTACTGATCCGATACAAAGCCAGACCAGGCATCGCACATAGAACGAGTGCAAGCGCGGAAACCATCTGTGGTTGTACGTGAAGACGGTTGTTAAAAAACCGGAGCCCCGCGATCACAATGCCAGCAGTGATAATAGACTGCGCAACCCCCAAAACGACAGCGATTCGAAAAAGCGCCCGGCTCCGCGCCCCGTCGCCCACAGCTTCCGAGCGTGCGATGAATGTGGTGATCGCATTGTCGAGGCCAAGAACGCCGATCTTGCTGATGATATCAGTTGTCGACCAGGCTACCGAGAATATGCCGAGTGCCGCCGGCCCGAGCAGCCGCGCAACAAGAAACGTGAATATGCCGCGGAAATTCGACGCCAACATCGCGATGGTGTTCAGGAAAGCGCCGCGTTTTAGCTCCACTCCGGTTTCGTCTACACGCGCGGGCGCATCCACTGCCGGCGGCGCCACGTCGAGTGCGATTTCTGTCGGACTTATGGACTCCTCGCGAAGCCGATCACGGGCTTGGGCGATTTCGATGTTAGACATCATGAGCAAGACCGCCTTGATTCATTTTCCGCAAGAAACATGCTCAAAGCAGCACACGCCTAAACTAACATTCGCGCTCATATCGCCTCGACGCTACAATCGACTGCTCGGAGCGCCAAAATTTTTTCGCAAATATTGACCACCCTAGGAAGGGGCGGGAATGGATCTCCCTCTAGGTATTTCGACTACAACGCACCGATCGCTCGATTTGTGCGCCCCTTGCGCCATTCCGGTATGCGAATCTTAATTACAGGCGGCGCCGGTTTCATCGGTCGGCACATCTCCGAACACTTCCAGGATCGAGCGGAGGTGCGGGTTCTTGATAACATGCGCTGCGGCTCTAAGAGCAATTTGTCTGGCTTGGACTCCCAACTCATCGTCGGCTCAATTCTCGATCGCGGTCTCGTGATAGAGGCTATGTAAGGCGTGGACTTTGTCTTTCATCTCGCGGCTATGGTGAGTGTGCAGGAATCTGTCCAGAAAACGGATGAATGCGCCGAGATCAATGCTTGGGGTACGGCGATTGTTTTGGAAGAGGCGGCGCGGGCGCGAGTGAAAAAGCTGATCTTCAGCAGCTCGGCCGCAATTTACGGCGACAATCCAACCATTCCAAAAATTGAAAGCATGCCGGTCGAGCCGAAAAGTCCCTATGCCACGGCCAAGTATGAAGCCGAACGGCATTGCCGCTCCTTCACGGATGAAGGGCGACTGCCGACTGTTTCCCTTCGCCACTTTAACGTCTTTGGTCCATACCAAGATACTAGAAGTGAATACACCGCGGCGGTTCCGGCTTTTATTGAGAAAGCAATCAGAAACAAGCCGATTACGATTTTCGGAGACGGCCGGCAGACGCGAGACTTCATTTATGTAAAGGATGTAGTCGCGGCCAATGCGTTCTTCGCGTTAAAATCGCAGGTAACCGGGGTCTTCAACATCGCTTGCGGGAGGCAGATCACAATAACCGATCTGGCGCTAATCATTCGCAACCTTGCCAAGTCTAGCTCCACGATTAGATACGGCGCAGAGCGGCCGGGCGACGTGAAATATTCAGTCGCAGGCGTGGATAAAACTCAGACGGCTGGCGTTAAGCCCGTTTCTGCTTTGGCTGGAGAATTGCGCGCAACAATCGAATTTTTCAGGAAAAGCATACCGCACATCGAGCAGGGCCCTCACTTATGACGCGATGCCAATCCCGCTGGGTCAACTTGGTCATCATCGCTTTGGTCGTCATCCTACGCGCGCCCGCGCTCTTGCCGTCGTTGTACACGACCGATGAGGGCTATTACGGTACGATTGCAAACGATATCTTGGACGGTGGCGTGGTCTACCACACTGCGGTGGATACGAAGCCACCGGGCATGTATTACATTTACGCCGGCGTTTTCCGAGTAGCTGGGAGGAACAACCTCTGTGCGGTGCACGTCCTCGCCATATTTGTCGTCGTGGCCACCGCCCTGGTGTTGCGGCGAATCGGTGCGCGATTGGCGGACGACTGGGCAGGGGCGTGGAGTGGCATTGGCTATGTCATGTTCGTCCATGCCTACCGGCCAGGTGACACGCTGGGCGCGAACAGCGAGATTTTCGCCTCTCTTCCGCTCGCGTTGAGTGTTCTTGCCTTCCTCCAAGCGGAAAAAAAGCCGGCCTGGAGCCTAATGTTTCTCAGCGGCGCACTGGTCGGGGTAGCAACCTTGATCCGGCAGCCTTCGGCCGTGAACTTGGGCGTACTGCTGGCGTGTCTCGTTTATGGCTGGCTCATTTCCCGCTCCCACTCGTTCGCACGTGTTTTGGCAGCAGGTAGCGGTGTCGTAATTGGATTCATCGCGGTGATTGCCGCACTGGCCTGGTACTACCAGTTGCAGGGAAACTTGCATGACGCGTATCTGTGGGCGTGGGCGTTTGCGATTCGCTACGTCGGGTCCGAAACAACTTTCGGTTATGTTTTGCAACGTCTCGTTACCGTCCATCTCGCTGTGATTCTTCTCTCAGGTTTGTTGTGGTATTTTGGCATCTGGCAGGTGGTTGAAACGCTGAGAGCTTTTTGGCGGAGGAGGGCTGTGTCCTCTGAGGCGATCCTGTTTATTTTGTGGTTCGGCCTCACCTATCTTGCGATCTTTGTTGGATGGCGATTTCCGGGACATTATCATCTGGTAGTGCTTCCGCCGCTGTCGATTCTCGCGGGCCAGGCTTTCTCGCGCTTTGTCGCGGAACAGCGACGTTCTCCTCAGCCACGCTGGCGATGGATCCGAACAGGCATCATCGGTGCGGCCGCGCTGCCAGCGATAGGTTTTCTCATCGTGGCCTTTATAGTTCGAACGCAGACGCTCGATTTTCTGCCGACTGTTCAGCAGATCGTCAAGAAGACGAGACCGAACGATCGTATCTTTGTTTGGGGAAGTTCCCCACAACTCTACAGTTTCTCCGGGCGGCGGATGGCGACGCGTTTCGTAAGCTGCTCACACCTGGTTGGCGCCTACGCCAGCCGGCCTCGTGAGGTGAGAGATAGAGCGGAGAGCGTGATTCCGGGAAGTTGGGACATGTTTCAGGCAGACTGGGAAGCGCATCCCCCAACGCTCATCATCGACATGTCAACGGTGGACCAGTTTTGGTCGGCTCATCCCATGACGCGATATCCCGTGCTTCTCGCCTACCTTCCCGAATACCGTGTCGAGCGCGTGATCAACGGCGAAACAATCTATCGTCGGCTTTAACGACGGACCCGAAACAGTGCGCATGACGACGTGGAGGCCAAGCGTCTCGGTTGTTTATCCAATGTTCAATGAAGAAGAGAACATCGAGCGCGCGGTCCAATTCGCGGAGGCCGTCCTGACCGACATGACGTCCGATTACGAAATCCTCATCGTCAATGACGCTAGCACGGACCGATCAGCAGAAATCGCGGAATCATTGGCCCGATCAAACCGTTGTGTGAAGGTGTTCTACCAAGAACGGAATTTGAAACTGGGAGGCGCGTTTCGCACCGGCTTTAGCAAGGCGACGAAAGAGCTGGTCTTCTACTGTGACTCGGATTTGTCGGTCGGACAGGCCTGCGGCTGTCCCATCTTGATAGCCACCAACATCTCCACATGTTCCCGCCTGTATTCCAAATCGTTAGGCGGCTTACCCGCAGGATGGATAATGTTTGGATTCGCAATCCTGCTGGCCCCTGGCGAAAATCGCCGGGGCTCCGAATGGGACGGTGGGTACAGCGGCTTGGTTTGAATCTGACCTGTCTCTCAGCGCAAGTTTTGCACGGCTCGCGCGTGCCGCAAATGCCGGATGGTATGTACGGATTCGAAGCCGGCGGGTGTCTAACTCGCTCTGCGCTCGAACGAATACTTCGTAAAATTCCTGACGGCCTGTGTGAATTGATTTGCCATCCCGGCGAAGATGATTGCTGAGACGCGGACGCGCTACAGTCATTGGGGCTATCGGTGGGCTGAGGAACTGGAGGCTCTGACCGCGCCCGAAACGCGGGTGGTTCTAAAGGAACAGGGAATCGCACTGACCTCGTTCGTGCGGGCGTTCGGACGTGAAAGCAACTTAAGGTCCTAACGAATTGCGTCGCAGGGTAACTAGCCCCTAAACTGAATCTTTCCGATTAGTCGCATGAAGCTCTTGGACAAAATCGGCCGTGAATTCTCCGGCTATGACATTTTGGAATCCGGCAAGCGTCTCCTCGACCGCAAACCGCTTTCGTGCAGTCTTTACGTCTTGCCCTTGCCTTCGCTCGTCGCCCTGAGTGGAATCTTCCTTTGTGGATCGCAATTACCGCCGTGATTTTATCGCTTGCCGCCGTCGCGCGGCAGAAAGCCAATCGTGAGCGTGTGGTCGCGCCGATTCGTTAGACAGGGAAGCGCCTCCCGCTACATTCCTCGCTTACTAGCCATGCGTAAGATCCTGCGTGGCGAAAGAAGTTCCGAGCGTGCCCAACGCTTTTTTCGTACGTGCTACGCCCCGTTTCTGGCGCAGATGGTCGTAATTCGAAGGTGTAATCTTTCTTGCAGTTATTGCTCTGAATACGACAAGTTCAGCGATCTGGTGCCCGCGGAAGTATTGGAGAAGCGCCTTCTAAAACGCAAAGAGCGCGGTACATTTGGCTTCTCACTGACCGGCGGCGATGCTCCTTGCTATTAAGAATTTGTTAACTTTATCTTTCCACGCAGATCAGGCTCGCGTTCCATGATCGAGGAGCACCACGGTTTCGATCGCGTCGTGATTTTAGGTGATGAATCGGCCAATTGGCAGATCGCCGGATTGCGCCAGCTTGATCGGCTCGTGCTGGTGCTCGATGAATTCGCCAAAGCAATGGGAACGGCAAACAAGATTGAGATTGTCGTTTTCTGGAAACCCGAGATTCCGCTTTCGGAGCGATGGTTGCCCAAGCACCAGCGAATCACGCGTGTTCGGTTAACGGAAGCTTCCGGTTCGATTGAACCGGAAGCACGCATTCTCGCCACGCGCTTGTTCGTCGCGCGAAATGCTTTGTCGAAGTTTTTTTCAACGACGCCCCCGGTGAAGATCGAGCAACCGATTGTCGACCTAACGGGAGCGTGGCCACGACTCTTCGAGCAGTTCGAGAGAACTTGTCGAAGCGCGACCCGCGCTGAGGAAGAGCACTGGCGTTTTCTCGCGCAGCCGAGCGAGATTGTCGCCAGCGAAAAACACTTCCTTCGCCACATCGGCAAATCGCAGGACGGAATGGTTTCGAAGTTTTTGAACCGCCCGATCTCACGCGTAATCACGCGGCTTCTCCTTAAGCTGCCGATTACTCCCAACGCTTGGACGATGTTGACCTTCGCGCTCGCTCCTGTGGCTTTTGTGTTTTTGGTGCGCGGTGACTACACCGGGTTCCTGGCCGGGAGTGCACTTTTCCAATTGATCAATATTTTGGACGGATGCGACGGCGAGATTGCGCGCGCCAAGTATCTCGATTCGGAACGAGGCCGGCGCCTCGACGCCTTCTGCGATTTCGTCGCCAATCTGATTTTTGTTCTCTGCCTGGGCGTCGGTCTCTTCCGGCAACCGTCGGTGAGCGCAAACATTCGCTTCGTTTATCTGCTCGAGAGCTTGACCA
>WNGA01005640.1_pt1 | contig 31418 bp, 23 predicted proteins | sample 5400061 | NCBI WGS metagenome assembly WNGA01 (sample SAMN13153366, study PRJNA577476) | soil metagenome | isolation source: 100 cm soil or saprolite under grassland replicate 2 | place: USA:California | collected 2016-06-15 | reverse complement strand
CCGGAGGGACGATGGATATTAGCCGGTGGTGGAGCGCGAGCGTAACCACCGGAGTTGGACATAACCGATTTTGCGTCCCGGCAGGGACGCCGGACTGGGGCGCGTAGCAAGAGCCAATCCTGGTCCGGCGCCCTTCCAGAGATCGCTTAAAAAGTCCGCACACGGACTGTGATTGCGCAATCTACACCGTCGTTCTCGCCCGCACTTCAAGCGGGCTGCGCGGCGGGCGCAGCCGACAAGAGGCGGACGATGCGTTTGCAATTGACGACGACGGCCAGAATCAGGTACTGCACTTTGGCGCGCAGTCGGCCTCGATACCGGACCCGCCGCCCGTCATGCCAGCGCACCAGTTCATTGAGTTTCCTCTCGATGGCAGGATGTTCTTTGCGAATCTGGTTATACTCTTCGGTGGCCGCTCGTTCTTGGGCAGCTTTGTACTGCGCTTGAAAATCGTTCTTGCTCACTTGGCGTCCACGCTTGGCGCCCGGCGGCAAGCACTGCTCTCGCAAGGGACAATCACGGCATTGCCCGGGGCTAAAACGATAGACCCAACCGTGATCCTTATCATCGCGGTGGCGGGCCCGCGTCGTCTCTCCGTTTGGGCAACGCAATTCATCGCCCGCTTCATTGAGGGTGAAGGCGTCCGCTTGAAATAATTCCGGATGCCGCGGCGGCTGCTCTTTTGGCGGCACATACACTGTCAGTTGCGGCCCCGCCGGGTCGTCGCTCAGGGCCTTGAGCACGGCCCCGTTGTAGCCGACCCCATCAATCGAGAGGCTCTCAACGTCGTTGCCGTGCGCCGCCTCTTCGCCTTCGATCAAGCCCCGCGCGGCGGCCGCTTCATCGGCGTTGGCCGGGAGCAGGTCGAGATTGCAGATCAAGTCGGAATCGGCGTCCAGACTCACGTCGAGCAGGTACCCGTGGTAGTAAGCGCCGTGTTTGCCACTCCGCGCGTCAGTGTCGGATAAGGTGACCAACTTGTCGCCGGCTTTCGGGTCACGATCCCGCAAGACTTTGTGCGCCAATTCCAAGGCGCTGGCGAAGGCTTGCTGTTGGGCTTCTGAGACGAGCGGCGGATCGGACACCTTCAGTCGCACGAGCCAGGCGTCACCCCAGGCGGCCAATTCGCGTAAATGCTCGACGCGCCGCAGCAGCCGCGCTTCGTCTTTCAGATCGGCGGTCTGCTGGCGAATCTCCAAGGCGCACTGCCGATGAGCAGCCGCCTCGGTCGGCGCGAAGCATTCGGCCGCCCTGAGCAATTGCTCGCGGGTTTGCGCCATCAGCGAGAGCGTAGTCGGGACGGCGATGTTGGCCAGAACGTGCGTGGCGTCTTTCAAACGCAGACGATCTTTGACCAGACCGGCCTCTCGCGCCTGCCGAACGATTTCGTGAAAAACTTGCTGAAAGCGTTCGGCGCCAAGCCGCGTGCGGAATTGGGATAGGAGACTTGGTTCGGGCAAGGCCGCCTCGATCGGCAGATCGAGAAAGAAGCGGAACGCGACATTGACCTGCGCCTGACGAATGACGCCCTCGTCGGACAACCCGTAGTGAAACTGCAGCAAGAGCAGTTTGAGCAAGCGGACGGGATCAATCGCGCCGCGCCCCATATCAGACGAGTAACATGGGGCAACAAGCGGGCGTATGGAGTTGAAATCCACGGCGGCCTTGAGACGCCTCAAATAATGATCCGCCGGCACGAGCTTCTCGAAGACCAAGTGGTCAAACGCTGTCAGGACGATGTCATAGTAATCTTTGAGCATCACGTTCTCTCCCGTTCCATTCGCGGTGCGGTGACCGTACACCGATTGCCGGGAGACGGCAACTTTTTAAGCGATCTCTGGAAGGGCGCCGGACCAGGATTGGCTCTTGCTACGCGCCCCAGTCCGGCGTCCCTGCCGGGACGCAAAATCGGTTATGTCCAACTCCGGCGCCTACGCCCGGGCTTCGGCGCCGGCTAATATCCATCGTCCCTCTGGGACGAAAATGCATCGCTTGACTTGTGGGGAAACCAATGGCGTCAGCGACCTGAGCATCGATCAAAAGGCCTTTTGATCGATGCTCAGGTCGCTGACGCTCCCCGTACCGTACCGCTAGCCGTCCCGTAAACGCATTTGCAAACCGCTATAGATGAGGCGTGTGCAAATTAAAGTTGAATACAATCAACTACATGAACTGGCGACAGCCTTTGGAGCGCCTTGCCTCGGCGCCGCTTTGGTAGTCATCTCTGGATTCTACAGACTCCCGGGGCAAAAGACCCGAGTAGGCTCCTTTCAATCATTGCCCACGTATCTAAACGGACTACCAAAGCGGCGCTGAGGCAAGGCGCTCCAAAGGCTCCGCCGGTCTGATTTATGCACAGTCTTCAATTAGATCAGTTTGCGATTGCATGTAAGGGAAGGCTCGCTGGATCAGTACCGCTCGCGGTACTGATCCATACATGCATTTGAAAAGCGATCTAAGGTTTCGTTCCGGAAAGCGGGTTCAACACCAAATCCGAGTATGACGTCGCCGACGAAGTTTTCATGGCGATGGAGTTACAAGAGAGCGCTTTGCTAGATCAAGCTGGGGTGGCGAGATATCAACCGGAGCTCAATGAAGTCTGTTTATTACCCATACGATTTGATCGCTCAAAAATCGGGGGATTTGGCGTCCCTCTTTCACGAATGTTCCCAGTAACCCTTCAGGGAGGTCTCAACTATGCGAAAGGCTATTGTTACAATTTGCTTCGTCATGCTCGCGCTGCTCGGGCCGAAAGCCTTCGGACAGGCGGTCTACGGCAACATCGTCGGCACAGTGCTTGACCAGTCAGGAGCCGCCGTGCCGAATGCGAAGGTGGTGATCACCGATACTCAGCGGTCGGTGAGCTTCAACACCACGACCAATAACGACGGCAACTTCACGCAACGCTTCCTGATAGCCGGGACTTACAAGGTGCGCGTCGAAGCCGTCGGTTTCAAAGCCGCCTTGCAGACCGTCTCAGTCTCGGTGGATCAGGAGTCGCGTGTCGACGTGAAGCTGGAGGTCGGCGAAGTCAGTCAGGTCGTGGAGGTCAGCGCCGAGGCCCCGCTGCTGAAGACCGAACGCAGCGACGTGTCGGTCATGTTCAGCGAGAAGGCGGTGACCAATCTGCCGATCGCCAATCGGAGGTTCACGGCGGTTGAAATCTTTACGCCGGGCGTGACGGCCTTTCCGGGCCAGACCGCCGCGAGCGAAGACCCGCAGGGGTCATTTCGCAAGGTCGTCAACGGCCAGAGCTTCGCGGGCACGTCGCACCTGCTCGACGGCACGGACAATCACGATTCGATGCTCGGCCTGATCGTCATCAATCCGACGCTCGAATCGGTGACCGAGGCCAAGGTCACGACGGCCAATTACGACGCCGAGTTCGGCGCGAACGCCGGCGTCGTGAGCGCGCAAACGCGCTCCGGCGCGAACGATTTCCATGCCGTCGGGTTCGAGTTCCTGCGCAATGATCATTTCAACGCTCGCAACCCGTTCACACAATTCCGGAAGATTCAGGGCACTGACCGCTTCATCCCAGTAACGCAGCTCAATCAGTTCGGCGGCGCCGCGAGCGGAAAGATTATCGCCAACAAACTGTTCTGGTTCGCCGATTACCAGGGCACACGCCGCAACATCGGCGGTTCTGTTCTGATGCGTGTGCCGACGGTGGCCGAACGCGCGGGCGACTTCTCGGCGACGGGCGTGCCGATCTTCGATCCGGCAGGAAACACGGCCCCGGCTAACCGAACGCAGTTCGTCGACGTCACCGGGAAGAAGAATGTCATCCCGCTCGATCGCCTCTCGCAGCAGGCGCGCGCCATGCTCAACAAGTTTATCCCGCTGCCGAACTTCACTCCGGCCTCTCCCGATCTGCCGAACTATGTCGGCGCGGGTTCAGTCAAGTTCGACGAAGACCTGACTAACACTCGCTGGGACTACTACGTGAGCGAGAGGATGCACGCCTTCGGGCGCTACAGCTTCGCCGATTACCTTCTGATTTCGCCGGGCGTCTTCGGCAGCGCCGGCGGCGGCGTTGGTTTCGACCCGAACTCGACCTTCTCCGGTGAATCGAAGACGCGCAACCAGAGCATAGCCTCCGGGTTCGATTACACGCTGAATGCAAACTGGACGACCGACTTTCGCTTCGGCTTCTACCGTTACCGTGTGAGCGTTGATCCGGGGCAAGCGCAGACCACTCCGGCGAAGGACGCGAGCATTCCGGGCCTCAACAACGACGACTTCACGGGCGGCATGCCAGGCTTCTTCATCAACGGCGTCGCCGGTTTCAACTTCGGCTACGCGCTCGGCGTCTCGGCTTGCAACTGCCCGTTGCGTCAGAACGAGCGGCAGATTCAATTCGTCAACAACTGGACGAATCTGCGCGGCAATCACACGTTCAAGTTCGGCGCTGACATTCGGCGAGCATACAATCTGCGTGTCCCTTCTGACCGCCACCGTGCGGGCGAGTTAAATTTCGACGCCGCACGCACGCAGGGCGTGACCGGCTTCGAGAAAGACCCTAAGACCGGCCTTGAAGATAGGACCAAGCCGATCATCGGTGGCGGCGCCGGGTTGGCGAGCTTTCTGCTCGGCGACGTTAGCCGCTTCGAGCGTTACGTCAGCAACACACTTGACGCGGAAGAGCGCCAGAACCGGTGGTTCTTCTTCGGCCAGGACACTTGGCGCGCTACGAAGAATCTGACAGTGAACTTCGGCGGTCGCTGGGAACTCTATCGCCCACAGACCGTGACTGGCGTGGGCAAAGGCGGCTTCGTGGACATTGACACGGGCGAAGTGTTGATTGCAGGCAGCCAGGGCGTGGGTTCGGACCTGAATCAGAAAGGCACGTTCACGACCTTCGCGCCGCGCCTCGGCGTGGCCTACCGCGTGACCGAGAAGACCGTCGTGCGCCTGGGCTTCGGGCGTGGCTTTGACATCGGCGTGTTCGGTTCGGTCTTCGGACACAACGTCACGCAGAATTTGCCCGTGCTGGCGATCCAGTCGAATCAGCCCGCACAGAATTACCTCTCGGTCTTCACACTCGCGCAAGGGCCGCAGCCGCTAAACCCGGACACGATCCTCAACAACCAGCCGAAAGGGCCGAATGGCCGCCCACTCCTGCCGAACGGGGTGACGGCGTTCATCTTGCCGGAGACGCTGCGCCTGCCGACGAGCGACCAGTGGAACGTGACGGTGCAGCGCCAACTGCGCGGCGACATCGCGGTCGAAGCCGCCTACGTCGGCACGAAGGGCACGCACGTCTTCGCCGGCAACGGCGGCGACTACGATTTCAACCAGGCGACGGTGCAGGGGTTCGGCGCGCTGTCCCTCAATCAGCGCAAGCCGTTCTTCCAGAAGTTCGGCTGGTCGCAGAATTTCCGTTACTACGGGTCGGACGCCAGCAACAACTACCACGGGCTGCAGCTCAAGGCCGACAAGCGTTTCTCGAAAGGCTTCTCGGTGATGAGCCATTACACCTGGTCGCGGTCGTTCAACTATACGAACACCTACTACAACATTGACGCGACGCAGGCTTACGGCCCGAACGACAACACGCGCAGTCACGTTTTCTTCCTCTCGGGGATTTACGAATTGCCGTTCGGCAAGGGCCGGAAGTATCTCGGCGGCGCGAATAAATTGGGTGATTTCATCGTGGGCGGCTGGCAGGTGAACACGATCTACCAATGGCAGAGCGGATTGCCGTTCACGCCGACCTATCGCGATTGTAACGCCGACCGCGACACGGGCTGGTGCCGGCCCGACCTGGTAGGCGATTGGCATGCCGACAATCCGAGCCGCAACGCATGGTTCAAGATCACATCCGCGCCGCTCACGGCCAACGGCCAAGTTGATGGCCCGTGGCGTCGCCCGGCGCGGGGCGTGTTCGGCAATGTGGGCCGCAACCGGTTGCTCGGCCCGTCGTTCTCTCAGTGGGACATGTCGTTCTTCAAGAGCTTCGCGATCACCGAACGTTTCAAGGCGCAATTCCGCGCCGAGTCGTACAACTTCGCGAACCACATGAACCTTGCAAACCCGAATACCTGCGTTGATTGCCCTGGCTCGGCGGGCAGGATTACTGGTCTCTACCGGCTGGCGACGCCGCGCCAATGGCAATTCGGACTGCGGCTGGAATTTTAAGCGGGATTGTGGCCCGGGCTTTAGCCTGCGCATCAGTGGCGCGGACTTTAGTCTGCGCATGTGGGGTAACGCCAAACAGAATTGTGGCGCGGACTTTAGTCTGCGCATGTGTCGCGAGCCTGCGCCGCGCAGACCAAAGTCCGCGCCACGGTCTGGTCACATCCGCTTTGGAAAATAGGACGCTCTCCAATGCCAAATACTTTCTATAAACGAAATCTCCCACATTGGCAGATGCCGGGGGCGACCTTCTTCATTACCTGGCGTCTATACGACTCATTGCCGCGCTCTGTGTTGGAACAGATCGAAGAGACCCGCAAATTGCTTGAACGGGAAGTAGTTCGCGCCGGTGAGACGGATGAAGAACGAAAAATACGTCACTTCAAGAAGTTGTTTGCGCTCTACGACGGCCTGCTGGATAAAGCGGAGAGTGGGCGGTCGTGGCTGAAAGACGAAAAGATCGCCGCGGTAGTCGAAGATGCGTTGCTGCGGCGATACGCGAACTTATACACGTTGTGGGCCTATGTCGTGATGCCAAACCATGTCCATGTTTTTCTTAGGCCGAGGTTGATAGCGCAGACTGAAGTCCGCGCCACTGATGCGCAGACTGAAGTCCGCGTCACTGATGCGCAGACTGAAGTCCGCGCCACTACTGGTGATTGGCAGGAGTATGTGCCTTTGAAAAAGATCACTCAGTATTTGAAAGGTGGTTCTGCGCGCGAAGCTAACAATATCCTTGGCCACACTGGACAAAGCTTCTGGCAGGATGAATCTTATGATCACTGGGCGCGCGACGATGATGAGTTTTACCGGATTATCGCTTACATCGAAAACAATCCCGTCAAAGCTGGGTTGGCTCCGCTTCCCGAAGGCTGGCCTTGGTCTTCGGCGGCGGAAAGGAAACGGCGGGGTTATACTGAAATTCGTCCATTGACATAGTGGCGCGGACTTTAGTCTGCGCGATGTAGCTAGGGGGAGACATGGCAAATCAGAATCGTCCACACGATGTTTCACGTCGCGCGTTCACGCGGTCGGTGTCCGCACTGGCCGGAGTCGCGGCGCTGCCTTTCTACAACGAATCGTCGCTGGCCTTCGCGCAACTCTCCAAGCTCGGCCAATTGCCGCCGGACGGCGTCAAGATCAACGCTAACGAAAACCCGCTGGGGCCGTGCCCGGCGGCGGCTGAAGCCGCCGCCAGAGTCATCAAGAACGGCGGGCGTTATTGGTATGAGTTGACCGAAGAACTGGAGCAGCTTTTGGCCGAAAGTGAAGACCTAGACGTGAACTACGTTAGCGCGTTCGCCGGATCAAGTGACCCGCTTCATCGCGCGGTGATGGCCTTCACGTCGGCGGGCAAGCCGCTCATCAGCGCGAACCCCGATTACGAGGCGGCGGGGCGAGCCGCTTCGTTCCGCGGCGCCAAGGTAATTCGCGTGCCTTTAACCCAAACCTGGGCGCACGACGTCAAGGCGATGGTCAAAGCCGCTGAGGAGCACGAGGCCGGATTGATCTACATCTGCAATCCGAACAATCCGACCGGCACCATCACGCCGCGCGCCGATATCGAATACCTCGTCAACAACAAGCCGGAAGACGCGGTTGTGCTGCTCGACGAAGCCTATATTCACTTCTGCGACGAGCCGTCCTGCGCCGATCTTGTTGCGATGGATAGAGATGTGATCGTACTGCGCACCTTCTCGAAGCTTTATGGAATGGCCGGATTGCGCTGCGGCGTGGCGATGGCGAGGCCCGATCTGCTGGAAAGATTGAATAAGTTCGGCGCGGGCGCGCTTCCCATAACGGGGGTCGCGGCGGCGATCGCAAGCCTCAAAGTCAAGACGCTCGTACCCGAACGCCGCCGGATCGTCAAAGATGTTCGCGAAGACGTCTTCGCTTTCCTGGGGAAGAGCAACATCTCTTTCGTCCCCTCGGTGAGCAATTTCTTCATGCTCGACGCCAAAGTCCCGGCCAGGCGGCTGATTCGCGCGATGCAGAAAGAGAAAGTCTACATCGGCCGTGTTTGGCCGGCGATGCCTACCTGCGCGCGCATCACCGTCGGCACGCGTGAAGAAATGGCGAAGTTCAAGACGGCGCTGGCGAAAGTGATAGCGCAGTTGCAGACGTAGACAAATCCTTCATTGTTGACGAAGAGGCTGCATGGGAATCGGTATGTTATAAGTCTGGGAGCCGACTCCCACGCCGCCCTCACATGTGTTGGGTGGAGTTGTGCAGATGCTACGCGTCCCCTGACATTCAGCCGCCCAGAACATGTACCCGAGCATCCCGCTTGTCGTTCCGGCGCCGTTGGGGGCGACTGTCTGAACAAAGTTTCCGGTAGCACTCGTCACCGAACCGGCGAAATTCACGCATTCCGGAGCCGGCCTTTGACCAGTGACGATATAGAGACTTCCGGTGAATTTGGCCGGAGCCAGCGGCAAAATCGGCGGGGCATACTGTGGTTTGCCATCAACATGCTCCTGCCAATTCGCTATTGCTTTGGAAGCGCTGGGTTGGCGACTCGGGACCATTGCATTGGCATAATCCAGAACCGGCGTGGATGTATTGAGCCAGTCCGCCGTCGCCTTGCGAGCAATATCGATCAACCAGCGATCGCCTGCGGCCAGGTCTATCGTCAACCGGGCGGCATGATTATTCCCCGTCGGGTCATACGGCAAGACTGAACGATAAGCGTCAATGAACGCCTGCAATCCGGCCAGGTTCGCGCCACTGTTCTCCTCATAATCTATCTCGATCCCGACCCCTAATCTTTGAGCCACGTCCGCCGCATTCAACCCGAGCTGTGTGGCGTTCGCAGCCAACGCCTGATTCCATGGATCGACGTAAGTGATCCCGCCGATGGACAGCATGACGCGGATATTTCTGCTCTTGAAATAACTCACTATCTCTTGCGTCATGCCTCGCGGGACGCCTAGCAAGGTTTGCGAATCGGTTGTTTTGTTGAGCAGCCGCAGCGGATGAACGAAACTGAGGATCACAATATTGACGGATGGGATCCCGTCGCCTCGGTCGATCAACCAGTGGTTCTTGCTGTCGAACTCCGTCAGATCACGTACGCTCGACCAGGTGCAAAAATCGTTGCCGCAATGCCAGGCCCCATAGATTGAAATCGGCGTGACCGCCACGGTCGCGGCGTTTCGGGCGCCTGCCGGAGAAGAAACCAAAAGACACGCGAGAATACCAACCAATACCAAATTCCTAAACATACACACCTCCTTATGGTGATTCTGCTGGTGAATCAGTACCGCGGACGGTAGCGGGCGTGTTTGAATCAGTACCGCGAGCGGTAGCGAGCGCGTTTAAATCAGTACCGCGAGCGGTACTGATTCGTACTCCAAAGATCGTCTAAGGTGAAAACTTAAGGGTAATTACTCACATTCTCAGCCTGCGGAGCAGGCGGCAGAATAAAGCCTGGGGTGGAGCGCGGCAGCGCGGAACCCCAGGAATATCGCGTAAATACACGTCAAGCCCGCGAAGCGGGCGGCAGCTATTTGTTATTCGCCATTACCAATGGCTGTCGCCCGCTTCGCGGGCTTTGGCGATAAATTCTGATCGTACCTGGGGTTCCGCTGCGCTCCACCCCAGGCTTTACTCTGCCGCCCGCTATCGCGGGCTAAGATCGACAAGGGCGTGAGTAGTTACACTTAGGGCAGATTTCTCAAGAACGGCCCATGGTTTGCAGAAAACTCGAAGTTGTTCGCCGCGTCATGGAAGACGTTCCAGGTCATCAGCCCTCTGAAGGCCGGATACGCTCCGGTCGGTTTCTGAAGAGTGTAACTGCGACCGGCGTACTCAGTGCGCTGGGTCAGATAGCGGACCGCATTCTGGACGGCTTGCACCGTTGTAAAACCTGACCCCGCCGCCGCAGTCGAAGCAGGTAACCCGAACGCCACCTGATCCTCTCTCAGCGGGGCGAAGGCTCCGCCGGGACTGGCGTCGCGACTACCGACCTGAAAGCCTCGCAAAAGTATTTCCGTCATCGCCACATGGAAGTCGGCGTTGCCCGAGCCATAGACGTTTCCGTCCAGCCCCAGCATCGTTCCCGTATTGTAGTCCTGTGTATGAACCCAAGAGGTGATGTCCCTCAACGCGTCGATGACGGGAATATAACAGCCCAACGTCGTTGGCGTCGAGCTGGCGTAGAATTGGAAGCCCGCCTGCAAGAAGAACGTCTCGGGGGCGAAGCTCAGAATGAAACAGCGATTGGGGAATGCGTTTACGAAGCGGTTCCGGATCTCCCTGAGGGCCAGGATCGCGTTCCTGATTCTCGGAGTCGTTGGATTCCGGAAATCATTGTCATTGGCGTTCCGAAGAATAGGATTCCCCGGGCCGCCGCCTTCAAAGTCGACGTCGACGCCGTCGAATCCGAAGGTTGTAATCAGGTTGAACACCGAATTGACGAAGGTGGTCCTCTCCGCATCCGTATTGAGTTCGAAGGCCCCGCCCGCCGCGCCGCCGATTGAGAGAACGACTTTTCGCCCTTGCCCCTGGAGCGTCGCAACATCGTTGGCGAAGTCCTGGTTGGTCGGATAGAACTGTGTGGGCACTTCAAACTGTATGGTCGGATCGGTAGGCGACCTCGGCAAGCCGAACGCGATATTGACGACGTTGTAATTACTGGAGACCTGTCTGAGCGGGAAGAATTGACCGGAGTTCGGAAAGTTTGCCCAGTAACCGATCAGGATATGCCTGGGAATATTACAACCCGTCTGCTGCTGGACCTGGACCGTAATGTTCATCGTCGCCGTGTCCGACCCTCCACGGCCGTCAGACACGCTGACCGTGAAGGTGTTCAGCCCCTGGTTGGCCGAGGCGGGAGTGCCCGACAGCGCGCCGTTGCTCGCGACCGACAGCCACGCCGGGCCGCTCACTTTGGCGAACGTCAGCGCGTCGCCGTTCGGGTCCGTCGCGTCCCCGGCGATCGAGGAGTTGTATGCCAGGCCTACAGTCGCGTTGGGCTCGGTAAACGGATCGAGTGTAAAAGTCGGAGGAGCGTTGGCTGCGGCCACGACAGTAATATTCATCGTCGCCATGTCCGATCCTCCACGGCCGTCGGACACGCTGACCGTGAACGTGTTCAGGCCCTGGTTGGCAGCGGCCGGAGTACCCGACAACGCGCCGTTGCTCGCGACCGACAGCCACGCCGGGCCGTTCACTTTAGAGAACGTCAGCGGGTCGCCGTCCGGGTCCGTCGCGTCCCCGGCGATCGAAGAATTGTATGCCAGGCCCACAGTCGCGTTGGGCTTGGTGAAGGGGTCGTTGGTAAAAGTCGGAGGGCGGTTGGCGCCCGCGGCGGCGCTGCGGATAACAAACCCGATCAACGATTGCCGGTTCGGGGCCGAATGCGTCACGCGGGGTGTTTCGGTCGCGCCCGTCGCTGGCTTCGATCCCGCGACTCCGTCAGCCGAGGTTATAGTCAGTTCAATCGCTTCGGCGAAGCCATTATTAACCGTGTAGTCTCCCGTGTTGCCATTGGTCGCGGCCAGAATGACCAAATCGCCCGACGCGGTGGCCAGCCCCACCGTTGAGACGGTCGCTCCCGTCGATACCGCGCTCGCCGATGCGCCCACTGGACTTGCCTGATTGACATTCACAAGAAAAACGCTCGAAAAAACCGGCGGCCGCTCGGGCGTCGCGGAAAGGACGGGCGTAAACGTCCCACTGCTCGCCGCCGCAACGCCGCTTTCATTGAGGATGAACGCCGCCGTATAGGCGACAAATGTACTTCCCGAGCTTGTCGCGCTCCGCTCGATAACTTTTGTCATCGACCTGCCGCCATAAGTCACCGAATTGAGCGTAATCGCCGCGCTGTGTTCGACATGCGCCGTAAAGATCAGCAGCCGGTTGCTTCCCGCCTCTCGCGCATGTGTAGTCCCGGCTATCCAGCTCCCGACGATGCGCGCTCCTTGTGAGCCGCCGCCGCCGTTGCAGGCGCCGAGATCCTTCCACCGGACAGGATCTGATGGCGGGGTGACGATCTGAGAAGGCACGATGCATTCATATAGGCGACCCTCAAATACGACACGGGCGCCTATATCGTAGATGGTGGGCAGCTCCCACTGCGGCACGCCCGTGCAATCTACTTGGGCCATCGCCGTGGGAGTCCCAAGAATCAGAAAAAAGAAACAGACTAACCCCAAATGTCTTAGTCTGAGCATAGTTATCCTCCTGTAAGGTCAGTTTTGATCCGCTTGTTCAGAATGGCTGCTATACAAGTGAGGATTCCCTCGCTCCGGAGGAGCGCAATGTTTATAGCTCGGAGCCGCTTGGCGCCCCTAGCTCCGTCAGGAGCGACATCTGTGGATGGTTGGATGCCGCCCCTGACGGAGCTAGAAGGCATAATTCATCGCATAGCTATAAACATTGCGCTCCTGACGGAGCGGGAAAGCGTTCAGTCATCAGCAGCCAGTTCATTCACGGCGCTTTAACGTCCAGGTTAAAGACGCCGTGGATTCACTGATTGCTTGCCTGTTGGCGCTTACTTTAGGCTTGAGGGGAAAAAAAGGAAGTGTGTTTACGGATACTTAACCTGTTAAGTTACGGTTATTGGCTACTCGGAAGCATTGAAAGAGGTCGCATGTCGATGCCGAAATCCTGTGGATGTTCGCCGATGATGGCGGCGGCGACGAGCGCCGGCGTATAGCTCACGCCTTCGCCCTGAAAGTGTTTGCCGAGTGTGTCCTTCTTTTCGGTCAAGAGGCAAATGCTGCAAGCGGCGCCACGAGCTTCGCTGACGGCGCCGAGCAGCTTTTCGACGGCTCTTTCGCCCTGGTTGTACGCGAGCAGGCTTAACCACATGTCACCCGCAAAGCGTCCTTGCAGTTCGGAAAGATAGCGCGCCGCCGCATCCGCAGCCTTCGCCGGGTCGTTGCGGTCTTCAGCGGTGAGTCCAAAACGAAACGCCGTCCGTTCCATAAATTGAAACATGCCGGACGATCCCGCCGGGCTTACCAATTCGTTGCGATATTCCGATTCCATCAGCGGCAAGTAGATGCCAATCAAAGGCGAAACATTGCGCGCCTGGAAGATTTTAGCGAATGTCGGCGCATACTTTGCGCCGCGCTCCAAAACCAGGCGCAAATCTTCCTGGCCGGCGGCGCCTTGGGTGTTGGCGCCGATGCGTTCGGCATAGGCTTCGACGCGCGCGGCGACGAGCGCCAAGTAAGCAGGCGACAAATCGGACGGACGTCCGGTAATCGCGGCGCTGACGCGGTGGGCCTTCTCTTCAACATAGGCTTGTTTCTCAGCCGCCGAGTGCTGCTGAAAAGTTTGCGCCTTCGCGCTGGTTGATGAGCAAGAAATATGCAGACAGCAGACAGTGGCAAGAATAGCGATCTTCGAAAAATGTTTCATCATCCAAATTCTCCTCGGAAAATCCCTGGGTACGCATCGCTTCCAGCGTGCAGTCTCGGTTAGAGACCTATTGATCGGAATCAGTCGCCCCCAAACCTGTGGCGATGCGTACCCAGGTCTGGTTCCTATAAATTCGTCTTTCGCCGAGACTGCACGCTGGAAGCGATGCGTACCCAGGGCGCGTTTTCATTGTTTCAGGGTGTCGCAACGCGACATGTTGAACTCCTCCGAAATAACCTCGTCTGATCAAAATTGTTTGCGTGCGCCGTAAGCTTGCTTAATAAATTCAGGCACGTCTGGTTCGAGCTTGAACTGCTCGATCGTGGGTTGATGTTTTTGTGTGAATGCCCAGCGTTGCAACCATGAAATCCCCGCTCGGGCTATAAACTGATCCTCTAATTTGTAGGCTTTGTCTCGCAGCGCCTCTTCCAGCGGAATAAATTGATAGCCGCGCTTTTTCATCCCTGTGATCAATTTGTCAAAATGATCTGCATTCAGCATGTTCGCGTGGACTAATAGAATTTGCTTGATTTCGTAACCCAACAGTGTGGAAGATTGTTTCTCGTAAAACTCCAACATCGCCTCCATGTAAGGTATGTAGGCCTCGGCTACGCGACTCATCATCGTGTGATCATTATTTTTCAAGGCGTCCGCATACACAGCCGCAAAGACATAGTCCTGATTATCGACGGTGACCGGCGCTATGATGTATTTGCGTTCGGCCAAAATATTATCGAAGGCGCTTTTCATTTCAGGGGATGCGCCAGTATTGAGGAAGGGATGACGAAAATACCGCAGCTTCATTCCTTTGGCGGCCAGCAATTTTTGCGTGGTTTGCTCGCCCGCAATCAAATCCTGCTTGAACTTCTCGGCCGAGGCCGTGAACATATCCAGGTGCGAATACGTGTGGTTGCCGAGCTCAAATCCCGCGTCAACCCAGAGGTTCAAAATCGCGGCGCGCGCTTCAAATTCATTGGGCCCGGATCGAGTTTCCCCTCGTTGATGCAGTTTTCCTTCGTTCACAAAACCGACGGCTGGAACTTTATTTTGCTTGAGTATCTTGAGTAATTTTGTCGTGAGCGCTTTCATTTCTCCCACGTCATACGTCGGCACAGACGGTAAATCGTCGAAGGTGATGGCGATTTGTCTTTGTGGCTCCGCGCTGATTGAAGAGATGATAGTGAAGACACAACAGACAATGGCGACAACTGCTATCGCGACAAAACGTTTCATGCGTTGAGTTCTCCTATTCGCGTTTGGCCAGCCTCGCGGCTGGTCGACTATGGTTCGGGACAAAATGCGTGGTTGAGCATTTCGATTGATTTGTTAAACTATCAGCGGAAGGCGCCTGCGAGCAGTCTCGCGCAAATTTTGAAAGCGACAAAAAAATCAGATAGCAAAGCGTTTTTCTTGTGAGGCTGCGACTTGCTCTCGCAGCTCTTTACCGCCCTCATTGACTAACGCGATAAAAACGGCGTGTAGACGGCGTGCAGGTTGAAAAAAATCCGCGCGCGATTGAACAGATGAGGGTTGGCAATGACCGAATCGGCAAAACGGAACCCTGGTGAATTAACGCAATTACTCATCGCGTGGAGCCAGGGCGACGCGCGCGCGTTGGAACAATTGACGCCGCTCGTCTATGCCGAACTGCGCAAAATCGCGCATCGCTATATGAACCGCGAGCGCGCCGGACATACTTTGCAGACCACGGCGGTGGTCCATGAGGCGTTCTTACGCCTGCTCGGCAATCCGCAGGAGAACTGGCAAAATCGCGCGCACTTCTATGCGATTGCGGCGCAAATGATGCGGCGCATCCTGGTTGATTACGCGCGCGCCAATTTGCGGGCGAAACGTGGCGGAGAAACGATCCGCGTCGCCCTCGAAGACATTGACGCGCCGGTTACAGAGCCTGCTCTCGATCCGGATCTCATTGCTTTGGACGCGGCCTTGGAAAAGCTGGCTGAGATTGATCCGCGTCGTAGCCGGGTGGTCGAATTGCGCTTTTTTGGCGGACTCAGCGTCGAAGAGACAGCGCATGTGTTGCAAATCGCCCCGGACACGGTTGTGCGCGATTGGCGCGTCGCCAAGGCATGGCTGTTTCGCTATCTGAATCATGCAAACTAGAGAAGGGCAAACTAAAGAAGGGCAAGCTAACGAATGGGAGAAAATCAGCGAACTGCTCGATCACGCGCTGGCGCTCCCGGAGTCGGATCGCTGTGGTTATCTTGCCGAAATCGCGCGCGCCGAAGGTGAAGCGATCAGCAATGAAGTCAAAGCGCTATTACAAGCGGATCGAGATTCGGATGGGTTCCTGCAAACCAGCGCATTCGGTCTGGCCGCGCGGCAACTCGCCATCAACGCCAATGACGCTGAACAGGTTCAACTGAATACAAAGTACGGGAACTATCGCATTCTCGCTCAGCTCGGCGCAGGCGGCATGGGGGAAGTCTATCTTGCCCTGGATGAAACGCTCGGCAGACGCGCGGCGCTCAAGTTCCTACCGCGGCTTTTTATGCAGGATGAAGCGCAACGCGCGCGCTTTGAACGCGAGGCGCGCGCGGCGTCGGCGCTCAATCATCCCAACATCCTGACTGTCTATGAAATCGGCGCCGCGCGCGGGCGCGCATTTATTGCGACGGAATACGTCGAAGGAAAAACTCTGCGCGCCAAAATCGCCGAACAAAACCTCTCGCACAAAGAAATCCTGCGCATTGCCGAACAGATCGGCGAAGCGCTCAACGCCGCCCACGCAGCAGGTCTCATCCACCGCGACATCAAACCCGAAAACGTCATGCTGCGCCCGGACGGCTATGTGAAGCTGCTGGACTTTGGGCTGGCCAAACCGCTTCACATCGAAGAGGACGCAAGGTCGGCCATAGCTTTTACAAGTCCTCAACAACAAACCCAACATGGCCTGATTCTGGGCACGCCAAGATACATGTCGCCGGAACAATCGCGCGGAGCCACGCTCGACGGCCGTTCCGACATCTGGAGCCTCGGGGCGACATTCTATGAAATGCTGACCGGGAACGCTTTGTTTGCGGGCGATGCGACTGGACGCGCCGTCAATGGGCAAATGACGCGAGATGTGGGCGGGCAAGTAATGGTCGAATTGAAACTGAACGACGAGCAGAAACTGTTTCAGCCAATCCTCCAAAAAGCTCTTGCGCAAGAGCTGGATCAACGCTACCAGAGCGCCCAAGATTTTCTCGTCGAGGTCAGGCAGGCCAAATTGGTTTTGGAAAAAAGCCGGCCGAATGAAGTAACCAGGCGAGTGAAAAGATGGGCCGTGGCTGCTGCGGCGCTTATCATCGCGACGCTGATTGGGCTGATGGCCTGGCGTAATGCCGCGTTGGTCGCGCCTACAGCAGGTTCACAAAGTTCATTCGGCCAGGCGCGTGTCCAGGCGGAAAAGCTTTACTGGGAACTCAGCGAAACCGAGAAGGCGGCGTTTATCCAGAACGCGGCGCAAAACATTGCGAAAATGCTGGGCGACAATCCTTCGGCGCTCACGCCTGAGCGGATCGCATGGGTCAAAAAGCATGTAGAAGCATACGCGGCCAAGCGCAATAGCCTCTCGACTGCGCCGGGGCAAGAAAGCATCAAAGCCGTCTACGCGCGCGCGAGCGTCTATGCGCCGTTCATCATTGAAGCCTTTCACGCCAGGGGACTGCCGCCGATCTTAGGGCTTTATATCGCGATGAACGAAACAGACTATCATCCGTGCTGGAAATCCGGCGTCGGCGCAAAAGGCTTGTTTAGCTTTATGCCTGGAACCGCCGAGCGCTATGGATTGCGGTTGACCCCGGAAGATGAGCGTTGCGATCCGCGCAAAATCGCCCAGGCGGCCGCGCGTTATTTGGAGGATTTGACGAGACTCTTTGGCCGGGACGCGGATGCAATGACGTTGGCAATGCTGGCTTACAATTGCGGAGAAACCTGCGCTACCCGCGCTATAACGGAACTCAAAGCGATGAACTTCCAGCCAATCAGCTTTTGGACGCTACTCGAAAATAACGAGAGGCTTTCTGTCCCGTTGAGCGCCGAAAGCCAGAATTATGCGCCACGCTTTTTTGCGGCGGCGATTCTGGGGGAAAACCCGCAGCGCTTCGGCTTAGAAATTCAGCGACTTTCAGCCTACACAAGCGCAAGGTAATAAGCCATGACATCTTAGAGCGCTTTGAAAAGTTAACCCCCGCCGGATCAGTACCGCGATGGGTAGCGAGCGTTGCTCTATCAGTCGGCCTTCTAATGGAGTCACACTCGCTACCCATCGCGGTACTGATCCGGCGTTACATCGCTTAGTTAAGCTGAAGGCTGTACAAATAAATACGAATCGGCTCCAGGCGCTGCGGGTCCTCCCAATGTACTACGATCCACGCCTGCACGCTGGAAGCGATGCGTACCCAGGCGTCTCCTGATTTATGCGCAGAATCCAAGTGGTTGATTGCATTCAACTTTAATTCGCATAGGCTTCAGTTAAGCTTACAATGCGACGGTCAGTAAGCCGACAGATTTACTTCGCCCGCTAACAGCCGTCCGCAGGGAAGAAATCCTGCCTGCTCCAATGTCCTTCGCGAGCCGACATTGTCCGGATTACAGCGGGCCGCGGGTTTCTTGCCAGCTTCATAACAGACCCGTTTCAGTTCTTGTACCAGGTAACTGCCGAAGCCTAGCCGCCTCGCCGGTTCCGCGACTTCCATGAAAATGTCTCCGTAGGGCGGGTTGTAGTGGCAGAGAAATCCACCGGTCGCCACGACAGCGCCTTGAACTTCAATGACCCAGTCGGCGCCCGGCTCACGTTGATGTGGAAATATCGCGCCTGCGTCTTCCGGCGCGGCTCGGCGGAAGACGCCGTTCGGACAGGCGAGGTGCGTAGCGAACGCGTCGTGGAAGAGTATGTTTTCTGCGGTGATGTCCTTAGCGCAGTCATAGAGCATCAACAGCATCAACGGGTTGTTGGTCTGCGCCTCGATGTGTGTCGCCCGACTGGCGGTCAGCAATTCGCGGAACATCGGCGCCGCGAGGCTGCGCGCGTGAGGCAGCGTGTAGAATTCCGTGAGCCTGCCTTTGTCATACTTGTTTGAGACGGCTCCGTACCCGCTGACCCGCCCCTCGACAAGAATCAGATAGGGGTCGGCCAATCCGCGCGACAGGAAAGAGTCACGAATGATCTGACAGTTCAATTCCTGACGATACAGTTCCCGCATCGCTTCGACATCTCGATATTCTGCTTGATGTACCTGAATATGCATGGTCCCTCCAATCGTATCCCTTCGGGAGCCGGGCTTGCTATGGTAATTAATAAGTCGAGCACGATCCCCGACGGGACTCGGAAAATGAGGACCATCAACTCTTTACAGTAGTCCGCTTCGTTCGGCGATCAGCCGCATCGCGGGCTTGGGCGCCCAGTCCTGATCATGGAACCGTTGGCCCCAAGCTAACGGAGTGACGTCGCGATACTCATGCGTCGTCTCATCCTCGACGAACCGCAGCCGCTTTTGCAGCGACGCGCGCGCGTTCGGATCGGCCCCGTGGTCCAGCAGCAGGCGGGCGAATCCGTCGTCCCGCCGGAGACCGACGCGGTATGGCTGCGAGACCACACAGCCGAACAGCGCTGTATGCCCGCCGAAGCCGTCAGAGTCAATCGCGGCCCTGGCGTTCACGTCGACGCCACGCCCGATCATCCAGCGCGCGATCTCGATCTCGTCGTTATCGACACACAGGTGCAGCAGCGTCGCGCCTGCCAACGGCGTCCCGTGCAGCGCCAGCGAGTGATCGGCGTGACATCCTAATTCTGGCGGATAGATTTCCTCGTGTGAGAAGGTTCGGGCGAGCAGAGCGGGGTCGTGACGCAGATGTTTCTCAAGCAAATCAATCCGGCCACGGTGAACCGCCATCGGCGGCGAGTCCGGCAGGTCAATGCCATGTTGTGCGAGGAGTTCGAGGCACTGATGCTTTCCCTTCGGATTGCGGTTATAAGTTTCGAGAACCATAGCGACAGGCGCGAGCCGGTCGCCGTTCGCGTCGCTGATCGCGGCCCCAAGCTCGAGCAAAAACGCCATCCCCGCGCCGTTCTGCGTTTCGGCAGGCCCCATCACGGAATCGAGCGCGGGGCGTGCGCCCATCGAATACAACAGCCGGGCGGTGTCGAGCCGGCCTTGCAGGCAAGCCCGGTCGAACGCGAATTGCGCGTCCTCCGCGCCGAGATCGCGAAGCATTTCGATGATCCGATCCCGCCCGAGATTCGCGGCGTACGACATCTGTTGGTCAAGACATTCATCACCTCAGATTTTGGGCCTGTTCATTGAACCTGGGGAACCGTAGGAACGAATTTAGTATCGTGATCTTCACCTTGCGCCTGTCAATCTCTTCGACCTTGACCAGGATCGAAGGCAGGGTAGAGGACTGGTAGAGCAGCTTCTTTCTTTGATTCCCCCACCGATCGACCGCCACCTGCAGGACCGGTTTGCCGAGTAGCCGATCATAATACTTCTGAACGTCATCGAAATTATCGATAGATAGCAAAGAGAGCGCTTCGTTGCCTTTGCTGTCGATCATCGCTTCGACCTGCGCGCCGGGATAGGCGTATTTGCTGAGATCGATCGGCTTTTCGCCGCTGATCGTGAGCGTCGCGCCGGCGCCGGCGGCTTTCTCCGCCGCTTCATTCGCCAGTTGTAAAGCCTCTTCCATCTGATCCCAGGCGTTCTGAGCGCGGCCGCCGGCTTGTTCTCTACCCTCTCCCGACCTGACTCTTTCATTCAATCGCCTTCGAGCTTCGTCGGCTTCCATTGAGAAACGTACCGCAATGCCGGTCGTCACAAGCAATGCGGCGACGAGCAGGAACATAAACATACCCTTCATGAATCCGGAGAACGTCTTCAACCGGGAGGGCGGCTGGGGATTGAGCGGCGCATAAGCCGGAGGTCGCTCGATGTTCGCCGGCGCCGAAGCGTATTGCGGTGGGGAGTAGTAACGCTCCGTATCACCCGCAATCGTGTCGCCGACGCTCGGAGGAAAACGCCCGGTCCCGACGCTCGCCATTGGCGGGTTCGGCTCCACTCTGCCGTGATTGAGCGTCACGGCGGACGAAACTTCGTTCTCCACGGCGAACTGTCCGCCGCACTGCCGGCAAAATTTATCCGTCTCCGGAGATTCGTAGCCACATGTTTTGCACTGTTGCTGCATAGGCGCACCTCGTTTCGATATTTGGCCCGGGAATGAATAGCTTTACGTTGAGAGCCGATCTTTGTTCACTGATTATACTCTGAATCAGTACCGCGAGCGGTAGCGAGCGTGGCTCCTATAGATAGCTAGTATCGGGAGCCACGCTCGCTACCGCTCGCGGTACTGATTCGGCAGGGCGAATGCGATCAGGGTGTCAGCGTAAGTCTTGCTGAAATAGCCGCCGCCGCCTGCCGCGATAACGACGAATTGCCGGCCGCTCTTCCTGCCCAGAAAAGTGATCGGAGTGGCATGCCCGCTTGCGTCGAGCTTGGCCGCCCAGAGTTCTTTCCCCGTTTGAGCGTCGAAGGCCCGGAAACGGCTGTCGTTTGCGCCGCCGATAAAAACCAGGCCGCCGGCCGTCACGATCGACCCCCCAAGGTTGGGCGTGCCAGTCGGCGGCGCCCCTTCCGCCACGAGCTCATCCACCTGGCCTAACGGCGCGCGCCAGGCGATTTCTCCCGTGTTCAGATTGACGGCGTTGAGCGTGCCCCAGGGAGGTTGCTGGCATGGATATTGGTTCTGCTCCCAGAAGCGGGCATACTCGCCCCACGGACTCGAGCGCCGGTAAGCGGTCTCCGCGCCAGTCGCCTGCGGCTTCATCGCGCCGACGGCGCCAAGCTCATTCACGTTGACGTAGAGATAGCCAGTCTTTGGATCGAAGGACGCGCCCGACCATGTCGCCCCACCAAGCGTGCCGGGGAACCAGAGCGTCAATTCCAGCCCGGCCGGAGTGTACAGGCCGCCACTGACAACCTGATCGAACAATTCAGCGCAATATTTCTTCGACTCAGGCGTGACCTCGCTGAGTTCTTCGCGGGTGAGAGGCTTATGGCGGGCCAGCGGCGGCGGCTTGAGGGGTACCGGCTGAGTCGGCCAGGTTGCCTCGCCGGGGACTTTACTCTGCGGCGTGACTCTTTCTTCGACCGGAAAGAGCGGCTTACCTGTACGCCGGTCCAGCACGAAGACCAAGCCCATCTTCGTCACCTGCGCTACGGCCGGAATCGTGCGGCCGTTGTGACGGACTGTGATCAAATTCGGATGAGCTGGCAGGTCATAATCCCAAATGTCATGGCGCACCATCTGGTAATGCCAGACGAGCTTGCCCGTCGCCGCATTTAAAGCGACCAAAGAATTCGCATAAAGGTTCTGCCCTTTGCGGTCAGCGCCATAAAAATCATACGCGGCCGAACCTATGGGCAGGAAGACCATTCCTCTCTCAACATCAACCGTCATGATCGACCAGACATTTACGCCTGTGCGTTCCCGCCACGAATCGCCTTCCCAGGTGTTATGCCCTGGGGCGCCTGGACGCGGGACCGTATGAAAGCGCCAAACGAGTCTACCAGTGCGAGCGTCGAAAGCGCGCACATCGCCGCTAGGGCCCTTCGAAGTCCCCTCAGGGGCTCGCGCTCCTATGATCACAAGATTCTTGTAGATTGCCGGCGGGGAAGTCACGCCGTAAGAAGCTGGCGGCCAATTGTCCGCCACGCCTTTCCGTAGATCGACGGCGCCTGCGTTACCAAAATCAGGGCAAGGTCTGCCGGTCGCCGCATTGAGGGCCATTAGACGCGCATCGAATGTGCCGAATAGGATGCGTTTTTCAATGCCATTTCCCTTGCCGGAAGGTCCTTCCCAGTATGCGACGCCGCGGTGCGATTGGAACCGGCGCTTACTTGTCCCTGCCTGCGGGTCGAACTGCCATAGCTCCGCGCCGGTCTCGGCGTCTAAAGCCATCACACGATTGGAAGGGGTCGAGAGGTACAAGACTCCGTTGACTACGAGCGGAGTGCTTTCAAAAGCAGCCACTCGTGAACCTTCCTTGTCCAGACCAAGAGCGATTTCTCCTGTGTGATAGGTCCAGGCGCGCTGGAGCTGGGCCACATTGCCCCGATTGATCTGATTCAACGGAGAGTGCCGCACGCCTCCCGGATCGCCGCCGTAAGAGCGCCATTCATATTGAGCGGCCGGAGGCGAAGATTGCCCGAATGCGAGAAAGGGGATCACGAGAAACAAGGATACAGCTTTTATCGACCGCCGGTTGATACGTTTCATTGCTACTCCGTACCGAATCGCATATCGAAATTTGTTGTGGTAGTCCAGCAATAGCTCTCTCATAGCTCTTCCAGTTCCGAAAAGATTGGCTTCAATTGACCGCGTTAGGCATGTACTGCTATAACCGAGACTGCGGTGAGAGCACTTTACCTGCCATATCGTCGTACTGACAAGAGCGCATTCACAAACGGGCAAGATGGAGGACGCTACCGTCTGCTGACAACCGGAAGGCTAAAATTGCCGGAGTCGGCGCCAGTCGCATGCGATGCCAAATGAAAATTGACATTCGGAAAAAATGAAAAGGAGGATCCATGCAAATTGACCGACGAACTATTCTCGCCACGCTAGGAGCGACGGCGGCGATTGAATCGATGCCGTCTGAAGCGCTGGCGGACGCGCTCGAACACTATCTCAGCGATCAACTCGATCAGAACGCCAGCCCGCAGCAGGCCGCGGCCGCGGAAGGGACCGTTCGGCGAGGGGTGGGCAGTCTATTCGTTCTGCAAGGGGATGGCCCCCGGAAGCAGTTGGAACCGATGCCGTCCCACCCGACATTGTTCGATTTCTTCCGGCTGCGGTTTGCGCCGGCCAACCATGTGTTGCAGAGCGCGACCCGCGCGCTGAAGACAGGGATGAGCGAGGAAACGATCCTGGCGTGCCTGTTGCACGATATCGTCCTGAGCCTGATCAAGCCCGATCACGGTTGGTGGGGGGCGCAGCTTATCGAACCTTATGTTCCCGAGAAGGTGAGCTGGGCCATTCGGTATCATCAGGCCTTGCGCTTCTATCCGGACCCGTCAGTAGGCTATGAATACCCGGAGATGTACTACCGCATCTTCGGTCGAGACTACACTCCGGCGCCTCACATCGAGTCCGCATACAAGTACGCCCGCAATCACAAGTGGTACATGGAAGCCCGGTTGATCACGGTCAATGACCTGTATAGCTTCGACCCGAACGCCAAAGTTTCGATCGAACCATTCATTGACATCATCGGGCGCCATTTCAAGCAACCTAAAGAGGGGCTTGGGAACGACAACAGTCCCGTGGCTCACATGTGGCGAACCATTGCCAACCCGGATCAACCGTTGTAAGTCAATCCCAGTTCTGGTTTCGGCGGTTCAGTACCACAGACAAGCAAAGAGATCCTGGAATTACTCGGGGGAATCCGTTTCGAGTTGAAAGACGTTATTGAGTTCCCGGCGACTGGGATTTAAGAGGGCTATCTCCGTTCTGGCATCCTTGCGACCATCTGAACGGTTACGATAGAAGATAGAAGATCGAGAATCGCCTTAAGCGCGGTGACGCGATCCTCGATCCTCGATCCTCGATCCTCGATCCTCGATCCTCGATCCTCGATCCTCGATCCTCGATCCTCGATCCTCGATCCTCGATCCTCGATCCTCGATCCTCGATCTTCGTGTTCCCCGCGGTTATTCGTTGGCCTTGGGTTTGGTCGCTTCGATCCGAATCTGCTTTAACGGCTCGGCCTTTGGATCGAGCTCTGTTTTGCCAGCCGGAAAGCCGTTGACTTTCAGCACGTGGCCCAGGATATCAACGATCTGCTGCCTGGTCAGCCGCCCCAGCTTATTTGGCGGCATCGTCCGGCGAACTCTTTCGGATAAGTCGCCGACGGTCAAACCATCCCAGTTTGCGAGAAAAGCCGGGCCGGAGAGCGCAGGCGTCTCGTCGTTGCCTGCCAGTTCGGTCCCGTGGCACGTGGCGCACTCCTGAGCGCAGAGCGATTCGCCCCGCTTGGCTTGCTCCTCGGTGTAGGCGCCATCCCACACTGAACGCGGCGCCTCAGCCGTTTGTTGCGCGCGAAGCGCCGGCCGGAGCGCTCCGATCGCCGCCAAACCGCCGATTACCGCAGCCGCAATTTTGACCTTTTTGATTTTCATGTCGCCTCAAATGAACTCATTGCTGATCACTGACGACTGGTCACTGACCACTGAGAACCAATAAAGACAGCCCTGCCGGTAGCGGTTGGTTTATTTGTTCTCAGTTGTCAGCAGTCAGCAATCAGTCGCCAGTGTGGTATTAGCGCCGCTCATTGTTACTTGCGGGTAACTCTTCAGGCGGCAGGGCGAACGCAATGTACTCGCCAGAGTAGGCGCCGCCACTCACTGCGACGACGATATACTGTCTGCCGTTGAGCATGTATGTCATCGGCGATCCGCTCTGCTGCGCCGGCATGTAGACGGCGCCGACCTCTTTCCCAGTGGCCTTGTCGTAGGCGCGCAACATCGCCCCTCGCGAACGTCCCTGCGCCGTGGTGACCTGAGGGTCGCCCATGATGACCAACGTCTTGGTGACCACCAGCCCGACCGCGCCGTTCTGGCCCGTCTTGGGGATGTCCATCCCTTTCAGCAGAGGGTGATTGCGAACCACATCCGGCGTGTCGCCGTGCGGAACCTGCCACGTGATCTCGCCCTTGTCCAGATTGATGGCCGAAAGGGTTCCATACGGCGGTTTGACGATTGGCAGACCTTGGACAAGCGTGCGCCCTCCGCCTTCGCCGCCGCCTGCGGGAGGAGCAGCCGGCGCGCCAGTTGATGTCGCCGGCGCGGCCGATTCGGCGCGACGCCTGGTCGGCTGCGGAAAATCAGCCGCGCTGCCAAACCCGGGGCCTTCGCTGACCCGGAATGGTTGCCCGGCTCGGCCCAACACGTATTTGATATCCGAGAATCCTTCTGGCGGCTCGATCAATCCGATCGGCGTAACGCTGGCGTTTGACGCCGGCGCGTAGACGGTATGTGTTTCGGGATCGTACCCTCCGCCAGGCCAGTTCGTCCCTCCGTTGGTGGTGCCGATGGTCAGCCCTGCCAGCGGGCCTCCGAGCTTGCTCAGAGTCGGCGGATTGAAGAGCGGCCCGATCTTGAATGGCTCGATCGCTTTGAGCGTTTGCGCCCGCAACTCGGGCGTGAAATCCATCAAGTCGTTTTCTGTGACGGCCTGGCGAGCATAGGCCGGCGGTTTTGTCGGAAACGGTTGCGTTGGAGAGTACCATTCGTCTGGCACGTCCCCTTTCGGCACAGGGCGCTCCTCGATTGGCCAGACTGGCTCGCCCGTCGCTCGGTCGAAGACGTAGAGGAAGGCCTCTTTGGTCGGCATCGCCACCGCTTTGATCGCCTTGCCATTCACGTTAATGTCGGCCAGGATCGGCGCAGAGGACAAGTCGTAATCCCAGATCGGATGATGCACGATCTGGAAATGCCATTTCCGCTTTCCAGTCTTCAGGTCAACGCAGACCAGACTCTCGCCAAACAGATTGTTCCCCGGACGGTGCCCGCCGTAAAAGTCCGAGGTCGGTGATTCCACCGGCAGATAAACTAATCCGAGTTCTTCGTCCACGGTGATCTGCGTCCAGACGCCCGTGTTGCCGTTAGTGGCCCAGGAATTGTTGAGCCACGTGTCATTGCCGAACTCGCCGGGGCGGGGGATTGGATGGAAGGCCCAAAGCTGTTTGCCCGTCCGCGCGTCGAATGCGCGAACCTGTCCCTTGACGTTGTTATGGGTCACGACCGTCATGCCTTCCTTCATCGCCATGCCGACGATGACCACGTCGCCCGCCACGATCGGCGTCGAGTGAAGTCCCGCGTCACCCTTCTCCAAATCTATCTGCTGGCCGTTCCCGTAAACCACGCCGACCTTGAGGTCCACCTTGCCGCCTTTGCCGAAGCTTGGAATCAGATTTCCGGTCTTGGCGTCCAGGGCGATGAGGCGATAGCCCGTAGTCACATACAGGATGCGATCGTCGCCTTTGCCGTCACTCCAATACGACAGCCCACGGCCCGACAACTGCCGCGGAGAGTTTACGGCGCGCTGCCCTTCAAACTCGGAGTGCACCCAAACCAACTCCCCAGTGTCAGCCTTGAGCGCTATCACCGACCGCCGCGTTCCGGCGGTCGCATAGATCATGCCATTGAGCATGAGCGGCGTCCCCTCCAATTTGTACTCGGGCCGCGTGCCCAGGTTGTCGGTCTTGAAGCGCCAGGCGACCTCCAGCTTGTTGAAGTTGTCCGCGTTGATCTGGTCGAGCGGCGAATATCTCGTGCCCGCCAGATCGCCAGTGTAATGCGGCCATTCGCCGTTCTTGGTCGAAGGGCCTGACTTTCCGTTCTTGGTTCCGGACTGGCCCGACACTCCCATCGTTATCCACACTAGCCCGACGACGAGCAAAACCAACGCCGGGACGATTCGACATACTGTTCGCGACATTGTTCGCCTCCGTTTCTATAGAGAACTCCATCTGTTATTCCACTAAGGCCACTTTGAGCCACATCAGGTCTTGATTGTGAGTTTGAACAGCCCCTCAGCATTGCGGCGGTAGATTCGATCCCTCTCGTCCTCCGTAATGTCGAGCCGGTCGATCACCTCGATTGTCTCCCGGGTGTAGAGCGTTCCGCCCTCAGGGTCGAAAGGCGAATCCGATGCGAAGAGAACCCGATCGACGCCGAAGAAGTCCAGGCCGCACCGCGTGGCCGAGTACGAGCCGAACAGAGCGGTGTCGGCGTAGAACATCTTGAAGTAATCGATGGGCCGCTTCTTCATCGATCTGAGCAAGCTTTCGTAATCTTCATCTGAAGACCGCTTGCCCAGTTGGTCCCAGCCGTGCCCGACTCTGCCCTCGAAATATGGAATCATCGCTCCCATATGATGGGTGACGATCTTTATGTTAGGGAACCGGTCGAAGATCCCCGAAAACACAAGCCGAGCCATTGCCACGCTCGTCTCGTACGGCCATCCGAACGTCCACCAGATTTCGTACTTCGATTTCGCCTCGCCTGAATAATCCGCAAACCTGGCGCCGCGCGCCGGGTGGAGCAGGATCGGAAGATCATACTCGGCCATCATCTCGAAAATCGGCGCATACTCCGGACCGTCGAGCGGCTTGCCTGCGGCGTTCGAGTAGATCTGCACAGTCTTCGCCCCGAGATCTTTCACCGCGCGGCGCAACTCGACCGCGGCTTCCTCCGGGTTGTTCATCGGGAGTGAAGCTGCGAAGGCAGGGAAGCGATCGGGGTAACGGGCGACCAACTCGGCCATGCCGTCGTTGGCTATCTGCGAAAGCTCCGGGGTAATTTCCGGCCCGGCCATCACTTCAATCGGCGGAGATGCGATCGAGATGATCTGGCTGTAGTCGCCGAAGCGAGCGCTTTCCCATGTCCTTGTAGTCGGGCGAGACTTCGTTGAGCCTGTCAAAGAAACGGCGAGGGAAGATGTGATTGAAGACATCGATTTTCATTTGGTTCATTCTTCGGTTATGGCGCCTTCATTCAGCGGTTCACCGGAGTTGCTCGGGGTTTCATCCCATAACCATTTACAGAAAGTAATTACTACCAGGGTCAGGCCAAAAACCATAAGAATAAGACCCACCTCTGAGTATGCGCGCTCCATAATCCCCCATTCTGTGTTCTCACGCGGCCCATCGAAACTGTACACGGTCGGCCATGCTAACCATCGTGCGCCAAGCCGTAGGAGCAATCCGAAGAGAGCAATAATGATTCCCAAGTAATTGCCTAGCTTCACCTTTGGATTCTCGTCCATACTTTCTTTCTTCTTCCGCTATCCATTACTTCGAGCTTGAGGTTGGCCACACGGTTCCCTGGTCCTGCTTCGTCACTGGCGCGAGTCCTTTGTAGACGAACTTCTGCAACCGTCTTCCCTCGTAGGTCTCGGTCGTGTAGATGTTGCCCTTTGAATCGGTGGCAATGCTGTGCACGCCGTAGAATTGACCGGGCTGGCGTCCGCCGTCGCCGAAGCTGGTCAGGATTTCCAGCGTCTCGCGCAGCAGGATGTAGACCTTCTGGTTGCGACCATCAGCGACATAGAGGTACTTCTGCTGCGGGTCTTTCGAGAAGGCGATATCCCACACCGACCCGTCAGCCAGTGACCTCTTCGCGATGAACTGCTCCTTCACAAACTTGCCATCCGCTTGGAAGACTTGAACCCGGTCGTTCACGCGGTCGCAGACATACAAGAGCCTGTCATTCGATAAATCGGCGCAATGCACCGGAGTGCGGAACTGTTGGGCAGGCGGCGCGTCCGGATCGTAGCGACCGAGGTTGGCGTCGTCGGGTTTGTTGCCGTACGCGCCCCAATAGCGTTTGAACTTGCCGGTGTCAGCGTCAATCACGGCCACGCGTTTGTTGAGGTAGCCATCGGCGATGTAGGCTTCGTTGGCCTTCGGGTCAACGAAGATTTTGGCCACTCTCCCGAAATTCTCCGTATCGTTGCTGCCGCCGTTCTTGCCCTTATGACCGAATTGCGCGAGGAACTTGCCGTCCTGAGTGAACTTCAGGATGTGGGCGTCGTTCGCGCCGTTGCCGCCGATCCAGACATTGCCTTTGTGATCTATGGTGATCCCGTGGTTCGACTCCGGCCATTCGTAGCCCTCTCCCGGACCACCCCAGTGCCCGATCAGATTGCCGGCCTGATCGAATTCGAGAACTGGCGGGGCCTTCGAGCAGCAGGCGCCGGTCTTCTGATCCGCGGCGGCTTCATTCGGCGAGAGCGTGTCGGGCCGATGAACGATCCAGACGTGGTCCTGCGCGTCAACCCCCACGCCGATGGTCATTCCGATGTACCAGTGGTTCGGCAGCGGCTTCGGCCACAACGGATCAACCTCGAACCTGGGCGCCATGACCGCGGCCTTTCCCTGAACGTCCGTCATCTTCTGCAGCGCGCTCTGACCGATGAAAAGCGCGACAAGGAGCGCGAGGAAGGTCGCGCCGAGATAGACATTACGCTTTCTTTTCATACCCTTCATCACCTCAAGAAAAATCAACCACGGGGAGCACGGGGAGCACGGGGCAGATAGGGAAAAATCTCATATTAAGATCGGAGGGACCACATTTGAATATCCTTCCCGCGCGTTCCACGTGGCCCCCGAGTTCCCTGTGGTTTGATTCTCCAATCAGATCGAGACCCTCTTGATTCCATTCTTCATCAACTTCTGGTTGAAGTTGAGCAGATAGGCCCGTTTGAGACGGAGCAATTTCTGATAGGTGATCACTTGCGCCGTATGAATGGGCAACAGTTGATCTACCGCTTTGTTCTCCAGCAACAAACAATCAGCCACAATAACATCTGCGCGAAAGCCCGTGCCAAGCTCGCGCCCGTGATATTTCACCGGTATCTCAACCTGTCGTTCCGCAGGGATTTTCATTTCTGCCAGCTCGATCATCAATGCCAGTTCATAGACAGATTCCAGCAATCCTGGTCCAAATTGCCGATGAACATTGGTCGCTGCATTCAGAACCATGTCTATCAACCTTTCGTCGCAATCAATCAGCCCATCAGGCAAAATGATTTTCGGATCGAAATCGAGCATCTCGACATCCTTTTTAAGCAGTTGCGCGTCACGGGGATCATGGGGAAACACGAGGAAGAACAATAACCATAGTCATCCTGTGTTTTCCGTTGTTGAATGAGGTTCAATATCTACTTTCCTTTCCCCGTGTTCCCCGTGCTCCCCGTGGTTTGAATGGCTGTCCCCAAGCCTTTGTAAACGAACTTCTGGACGCGCTTCCCTTCGTAGGTCTCGCCGGTGTAGACGTTGCCCTTCGAATCCACGGCGATGCTGCCCACGCCGTAGAACTGGCCCGGCATCCGCCCGCCGTCGCCGAAGCTCGAGACGATTTCAAGCGTATCGCGCCGCAGGACGAAGACCTTCTTGTCGTGGCCGTCGGCGACGTAGAGAAAGCGTTGCTGTGGATCGTGCGAAAACGCGATCTCCCACACCGACCCGTCGCCGAGGGTCGTCTTCGAGACGAACGCTTCTTTCACAAACTTGCCGTCCTTCTGAAACACCTGGATTCGATCGTTCTGGCGGTCGCAGACATAGACCAGACCATCCTTCGAGATTGCGGCGCAGCTTACCGTGCGAAACTGTTTTGCCGGGGGCGCATTCGGATCGTAAGGGCCGAGGCTCGTGTCATCGGGCTTCTCGCCGTAAGCGCCCCAGTGGCGCTTGTAGGCGCCGGTGTCGGCGTCGAAGACGACGACGCGGTGATTGCCGAATCCGTCGGCGACGTAGGCCTCGTTGGTCGCAGGATCGACTCTGACGCCGGCCGGCCGGTTCAACCCCGCTTTGCTATCGCTGCCCTCGACATTGCCCGCGCGTCCGATCTGCAACAAGAATTGGCCTGTGCGGGAGAACTTGATCACGTGGGCATCTTCGCGAGCATTTGGGGGCCGAGGCGCTGCAGGCGCTGCGCTTCTCCCGCCCGCGGCAGGCGGCGCTGCGCCTTGCCCCCGACCGGCGGTAGGCTCGGGCAGGCCGGCGGCCGCGATCCAGATGTTCCCCTTGTTATCAACTGTAATGGCGCCAGTAGACTGCGGCCAGTTATATCCCTCGCCGGGACCGCCCCAGTGACTGACCAGCGAGCCTGATTGATCGAACTCTAGAATTGGTGGCGCCGGGACGCAGCAGCCGGTCGGTGGATTGAGGATCGCGCCCTTTTCGTTATTGCCGAGCGAATCGGCCCCTCGGTGCGTGATCCAGATGTGATCCTGGCCGTCAACGGCCACGCCGGTTACCGAACCGAGAACCCAGTGGTTTGGCAGCGGCTTCGGCCACAGCGGATCCACTTTGAAGATGGGGACCTGGACTCCGCCCCGTCCTT
>WNGA01010558.1_pt1 | contig 31446 bp, 37 predicted proteins | sample 5400061 | NCBI WGS metagenome assembly WNGA01 (sample SAMN13153366, study PRJNA577476) | soil metagenome | isolation source: 100 cm soil or saprolite under grassland replicate 2 | place: USA:California | collected 2016-06-15 | reverse complement strand
TCCGCTTCGTCGATAAACAGAAATGGCATGTAGCCTTCGCCTTTCTTCTCGCGAGCGGTGGCAAAAATTTCGCGCACCATTCGCTCCGATTCGCCCACCCACATGTTCAGAATCTCGGGACCTTTGACATGCATGAAAAATTCGCGCATTTCGGTTCCCGCTCTTTCCCGAAGCTGCTTTGTCAAATTATAAGCAGTCGCCTTTCCAATCAGTGTCTTCCCGCAGCCGGGTGGACCGTAAAGCAGAAAACCTTTCGGCGTGGCGTGCTGAAATTTTTGGAAAAGATCAGGATGCAACAACGGCAGCTCGATGGCGTCCTTGATTGCCTGGAGCGCCGCCTCCTGGCCACCAACCTTTTCCCACGGCAGCTCTGGCACAGTGTCTAGATAATGTTCGTGCGACTTAGTGCTCGAGAGCGTCTCCAAGGCCATCCGGTAGTTTGAGTCAACACGGACTTCGTCGCCTGATTTTAAGGTAGAATGAGCAAGATCAGCCGAACGCTGTAACACCATCGACTGCAAGCCGTGCTCCGATCCCACACGCAATCGGTCCTTGCCTAACACCTCGGTGATTTTTGTCACCGGACCAGCTGTCTCAAATCCTCGGTGATTTTTGTCACCGGACCAGCTGTCTCAAATCCAAGATCACCGACAATGACGAAGGCTTCATTGACGAGCACCCGGGTTCCTTTTTTCAGTTTCGCAAGCGGAATGCGCGGATCGATATTGCAGTAGTAATCCGCGCCGCCCACTACGATATGCGCCGTATCCTTCGAAGTGGCGCCGAGAAATGTGCCGATCCGGTTTGCCGGCGAAGTCACTTTCTTAATGACTTCCTCGAGCTTCTCGATCATCCTGCGCGCCTCGACCATGGTTTCCTGCTGATCGAAAATCTGCGGCCGCAGATCCAACAGGTCACGCCGAACTGGATCGCCCGGAGGCAACGAGGAAAGCACTCGATCAAACGCGTCAACGAGATTGTCTGGACCCGAGTCCCCAACCCCGTCCTGAAGTCCCTCGCTGCGCTTGTCGCTCATTTATGGTTTGGGTCGATCCGCCGAACCAGACTTCACTATAGCGTTATCGGGCGCATTCGCAATCTTCGACGCCACGCCCATACAAAATGTTCAACCAAGTTGTTCACCCGTTGTTGCGTGAAGCTCGTTTTGTCGACTCGACCTGATGCTCTTTCTCTCGCTTTGACTCGAAACGAAGAGCATCAACAAGAGTAAGAATAGGAAAAATGCCGAACAGTTGCGACGGAAGATGCCGCCGCTACAGTTTGGTTTCCGCGAGGAGCCTTAGCTCAATTGGTTAGAGCGCCGCCCTGTCACGGCGGAGGTTGCGGGTTCGAGCCCCGTAGGCTCCGGATTGTGCAAAGATCATCGTCGCATGATGTGAATGGCAAGAATGCGGCTCTGATGGCGCGCGAGCAAATAATCGACAAAATCGCCAATGATCGAGTTCGGCTTGTTGCCCAGCTTCGTCACGACGCGACAAATCAAAGTGCGGCTGCGGCCGTGCCATTCCAAATTAATTGCTCCGTGAACATCGCGCGCGCTATGGATCTTGGCCCAACCATGCGGACGTCCGGGTTGTTTCGCCCAGATTTTGATGAACCCAAATTTTCGCTCCAGCTGCGGATCGTTCATTATCTTGGCGCGCAATGACTCGCGACCACTCGCTATCACTTGGATCACCGTCTGCATCCACGCTTAGGTTCAGCAGGAAATCGGTTCGTTTGCAATGCTTCTTTAGGAAGCCTCTGACGCGTCAAGCAGCGAGCGATACATAACATAAACGTCGACGTATCCTTTTTCCGGATGGCGAAACGCGCCTGGCAGAGTACCGACGATTTTGAAACCGAGCTGCTTCCAAAGATGGATCGCTGGCGCATTCGTGGAAACGACAAAATTGAATTGCATGGCGCGAAAACCCATTTGGCCCGCTTCGGCTAGACAATGCTCGGCCATAGCACGTCCCACTCCCGAACCTTGGGCATTGGATGCCACGATGAACGCAGCGTTCGCGACATGAGAGCCGGGACCGAGTTGATTCGGTCTGAGAATGTAAGTGCCGACAACCGTCCCACCTTTTTCTGCGACGTAAGTCTGCGTATCCGCTCGAAACCAGTAAGCCAGCGCATCCTCACGAGACATTTTTGGATCAAGCGCGTACGTATCGCCCGCAGCAAGGATCTCGTGAAAGATTTTCCAGATCGCATCGCGATCTGCCCTAGTTGCCGCACGTATTTCCATGGTTGTCACGAAGATCCGACTGCCACCAAATCGACTTCCGCATTTCAGCGACTAACGCAGCGCGAACCAAGCACCAACCGCTGCAAGTTTCTGTTCGGCGCGCCACGACCCGGCAGCCGCGGGAGTAGATCGGCCGAGATTTTCTATCGGCCGCTTCACATTGTCACTCGATCGCTTCAGTCGTGCGGCCGCACGCGCATAAGCATCGCGCTCGATGAGAACGTCCGTGCGAATGCGGTGCGCCTGTAAAGATTCCTCGAGCACGGAGCGAAATAACTGTCCCTCCAAGGCATGCGCGCGGATGTGCGCATTTACGATCGAACGAGGATCGATCTTGCTTCCCACCACGAGCGCAGCACGCCTGATCTTGAAATTTTGCTGGTAGCCAGCCAAAAGTGTCGCAATCGATTTTTGCGTAATGCGTCGCACCACACGCAAGCGCCGATTTATTCTTCTCGTATCGGTTTCCAATTTTCCCATAGCGGCATGATAAGGTTGTCGCGTTTCGGCAAGCCGCCGGTCGGACAAATTGATTCGCAGAACATCAAAGAGCTGAGACGAACGAACTGGACCAGTAAGCAACACTGCAGCTGCCCAGCCGGATTTAACGCGAAACCCGAGAGCGGCAGTTTGTGGCTTCACCTCGTTTGAAATGTCACAGGCACCGTAACCGCCCACCCCTGGCTTGGCGCAGATCTCCATTGCCGAAGCGTTTTGATCGCAGCCTGATCAAAGTACGGGTTTCCTGTGGACTTAACGACTTGGACGTTCGTTACGTTTCCATTTGCGTCGAAGGCTAGACGGAAGCGACCGGTTCCCGAAAGCCCGGGCTGAGAAATGCCGGGCGGAAAGGCTGGCGCAGGCGCATAGACTAACCGCGGCTTGGGTGTCGGCTTTGGCGTCGGCGAAGTTTCAGCTGTTGCCGGCCAGCGGGCCTGAGTATCGGTCGCAAGGTGAGATAACAGCGATTCCAGTACAGTGGCAGGACGAGCAGTGGTCTGTTGTCCGGTCGCTGTAAGTACGCCAACGACTTCGCCAATCTCGTTTACGACAGGCGATCCGATCGAACTTGCAGGAGTTGTTCCGGCAATTTCCAAACGCTCGGGCTGTTGTGCAGCAATCGTCGTTTGACGAGCGCTGCCGTCATTTCCAGCCAATGCACTGCCGATCACTACAATCCCGGGGCCCGATGACAGATTGCCATTCTTGTGTAGCGCAAGAAACGGAGCGCGCTTGACGTCCGCTTGCAGAACGGCCAGGTCCGATTCTTTCGAAGCCACGAGAATCCCAGTGACGTTGTAGATTCCACCGTCGCCGGTTTTTGCGACAGCATTGACTCCGCCTTCGATTCCGCGTGCTGTGGTAACGAATCTGCCATCTGCAGAAATAAAAAAACCGCTCTGTGTCCGCAACAAATTCCCCTTTGGATCAAAGACCGTGACCAAAATTACTGAAGGCTGGACCGCTTTTTCAAGTTTCGGTAAATCGGACGATGCAGTTTGGTCAGGCTTTGCTTGAGGCGAAGGACTTGTTGAAGGTAAAGGACTCGGCGATTGACTTGCAGTCGTGATCGGCGGTATCGATGGCAACTGCTTCACGGGGGATTCGCCGACAACCTGACTCACCGATTTTCGGCCGCAGCCCACACTCGCGAACACAACCAGCCAAACCGCGTATCGAATAATTAGCCGGAACTGTCTCAATTTGAGGACCACGCCAACATAGTGTGGAACATGCACCGCATTTCAATCAAGCCGACAAAATTCGAGCAGGCAGCAGCGGCCGCTTCCGGCCGCTATCGGCGGGCAAAACTTAATGCCGCTTAAAGTACTGAATGGCTCGTTCGTGTTTCTTTGCTTGTGCCTTCGTCGTGAACGTGCCGAGATTTCTTCGCTTCCCGGTTTTCGGATCTTTCTTGCGCGAATACAACCGATATTTGCCGGACTCAAGTTTTCTGATCATGGCGGGCCTTCTTCATTAGCTCGGCTGAAAGCAGCGCGGCGAGCGCAACGAAAATAGAAACGTCCACGGCCACGTGTTGCGCGAAGCTCGGGTCCTGGCTGGAGTGGCCGAAGCAGCCGCAAGTGATATCGAGGCCGCGGACTTTAGCGGCGGCGGTTGCGCCGATAAAAATCAAGATCGACATCATTAAGATGGACAACCCCCCGCGATACAGAAAACGGAAGATGAGTGCGAGACCGCAGAGAATTTCCAACCATGGTAGGTAAAACGCTAGCGCCACACCAATGGTCCACGGTAGGATCTTGTAATTATCGATGTCGTTAGCGAACTGGACTGGGTCGAGCATTTTGATCGCGCCGGCATAAATGAAAATTCCGCCGACGACAAGATCGACAATGCGCCAGAAGTAATGCTTAGTCATTCAATGCCTCAACAACTCAACGATTCTTTTTCAGCCATTCTTCCCAGCCGCCTTGAAGAACGAAAACGTATTTGAGCTGCGTTTCGTCACGCAATCGTTTGGCCACGTCGCGGGCAGCGTTACAGCTTTCGGCGCTGCAATAAACAACGACTTTCTTATCGGGCGACCAATTAAGAAGAACTTGGGGCAGCAATTCATTCCACCGGTCCTCATTCAACGACAGCGCGCTGGGAACGTGATCGCGCGCGAACTCCTCGTCCGGCCGGGCATCCACCCATATAACGTTTCCGCCCCATCTGCGCGCCTGATCGACAGTAACTAATTCCGACGGCAGAATGGCCGATTGCCACGATATTTTGTGGCGAAAATAGACCGCCTCACCCACCCCCGGAGCGAGCGCGAGTGCTGCCAGAATGAGAACCTGGCGGACCAGCGATGACGTCACTATTTATTGAACAACCGGCGAATTGGTGATGCGCGCAGTGGCGTAAAAGACCTTCTGTGAATCCTCAGGTTGAATCGTCAGAGTCGAAGCAATGAGATTCTTCGTTTCCTGAGGCTGGACATCGATCTTGAACTCGCCGTTACCCTTTTCCTCCACCTTAGCTTGAAAATCCGGGCTCGATGATGTGACCTTGATATGTTTCACGGTGAAATCCTTGCCGACCTTTACCGTGATCGTCTTAGGCTCCGGCTTGTCGCCTTGCTTCCAGAAAACAAATGTCGGGCTGATCTCCAATTGCTGCGGGATAATCGTCCTGAGCGTGAGGACCGTCTTAGTATTCGCGGAATCATCGGTCTCCACGGTCACCGTTTTCACCTGAGTGCCGGTGCGATCGCCAATGTTAAAAGTGGCTGTAATCTCGCCGGTTCCGCCAGGGGGCACTTCATCCTTCTGGGTTTGCGCAGTGGTGCAACCGCAGGAAGCGTGAACAGACTTAAATCTCACCGGTGTCTTCCCGGGGTTTTGATATTTAAAATGGCCTACCGCCTGTTTGTCGGCAGCCGTTGGACGCAGCTCGAGCGTGGTCTGCTCCCATTTCAATTCGGCGCGTGCACTAAGGCTGATGAGTATCGACAAGGCAAAAGCAACGATGTGTGTTTTCATTTCTTGGAATAGAAGCGCGTAATATAATCAGCAACTGCGTCCCGCCAAGTGCGAGGTGACATGCCGGTCGACTCTGTGTATTTCGCGGTGGAAAGCACAGAATAGACAGGACGGCGTGCGACCCAACCAGCTATGTCCTTCAATTTAAACGCGCCGACTATTCTGGCTTTCAGCGGAAGGCCAGCCTCGCGACAACAATCCACAGCCCATTGTGCGTATTCCTGCCAACTGCATTCGCCGGCGTTGGCAAAATGCAAAATGCCGCCTTCAACGTTAGCATTTAAAAAATTCGGCAGCATTTTGGCGATATCCAGCGTGTAAGCAGGTGTTGAAAATTTGTCGGCGATTGCATCGACTTTTTGAGTCTCCTCTGCTCGCTTGATTATTCCATCGACGAAGCTGGGCCGGTCGGGACCAAATACCCAGGACACGCGCACGACGAGATGACGATTTTCCGCGGCGAGCACATTCTTTTCTCCGGCTAGCTTCGATGCGCCGTAAACGCTAATCGGATTCGCTTCATCTTCTTCGGTGTACGGTGTGCGTTTCTTGCCATCGAAGACGTAGTCCGTACTGAAGTGAATCAGCTTGGCGGCTTTGTCCCTGCAAATATTCGCAAGAAGGGCCGGCGCTTCGGCGTTAATCAGATAGGCGCGATCCCGCTCGGTCTCGCAAAGATCGACATTAGTGAATGCCGCAGCATTGATTAGTACGTCGAAATTCGTTCGGCGAAGCTTCTCGCGCACATCATTCAACTTCGACAAGTCAAGTTGCGCGTGATTAAAGCCGACGACGTTGTATTTGTCTCGATATTCGCGCATGAGCGCAGCGCCGAGCCGTCCGCCCGCACCGATAATCACAATTTTCGTCATTTTGTAACGGCAATCTCTGATCGTCGTTTCATAAGATCGGCAGTCGCAGACTGCCGCTACAGTTCAATATCTCCCTGTGCGCTCGAGCAAGGGTTGCCACCAAGATGGATTGTTGACGTACCACTGAATGGTTTCGTCCAGACCCTTCTTAAAATTACGGCGCGGTTTCCAGTTCAATTCGCGTTGCGCAACTGAAGAGTCAATCGCATAGCGGCGGTCATGCCCTAGTCTGTCAGGCACAAATGAGATGAGGCTGTGCGGCTTGCCCAGTTGATCGAGAATCATTTTTACCACATCCAAATTCACCATTTCGCTGTCGCCGCCAAAATTGTAAACGTGCCCCGGCTTCCCTTCGAAAAGTGCCGCGACAATCGCGGCGCAATGATCCGTCACATGAATCCAGTCGCGTACGTTCATGCCATCGCCGTAGACCGGCAGCGGTTCGTCCCGAAGCGCCTTGATGATCATGAGCGGAATCAATTTTTCCGGGAACTGCAATGGACCGTAATTGTTCGAGCATCGGGTCACCAGGACGTCCTGGCCGTAAGTCTTGTAAGAGGCAATCACCAGAAGATCAGCACCGGCCTTACTCGCTGAATACGGCGAACTCGGATCGAGTGGCGATTGCTCGGTGAATCTGCCGGTTGTCCCGAGCGACCCGTACACTTCGTCTGTTGAGACTTGAATGAAGCGCTGGATCCCGTGGCGCCGCGCGCAATCCAACAGCACGCTCGTGCCGATGATGTTTGTATGAATGAAGTTGAGAGGATCGTTGATGCTGCGATCCACGTGCGATTCTGCTGCGAAATTGATGATCGCGTAAAACCCGTGCTCGGTCATCAGGGCGTCCATTTGGTCGGCGTTAGCGATATCGGCTTTGAAAAATTCGTAGCGTTCGCCATGTTCCTCGACCACGCCATCAAGATTGGCGAGATTGCCCGCGTAGGTGAGCACATCCACGTTGGTCACGAACGCTGGCTTGTAATGGTGCAAAATATACCGAATAAAGTTGCTCCCGATGAATCCGCAGCCACCGGTTACAAGGATGCGCATGGCAGCGCGTACTAGCAGCGCAGAGCAGAGCGCGCCAGCAGAATTTCCGATGCTGCGCAGCCGCCTGGAGCAGTGGAAGCCTCAATTAGCGGAGACAGACTGGATTCCGTGGGCGATCCTGGGCTTAGCGGTGTTCCTGCGCTTTTTCCTGCTGGGCATCAAGCCGCCGCATTTCGACGAGGGCATCAACGGCTGGTTCGTCGATCAGGTGATGAAAAATGGGTTTTATCGGTACGACCCGACGAATTATCATGGTCCGCTTCACTTCTACGTGCTGCTGCTCTTCGAGAGCTTATTTGGCCGGAACGTGTGGGCACTGCGGTTGCCTGTTGTACTCGTAAGTATTGGTTGTGTTTGGCTGGCGTTGAAGTTCGAACCATTGGTGGGACGAAACGTTGCCCGAATAGCCGCGCTGGCCATGGCGATTTCTCCCGGCTTCGTTTTCTACGGACGCTATGCAATTCACGAAGTCTGGCTGGAACTCTTCTCGACCATGTTCATCCTGGGACTACTCGGTCTGTGGAGATTGGGCACGCTGAGTTACCTCTGGTATGCGGGCATGGGACTAGCGGGCATGATTCTGACGAAGGAAACCTATGCCATTCATGTCGCCTGCGCGGTGCTTGCCATTCCAGCACTGGCAGTTTCCATCGCCCTGAGCCGCGTTCTGGATGCCAAGCCGGCAAAACAAACCTGGAGCTGGATCGATCTCGCAATGATCCTCATTGTCGGCGCGGTCGCGATCATATTTTTCTATTCCGGAACTTTCTTTAACTGGAGTGGTGTTAAAGGGCTGTATCTGGCGTTCAAGGCGTGGACCGAGACTGGCGCCGCCGGCCACGGCCATGAAAAACCGTGGGATTACTTTTTGAAATTGATGGGGCCGTCCTGGGAAGCGGGCGGAACTAATTTTTCTGGTTACGAATTGCCAATGTTGGCTGGATTAATTCTGTGCCTGTTTTGCCAAAAATTTAAGAACCTTAGTCTGCGTTATCTGGCGATTTACGGCGTGGGAAGCCTGATTGCTTACAGCTACGTCAAATACAAGACGCCGTGGTGCATTATCAGTTTTGGCTGGCCGTTCCTGTTTATCTTTGGCGCGGCGATTCTGTTGGTTCGCCCAAAAAATCTGCGGAAAGTCTACATAGCGATAGGTGTTCTTTTGTGCGTTTCGTTTGTTCGATCTATTTGGCTGAACTACTTCCGGTGCTCGTCGCCTACCGAGCCTTACGCGTACGTTCAGACGTACAACGACATCTTTAAGCTAACCAGGCCGCTGCTGAAGCTAGCAAAACGAGACCCGGCGTACTATCACCTCGTCGGCCACTTGATCCGCTCCAGTGTTTACCCGCTTCCGTGGATGCTGGGGGATTTTGATCGAGTCGGTTATTACGAAGGAGGGAACATGCCAGCAAACATCGACGGCGATTTTCTCCTGGTGCAGCAAGACAAAATCAAAGACGTCGAATCAAAGTTGAAAAACGCTTACTACACTGACACCCTCACGATTCGGAACTATCAGGATCCATCGAAGCTTTATTTGAGCGCCAAGGTTTTTAAGGAATTCTTCCCGGGTAAAGCACCGGATTTTGTCGGGAAACCACGAGGCTAGGCACAGCGCGTCTCGATGAAGTGGCTTTCGGCTGTTCTCACCTTCGTCAATCTGTCGGTGGTGTGCGGTCTGTTTCTGGGAATGGCTGGAAGGGGCTTAAACGTGGTGAGCGCGTGGCTCGCGCTGGTGTGCGGCGCCGCATTCGCAGTCGCAGCTTACCTGGGAACTTCTGACACGGCGATTCGAGAGAAGGCTGCGAACCAGCCGCCAGTACGAAAATCTCAAAAGGCTTCAGATCCGGACAGCACTCCGAATGCCGCCACCTGGTCGGCAATCATCCGCTATCGCCATGTATGGTTCTGGGCAGTAGCGGTGTGCTTCGCGATGTTTGCCGTTCGATCATTTTGCTGGCTGTTCTACATCGACGGCAGCGACTACAAGATCCAATCGCCCAATAACCTGGGAGATCTGTCGTTGCATCTCACATTGATAAAAAATTTTGCAAACGGTGTCGCGCTCTGGCCGGATAACCCGATCTATGTCTTTAGCAAACTGAGGTATCCGGCAGGGATCGATCTATTCAATGCGCTGCTTTCGCTGGTTCACGTCGACCTGATAACCGGGTTAGTTTGGGTCGGTTTGGTTGGGTCGCTTGCAACCTTTTATGCATTCTACCGCTGGGGCGGCACCTTCGCCGTTGCAGGTTTCTTGTTTAACGGCGGAATAGCCGGCTTCCAATTTTTCCAAACGTTCAAGTTTTTGGATTATCAGGGCACCGCGGCAGATGTCGCCCACAGGCCGATCGCTTGGAAAAGCATTCCGCTGGCGATGTTCGTGACGCAGCGTGGATGGCTTTACGCGATCCCAGTAGGTTTGGTCCTGCTTTGGCATTGGCGAGAAAAGTTTTTCGGGCAAGCGGCCGCGGTTTTCAAACCATCGAGTGCGGCAACAGAAAGCGGTGGACTAGAGACCGCCGCTCCTTGTGCACGAGGACCTCTGCCCTTCTGGGTCGAGCTCTCGCTTTATGCGTCAATGCCACTTTTCAATCTTCATACGTTTATCGCCCTGACCATCGTCCTGCTGTTTGCGCTGCTCCTTGAACGTCCCAGTGAAATCCAGTTTATGGTGAATACGGCTCGCAAAGATGGCAGCGCCGGAATCGGTCGGCTGATTTCGCACCCGACAATGTGGCCGGAAATTTTCCGCGGCGCGCCTATTCGCAGACACGCCGTGGCGATGCTGGCCATCGCATTGATTCCAGCAACGTTTTTTGTCTGGCTTGTCACCGATCATTTTCGTGCAGCATCAATACTCCAATGGCATCCCGGCTGGGCGCAGGATTCGCCAGATTTGGCAGCGCCTTTTTTCCGGATGGGCGGAGCTGCGAATTTTGGGTCGTCCACCATGTTTGGGTTGCTGTTGCAAAAAACGTGGAACGGCGTCATCGCTCCGTTTTTTCAGTTTTGGTTAACAAACTTCGGCTTATGGATTCCTCTTGCGCTGGCCCTCGTCGGCTTGGTCGGCTGGCGTATTTGGAAATCGGGCTGGCGTTGGGGTGACAGACCTCCTGCGGACGTCGCCTTTGTCTTGCCGGCAATTGTTATCTTCGCGGCGGGTTACTTTTTCAAAACCGCTCCATGGGAATGGGACAACCTTAAGCTCATGATCTGGGGCTACTTTCTTATTCTTCCTTTTCTTTGGAGCGATATCATTGGGCGTTGGGCTTTTCCAGAACGGGCCGCGATTTGCATTGCGCTTTTCGGTTCCGGATTTGTTACCTTGCTGGGCGGGTTGTCTGCCGGGCACCCAGGCTTTGGACTTATTGAGCGCGCAAAACTGACCCGATCTTGTTACAAGGCCGGAAAGTTGTTCTGGGATATCCGGGTCACCTTTGGACTGAAGGATTCGACTTCGGCGATGTAAACAATCGGCTGACTGCCTTGATGAACGGAGCCGCAAACTGGCGCGAGGCTGCCCAGGCTTTAGGTGTCCGCTATATTTTCTGGGGTCAAGACGAAAAGACCAACTACCAATCGAGCAGCCGGCCATGGGAAGCTACGGCGTTTCTCGTCGCGTCCGGAGATTGGGGTGCAATTTATGACTTAGCGTCGCCAGCCCCTTCGCGTTGAGGCGCGACGCGTGTTTTCTGGATTGAAGAATGGCTCATGGAGGCGGCGATCTTCCGCCGTACTCGGAATGGATGTGTGAGGAAAACAAAATAAATCGCCCTCACAAGCTCGGTGACACTGCAGGGAGGACTCGCTAGCCGCAACGGGCCGCTGCGCAAGGCCGTGAAAACCTTTTCAACGGTGAGCGCGGGCGGCATGGGGATACTGGTGTAGTGCCGCCCGAAGGCGTGCAGCCGATGCGCGTCAGAAGTGGCAATTAATGGTTTGCTAAACCGGGATGCCACTCTTTTTGCGCGGCGATTTGGATTGAACAAGCCAACGTGAAAATGACAGAACTCAATGGCGTCGAAACAATCTATTTCTGCAAACAATCGTGATCCAATTGATCCCCCAAAAACGTAGAACGGGTGCGGCGCAATCATAAAGATAGAACTCCCGCGCCGAGCTCGTAGCTGTCGCAGATCATCGAAATCCTTTAAGTCCGCAATTTCTTTGGCAGTTACATTCAGCACAATGACATCCGCGCCGCACAAGCGCACTTCGGTGGCGGGAATCAGCAGAATGCCCATCGCCGCCGCGTCGGCGAACACTTCCTTCCGCTCAAACACGGCATCGTGCAGCGTGATCGCCAGAACCCGAAATCCAAGCAAGCGTGCGCGCTCGAGCAATTGATGGGCGGAATAATCCACCGCGTCTTTGGGATCATCGAGAGTGTGAATGTGCAGATCGATTTTGATCCATTCGCCTTGGCCACTCGTGGTTGTGCTCATGTTCGCGCCCGAATTCCTAAAACCTAATCGCGAATCATCGGGATTTCATACGCACCCGGGTTTTGCCACGAGATAGCGAGCGCGACCAAGAACACAAGCGCCACTTGCAAGCCCTTGCCGCATGCGGAAAGTTTGACGCTCGCGCGCTAAGCTCGGGTGGTGGAATGGCAGACACGTACGTTTGAGGGGCGTATGCCGAAAGGCATGCGGGTTCAAGTCCCGCCCCGAGCACTATTTTACTTTTAACGGTGGATCGGCTTTTCCGAAGACGATGACAGACGAAGCGGCGAAGCCGCGAATCTTACGCCGCTCGCCCACTTGGTTAGCGAACGCGTCGAGCACAACGCATTCCAGCTTGTAAGCAATTAGACTTTTCGGGTTGTCTGTCTTCCGATAGTCTTTCACGCAATATGGACTCCCTTTATCTGGTCGGCATCGCAGTGCTGGCGCTGTTCGCGTTCGTGCTGGCGGTGGTTCTGTTTAACTTTTTCGGTCTCTGGCTCCGGGCACGGATTGCAAATGCGCCGGTGAGCCTCGGTAAAATGGTCGGGATGCGACTTCGCAAAGTGCCGGTCGGTTTGATCGTGGACAATCGCATCACTGCGGTGAAAGCAGGTTTGGACGTTCGAAGTGATCCATTGGAGGCGCATTACCTTGCGGGCGGCGACGTGAGCCATGTGGTCCTCGCCTTGATCGCCGCTGATAAGGCAGGCATCTCGCTCGATTTCAACCGGGCTTGCGCCATCGACCTTGCTACGAAAGGCACCGGCAAGACCGTCTTGGAAGCCGTGCGGACGAGCATCAATCCGAAGGTCATTGATGCGCCTAACCCGACAATGGGCCGCACAACCATCGACGGCGTCGCACAGGACGGAATCGGTGTGAAAGTGAAGGCGCGTGTGACCGTGCGCTCGCATCTTGACCGATTCGTAGGCGGCGCAACTGAGGAAACCATCATAGCCCGCGTCGGCGAGGGCATTGTTAGCGCGATTGGTTCCGCGCATTCCTACAAGGAAGTGTTGGAGAATCCCGATCGCATTTCCAAAACTGTTCTGGCCAAAGGTCTCGATAGCAATACAGCGTTTGAAATTCTCTCAATCGACATCGCCGATGTGGACGTCGGCGATAATATCGGTGCCAAGTTGCAGACCGAACAGGCCGAGGCGGACAAGCGCGTCGCGCAAGCGAAAGCGGAGGTGCGTAGGGCAGCCGCAGTCGCAGTCGAGCAGGAAATGCGCGCAAGGACCCAGGAAATGCGCGCCAAAGTAGTAGAAGCCGAAGCGCTCGTCCCACAGGCGATGGCAGACGCATTTCGCTCGGGAAATCTTGGGATTATGGATTATGTCCGAATGAAAAATGTTCAGGCCGACACCTCCATGCGCGAATCGATCGCCGGCGGAGACAAGCCGCGGACGGACGGAACGTGATTACCCAATCAGTAAGTCGAGGCGTGTCCAAGCCGACGCTTCAACGGTTCAACGATGTAACGATTTAACCGTTCAACGAAGTTCTACCAATGCTCGCAGTCCATCTCGAAAATCTACTGTTTCTCTTGCTTCTCGTGGTCGCTGGCTTGTTCCAGTTGCTGGGCAGAGCGGCCCGCAAAGCAAGCACAGAGGACGAGGCAAACCCGACGTCAAAACCTCCGCTCAGAATGCCGAAGCCAATTCCGCGCGCACCAGTAGAGTCGGATGAAGAACGAATCCGCAAATTTCTGGAAGCGCTTGGTCAACCTCCAGCCTCACGACCGCCTCCACCTGTCGTCGCCCGCACAGATATTCCACCCAGGCCGTTGGCGCCGGTGCAGCCGCCAACTGTGCATCTCCCATCACCATGGAAAGTAACTCGAGAAGAGCGGCGCAAACGACGTGCGATCCTGAGAGAAAGCCCGCCTCTTTCAACTGAGACGCGCACGAAAGAAATCGTTACCCGAGAAATCGCGGGCGCACAGACGTTCGAAATTCACGAAGGACCGTTGCCGGTTGAGCCGCCGCCGATCACCAAAACGCCTCCGGAAGCTTACGCGACAGCCACGCCCGGAGTTGCCAAAGGCGAGGAACTGGAACGACACGTGCCCAGGTTGCTTGTCTCGACATCTGGTTTGCGGGAGGCAATCATTCTACGAGAAATTCTCGGGCCGCCACGTGGGCTGCGAATGCAAATGGAATTTGGCGACGGGATTTCGTGATCCAACGCGTCGACCATTTAACGTTTCAACGTGCTCGGCAGAGTTGACTCCGAAAGCTTTCGCAAGTTGAGCTTCTGGGCGCAGGCCGTATCGTGCCGTTCTTTCTGAAAAGCCGGCGTGGCGGAATTGGCAGACGCGCTGGACTCAAAATCCACTATTTTGCTAGGGAACGATGCGCGGTTGCCGTTTCGTTGCCATTTTTTTGACATGCCCAGCCCGCTTCATAAGGATCGCGCTAGAATCGTCGATGATCGGCAGATTAGTAAGATGACCGTCGCCTACTATATCAACGATTCCGGCACGCTTTACGGCGCACGGCGCAGTGTGATTGAATTTCGCCCCAGCCAACGTTGCTCTTGTGCTCACAGGCGGCGAACTCAGCCGTACTTCTTTAACTCCATCTCTAGAACTTTGTCTTGTTTTAGTTGGATAGTTCGCCAGTTCAAGAAGCCGTAACCCATCAAAAAGAAGCCGAATACGACAGTCCCGCCGCCGACCCATAGCATCCAATTCATCTCCTGCTCCAAGGACATTATCTTTTTCATCGTTGCCATGGTGTCGACAATTTTCAGTCTGCCGTTTTCGATCTCCTTTTCGCGACTGTCGAGGTAGTTCCAAAAATGGTCTCGCGGGATTGGATCCCCGTTCAGCATTATAGTCGGGATCGTCGGATCATTTTTTGCGAAATTCTTTAGCGCCTCGGAGCGCTCTTTCTCGAGAATCTGCCACCAACCCACGCTGAGTTTCACCGCATCACCCTCAGCTTCGAGTGATTCGACTCGTTGGCGAAGCTCACTCCATTTTTGCCAAGTGGTGTAACCAACAAACAGCACGATCACGATTCCGGAGATCGCACAAAATTTGTACAGATTGTCAGTGGGCAGGGACGGCAGCAGGTTCATGCTCGTCCCTATCAGATTAAGAGGTGGCAGGCAAGATGCTGTGATCCGCCTGTACGACGCGTCTTGGCAACGTTGATCGAAACGCACGAGCACGCGGGCGATTTCAAGGAGTAGTGAACGCGGGCCCCCTTGTTCGCGTCACGTCACGCACGCGATCAAGAAGCTTTTTCGCCTTGCAATGTTCTCCCGGCTCCGATAGTGAAGAAGTCATGCACTGGACTGGGATACGTCGTCTGGAGACGGCGTCTGGTCGAGGCCACACCATTCGGAGCGTGATATGCCGGACCATCCAGTGAAACGAACCCTTGGACGTGATGTCTTGCCGTACCTTGTGTCGGCCAAACGCCTGCGACGTCAGTGGTTTTTTCTCCTTTATTTGATCTTTGGATACGCCACTGACTTGGTCGTAGCTCTCACGGCCATCGGCATCACCGCCCCTTTTCTGATTCTGCTCACAGGGACCGACAAGGATAAACCAAGTCTCGTCACTGCTCTTGGTTCTGTACCGAGTTGGCTCTATTACCCGGCACTCATTCTCGTCGTCGTATGGATCTTTCTCCGCGTCACCTTTAACAGAGAAGATGGTCAAAAGCGTGCGGTACTCGCCAGAAGCTGCGCCCAGATTCTACGGCAGGCACAAGCAAACCTGACGACGGCGCTTTCGAAGTCGGACCCAATGCCGGCACTTACTGAACTACTGGAGAAAAGCATTCGACCAACAGTGGATCGTAATATTCAGGAGAATTCGTGGCCGTGGGAGCCCTTTGCGCCGAGGATCGAAGCGGAAGTGCAAGCAGAGCTGAATAGGTTGTGCGGAATTTACGAAAGAGACTGGGCGCCTGTGGACCTCCTTAGCCCACGACCTTCCACCTCAGGAGCTGGCGCATGATTTCCTTACCAGTCATTAGAGCGACGTTCGAACTCGATGAGAATGGACGTCCCGTAGTTATCCAACGTGGAGACCTCAAGCACTATCGCATCCGCCTGCATCTCGAGAACGCTCCCGACGATACATATGCCGTTACCTACTTATTGGACGAAACCTACTACAACCCAGTGCGCGAGTCTCGCGACCGCGCCACCGGGTTCGCTGAGGAGTTCACATCGTACGGCGATTTTACGGTGCAGGCGAGGGTCCGTTCGAAAGAGGGCGTTGTCCCTGTCGCGTCCCCTTTGTCGGCTGCACTTGAAGCAGGTTATGGAACGTCGGTGTCGCCAGAGATAGAACAGGCACTCAAAGACATTCGTGCTAAGTAGGCCGCTAACTCAGCGGCTGCCGGGCGACGGCGGTGAACTTGCTTGTGTGATCGGTGGTGCCAGGGGCCGCCGCGCCCCTGAGCCCGGCCTTAGTGATTCACATCTCAGCAATCTTCACCGTTCCTCGCGGAGCAAATCGCTGATTCAAGTTCTACAAACGCCGTCAGCTTTTCATCCGCACGCACAACGAAACGCTTTCGGTCGCCGCGATGCGCGTCAACAATCCACATTGTTCGCCCCTGAGAATCGAGAGCTGAGACGCAGCCCCAACTCCAACCGGCTTTCTTCAGATTGTCGGCGACAAGTTCCCAGTACTTCACGCGGGTTTTTACTCGCATCACATCGCCCTTCCCGCTAAAAGCATTTTGATGACTCCGACGTTAGACGTACGAAAATAGGACACTGAGCTCATGCAGATCGGTAGCCGATTTACGGAGTATGGTCTCACTGGCGGCTTTTTCTGGATTTGCCAAATCCTCTTCCTTACGTACACCGGCCAAACAAAGATCTTGCTGTCGAATCTGTCGAATCTGTCGACCCTGCAACGACCACTGGATTGGATCTTGCCAATCAGTTCTACTGCTATCAGTGCACTCGCTATTATCGCGGTGTTTGTGGCAGGGCTGCTGCTCGATCTATTGGCGGTGTACTTCCGACCGTGGGAGATGCAGGTCTTCCATCAACACTTAGTCCGCAACCGCGACTGGTTGGGTCGGCTGATTGTGGATCACAAAGCCTACTGCGAAACCGACTACGAAGAGTTCGAGCGTAAGTTTGGCGGGAGTCCAGTGGCGAAGGACAGGCGGGCCCGATTCGGTATATCCCTGCTTTGGAATCGGGAGCGACGACAGCTATACGCCGCCGCTCGGAAGCAACGTCGGGAGGCGCGGAAGGCGTGGAAGGGGGCACGTCCCTATGAGCGATTGTGGAGCTTTTTCGCGTCCTACGTTCTCGTAGAGTCCGGGTCATCACAACTGAGTCTCATGGTGGATCAGTACTATCTCTGGCGCACGGGACGTGCCGTGTCCATGTCGTTGGTCATTGTTTTTTTCGAGGTCCAGTACCTCGCAGATTGGTTGGCGGTCATCAGAGCCAATACGTCGTCCCCACCTGTACAATTTCCTCCACCGGGACAGCATTGGTATTCTGCGATGCCCCGGACCTTTTTTCTGCTCGCCTTGATCACTCTTGCGATCATGATCACTAAGAAGATATATTCGCGCTTATGTTTCACGCTGTTCGCTTTGGTGTATGTGACTCAGGATAAGCGCAACGTGGAGTTACAGAAAACCGCGTAGGCGGCGTCGCCAAAATGGACGGCACATAGATGTCTCCAGAGCAACGACAAAGTGATATGAAGGGCCGCGATGAATTCCCGATCTTTTCCGAAGATTCTCGTCCTGATGGTTTGTCTTGCGTCAGTCTCTTTGGCTGATTTCTCGAACTACCTGGACGATCTGATCGATTGTCGCAGAGTTGAGCGTCACGCCAATCTGGATAGAATAAAAATGAACACAAAATGCGTTTTTGCCCAGCAAAATCGCGTTTCAGAGTGAAAAGCCGGCGTGGCGGAATTGGCAGACGCGCTGGACTCAAAATCCAGTGGCCGCAAGGCCGTGTGGGTTCGAGCCCCTCCGCCGGCACTCTTTCACAGCGCTGGGCGTTGGACGTTCGGCGTTCACGGTTGAGCGACTTCATCTGGGGCAACATAAATTGCGCGCAGCAGAAATAATTTTTTAGTCGATATCCATTAAGGTCTCTTTGCCACGCCCCCGCCTTGTTGTAGTGTGTGATCTATATTTATGAAATCACTGCGAATTGGGTTCATTGGGTTGATTCTTTCTGTCGCGGCTGCCTGGGCTGGGCCATCAAGCATTCAGGGGATCGTCAAGGACGCAAAAGGGCAACCGATTAAAGGCGCAGATGTTCGGATTGAGTCGAAAGACGGCAAACAGCTGTTCAACACCGTCAAGACGGATGCGAAAGGTCGCTACATTTCACAGGGTTTGGCAGCAGGGGTGTACCGCGTCTCGTTGGTAGTAAACGGGGCGGTGAAGGCATCAATCACGAATACGAAAACCAAATCGGATCAAGCGACACAGCTCAATTTCGATCTGAAGCCGGTTGCGGCAGGGCAAGCAACTGCGGAGCAGAAAAAGGGCAAGCACATGGTCTGGGTGCCATCGAACACGGGAAGCCACATCGGCGGCCGCTGGGTTGAAGTTGACGAGGCTGGTAACGCCGACGCGGGTGCTTTGAACATCAAGAGAGGCAGTGCCGAAGCACTACGGCAAGAACAACTACGTACCGGCGGGGGGCTACCGGGGACAGCGTCGGGAGCCACAGGAGGAAATTGAGCTCTCGCGGCTGACTGCTCTAAGGGAACACCGCATTGCGCCATTTTCAAGAATGGCGCAGTGTTAGGTGATGGTTTGGCGGCCTTTTATTGCCAGTTTTCTTTTCGCAAGCTCCTTTGCGTTTTCAACAACACTCCCAGCGCAGACCTCCTCCGTCGAGGGTAATGTCGTCGGCGCGGACGGACGGCCTCTCAAAGACGCCGAAGTCCGTTTTGAGCAGAAAGGCGGACAAATCTCGCCGATTATCAGTCGCACGGATGTCAGCGGCCATTACACGGTTGCATTGCCGAAAGGCATGTACAAAATGACCCTTCTTGTAGCCGGCAAAGTAAGTGCCTCCATCACGGTAAAAGCGACCGGCGCGAATTCGCGGATCGATTTCGACCTGCGCCCATCGCATCGCCTGCTCCTTAGTCCAGGCTGCGGCGAATACGGCGACGCCAAACGCGAAAAGCGATGCGAAGACGCATCGCACTCCACAGCACTTCGTGCGAAATCGCCGGTGGCCTGCTTTGTTTCGCGAAGCCTTGGGGGCGCCCCCGCGTCGTCTTTCAACACGGCGGCTGCGCTGTCGCAAACAACGCTTTCACCGATTCGCGCGAAAGCGCTACGATCGTAAAGACTCCGAGAATTGTTCCGAACGGAATAAAGAGGCATTCGACGCAGGCCATCACGAGCGCGAACGAGTAAGCTTTGCGGCGAGACAGGCATCGGCCAGCAATCAAAATACAAATCGCCAATGCGATCCCGAGTAAGAACAAAACCGAACCCAGTGCGATAAAAACCCAGCCAAGAAATTCAGGCGGCAACTCTTCACCTGGTTTCGGCGTACCATGTCGCGCGGCGAATATGAAAATACCGCCGACCATCGTGTAAAGCAGCGGGAACAAAGAAAACAGCGCCGCCAGACCGGCCACGACGTAATGGAATATCGCAAGCAACCGAAGGTGCTCGGTGTCCTGGTTCATTCGTCTTAACTTAGAAAAGCGCGACCGTCGATTATTTGGCAAGAACTGAGACGCGAGAGGTCGGTTACTTCTCACTTTTCACAAATCACTTTCCGCGCTCTGGCCAGGAAACATAATCTCACGAAGTAATGTAACCCTCTTCGCCATGTTGATTGATGTCGAGCCCCTGTCGCTCGATTTCAGGTGCGATGCGCAGACCGATCACTCCTCTAACGATTGCACCGATGATCGCGCTTCCCACCACGGCCACGGTTATCGTGACCACAATCGCTTTTGACTGTTCGATCCACAACGTGTGACCGACGATTCGAGCAAGACCGTTTTGCGTCGCGGGATTTGGCGATCCGGCGAGCGATAGCGAAAGATTTGGATTCACAGTCGCAGTCGCAAGGAAGCCGGTGAGAAATGCGCCGAGGGTACCGCCTACTGCGTGGATCCCGAAAGTATCAAGCGCATCGTCATAGCCGAGCCACGTTTTCAATTTCGTGCAGGCGAAAAACGGTACGATGCCGGCAGCAATTCCAATGATGACTGCGCCGCTTGGACCGACATATCCACAGGCTGGTGTAATTACGACCAGTCCGGCCACTGCACCGGAGCAAAATCCGAGCACGCTCGGTTTGCCGCGCAGCGCGTACTCAAGCATGGCCCAGGTGAAGGAAGCCACTGCGGTTGCAAGCGTGGTGCTCATGAAGGCGTTTGCCGCGATTCCATCAGGCGCGAGCGCGCTTCCCGCGTTGAAACCATACCAGCCTACCCAGAGCAAACCCGTTCCGACCATGCAAAGCACCATGCTGTGCGGCGCCATGATTTCTCTTCTAAATCCGAGCCTGTGCCCAAGAAAAATGCATAAGACCAGCGCCGACCATCCGGATGTCATGTGAACGACGGTTCCGCCAGCAAAATCGATTGCAGTGATCTTCGCCGCCGGATTCCAGACGCCGTTCATCCAGCCATCAATTCCCCAAACCATATGGGCGATTGGAAAATAGACGGCAAACATCCAGGCACCGACGAAAACGAGCACCGCGGCGAATTTCATTCGCTCAGCAACGGCGCCAACGATCAACGCCGGCGTGATGATGGCAAACATCAGTTGATACATGGCGAAAACATTCTGCGAGACCCAGTACGAATAATCACTGTTCGGTCGAGCATCGACACCGTGCAGAAAAGCAAAGTTCAATCCGCCGATGAAGGGCGATCCCCGCGAAAAAACGAGAGAATAACCTGCCACCCACCAAAGGATCGTCACCAAGCCCGCGATGCCGAGGCATTGAGCAAGAACCGACAAAACGTTCTTCGCACGGACCAAGCCGCCGTAAAAAAGCGCCAGGCCGGGCAAAGTCATGAAAAGCACCAGGGCAGCGCACGTCATCATCCAGGCATTGTAGCTTGGGCCGGGGCCGCCGATGTTCGAACCCGTTGCAGGGTTCACCGCATCTGCGCCGCGCGATGAATTATTTACATAAGCTTCCAGGTCTGCGACGCGCTGCTCAAGGGACGGCGCCGCCTGCAACGCTGTAGCACTGCGGGCAGGTGAACCCGAAGGGGATGGTATTTCTGCATGCAGTGGCGAGAAGAACGCAATGATCCCGATGAAGAAAAAGACCCGCATCATTACGCGTTCCCGTTATAGCGCGGGGATTTATCCCGGCAAGAAAAATGCCTGAATGTGATTCTCAACCCGATCCTCTGTAGCGTGCGCTCTCCTCAGCGTATTAGCTTTTCAGACGCGGCAGCACGAAATCCGCTGAGGACAGCGGACGCTACAGCCCGCAAAAAAAACTCCGCCGAGCGGCTGGCCAGACCAGGTTAAGATGCTCGGCGGAGTTCCTCCTCTGCCTCAATCAGACTGAATTCAGAAGGAGAACGTGGGCGACAAGGATTTGAGTGAAACTTGCTCTGACAATGGTGCACGACTCTCTCCCTCATCTTCATCATCGTCGCCGTCATCGTTATCCGCATCGATTCCATCGGTCTTATCGGCGTCGGCTTGAGGCGTCACTGCAGGCAAATCATTCTGCCGTAAACTCTCGTAACGCTGGCGAACATCGGCTGGCACTTTATCGAGGTCTTCTTTCGTTTCGACCGGGCCGCTGAAGAGCAATTTGCCCTGCGGATCTTTGGCCGTGAGCAATTTTTTCCCACTTACAGTTTCCAACTTCATCTCGCCTTTGCCATCGCAGAAAACGATCTGCGCTTTGCCAAGGTCGATCTTCGTAGCCCTTAGCCCGCCGTTATCCTTGCTCAAAATACGGATCTCCCGCGCGGCGCGACGGGCATCTTCCCGAGCGCGTCTCGCCGCCTCGTGAGCTTTGATCACTGCTCCACGAATCATGCCGCGTTGCGCGTCGCCCAGTTGTTCTTGCAACTGTTCTTTCAATTCTTGCATTTGCTCGCCGAGATCGCCTGTCTCATCGAAATCCCAGTGCCCATCGTGGTTTTCTCCGGGCATCATCGAGTGACGCTGCGGCATTTCTTTCTTGGCGAGCTTAACGGTGATCTTTTGCTCCTGACCCTTGCGCAATATCGTTAGGGTCACGTCAGTGCCGTCAGAGAAAGTTTGTAGGAGTTTTCGCAGTTGGCTTGGTTCGATCAAAATCTGGTCGTTCAGCATTTTAAGGATATCATTCTGCTGAATGCCCGCTGACGCGGCAGGACTATTCGGCACCACATACTCGACGACCAAGCCGAGACCTTTGGCCAACCCAAGCTGTTCACTCACAACATCGGGAACTTGCGATGTCTCCACACCGAGAAATGTCATCGGCACCTTGGGCGCTTTCTCGTGATGTCCTGGCATGCCTGGCGCATGAGGCGGAGCCGGGGGTTGTGGCGGCGTCGGCGGTGTCTGAGTAAACGCTGAGATCGGCAACGCGCCGATAGCTGCGATTGTAGCGATGGATTTTATTTTCATAATATTGGTTTGTTAGATCATTGGCCTGACACCGGAATGAGGACGACTTCCTCGCTGGGATAAGACACACGAAGTGACGCGCCGGTCGTTGGATTACGCCACTGCCAGGTCTCACGAGTCTGGTAACGAAGCCGCCGCAGCGGCTGGCCGGAGCCGCGGGCAAACTGCAATCCTTCGTTGCGCGTGTTGTAAACCAGCCGCGTCGCACCCGCAGGCACAAATTTGTCAGACGAAGTCGATTCTTTGGCTGAGCTTCGTAGCGGCGCTGTTTCAGATTCGCGCGAAATTTGGGCGATTTCTTTGCCGCCATCCTGTTGGTGTTCCATGCTGATTGCCGCGAACAAAATCAGAGCTACGGCGGCGGCGAGTCCGAAGCCCCATTTGTAGGGCGTTTCTGTGAAACGCCACCAACCCGACCTGGCGTCTGACACAGACGCCCTACAATGTTCGGCTATAGCTTCCTCGATGCGCTCAAACAGGATCGGCGAAGGCTGCGCGGGTCGTAGCTTCCTCAGTTCATTCTCGATCTCAGAAAAATCGTTCATCTGGGTTGTAGCGTGTTTCTCAACGCGGCCAGCGCGTAGCGATAACGTGACGCCGCGGTGTTTTGCGAAATGCCGAGGACGCCCGCAATCTCGGCGAAGGTTAATTCGTTCCAAATTTTCATGACGACCACCTCGCGTTGTTCGCAGGGCAGAACGTCGATTGCTTCAGCGAGAGCCCGCTGCGTGTCATCCTCAAATTCAAACTGTGGCTCGATAAATTCATCAGTTTCGCTAATCGCGCTGGCCTCGCGTCGGGCGCGGCGGCTATCGCGACGGATGAAATCGAGAGCAATGGAACGCACCGCGGCATAAAGGAGCGCACGGTTCTCGATCTTGTGGTTGCGCCGCCAAAACTTGACGAAAGCTTCCTGCACAATGTCTTCTGCGTCGGCGGCTGACTGCACCCATTGCCGGGCGAAGAGCAGCAACCCGGGAGCAACTTCAGAAAAGCAACTCTTCCAATCCTCATGGCTGGCCAGGTTTTGCATGACCTGTTCACGGTCTTTATACTCAAGACGCTGCCAAGGGGTAATTTTGTCTAGACTATCGAAATTTTTCTTATTTCTCGCCTTCCTCGCGCTCGCGTGCGCGCGCGCAGCGGATGTCGATCCTGGGAAAGCGGTCGGTTCACTCATCGCTGCAGAAAAGGCTTACGCTAAACTTGCCGGCGAAAAAGGATTTCGCGAAGCATCCATCTCTGTTTTCGCCGACGACGCCGTAATCTTCACGCCCAATGCAGTCAACGGCAAAAAGTTTTGGCGGGAAACTAAGGACGACCCTCCCATAACCTGGCGGCCGATCTTCGCCTCGATCTCGCGCAGTGGTGAGCTCGGTTATACGACCGGGCCAGCGGAATTCTGGAAAGCACGCGACGCGGAAAAGCCGGATGGGTTCGGCCACTTCGTAACGATCTGGCGAAGGGATGCGAAGGGAGTGTGGAAAGTCGCGCTCGATGTTGGTATCAACCATCCCCAGCCACAAGAGCCAGAAACTGAAATTAAAACATACGTTCCGAACTCTTCCCCCGTTCATCCGCAATCTGCCGACGCCGATTTGGAAAAAACAGAACGCAATTTTGCAGAATCGCTCAAGGACAATGAAGGCGACGCGATCATCGACGACGCCAGCGACGACATTCGCGTTTATCGCCGCGGCCAATTGCCGGCTGTGGGCAGGACGGCCGCCAAAAAAATGCTGGCCGAAGAGGATGCAAAAACAACGCGCACACCACTAGGCGTCGGCAACAGTACTCCAATCGATCTCGCTTATGAATACGGCGAATACACGAGCAAGCGCGACAACACCGCGCAGCGCGGCATCTACGTTTGTATCTGGCGAATCGACTCCGATGGCCAATGGCGACTCGCTCTCGATCTCCAAAAGAGCGCGCTATAGAAACCGTAAATAGCGCGATACATAATGGCGGCACAATGGAGCCGACGCGCCCTCGCGCCGTGGATCAGTGCGGGCCGAGGGCGGGCCATCTCCATCACCTTTTCGGAATCGCTCGCAAAATCAAATCCTCCAGCCAATCAGGATGCGCGACTCCCTGGCGATACGCTCGCAGCGATTCCACAGAAGAATTGACCCGCAGATTGCTATAGGACCCGTCGGCGTTTTGCCAGCGCTCATGCCAGTAAAGCGCGGCTTTGATTCGCGGATAGCGCGTGCGGAAGAGCTCCAGCGCCTGCTTGATCCATTCCGGTTTGCGCATTGCCTTGCGATCAGCCGTCGCCAGCGGGAATTCGCCGGTCGCCCACTCGGCAATCATTACCGGCTTATGCGGATCAAGCCTGCAGATCTCCTCATAAGGCCAGTTCACAAGAGACGGTATGTCTGGATTAGGTTCATCCTTGTATTGCTGCCCGTAGACGCTGAGACCAAGCCAATCGACGTAATCTGATCCGGGATAATAAGCTGCTGCGCAGTTCCAGGGTTCGTAGGGGTAAGGATAATTATTCGTGTGAAACATCCACTTGATATTTGCGGCACCGCGCGCGCGCACACGATCGACTACATAACGAAAAGCGTTGCGAAATGTTTCGGGGCCTTTCCAATTGTTGTGCTCCGGGTCCCATTGGGCGCCACCATAGTAAGCTCCTGACCAGGGGAACCAGGTCCCGTTCATCTCAACGCCGAACACGACGATTAATGGATGACCAAAGTCCCGTGCGCCGTCCGCCCATTTGTCGATGTATGCGTCCCATTTCCCAGCAAGAATCTCAGTCAACGCGAATTTGTCTGGCCCGTGATCTTCTTCATACGGTTTGTCCCAAGGGGACCAAAAAACAAGCGGCAGCGAGCCGTGCCGCCAGATGACGTTGAGATTGTCCACTGGGAAATTTTGTTCACCCCAGTAGCTCGACGAAACAATGATCGCTTGGTGTTTGCCGACCATCTGTTCGAAATCTTCGATCGTCTCCAGGGTCACATCGTCCTCTTCATCGCCAAAATCCATGAACGCACCCGTGTAAGCGCCGTGTTCGGGAATCCCCACTTCGACCGGGCCGTTTGGATCGATGCGCGTTCCAACGGACGGTTTGCTACATCCGGCCAGGAGCAGTGCAATGCTAGGTGCGAGAAGACGCAATCTCAATAGACGCTGATACCGTTTAGCCCAAAATGCGGCGCAGCCGCCAGCAAGATCCGATCGCCGCTGTAAACATCGGAAAATCGATTTTCCGCCGCGCAGGCAAGATGAAGCGCATCAGCGGAGCGCAGTGAAACGTTTGGCGCAAGCTTCTCGAACGTTTCGCACGTACGCTTCACAACATTTTGAGTAATGGACAACCAGCGCCAGACGGCGGAGAGTTCGTCGCGTTCGAACTGTCGCCACACATCTCGGGCAGCGGAAAAGGAAATGCTCTTGTCACGAATTCGTCGATGGATGCCCGACCAAACTTCAGCGCGTGCGTGCATTGCGCTACTGCATCCGGCACTGCGCTGAACTAGAGTCATGACTTCAGGCGTCCCGACCTCCCGAAGATAGCATTTCACGATGTAGCTTGAGTCGAGATAGATCATCGCCCGTCGCGGTCCCGGGAAATATAGTCCGTCGAATCGCCTTTCACTTTCGGCATTTTGCGAATGTCGCGCTTGGGAAAGGGTTTTCCGACTAAGTCAGGTCCATCGGGTCTCTTCAGCAATGCCACGGGTTGTCCTCGATCGGTAATGACGATCTTCTCGTGGGCCGAGGCGCGCACTAGCTTGCCCGTATTCATGTGCAATTCACGGATGGTCGCTGTTCTCATGTGTCCAATGTGTCACATCATTTGCATCGCGCAAAACAAGAAAATAACCATCCAGCGCAGCAATTCTCCTTGACCTTCGGACGGCTAATATGGGAACAGAAAATGTAACGTCCGCAGCAAGTGAACACGAAAGTCGCCACATTTTTGATTGTATCGTTCGTATCAGCCAGCCTCGCAGAGGATTTTAAAACGCTGAATGGAAAAGAATACAAAGACGCCACTGTCAGCCGCGTCGAGCCGGACGGTATCGTCGTCACGACCAAATCAGGAACCTCAAAGCTTTACTTCCCCGAGCTGCCAAAAGAAATCCAAGACCGCTTTCATTATGACTCGCAAAAGGCCACGGCATACTCTGCCGAGCAGGCTGCCAGTTACACAGCGTATCAAAAGCAGCAAGAGCAAACCCGGCATCAGCAAGAACAAGAGGCAGCAAAGAACAATGCCACGGTCGCGCAACAGCAAGCAGCAAAGACTCGTGCCCAGGCATTGCAAGCTCGCTACGACGAGCTTCAAAAACAGGAAGACAATCTGCTTCTCCAAATCGGCGAAGCGAAGCAACCCGGACCTGCGTACCGGGGTGGGAAGAACAACAGGACTCTACTCCACCATCCGAATCCGCAAAAATCTCAGCTTCCGTTTCTCCAGAGTCATCTGAGCGACGTTCGCAGCGAGAAAAAGCAGGTCAGGAAGCAATTAGAGAAAGAGCAGCGGTAGATAAGAGAAAGCGACGCGAAGACGCGTCGCACTCCCAAAGCACTCCGTGCGAAATTCACCGAGCGATCAATCTCGTTTCGCGAAGCTCGCCACAGGGCGAGTCCGTCCGACGGCGGACTTTCGAAGTGCGACTGCATCCTCGCTTCACTTTCATTATTAGCCGATATGCATTCATGTTGGCGTTGTGAATAGTGCGTGGCTCCCAATCTGTCTGGGACGAAACTGTCTTCGTGGCGCAGCAGTAGTCTCAGCAGTTGTCCAGTTAACCTCGGCAAAAGACGCACGCGGCGAGGAGAAGTCATTTGCGGTTTCTGCAATTGTTCTTGCAGATCATCCTGTAAACCATTGCGTGCCAACCCACGTGTTGGGCGCAGGTGTTGACGGCCACGAGAAAGGCGAATGCGCGCGGATGTTCACAGACAAGAACACCGCCGAGATGCTCTCAGCCGGGCTCGGGCCATTGACATATCGGTTGCGCACGGAGCTTGCGGGCGAAGTCTGGCATTGGAATCCGCGCGGCACGTGGAGCGATCCGGTTCACAAATGCGGATACTGGACGTCCGACGATTCACTCGGGGAACCGATCAACCTCTCCTATGGTTATTGTTTGCCACGACGCGGAAACACCATCGATCAAGCAAATGATGACGGCTATTCCCGTATCACCGATGGCGACGAAGAATCGTTTTGGAAAAGCAATCCGTACCTCGATTCACATTTCACCGGTGAACCTGAAGACGCGCATCCGCAGTGGGTAGTGATCGACTTGGGTGCGCCGAAACCGGTGAACGCCATCCGCATTCATTGGGGGGCGCCGTACGCCCAGAAGTATCGAGTCGAATATTGGCCGGGCGACGATCCGATGCACGTGCACGCCGATGATGATGACGACTGGCAGCTGTTCGCCCATGGAAATGTCGCTGATGCTCGCAGTCGTAATGAACCGATTCGAATCGCCGAGCGTCCGCGTTCGGTCCGATTTGTGCGCGTCGTAATGAGCCACAGTCCACGAACAACCGCACAACCGTCCGATGACATTCGTGATCAGCTTGGATTTGCGATTCGTGAGATTGAGCTCGGTAAGGTCGATGCGCGTGGTCATTTCCATGATTACGTCCGTCACGCGCCCGATCGCCATCGGCAAACGGTCATTTACGTCTCATCGACTGATCCGTGGCATCGCGCCGAAGATATTGACTTCAGCATCGAGCAGCCGGGACTCGATTTCATTCTGCGCAGCGCGCTTACGAACAACTTGCCCGTGCTCGTGCCAGTCGGCGTGTTGTACGACACACCTGAGAACACCGCCGCTGAGATCAATTATTTGCTGCGGCGCAACTACAATCTGGAAGGAGTCGAACTGGGCGAAGAACCCGATGGCCAATGGGTTTCGCCAGAGGATTACGCTGCGCTTTACGCCGGAGTCGCTCGGCGGCTGAGCACGCTGAATCCGCATCTAAAACTCGGAGGGCCAAGCCTCCAAAATTTCGAGGAGCAACTACTCACATGGGCCGACTCGTCAGGGAATCGTTCCTGGATGAATCGATTTTTGAAGTGTGTTCGAGGTGCCGGAGCGCCCTTCGATTTTTTTTCATTTGAGTTCTACCCCTTCGACAATATCTGCGCCCCTGCCTCGCCGCAGTTGTTGGAAATTCCGCCGCGCCTTGGGTCAATGCTGGCTAGCTTGCGCACCGACGGCGTGCCTTCTGACATCCCATGGCTGATGACCGAATACGGCTATTCTGTCTTTGCCGGACGTCACGAAGTGGACATCGAAGGTGCTCTCTTCAATGCAGACACAGTCGCAACTTTTCTGACGTTAGGCGGCGCCAAGTCGTACCTGTACGGATACGAGCCAAACTATCTACAGGATGAGCTCAAGTGTTCTTGGGGCAATCTCATGATCCTTCAGTTAAATCCAAAGGGGGATCAACTGAATCGATTATCCGCGTACCGCGCCGCTCAGCTCATCATGAAAGAATGGATGCAGCCAACAAGCGACTCACACGACATATTTCCGGTGACCGTGTCTAGCGCGACCCTCACCTCAATCCTCTCCCTGGCTAGGGAGAGGCGGACGACCAAGTCGCCGGTGAGGGTCGAGCCGAAGAAGCCGACAGCATCACCTGTCGTCAGCGTCTATGCGGTGCGACGACCAGACAAACAGTGGGCGCTTCTTGCAATTAACAAACATCCCAAGCACGCAGCCCAGCTCAATGTGCAGTTCAACATTCCCGCCGCACAGCAGCCAGTGCGTTTTGTGGGACAGGTAGAGGTGATCCAATTTTCGCGACAGCAATACTCCTGGCACGACGATGGCCCAGACGGACATCCAATCCGGAGTCTCCCACCCGCACGCTTTACGCGAGAAGGCTCATCAACCTACGAACTGCCGCCGTATTCACTCACCGTTCTGCGCGGAAAAGTTCCGGATTGAAGAGGCGCACAGCGAGCGGTCCGGTTTATCATTTCGTGCGACATGTTTATGCTATCGAGTTAGTTCGCAGATCCAGTTTGTTTCCCACGTTTTCCCGCCGTCAGGCGAGAAAGATTGTTCCATCCGCGCCGATTTCGGTGAGATGTTCAACCAGACGTAGCGCACCAGGATCGAGCGGCCCTTATATTGTTCCTGATCGTAAAACTCTCCTCGATTGGCGGTGAATTGACCAACAACTGGCGGCAGATTGAGAGCGCCTTTGTCCAGGTCCAGAGTGTAGATACTCCACTGATGCGAGTCCGGATTATATAATCTGAGCGTTTGCCCTTTGATGTGAAGGGGCTTCCCAGGATTATCGACTTCGAATTCCTCAAAGTTCGCGTTGGTATCGAGAATTTTCTTGTGATTCGAGATGCCGTCATACTCGACCCAAGTGGTCGAACCGACCAGACGATCGGGAAGCCGGCGAACGTGAGCCTTCCAGTTACCGATGAGGAAGTCGAAGTCGTGAGCTCCGTCGCGCGGCGGAGCAGCCTGTGCCGATACCCCTGAAGAAGGCGAGGACTGCCGTTGTGAGATCGATGCGCCAGAAGTTGGCGATTCTTGTGCTATTAATGACAACGAACTCAGTTGCAAGGCAGCAAGCACACAAATCGAAGGCGATTTCATAGACCTAACGACTCAAGCTGAGCTACGCCGAGCCAATGATGTCAACCGCGAAAGCGGAACTGAGAGCGCCAACCGGCGTTGGCTCCAGCGCATTGTTAGGCCGCGTTCGTAATCTCATACAGACTCTTCAAAAAAATATCCGGGTCACTGAAATCAGGGAAGACACAAACAGCGCCCTCCGCGGACAATCGTGTCGCTCGACTCCCCGTGCCAATGCCAATGAACGGAATGCCAACACTGCGACATGCACGAGCATCCCAAACTCCGTCACCAACATACACGGTGCAGGCAAATGACTCGCCATAGCGTTCGGCTGCTCTCTGTTTGGAAAGCCTCATAATGGACTCCCTGTCGAGTGCATCATCCGCGGACGCCGCCGGATGGTCGTCAAAGCACATCCCGGCACTGGCCATCTTGAGGTGGGCGGAATCACGCCAACCTCCAGTAGCAAGCGACACACGATGCGAGCCTCCCTGTGCGAGCCGGGACAACAACCTGTCAGCCCCTGCAACCGGTGCAAATGGAGATTGTGATGAAGCGGCAACAAGCAATTGGATGAAATGCTGGCGAAACCGCGAGACCTCCTGCGTCGTCGGTGACCGGCCACTGCGTGACGTGAAAACATCGTGAAAGATGCCGGAATCTGTCGTGCGTGGATAATGTGACCAATCGGTGTCGATGTCGGCGAAACCAAACACGTCCTTGAATGAGCGAACGAAGCACTCCTCGTCGACTTTCATAGTCTCGGTAAGCGTGCCGTCGATGTCGAACATGACAAGGTGCATGGGGAAGCGGCCTAACGAGACGGAGTTGAGCCACCGCTGGCGGGGGCGAGCGCGGCAAATTCGGGGAACTGTTTCATGAAATCAAAGCTGGTCAAAAGAGCGGCCAGCGGTTGGCTTCATCGATTAGATGACATGTGGCTCTGTTGAAAGGTACTTGTACTATCTGTAGTTATGTATAAATGGGGAGGGTATGAGCGAAGTTGGACTTGTGCCGTTTGCCCGTGTGGCGTTGGAAGTGAGCCGGGAAGTTGTGCCTGCTTAGAGTCATCGTTTTTCTCCGCAGCGTTTCACTCAGCCGCAGTTGTTAGCGATTTTATGTTTGATGCGTT
>WNGA01010158.1_pt1 | contig 31447 bp, 28 predicted proteins | sample 5400061 | NCBI WGS metagenome assembly WNGA01 (sample SAMN13153366, study PRJNA577476) | soil metagenome | isolation source: 100 cm soil or saprolite under grassland replicate 2 | place: USA:California | collected 2016-06-15 | reverse complement strand
TCTGTGCCAGCACACGCGCGGTTCGTCGTGGAGCCTGTTTGGCCAAACTCCCTTCCCTGACTCGGCGCGGTGCCCAGCCGAGAGCTCACCCGGTCCGCACCGGGGACGGCTGCTCGGGGAAATGCCCGAGCAGGACCTCTCGGTGTCTGTCCTCTTTCCGCTTCCTATGACCCTTGTGGTGTCCAGGGATTCGGTGACGCCTGGGCTGCGGGCTGCGATTCGTCACGTCCCTGCGCCATCGTTCCAGGGTCACCACTATTGCGGCGCCGAGCAGGCCCACGGCAGCCGGGTGTCTGAGGTTGGCTCTGAGATCCCTCTTCACGAGCCGGAACAGCCACCTGAACCAAGCTCTCAGGGTCTCCAGGAGTTCCGATCGTGACATCGCCCAACGGCGTGCCGCCGGTGACCGATAGCGCTCGTCCATGGCTGCCCGCTCCAATCTACGTGGTCCGCGCAACCCACCGCTCGCGACGAGTCATCGGAGGGCGATGACGCGGGCCTTTACAAGCTTAGTCCGCACGACGTGTACTTGATGCCTATGGCGCCTTGTGCATGTCGATAGTCGGCCTCCGCCGATTCCGCGCCGGGTTAGTCGCGGATCCTGGATGGGTGTGCTCCCCGGCGCGCTGCTTTCCCCGCCCGAACAAGGCAATCTCCACGAACGCAAAGGCCGCCATGCCACAGGAGGGACGTTCGCGGGCTCCGCGCTGTCGTCTAAGCCGGTACCAATTGCCTCCGGTGTGGTCGCCTCCGCAGCGGGTTCGGGTGACGGACTATCGCACCGGGACACCAGGCTCACTGCCGGATCGTGTCACTCCGCGAGACGAGAGACCCGGAGATTCCTCACCACCACTGCAACTTCCTGGTCGTCGTTCAGGTCTCCCAGTCTGAAGACGCTGATCCAGACCTCACCTTTGTCGTACGTCGAGTCGACCGCCCACAGGATCGCCTGGTCGTTCAGCAACACCCACAGGTTGGGGCCCTGCATGCGCACGGCCAGGCTGTTCCACGCGTCTGGAGCGAGCAGTCCCGCGAGGTCGGTGCGGGAGGCCAGTACAGTGCTTTGCCCGTCGACCCACTTGAGGACGCGAGCTGAGCCGCGACCAGGCTCGACCCGTACGGAGTAAGACCCGTCGCCTGGGTTCGCTTTGGAACGGATCGCGAGACCAAATTGAACGCGATCCAGGCCACTGATAACGCGCATCTCGACTCGAACGTCGCCGTCGGGCACGGTCAGCCGTTCGAGGCGGGACGATATGCTGGCACCCGTGTCCGTCTCGGTGCACCTCCCGCTAACCCTCAGCCTGTAGCCATCGACTACGAACTGCGTGTTGTTCCTTCCAGTTGCGCAGGTGCCTGAGGTCACGGGACCAAACACGGTCAACGGGTCTTCGAGGATCGGCTCCGCCACCCGGGGTGGCGTCCGATACAGTGGCGCGCGCGCTTCGTCCCCACCCGCAAGCCGCGACACTCGCAGATTTCGCACGACCACCGCCGCCTCCGAATCGTCGTCGACGTTTCCCACGCGCCGGAGGCTGACGGCTGCCCCGCCCGTGTCGAGGGTCGAGTCGACCGCTGACAGGACCGGCTCGTCGTTCAGGAAAACCCACAGGTTTGGACCCTGCATGCGCAGCGCCAGGCGGTTCCAGTCATTTGAGGCAAGCGCCGATGCCTGGTCTCCTCGCTCGGCGAGGATGGTGGATCGTCCAGGCGATGACCTGAAGAGTTGAACCGCTCCGCGGTTCGGCTCGATGGCCAAGACGTACGACGCGTTCCCATCCGGTGACCTCCGGGCCCAGACCAGAAATCGCGCCCGATCTAGCCCGCTGATGACGCGGAGCTCGAGCCGTATCTCGCCATCCCGGACAGTCAAGCGCTCGAGCGGGCTCCCCACGATGGCCGTCGTGGCTTCGTCGGTGCATTTCCCCGTCACCTTCAGCAAGTAACCCTCGCCGCTAAACTGCCGCACGTTGCGGAGCGTCGGGCAGGCGCTTGCGGACACGATGCCGGGTCCGATCAACGGATCTTCGAGGACGGGCTCCCCCAGTTCGGCGGCGTCGCCGGCTGATGTCGGTGCCTGGTAGACCGGCCCTCGATCCGGCGTCTCCTCTGGCGGTGGCGGCTCCTCCTGTGCAGCCGCCATCGGGGCCGAGAGGCCAAGGGTGAGAGCGAGGACGAATGCCATCCTGTTCAAGGAGACTCGCGCTGATGTCCGCATGCCACCTCCACGACGAGCCGGAAAAAGAACCGGCCAAGCCAGAAAGGCTCAACCGGTTTGGCCACCGCCACCGCCCCACGCCTCCGCGAGCCCGATCCACCCAGCTCGGGTGTCTCAGCGTCCGAGGCGAGGCCAGCATACCACGGTCCTAGCCCCTGTCAACCCCTGAAGAACCTGTCCTGACGGCCTGTTCGTAGGGCAGGCTTGTCCGGGCGTGAGACGTTAGGCTAGGCAAGCTAACTACCCAGGAACTAGCCACTATCGCCAAGACCTCAGTGTCAGGCACAGACTCGACGGGGCAACCTCAGGGCCTCATGGACAGACCAAGTTTTGGCACTCGGGTCCGCGGTCGATATACGCGTCATAGAACATCCTAATCTGGTGGGCGTCGAAGTCGTCCAGCTCGAGCAGGCGGCCCCAGGCCACCACGGCGATCTTGTGGTCCATGTCCGGGTAGGGGATCGCCAGCATCCGCGCGACGGCGCCCCGCGCGTTGCGGCCCGGCGGCAGGCTTGCATGAAGGTCCTTCAGTTGGTCCACCAGGTCGGGGCACGGCTCGGCGCAGTTGTAGAGCAGGATTACCGCGCCGTGCTCCAGGTTGTGCACCCAGTAGCCGGGCAGGACTTGCTGCTCAAAGACCCCGTAGGTAGCGTACGGTGGGTCGTAGTGCGCGCCGAAGGTCGGCGGGCGGGAGGCGTAGGTGATCGGCGCGCCCTCGCGGACGTGCTGGGGGCTCTCTTGGGGCATCGCTCGGCCGATCTCAGGAATGGCCAGCGGGCCGTTGGGTGGTACTCGAGCCGGACTTCCGTCGGCGAGGGCCGAGACCCGCAGATTGCGTACGATCATAGCGGTCTCTGCGTCGTCGTTTACGTCTCCCAGTCTGGACACGGCCAGGCCCATGGCCCCGGTGTCGTACTTCGGGTCGCTGGCCGACAGGACCAGTCGGTCGTTCACGAGGACCGAGAGGTCTGGCCCTTTGGCGCGCACGGCCAAGCTGTTCCAGCCGTCGGGCGCCAGCAGCGCCGCCAGGTCGATCCTCGCGGCTAGTGGTATCTCCTGGCCGCCTTCGATGCGGCGAAGCAACGCCACCCCGCGAGCAGGCAGGAAGTACACCACGTACCCGCGGACTGGGTCAGATTGGATACGGAAGTCGATGAGAAACGTCGCCCGTTCGTGGCCGCTGACTGCGCGAACCTCGACGCGAATCTCGCCGTCTGGCAAGGTGATCCCGATGAGGGGCGTGGGCGCGAAGGCGGATGTGTCCTGATCGCGGCACTTCCCAGTGACCTTCAGAAGCAGGCCTTCGCCGACGAACTCCCCGGCGTTGCGTCCGGTCGGACAGCGGTATGCCACCGCGGCGCCGGGCGCAGTCAACGGGTCTTCAAGCAGCGCTTGGCCGACGGCCGGCGCCGCGGCCACTACAGGCGCACGCGACACGGGCGTGCTCGGGGCCGGTGAGGCCTCCGACACCCCGGGCGGATCGGGCCCACCACCTTCCCAGGCGATCAAGCCGTCCGCGGTCAGCCCCCAGTGCCGCTGGCCGTCAGTGAACGTCGGGGTGTTGGTCGCCTTGCGGTAGTAGGCGGCCGGTCGTGGTGTTCTGGAGCGTATCGCCAGTAGCGGCGTCGAGGTGCTCGCACTCACTCGGGTCGCCCATGAGCGGGCCGAGCTGCTCTTTGAGTGACGCGAAGCGGGAGCGGAACTCGGGCGACTCGCCCGGCTGGCAGAATGGCGCGGCGTAGGCCACGTGCCCGGGCGCAAGCGGCAATAAGCCAGCGACCAGCGCAGCGACCGCGACTGTCTTCGCGGGTCGAGTCGTGAGGCGCAGTCGTGCCATGCTTTGGCTCCTTTCGTGGGCTGCGAGCCCCGGTCGGACCGCTGCCCTCTGAGCGAGCACGGCGCGGTGCCCCCGCCGAGCGGTCACCCGGTCCGCACCAGGGACGGCTGCTCGCGGAAATGCTGGAGCCAGACGCTCATCGGCGTCTGTCTCCGTTCCGCTTCCTGTGAGCCTTGTGATGTCCAGGGATTCTGTGACGCTTGGGCTGGGGGCTGCGATCGGTCACGTCCCTGCGCCATCGTTCCAGAGTCACCACTATTGCGGCGCCGAGCAGGCCCACGGCAGCCGGGTGTCTGAGGTTGGCTCTGAGGTCCCTCTTCACGAGCCGGAACCGCCACCTGACCCAAGCTCTCAGAGTCTCCAGGAGCTCTGCTCGTGACATCCCCCAACGGGGTCCCACCGGTGGCCGATAGCGCTCGTCCATAGCTTGCCGCTCCGATCTGCGTGGTCCGCGAAACCCCTTAGCTCGGCTGAGGGACAGTACGACAGACAAGCGCCCCCATGAACAGCCTCAGCAGCGCCTCCAGGACGAGAGCTCGGGTCACTCAGCGTGATGGTTGACCGGCACCGCTCGGCAAGGCGCGAAGACGAAGCTAAGCGTCCAGAAAGTGATCCAGACCAATTAGTATTTGTATAACCGGAAGTTATTGAAAATACCAGCTCCGCCCTCTGAGTTAGCCGCAATGGAGAGACACGTACCGGATGATTGTTCTTGTTTAATACCATCATCATTAAGAGTTTCTAAAACTGCTGAATTGTCCCTATATTCTGTTATTTTGCCGTCGGGAGTCGCCCCGATACCTATGTTTACGGAATCTGACAGAGGAGTCAGGTCACGTCTTACTGCTAGTACCCTGGAGCTAAAGTTCTCTCCAGGAAGTTTCGTGGTGTATAGGTAAGCGCTTCCATCAACATGAGCTGCAAATTGGATACCTCGATCGCGCACACACCTTACGCCGATCGCAGGTCCGTAACGACCTTTATAACGGGCATCCACGAATGCGCTGTAAAAACCATCTGAGCCTTGAGAAAATGGCCGGATTATTGAGAGTGTAACAGCGCGGAACTCTTGGCTTCCAAATACTTCAAACTTAAATCCGCCCTCATCATACAAAATCCTTGTATAACGCGTCGCAAACGGCGAAGTAATCGGCCAGACTCCATCCGAAGCATCTGTTAATGAAGAGGAAAGGACGAGATTTCCTCTCTCAATCATATCTTCTGAGGTGGACGGAGCAGGAGTATGAGCAGGTCGGGACGCTTCACCCAGACGCTCGGCCGCCGGTGGCGGCGGCGCGGCCACGACGACGCCCGGCGGATCGGGCCCACCGCCTTCCCAGGCGATCAAGCCATCGCCCGTCAGCGCCCAGTGCCGCTGGCCATCGGTGAAGGTGGGCGTGTTGGTCGCCTGGCGGTAGTAGGCAAGCCCCGTCGTGGTGTTCTGGAGCGTATCGCCAGTGGCGGCATCGAGGTGCTCGCACTCGGCGGGTTCGGCCATGACCGCGCCGAGCTGCTCCTTGAGCTGCGCGAAGCCAGAGCGAAACTCGGGCGACTCGCCCGGCTCGCAGAAGGGCTGCGCGCGGACAGGACCTGCCGCCGTGAGCAAGAACGAGCTCGCGACCGGACAGCGATATGCGACCGCGGCGCCCGGGGCATTCAATGGGTCTTCAAGCAGCGCCTGGCCCACGGCCGGCGCTGCAGCTATGACAGGCGCGCGCGGGGACGGCTGGCTCGGGGCCGCGGGCTGCGGCGTGGCGGCCACCACAACCCCCGGCGGATCGGGCCCACCGCCTTCCCAGGCGATCAAGCCGTCCGCGGTCAGCGCCCAGTGCCGCTGGCCGTCGGTGTGGGCGTGTTGGTCGCCTGGCGGTAATAGGCGAGCCCCGTCGTGGTGGTCTGCAGCGAGTCACCTGTGGCGACGTCGATATGCTCGCACTCGGTCGCGTCGCCCATCAGCGGGCCGAGCTGCGTTTTGAGTGACGCGAAGCCGGAGCGGAACTCGGGCGACTCGCCCGGCTGGCAGAAGGGGGCGGCGCGGACGAGCTGGGCGGAACCGAGCAGCCCCGTGCCCGCAACCAGGAGAGCAACCAGCCAGATCGCTCGCCGCGCAGGATGCCCTGCCATGGCTGCGCCTTTCAGAGCGGCGGCCAGGGATCGGCGGTTGGGTTCTCGACGGAAACCTGGTCCGAGCCGAGCCCGGCCGGCCCGAGAACGATGATACTCCGTTCTTGAAGGTTGTCAACCCCTGACGCAGGAGTCCTAAAACTCCCGTCTACTCGGAAGCGATCGAGCCTCCCCTGGTCCGCAGACTGGATACAGAAAATCTCGGCCGGCCAGGTCGTCGTGGGTGAGCTGTGGGTGGACCGGCTCGGGCTGGCCGCGACTGCTGTTCATCACCGCCAGCGGGTCGATGTTTGGCGACAGCATCAGGTTTCGGGTCGGCTCCTGGCAGTCGAGCTCGACCGGGTTGGCCGCGTCGCCGTCGGTGTCGAAGTTGCGCTCGGGGAACTGGTTCGGGTGGTCCAGCGCGAGCGCGTGCCCCGTCTCGTGCAGCACGAGCGATTCCAAATGGTTGCAGCGTCCCCCGCCCAAGCTCGGGTCCAGGTGGAAGCAGGCAGTGGCGTTGACCACGATGTCGACGCTGGTCAGGGTGTTGCCGGACAGCCGGTAGCCGTTGGTGCCGATCGGCCTGACGCGCACGAACCAGAAAGAGGTCCACGCGCCAGCCCCGGCAACCTTCGGGTACTCGCGCGGACTGAGGGCTAGCAGATCGATCTCGGCCCCAAAGCCACGCCACGGCTCGCGCACGCCAGGTGGCGGAAGCATTGGCTGAATGCGGCCGCTCACGTCGACAAAGCGCAGGACCGGGTGCCGCTCCGCCCAACGGTCGAACGCGCCCTGGATCGCCTCGCGGAGTTGTCCGCAGGACGGCTTCGGCTCGTCGACGAAGCGCGGCAGCAGGCGCTCGCAGAAGTCATCCGCGACCGCGTACTCGAGGCCTCCGCCCATCCCGCGGACGCCGTCCTCGACGAGAGAGCCGGGCAGGTTGGTCCAGCGGGCCGCGTCGAGCAGGTCGTCCGACGGGTCGTCCGGCGTGCCGTTGTTCAACCCGGAGTCGAGGGTGAAGCCGTGTGCCAGGCTGGGCGTGCCGGGTGGGCTGCACGACGCCAGCGCCAGGGCCAGCGCCACGAGAGCCCTGGCGGACCCTGGGGCGCTACCGCGACCCAAGCTGCCGCTCGACGAGCGGGACGATGTCAGTGACCAGTCTGGCAAGCGGCACGTTGGCGCGCTCGAAGGCGGCGAGCTTGGACTCGTAGCTGCCCTCGTGACCCAGCACGATCGCGCCGGCGTGGCCCATCGGCTTGCCCGCCGGGGCCGTCTTGCCGGCCACGAACGCGACGACCGGCTTGCTGACGCTCCGCGCGATCAACTCCGCCGCCCGCTCCTCCTGGGTGCCTCCGATCTCGCCGACGAGCACGACCAGCTTCGTGGCGGGATCGGTTTCGAAGTGGACGAGCGCTTCGACGAACGAGAGTCCCACGATCGGGTCGCCCCCGATTCCGAGACACGTGGACTGGCCGATCCCGCGCTCGCTGAGCTGGGCGGCGGTCTGATAGGTGAGCGTGCCGCTGCGGGTGACAACCCCGACGGGACCGGGCGTGAAACAGCGGAACGGCATGATGCCCAGGCTCGCCTCGCGCGGGGTGATCAGTCCAGGGCAGTTTGGGCCGACCAGGACGGTGCGGCCGCCCTGCAAGCGGCGCTTGACCAGCATCATGTCCTGGACTGGCAGGCCATCCGTCACGCAGGCGATGACGCCGAGCTGCGCGTCGATCGCCTCGTAGAGTGCGTCGCGACAATGCGCAGGCGGCACCAAGACGACCGACGCGTTCGCGCCCCTTTGCTCGACCGCTTCGCGGACCGTGTCGAAGACCGGCACGCCGTGCACGTCGGCGCCCCGCTTGCCGGGCGTGACGCCCGCGACGACCTTAGTCCCGGAGTCGAGCATGACGCGCGTGTAGGTGGTGCCGTGGCGCCCGGTAATCCCCTGCACCACGACCCGTGTATCACGGTCGACCAGAATACTCATGACGGAATGAAGAATGAAGGATGACGAATGAAGAATGAATCGGTCGTCCCTAATTCTTCATTCTTCATTCTCAATTCTTCATTCGCGCAATAGCGCGCACGGCCTCCACGATGCTGCCCACGGCTTGGACACGTGGATCGCCGCACGCCGCGGCGGCCGCCATGGCCTGCTGGTCGTTTCGGCCTTGCACGCTGATGACGACGGGGATCCGCCGCTCGGGGTGTTTGCCCAGCACGTCCAGGACTCCGCCGACCAGGCGCTCGAGCGGTCCACCGGAGTAGCCAGCCACCAGGATGGCGCGCAGCTCGGGGCGGGCCAACAGGACCTCCGCGGCCACCTCCGCGCCTCCCGTCCCCATCGACTGGCCAAGCTCCATGAAGTTGGCCGCTCGGGCGCCCTCGGCCGCGAGCAGGTCCATGATCGCCATACAGGCGCCGCTGCCTGTGCTGATGATGCCGACTTCTCCATCGGTCTCGACATAGTGGAAGCCCGCCTGCTCGACCCTGGCCTCGAGCGGGGACAACTCGCGAAGGTCCATCAAGCGCGGCTGGCGGAACAGCGCGGCGTCGTCCACGTCCAGCCGCGCGTCCAGCGCCACCAGATTGCCGTCTGGCATGATGGCCAGCGGATTGATCTCCACGAAGATGGCGTCGCAGCGCCGGTAGAGGCGGTACAGATTCTTGAGCGCTTCGACTACCCGTGGGGCGACGGTGTCGGGCAGGCAAGCTTTCCACGCGAGGTAGCGGGCCTGATATTCGCCGAGCCCGTACGCGATATCGACGTCCGCCCGAGCCAGCATCTCCGGCCGCTCGGACGCCGCGCGTTCAACCTCGATGCCGCCCGCCGAGCCGGCCAGGACGAGCGGGCAGCCTCGTTCGCGGTCGGTCGTCACGCCCAGGTAGAGCTCGGCAGCGACGTCGAGCCGCTGCTCGACGAGCACGCTTGTGACCGTCTCGCCGCGGAAGGGCCTGCCGAGCAGGCTCGTGACGGCCTCACGGGCCTGCTCGAGCGTGTCGGCCGGGAGAACGCCGCCGGCTTTCCCACGCCCGTCCTGGCGGACCTGGGCTTTGACCACGACGCGCGGACCGAAATCTCGATAGGTCTGTACGAGCGTGTCTGCCGACGTTAGCACGGCGCCCGCGGGAACCACGAAGTCGTAATCGCCAAGGATCTCCTTGGCCTGGTACTCGAGCAAACGCAACTATCGACTCACGGCGCTCGTAGGGCCGCCCTGTTCTTCCCAGCCAGTGCCCGGCGCATCGGACGGCCGCGCAGCGCCGGTGCTGTAAAAGCAATCGTCGCGACTACACGAGTACTTATTGTCATTCTGAGCGCAGCGAAGAATCTCATGCTGCCCGACGGGAGACTCAGGTTCGGGCAGACCGAGTGCTCCAATTCACGCCCGACGCACTCGTGCAGCGCCTGGTAACAAGATGTCCACTGGTGGAGAGCATGAGATCCTTCGCTTCGCTCAGGATGACAATGGGGGTTGCGTCTCGCTGTGAGACGGTTCGCCCACCAAGCGGGCCGACTTGTGACATGTGCTGCAATGATATCCCCCCGTCCGCGCGCGGGCGTGTGCTATTCTGCTTCTCGAGCCGTGCCTCGAATTCTGCGCCCGTTTGCGCTGGTCCTGCTCTTCGTGCTGGCCGTACTCGCGGTCCAGCCGGCGGTGGCTTACGGCGGCGCCGAGCCCCGACGCGTCGGGGTCGCGGCAGCGCCCGACACCGAGCCCGGACCGATCGTCAAGCAGGCGTTCGACCTGCTGACGGACCGATTCGTGTACCCGCCCAACTCCGCCGATATGCTGAACGGCGCCTGGGATCAGGGCCTGGCGGCGCTGAAAGAAAAGGGCGCCGAGGGGCTGCCTGAGGGTCGCCCAGAGCTGGGCAATAAGCGCGACGAGGATTGGCGGGCGTTCTTCAACGCGTACGTTCAGCTCGCCAGGGCGGCCAGGGGCAAACTGGAGAAGACGGACCTTGATCGCGCGATCGTGCGGGGGATGGCCTCGGCGCTCAACGAGGGACACACCTATTACCTGACGCCAGATGATTTCCGCCAGGCGCAGGCCCAACTACTCAACCGCCAGCGATACGGCGGCGTAGGCGTAAGCGTCAATGAAGAGAAGCGGATCATCGAGGTCTTTGAGGGCAGTCCAGCTGAGGCAGCGGGCCTGCGGGCGGGCGACCAGTTCGTCGCAGTCGATGGCAAATCAGTCGAGGCCTTGACGGCGGCGGATACGAGCGCCCTGATCCGAGGCGAACCGGGCACGCCTGTCGAGCTTACGATTCGGCGGGATGGCACCGCAGAGCCAATCTCCTATCGCCTCGTTCGGGCGCAGGTGAGAGTTGACTGGGTTTCCCATCGTGTTCTGGACAACGCTGTCGGCTATCTGCGACTGCGGAGCTTTCCGACTCCCGAGGCCATGGCCTCCTTTCAGATGGCGATCGAGCGATTTCAAGAGGCTGACGTCAGGGCCCTTGTGCTGGACGTCCGAGGCAATGGCGGCGGCTCTGTCGACACGGGGATTCAGGTTCTCAGCCGCTTCATTCGCGACGGCCCTCTGTTCCAGCGCATCAATCGCCGTGGCGGGGAGCGTACCGTGACGGCGTTCGGGGACTATTGGGACCGCGACATCCCGATCGCGGTACTCGTCGACGGTGTCAGCGCCTCGATGAGTGAGATCCTGGCAGCAGCGTTGAAGGAGAACGGCGTCGCCCGCGTCATTGGCACGAGAACGGCAGGCGTCGTAGCAGGAACGAACATCTTCCCGCTGCTGGACGGATCCGGTTTGGCGGTCACGGGCGAGATAATCAAATCCGGGCGCGGCAATCCGCTGAACGGGGTCGGCGTCGAGCCGGACCAGACGGTGGAGCTAGATCCGAAGGAGCTGCGAACCGGCCACGACACCCAGCTCGACGCGGCGCTGCAGTACGTCCGCCAGCAGGCCGCGGAACGCGCCGCCCAGCTTGCTCCAACTCAGGTGCTGATCCCCCGGCTCGACCTGCCTCTCGCGGCCTGAGTGGGGTGAACACCCGGGTACTCGGCAGGACGGGACTGGTCGTCTCCGCGATTGGATTTGGGGCCTGGGCCGTGGGTGGCAACGACCACGGCAACAGCTACGGCACGACCGACGACGAGACTTCTCGACGCGCCATCCGCAAGGCGGTCGGGCTGGGGTGCACGTTCTTCGACACGGCGGACGTCTATGGACACGGACATTCCGAGGAGCTGCTGGGCGAAGTGCTCTCAGAGTGCTCTGAGCAGACCTGCGTGGCGACAAAGGGCGGCGCGAATTTCAGCGGCTGGGGCCGCGGTCAAGGACTGGACTTCAGGCCGGAGTACATCCGCTTCGCGTGCACGGAGAGCTTGCGTCGCCTCCGCCGAGACTGCATCGACCTGTACCAGCTTCATAATCCGAGCTTGGACGAGATCGCGGCCGGTTCCATCTTCGACATGCTGGACGACCTCCGCTCGGAGGGCAAGATCCGCTTCTACGGGCTCTCGATCCACCGGTCTGAAGAGGGACTCGCGGCCATCGAGGACGGCCGCCCCCAGACGCTCCAGGTGGTCTACAATCTGGCCGATCAGCGCCCGGCGCGACGCCTGTTCCCGGCGGCGAAGGCCGCCGGCGCCGGCATCATCGCCCGCGAGCCACTCTGGAACGGCTTCCTGGCCGGCAAGATGCGGGCGGGGCGGGTTTTCGAGGCGGGCGACATTCGGGCGAACTGGCCGAACGAACACCTGACGGCGCGAGCCCAATTGGCGGAGACGCTGCGCTTCCTCGAACGCGATGGGGCGCGAACGCTGGCGCAAGCCGCGCTGCGCTTCGTGCTGGCCAACGACGCGGTGTCGGTGGTCATCCCAGGCGCCAAGACGCCCGAGCAGGTTGTTGAGAATCTGGGCGCGCTAGAAGCTCCTCCCCTCAACGCTGCCGAAATGAGGCAGATCTACGAGACGCTATTCCTGGGAGATTGAGGGTGTGGGGCGTATCCGAGCGACGACTGCTGCTGTGGGGTCGCCTGCTCGTAGGGGCGGGATTCATGTATGAGGGTGTCTTGCACGTCGTCGAGATGCGCGCAAGGGCGGACCTGCTGGCGGCTAACACGGCCTGGCAAAGCTGGCCGCTGGTGGGCCCGATGCGTCCACTCGAGCTGGAGCTGTGGCTGGCATTCGCCGAGTTCTTCGTGGGCGTCTTCTTGTTTGGTGGCCTGCTGACCCGCGTGCTCGGGCCGGCCGGGCTGCTGGTAGCTGGCGCCCAGTGGTAGCTGGCGCCCAGTTCGTCGTGCTGGGGCTGGCCGGTGGACTCCTCAACCCGCTTCTGGCGCTCGGCTCCGCGGTGCTGACGCTGCGCGGCGGCGGGGCCGGGACGATGGACGCGTCGCTGGGCAAGATGCAGCGACGGACGCGCGCCAGGAGCCAGGAGCCAGAATCCAGGAGCCAGTAGGGATATGCTCCTGGCTCCCGGCTACGACGCGTTGGCCAGCTTGGGGGGCCGGCCGCGCCGCGGGCGCAGGTCTTGGGCGTCGAGTGGGCGACGGTCCACGTAGACATCCTCGGTGTCCTGCAACCACAGACGGCCGGCGCAGAAGGGGCAGCGCATGCGGCGAACCGATTCGGTGTATTCGGGCAGGCGAACTCGAATCGTGCTCGGGGCAAAGCGTTGATCGGCAGGTCCCTGGGCGCTGGCCACGCTCCGAGCGCACAGAAGGCAGACCAGGTCACCCCGTATCTCCCACCCGCTCGGATACTCAGCTTGGTCCAGCATCGTCGTCTCCTTGATGGCGCGCCGCACTTGAGGGGCACATAGGCTGTCGGCGTTCTCAGTTTCTCGAAGCCGCCTAAAGCCCAAATAAACACAACATAAGGCTTAGATAAGGAAACTCCGACTCGGATCTCAGCCGAACGAAACCGGCCAAGCCGGGCCAGGTAAGCGTTCGTTGTGGTTAGTGAAGGGGGTGACGCTTGTCCGCCGGTGGCGGCCCGCGGAAGGCTCGGCCCCGTCGGGTCCGCGGGTCCGCTCGAACCTTGCGAGGGAACACGCGACGACTGGCGGCCCAGGAGAACCGAATGCGGCGCGCCGCGATCGTGTCGGTGGTCGCCGCCATCTCGGTGACGCTGATCGCCGGCGCGGGTTACGCGGTGGCCTGGCCTCCTGTTAGGAGGCCGGCCGGCAGGCTACTCCTGCTCCGCCGCTGCGTCGCCTTCGGCAGCGTCGATGATGACATCTTCGGGCAGATACTCTTCTTCCACGCTCAGTCTCCTCCTGTGGTGGTTTCAGTATAGAGTATGGGATCCACGGCGGCTGTCAAATAGGCGACACTTGGCTTATGAGGAATGACGAGTGAGGAATGAGGAATGAGGAATGAGTAGCGAGCCCCAGCCCGTTCATACCTCATTCCTCATTCCTTATACCTCGCGGGCAGGCACACGGTGAAGACCGAGCCTCGCCCAATCTGACTCTGGACCTCGATCCGGCCGCCGTGCTCGTCGGCGATCCAGCGAGCGATGGATAGCCCGAGGCCGGTCCCGCCCCGCGGCGCCAGCGACTGCCTTCCGCGAGCCTGATCGGCACGATAGAAACGCTCAAACAAGTGCGGCAGATCGGCCGGATCGATCCCAACACCGTCATCCGCGACCGAAACACGGGCCTCGCCGTCGACTCGTTCGGCCGCCATTCGAATCTCGCCTCCATCCGGTGTATAGGAGAGCGCGTTATCCACCAGGATCAGAAGCAGCTCCTTGAGATAGTCTGGGTCGCCGAGCACCTCGGTCTCCTGGAGCTCGTCCAGGACCAGCCGCTGCTCCCGAGGCAGTGCGAGCAGGCGTGCCTGGCGATAGACGTCGTGGACGACGCGGTCCAAGCGGACGGTCTCGCGCCGTTCAACGCGCAGCCCGGAATCGACGCGCGCTAGGGTCAGCAGGCTGGCAACCAGTCGGCTGAGTCGCTCGATTTCGGCCAGCGTATCGGCCACCGCCTCGTCTCGGTCGGCGCGCGCGAGCGACTCGCCAGCCCGCTGGAGCAGTTCCAGGTTCATTCGCACCGTCGCCAGGGGGGTGCGCAGCTCGTGTGAGGCGTCAGCCACGAACCGCCGCTGCGATGCCAGGGCCTGCTCCAGCTCGTCGTAGGCCGCCTGCAGCTGGCCAAGCATCTCGTTGAAGGTCGTGGCCAGGCGGCCGACCTCGTCACGGGGGACGCGGGCTGACTGCGGATCCAGATCGGCGACCCGACGCCCAAAGTCGCGGCTCTCGCCGATCGCCCGAGCCTCGCGAGTCAGGCGATCGATCGGCCGAAGGGCGGCTTTGGCCAGCCACCACCCGCCCAGCGTGGCCACCAGCAGACTGAATATCCCGATCGCGCCAAAGAACAGGCGAAGCCAGACCATCGCCACCTGGACGTCGCGTAGCGAGCGAGCGACCTGCAGCACGCCCACGACGTTGTTGCCGAGCTCGAGCGGGTAGTACAGGACACGGACCGGAGCGCCCTCGAGGACCAGGGTCTCGTACACCCAGCTGCCCTCCTGAGCCGCTTGTAGGGCCGGCTGGCTAACGGGCAGCTTGCGGTCGCCCAGCGCCTCCGAGCGGCCGACGACCTCGCCATCGCGGCTGAGGACCTGGACGGAGACACCCGGCGAGGAGAAGACGTTCAGGTCTGGCAGGTTGATCCGGACCCCGAGCGCGGTCGCACTGACGACGGGCGTGACGAACGTCGTACCGGCGATCTCCTGAGCCTGAGCTGCCAGGCCTTCGTCGGTCTCGCGAGCCAGGTAGCGATCGAGTGCTACGTAGACCAGCAGATCGGTGACGATCAGGCACAGTCCCAGCACCAGGGTGTATAGAAGCGCCACGCGCCAGCGGATCGACAAGGGCGGGTGGGGCAGGGCGGCCAGCAGGCGCTCGTGCACGGGCACGATGGTCACTCCTCCCGTAATACGTAGCCGGCCTGGCGAAGGGTGTGGATCAGCCGCGGCTCACCACCGGCCTCGAGCTTCTGGCGAAGCTGGCCGACGTAGACCGGCACGATGTTCGTCTCGCCCTCGAAGTCGTAGCCCCAGATCTGCTCGAGGATGTACGAGTGGGGCAGTACCCGCCGCGGGTGCCGCATAAACAGCAACAACAGCTCGTACTCCTTGCTGGTCAGGCGGATCATGCGCTCACCTCGGCGGGCCTCGCGGGCACCGGTGTCGAGGACGAGATCGGCGAAACGCAGCAAGCTCGGAGGCGAGGCTGGACCATCCGGCTCGCGCCGCCGTAAGCGAGCCCGAACGCGGGCCAGCAGCTCCTCGACCGCGAATGGCTTGACCAGATAGTCGTCCGCGCCGGCCTCCAGCCCGGCCACCCGATCCGGGACGCTGTCGCGGGCGGAGATCATCAAGACCGGAATACCACCCCCGGCCTGGATGCGGCGCGCCACCTCGAGCCCATCAAGGCCCGGCAGGGTCACGTCTAAGATGACCAGGTCCGGGGGGTCTTCGCGCGCGAGCTGAAGACCGGCCAGGCCGGTCGACGCCGTGCGGACGTGATAACCCTCATAGGCGAGAATCCGACGAATCGACGCGACGAGACGGTCGTCGTCGTCGACCACCAGGACGCTGGCCTGGCCGTTGCGCTCTGCCATCGAGAGTATTGTACGAGGGGTCAGGGTACCAGGCTGGCGCGCGTTACGTGACCCTCGGCCTGGGCGGCCATCGCCTCGTTGACCCGTTCGAGCGGGAAGCGGTGCGAGACGATCTTGTGGAAGGGGTAGCGCTGGCGGCCGCGCTGCAGGAGGGCAAGCGCCTGGCGCAGATGCCGCGCCTCGTACACGTGGATGCCGAAGATCGAGCAGTTGTTGGTCACCCAGAAGGAGGGGTCTGCGGGATAGGTCAGGCCGGGCGAGATGTTGCCGATCTCCACGTAGCGGCCGCCGCTGGCCAGCATCGCCATGCCCTCGGCGACCACCTCGGGTAAGCCGGCTACGTCCATGACCACCTCGGCGCCCCAGCCTCCGGTCAGCTCGCGAACGCGCTGCGCCCGCTGCTGCGGGTCCGGCAGCTCACGCATGTCGATCAGCTCGTCGGCCCCGAACGCCTCGGCCGCGTCGAGTCGCTCGGCGACGGTGTCGACGACGATGATCTGGCCGGCCCCTCGCTCACGGGCGGCCGCGATGGCATACAGACCGAGACCGCCGGCGCCCTGGATGACGATGCTCTCGCCCATTCGGAGGTTCGCGCTGTCCAGCCCGCAGATCACCTGTGAGAAGGCGCAATTCAGGCTGACCACCAAGTCATCAGGGAGGTCGTCCGGGAGCTTGAACACGGTGTGGCCCGGGCGCAGGTAGAAGTAGTCGCCGAAGGCGCCATTGAAGTGCGGCCACTGGTCACACGGCACAGACGCGTAGTCGTAGCGCTTTGGACAGGCGCGGCTGCGGTCGCTCAGACAATTCCGGCAGCGCCCACACGGGAAGAAGTAGCGATAGACGACCCTGTCGCCAATGGCCAGCGGCTTGCCGTCCGAGTCGCTCGTTACGCCCTCGCCGAGCTTCTCGATCCGGCCCGTCATCTCGTGACCCTGGTGACGTGGCAGCCGCCAGCCGCGTTTGGCCGGGTCCAGCTCTCCGCGCCAGATGTGCAGGTCCGAGCCGCACACGTTGGCCAGGGTGATGCGTACCAGTGCTGCTCCGGGCTCCGGCTGCGGCACCGGGTACTCCCGAAAGACGAGCGGCTTGCCAGCTTCGGCTAACACGACCGCCCGACCGACGCTCATCGCTTCACTCCTAGTCGGCTCCGCCGACGATGTTGACAAGCCCGCGGACCAGGTCACATGCCGCGGGCGCCACGTAGCAGCCGAGCAGCACGATCTCCGTGCCCATCGCGGCCATGTAGAACTTGGCGCCCTTGCCGATGAAACAGGCGAGCATGAACTTCAAGATCGAGTAGCGGAGAACCCCGGCCGCGAAGCCGATGGCGTCGAAGAACGGGTTGGGGATGAAGGAGAAGAACGTGATGCACCAGAACCCGTAGGTGCGCATCCAGTAATCGGCCTTGTCGTACCACTTGCCGCGCGCGATCAGGTCACGCCCGCTGATCCCAACCAGGTAGCCGGTCGTTTCTCCGAAGGCCGCGGCCACCCCGGCCGTGGCCGCCAACAACCACGGGTCGAGGTGGCCGTACGCGTGCGCCTGCCAGACGATGAACAGGTAGGGGATCGGCAGGATGAAGCTGGCGGTGGCGATGAAGACCACCAGAGCGACGCCGAAGTAACCCCACCACAGGCCGAGCGCCTCCCAGGGGAGCGGGACGAGCAGAAAGAGCGCGCTCATCGCACCGAGCGCGCCGAGCGTCAAAATCACGCGTATGGCCGAGCGGCGGGTACGCGCTTGTTCTGAGGCCACTGGCTCGAGGATAGCCGCCCCGGCCGCTTCGTCGGCCGTCAAGCGGCCGGCCGAACCTGACGCGACCACGCGACTGCCCGAGAATACACGAGAGCGGCCCGACCTCTTCGATAGTGAAAGCCGACCAGAGTGGGCGGATCCGCCGCATTATACGGCCGCCCTCGCAGCGAGGCAACGTATTACGAGCGAGTGAGTCGCGAGTAGCGAGTAGCGAGTAGTGAGTAGCAAGCGTCCGCTACTCACTACGCACTACTCACAACGCACCCCGTTCTACGACGCGGCGTGCTGCCAGAGGGCGCGCAGGGGGTCGCGGCCGTCGGCGATGGCTGCCAGACCGGCGCTGCTCATCTGGTCGTCCGGGTCCAGATCGTGGGCCCGCCCCCAGTGCTCGCGCGCGCGGGCGATGCGGCCCCGGAAAGCGTATTCGAACCCCAGCAAGGTGTGGGCTGGCGCCAGGTCCGGCCGCAGCCGGGTTGCCTCTTCGAGCTCCGCGAGCGCCGCGTCCCCCTGGTCGAGCGCCAGATAGAGGCGCCCCAGCGCCAGGCGAAGCTCCGCGTCGCGTGGATAGCGGCGCGCCAGCCGCTCGGCCCGCTGCAGCTCGCGGACGTCCTCCAGCTCGCCCTCGTCTAACGACGGATCCTGGCTGGCAGCGACCTCCAGGTGTGCCAGTGCCAGGTTCAGCTTGCGAGCGGCGACGAGCGCCATGCCAAGCTGCCAGCGCAACGCGGGATCGTTGCGGTTGAGCTCGACCATCGCCCGCAGCTCGGGCACCTCGTCGGCGGTCGGGAGCGGCCTGGGAGCTGGAAGAGGGTCCTCGGCCGATTCCTCCTCGGCGACCTCGCGCGGCCCGCCGCTGTCGACGGATGCTTCCGGGCCAGTGGACCGACGGCGGCGCAGCCAGCGCAACGCCGCCGGTAGAAGGTCGCCGCCGCCCGCCAAGCCGCCTAGCATCTCCCGCAACTCCTCTTCGGCCAACGTCGTCGGCGTCACGGCCGAGGGTTACAAATGTTAAGGGGCCTTTATAATGGCGTCAAGTGGCAAACGTCTCATGACCTAAACGACGTGGCCGGCGGGTGGTAGGTGGTAGGTGGTAGGTGGTAGGTGGTAGGTGGTAGGTGGTAGGTGGTAGGTGGTAGGGGGTAGGTGGTATGGTAGGTGGTAGGTGGTAGGTGGTAGGTGGTAGGTGGTAGGTGGTAGGTGGTAGGCGGTAGGTGGGGGAGGTTCGCGGCGGCGTTATTGGCAGCGTTGGGCCTCGCGGCCGGATTGGCGGTCGTGCTGCAGGCCGAGCGGACGGACGTTCGGCGTCAGCAATACCGCGAAATGGCGCTGCGTACGCAGGCCTGGACCTGGCAGCATCTAGCCTACCTGGATGGAGCCGCCGACTGCGCCTCGGCTCCCTACGTGACCTATCGACGGGACACTCAGAACGTCACCATCAGCGATCACTGGTACGTGGCGCTCCAGCTGCGGGCCGACGCGGCGCTCGTGCGGCTGGGTGAAGAGCGGTTTCGGTGTCAGGTGGACAAGGCGGTCGGCTGGATGGAGCAGCTGTGGGACCCGGGCCAGGCCGGCTTTGCGCCACGGGCCGAACTGGATGGCTCCAATCCCACGCTCCAGGACGTGTACGCGGACGACAACGGCATCGTCGGCCTGGCGTTTGTCGAGGCGGCGCGGGTTACGTCCGACCCCCGCGTGAGGGCGCGCGCCATCGATGCCGCCGAGCGGGCCGCGGGCTACCTGCTCAACTCGGGGCTGTGGGATGACACGTTTGGCGGCGGACTGTGGTGGAACAATCAGCGCGAGGCGACGGGCGAGGGTAAGCCGGCCCAGACCACGGCGCTCATGGCCCACCTGATGGCCGAGCTGTATGCCGAGACCGGTCGGCCGCTTTACCGCGAGCGCGGGCTGGCAGCGGTCGACTGGCTCGACCGAGCGCTTTGGAACGACCATCACGGTCTGTACGCATATTCGGTCAACCGTCCGCCCGGGGGCCCAGGCGGCGCGGTCGTTGCTCAACACTACTTCGGCTATGACCAGGCGATCGTAATCCAGACCTTGCTGCGCCTGTACCGCAGCGAGCCCGGCCGCGAGGCTTACCTGGCCCGCGCGGAGCGTGTGGGGCGGGCCGTCGATCGCGCCTTCTGGCACCCGGAGCTGGGCGGCTACACTCTGGAAGCGGGGGTGACCGATCTGTACGCGCCGTACGGGGCGTGGGTCAGCGAAGCGCTTTTGGACTTGTACTCGGCCGATGGTGACACGTTCTGGCGCGAGCGCGCGCGAGCAAATCTGGACGCGCTCGATCGCACGTTCCTGGACCCCGTGCATGGCGGCTACTCCCGGCTGGCCTTTCGCTGTTCTGCCGAGCGCATCGTCCTGTGTCGACCAGGTGAACGCTGGGGAATGGACCGCATCATCTACACGATGACCCAGGCCCTCATGCAGCGGGCGGCCGCTCTCCAGGCGGCGGCATACTGACGCGTAGTGAGTAGTGGGTAGTGGGTAGCGTGATTGCCAGATAATTGGCTCGTCGCAAGGCCTCGTCCAGGGCGTCTAGCCTACCGAGAAACGCGATTTACGCGAGGACCATTTGGGTCTGGATCGTCTGCGAGAGCAGCCGGCCCACTTCGTCCGAAACCCGAGTCTGCCAGACCATGGTCCGCTTCCCCCGGTGCAGGGCGGTCGCCTCCGCGCGGACGAGGCCTGCGCGACCGGCGGCGAAGAAGTTGGTCTTGGACTCGAGCGTGGTCGTACCGGTCCCCGGGGGCAGGTTGAGCATCGTGGCGGCCGCCCCGACCGTGTCGGCCAGCGCCATCAGGGTGCCACCGTGGAGGGCACTGCCCACCGTCCGCAGATCGTCCCTGATCGCCAGCTCCGCGATGACGCGCTCGGGGCTCGCCTCGACAAAGCGGATGCCCAGCAGCGCGGCCAGCGTCCCGGCAAGACTGTCATTGATGGCCGTCGGATCGATGTCCATGCTCTGCCCCCTACGCTCATTCTCCGCACGCTTGGGACGATGACGCCGAACGGCGCGAGCGCGTCGTCGACGGCGTTCGCGATCGCCGCCGGGGCGGGCATCGTGCCACCCTCACCGGCGCCCTTGATGCCCTCGGGATTGAGCGGGGACGGCGTCTCGTGGTGGCCAAGCTCGATCGGCGGCACTTCCATCGCCGTCGGCAGGAGGTAGTCCAGGTAGCTGGTGGTCAGTGGCTGGCCGGCCGCGTCGTACACCATCTCCTCGAGCAGCGCATTGCCGATTCCCTGGCCCACCCCGCCGTGCACCTGGCCGTCGACGACCGCTGGATTGATGACCGTTCCGCAGTCGTGGACAACCACATAGCGCAGCAGCGAGACGATGCCCGTCTCGACGTCGACTTCCACGATCGCGACGTGCACCCCGTTGGCGTACGTGTTGCCGATCGGATGGAAGTAGTGCGTCGCCTCGAGGCCCGGCTCCAAGCCCTCCGGGAAGATGAAGGCCGGCGGCGGCGAGCTGACCACACTGGCGACCCGGGCCAGGCTGATCTGGCTCTCGGGCACACCGCGCACCCAGATGATCCCCTGCCGAAGCTCGAGGTCCTGTGGACTGGTCTCGAGCATCTGCGCGGCCATCCGAATCGCCTTGTCACGCACCGCTCGAGCCGCAACACTCACGGCATTGCCTGCCACCACGGCGCTGCGGCTGGCATAAGTCCCGACCCCCAGCGGGATAGCGGCCGTGTCGCCGGTCACCACCGTGACGGCGTCCAGGTTGACGCCCAGCCGATCGGCGCACAGCTGCGCGAGCGTCGTCTCATGTGACTGGCCCTGCGGCGCGCTACCGGTCATCACGACCACTTCGCCTGACGGCTCTACTCGCACCGTCGCGCCTTCGAATGGCCCACGCCCGGTCGACTCGACGTAGCAGCCGAGACCGAGGCCGAGGTAACGGCCGGCCGTACGCTCCTCCTCTTGCTGGCGCCGGAAGGCCGCCACGTCCGCCAGCTCGATCGCTTTCCGCAGACAGGTCGGATAGTCGCCGCTGTCGTAGCAGACCTCCGAGCCGTCGCGGTCGGTGAGACCGAGCCGGTACGGGAACTGGTCTGGTTGGACGACGTTTCGGAAGCGGACTTCGGCCGGATCCATCCCCACTTGGCGCGCGACCAGGTCGATCGCGCGCTCCATGGCGAAGACGGCCGGCGGTCGCCCCGCGGCGCGATAGGGAGCCATGCCGGGCTTGTTCGTGTAGGCGGCTCGCATCTCGACGTGGTAGTTGCGCAGCCGATAGGGGCCCGGCAGCGTGGTGGTCGTGTTGAATGGGGCGACCAGGCCGAATGGTGAGTACGCGCCGTTGTCGGCCACAAAACGATCTCTAATCGCCTGGATCGTGCCGTCCCGGCTGGCTGCCACCTCCAGGTGGTGGGCCTGTTCGCGGGCCTGGTAGGTGGTCAACAGGTCCTCGCGTCGGTCCTCGATCCAGCGAACGGGGCGGCCGAGATGGCGAGCCAGGAAGGGCACCAGGAACTCCTCGGCGTACAGCCTATTCTTGATCCCGAACCCACCTCCCACGTCGGGCGCGATCACTCGAATCGCATGCAGCGGCACCCTGAGCATCTCGGCCAGCACCCGCCGCGCGGTGTGCGGAGACTGCGTCGAGTCCCAGACGATGAAGCTCTCGCCCACTTTGGTCCGCTCGTAGACGGCCACCACGCCGCGCGTCTCGAGCGGCTGGCCGCTCAGCCGGCCAAAACGAAAGTTGTACCCCAGCACCACGTCCGCGTGTGCAAACGCCACGTCCGGGTCACCGACCCTCTGGGTGACGGTCGCGGCGAGGTTGCTCTCGGCATCTTCGTGGAGCAGCGGGGCGCCGGGCTTGAGCGCTGTCTCAGCGTCGACGACGGCCGGCAGTTGCTCGTACCGGACCTCGATCAGCTCCAGGGCGTCCTCCGCCAGGTACGGGTCTTCAGCCGCCACGATCGCGACTGGCTCTCCGACGTAGCGGACCCTGTCGCCGGCCAGCGGATGCGGCATCTGCGGACGCAGCGCCGCGTGGGGCACCAGCATCGGCAGGCGCGCTGGATCTGGGCCAAGGTCAGCCACGAACAGACCGCGGCCGGTGAGCAAGCGGGGGTCCTCACGCCGCCGGACCCCCCGGCCAACATAGTTCGTAGTGGGCGCCGGACCCCCCGGCCAACATAGTTCGTAGTGGGCCGACGTGGTCGGCCTTCCGGCGCACTCAAGCGCGGGCTGCGAGCGGCTCGCTCAGCGCACCAACCCTGCAGGCGCTCGCTCGCGAGCCTCGCCAAGGATGATCGATGCCCACTTCTCTCGCATCAAGGCCCGCATTTCCGGGCTCCACTCGGCGACGCGCGAGAAGCGGTCGCGCCACTCGTACGGTCGGGTGGCGTCGATGATCAGGCGCGAGTTGGTGAAGTCCTTCTTCGCGCGCTGCTCGGGCGGGATGCGAGGGTCGAGCGGAGTGCTCCACGCGCGCCGGACCAAGTCCACAGATTCGGCCGGGTCAGAGCGGGTGCACATCGCCCAGATCACGTCGTCCAGGTCCGTCACGTCGATGTCGTCGTCGACGACCACCACGTACCGCCCCGTGTAGGCGCCGGCCTGGCACGAGACGACGGCGTGGCCGACCTGGCGGGCATGGCCCGGGTAGCGCTGCCGGATGCTGACCGCCACGAACAGGCGCGTCCCACCGGCCTCGTGGCACCAGACCCCGGCCACATCTGGGATTCCGGCCGCCTCGAGCTGCTCCCACAGCAAGGCCGAGCGCATCAGGGCGCGGTAGGCCGTGAACTCCGCCGGCGGCTTGACCGGCAGCGAGCCGAGCAGGATCGGATCGTCTCTGAAATAGAGCGCCTCGACGCGCACGAGCGGCTCGGGGTGCGGCTCGCCGGCGTAATATCCGGTCCATTCCGAAAATGGCCCCTCGATCGCCGTCTCGTCCGGGTGCAGGAAGCCCTCAACCACGATCTCCGCGCTGGCCGGGATCGGCAGCCCGGTTACTGGGCCGCGGATGATTTCCGCGGGCCGCCCGCTGATGCCGCCGGCGTATTCGTACTCGCTCACTCCGTACGGGACCTCGTTGCCGGCCACCATCAGCAGCAGCGGGTCCTGCCCGAAGGCGATCGCGACCGGCATCGGCTCGCCGCGCGTGTAATACTTCTCGCGCAGCAGGCGGCCATGCTTGCCGGGCGAGATGTACATCGTCACCGTGCGCGGACCCTGGAGCATGACGCGGTACGCGCCCAGATTCACCCAGTCGCTCTCAGGATCACGAATGATGTCGATCACGCCGGTCCCGATGTATCGGCCGCCGTCACCCTCGTGCCAACGTGGGACCGGAAAGCGGGTCAGGTCGATCTCGTCGCCACGGCGGACGTTCTCCATGACCGGGCCGTCGCCGACCTTGCGCACGGGAATCGGCTTAAGGGAGCGCATCCGCTCGCGCCAGAGCGGCACCAGCTCACGATAGGGCAGCCCGGTCGGCAACCCCAGCACCATCGCCGACCGACTCCGCGAGCCCATCGCATTCACGAAGATACGATGACCGCCCGGGTAGCCCAGGATGTCCTCGAACAGCACGGCCGGCCCGTCGCGGCGGTGCTGGGCTAGGTCGGTTATCGCCCCGATCTCGAGGTCTGGGTCGGCCCCTCGCGCGACCCGCAATTCGCCCAGCTCGTCGACCCTGGCAATGAAGTCGCGCAGATCGGACATCGCGTCCTCCCGTCCCAGTCACCGCGACGATATCAGACCTCACCCCTCCCTGTCACCCTGAGCCGTCGTTGTCATCACTCGCTGTCATCCTGAGCGAAGCGAAGGATCCGTACCCCATTGCCGGGCACGGATCCTTCGCTTTGCTCAGGATGACAATAGGGGCTGCTTTGAAAAAAACGTCCGATGGGTGCCCTTTTCATTCGTGCGGGTGTCCCCATGGGACATGAAAACTCAGGATGACAATCAGGATGACGGCGAGAGGCGAAAACAAAAACCAGTTTTCCTTGACAGCTCGATCAGGCAGCCCGTACATTCGCAACCGAGTCCAGACAGACAAATGCAAGGGAGGGCAACGTGCCGCGGATGAATCTGGCGGTCACTCTGATCATGGCCTTCGGCCTCCTCGCCGCCGCCTGCGGGCCGGCCGCGACCCCCGCCCCGAAGACTGAGGCCAAACCAACCGAGGCGCCCAAGGCGGCAGCCCCGGTCGCGGCTCAACCAACAGCCGCGCCGACGGCAGCCAAGCCTGTCGCTCCGCCGGCCACCGCCGCCCCCGCGGCGGCCGCACCACCCAAGGTGGACACGAAGGCGATCGAGGACTTCTACAAGGGGAAGACCGTTCGGATCGTCGTCGGCTTCGCCGCGGGGGGCGGGTACGATACCTACGCCCGGGCCATGGCTCGGTATATGGGCAAGCATATTCCGGGCAACCCGAGCATCGTGGTCGAGAACCAGGTCGGGGCCGGGTCGCTGCTGGCCGCGAACAGCGTCTACAAGACGGCCCCCAAGGACGGCACCGTGATGGTCCACTTTATCGGCGGGATGATCACCCAGAAGCTCGTCGTGGAGAATCCGGCCGTCGAGTTCGATCCGCTTCAGTTCAGCTGGCTGGGCGCGCCAACTCCCGACACGCCCGCCTGCGCGGTCAGGAAGGAGAGCGGGTTTACCAGTCTGGAAGAGGCGCGCAGCAAGGAGCTGATCGTTGGCGGCACGGCGCCCGGCTCGACGACCGACGACGTCGCCAACACCCTGCGGGCGATCGGGCTAAAGATGAAGGTGATCGACGGCTATGACGGGACGGCGAAGATCCGCCTGGCGGCCGACAGCGGTGAGGTCATGGGCGGCTGCTGGGGCTGGGAGTCGATCTCGGTGACCTGGAAGGACGGCCTCGACAAGGGCGAGGTGCTCGTGATCGCTCAGGGCGGCCCCAATCCCCACCCGGACTTGAAGGACGTGCCGATGATGCAGAACCTGGCCAAGACCGATGCCGAGAAGAGGCTCATCGACGCCGGGATCGTCGGTCCGGGCCAGATCAGCCGCGTCTTCGCCCTTCCCCCAGGGGTGCCAGCCGAGCGCGTCCAGGCCATGCGCGACGCGTTCATGGAGACGCTGAAAGACCCCGAGCTGCTGGCCGAATCCCAGAAGACCGGCCTGGCGATCAGCCCGATCGGGCCCGACGAGATCTACCAGCGCATCAAGGAGATGCAGGAACTGCCGGCCGATCTCAAGCAGACGCTGAGGGCGGCTGTCTCGGGCAGCTAGGGACAGGGGCGCGACCAAACCCCTACCGTCGAGTGATCAGCCGAATGACGGGGTCCGTGAGGTAGGAGTCGAACGACTGCAGGCCCAGCGATTCGGCGACCCACCCGGGGGGCAAGGGGATGCTCAGGCTGTAGTCGAAGACCAGGAAGAAGAACAGGTACGTGCCCAGGGCGAGCCAGAAGGTCGTCTTCCAGGTCTCGTGAGCGCCGAACCTGAGGAACGCGAACGTCGTGAGAGCCGAGCTGACCTTGAAACCGAGCAGCACGACCCCCACGGCAAAGGCCAGGATCCAGGCCGTCATCTGGATCACCCGCCGCCGAACCAGTTCGGGCGGCAGCTCCTCCTCCTCCTCGGCCGCCTCGGAGCCAGGACCGAAGGCGCTCTCGACAGCAGCCTCTACTACCGCCGCGTCGGGGCCCCGCTGGATGGCTTCAAGCTCGTCGGGCCGCGGCGCGCCCGGGCGAGCCACGGCAGCGCGCTGCGTCTCTGGCTGAGGGGCCGGCGCGAGCGCGTGTCGAATCGCGAACCCGAGCTGGAGCAGCGCCAGGCCAATCGCCGGGTAGCCGATCGCCCACGGGAAGAGCCTCGCCCGGAAGCCCCAGTCTCGCGCCTCCCAGACCATCCAGACCGCGATGGCGAGGATGAGAATGCTGAAGATCAGATCAGCCTTCTTCCGCGACAACCAGCTTCTCCTTGACACCCAGGCGCCGCGCGAGCCGCTCTTGCACCAGCGGCGCCACCACCAGGGCGATCCCAATGGCGATGATGACCAGCAGGACCGGGCGGGTGAAGAAACCGAACTCGTATCGAGAGTACGAGATGAACAGGTTGTTCTCGATCAGCCTCCCGAGCACCAGGCCCAAGATCAGCGGCGGCCGAGGCCAATCGAGGTGGATCATGATCATCCCGGCGAAGCCGGCGACCAGCGTGATGCCCATGTCGAAGATCGAGTTCTTCTCGGAGAACCCGCCAAACAGGACCAGGAACACGATCCCTGGCAAGATCAACGAGCTGCGGATCTCGGTGATCCTGACCATCTGATTGATCAGCAGGAAGCACAACGCCACGCTGATCACATGGGACACGATGATCACCCACACGAACGACAGCGTCAGCTCGACTCTCGTGGTCAACATGCTCGGGCCTGGCACCAGGCCCTGGATTAGGAACGCACCCAGCAGGATCGCCATCGAGACGCTGCTTGGCACCCCGAACGCCACGGTGGTGATCAAGTTGCCACCTTCTTTGGCGTTCATGGCCGCGCCGGGACCGAGCACCCCGCGCACGTCGCCTTTACCAAACCCGCCTTTGTCTTCGGCGCTCTGCACCGCGTGGGCGTATGAGACCCACTGCCCAACCGATCCGCCAAGGCCGGGGATGATCCCAAGGAACGTTCCCAACAGGCTGCAGCGGACCGTCACTCCCCAGTAGATGAACGTATCCTTGCAGCCCTGCCAGAGGCCGCCGATCTTCCCGAGTCGTCGCTCGGAGATGCTCTTCTGTTTGACCCACAGGTCCACCAGCTCGCCCACTCCAAACATCCCGACCGTGACCGGGATCAGACCGATTCCGTCCCACAACTCGAGCTGCCCGAACGTATAGCGCTGGGTCCCAGACTGGGGGTCGAGCCCGATCATCGAGAGCATCAGCCCGACCGCCCCCATCAGGACCCCTTTGGTCATCTTGCCCCCGCTCAGGGCCGCGACGAAGGCAATCCCAAGCAGCGCCAGACCAAAGAACTCAGGCGACGCGAACGCCAGCACGATCGGCCGAATGATCGGGATCGAGGCGGCCAGGATGAACGCGCCGATGGCCGCCCCGACCAGCGAGCTCATGAGCGCCGCTCCCAGCGCGCGGCCAGTCTCGCCCTTCTTGGCCATCGGGTGGCCATCCAGGACCACTGCCGCCGCCAGCGGCTCGCCCGGGACGCCGAACAGGATCGACGTCACGTCGCCGAACATGATCGAGACCGACAGCATGCCCAGCAGGAAGGCGAACGCCTCGACGGGCGTCATGTGGAAGGTGAAGGGCAGCATCAAGGCCAGCGTTGTCGGCGCCGAGATGCCCGGCAGAATGCCGATGATGAAGCCGATGAGCACCCCGATCATCATCAGCGGGAACGTCGGCCAGGTGAAGACGCTGATCAGGCCGTTGAGCGATGCTTCGAACATGTCGAGTCCCTGGCTGCCTCAGGCGCCACGGGTCGTCCGCTCCGGGCGTGGATCATAGTCCATGCACGGCAGTCGAGCCAGAAAATTTGAGTCTGGTCTATCATGCGCCCGCAACCGAGTCAATGGGAGGTGGCCCGTGAGCGGAGCCGGCCGGCCGCGCCTGACACTGGCTTGCGGCGACTACGACATCAACCGTGGCCTGATCGACGGGACGGTCGAGCCTGAGGGAATCGACCTGGTCACCCTTACCCTGCATTCGCCCGAGCGCCACTGGCGGATGATGCGCGGCCAGGAGTTCGACGTCTGCGAGCTGTCGCTGGCGTCGTATCTGATGATCCGCGACCAGCGCAGCCTGCCCTTCATCGCCATCCCGGTCTTCCCGCATCGCCGCTTCCGCCATTCGTATATTTTCGTCAACGCGAGCGCCCCACTCAAGACTCCACGCGACCTGGAGGGGCGCAAGGTGGGAATCCGGACCTGGCAGAATACGGCCGGTCTGTGGCAGCGCGGGATTCTGGAGGAGCACTACGGCGTCGACGTCAGCTCGATTCACTGGTTCCGTCAGGACGAGGAGGACATCTCGTTCGAGCTGCCCGCTCGTTTCAAGCTGACCCAGCTCGGCCGCGACCAGAACCTGAACCGGATGCTGCTCGAAGGCCAAGTGGACGCGCTGCTCTATCCTGAGGTACCCTCCGCATTCCTACAGGGCGATCCTCGCGTGCGGCGGCTCTTCGCGGACGCCAAGGCCGAGGAGCAGCGCTACTACCGCGAGACTGGGTTATTCCCGTTGATGCATACCGTGGTCATCAAGGACAGCGTGCTGGAGCAGTGCCCGTGGGTGGCCACCAGTCTGCGCAAGGCGTTCCAGACCTCCAAGGAACGGGCCTGGGAGGAGATGGAGGACCCGCGTAGGATCAGCCTGGCCTGGGTGCGTGAGCTGATCGAGGAGCAGCGCGAGGTACTGGGCAGGGACCCGTGGCCGTACGACCTGCCCAGCAACCGCAAGGGTCTCGAGACGATGATCCGCTACTCGCACCGCCAGGGCATGATTCGCCAGCAGATGGAGCCTGAGGAGCTGTTCTTCGGGCCCTCTTTGGAGACGATGCCGGTAGGATACGTGTGAGTCTTCGGGTAGGGGCACGGCATGCCGTGCCCGACAGGTGATCCAGGAGCCGATTGTGAAAGCGGTTGTCGTCCACGAGTTCGGCGAGCCGGAGGTGATGCGGTACGAAGACGTGCCGGATCCCGTCCCCCGGCAGGGTGAGGTCCTGGTGCGGGTGCGCGCGGTGGGGGTCAACTTTGCCGACCACCTGATGCGGCGCGGGGCCTATCACAACAAGCAGGCTCCATTGATCCCCGGCATGGAGCTGGCCGGTGAAGTAGTTGCGCTCGGCCAAGACGTCTCCGGCCTCGACGTTGGTCAGCGTGTCTTCGGCTGGACTTCGACCGGCAGCTACCTCGAGCTCGCGGCCGTACCGGCCGCCAAGCTCATGCCCATCCCAGGCCACCTGTCCTTCGACGAGGCCGCCGCGATCCCGACCGTCTTCAGCACTGTCTGGATGTGCTTGTCGGTCCTGGCCAGAGTCCAGCCAGGCGAGCGTGTCCTGGTCCACGCGGCCGGCAGCGGCGTGGGGACAGCCGCGATTCAAGTGGCTAAAGAGCTCGGCGCCTGGGTGCTCGCGACGGCGGGATCGGACTGGAAGCTGGACCGAGCCCGCGAGCTTGGCGCCGACGCGACAATCAACTATCAGGCGACCGAAGATCTGGCGGCCGAGATCGGTCGCGCGACCGACGGCGGAGGCGTCCACGTTGTCCTGGAGGGTGTTGGCCGGGCGACCTTTGGCGCGAGCGTTCAGGCGCTCGTGCCGATGGGCCGGATGGTGATCTACGGCTCGCCGAGCGGCGCCCGGGTCGAGCTGGACACTCGCCACGCGATCTTCAAGAACCTGACCCTGTACGGTCTGGCCATCACCCAGGAGCCCCGCACCGCGCAGACTATCAGCGAATTCCGGGCCGGCTGCCTGCCGCTGTTCGAAGAGCGACGTCTGCGCCCGATCATCGATCGCATCCTACCACTGGATCAGGCCGCGGAGGCTCATCGGGTGCTGCTCGACCGCGACCAGTTCGGCAAGCTGGTGCTGAGGCCCTGAGGCGTCAATTGAGGCGAACGAAAGGCTCCAGCTCTCTGGACACCGTCTACGCGCACGTCGACGCCCAGGCGAGTCGGTTCGTCGAGGAGCTGTGCGAGCTGATTCGACTGCCAAGCCGGACCGGGCACCTGGACGAGGTGCGGGCCTGCGCCGGCTTCCTGGTTCATCTTCTCCACGACTCGGGCTGGAGTGCCGAGGTGATCGAGGTCGACCAGCTCGCGCCGATCGTGTTTGCCGAGCGCCGCGCGGCTTCCAGCGGCAAGACCGTCCTTCTGTACAGCCACTACGACGTCATCTCGCCGGAGCCGATCGACGAGTGGACCTATCCGCCCTTCAGCGCGACCCGAGTCGACGGCCGCATCATCGGGCGCGGCGCCAGCGACGCGAAAGCGAATCTGCTGGCGCTGGTGAAGGGCGTCGAGAGCTGGATCGCGGCGTGCGGTGATCCCCCCTGCAGCGTGGTGCTCATCCTGGACGGGGAGGAGGAGCGGGGCAGCTCCAATTTGCCGCTCTTCCTGGACCAGCACCGCAGTCGGCTGGCGGCCGACTCGGTCGTGTCGTTTGACGGCGCGATCGACGCCAGCGGCGTGCCCAAGATCGGGCTCGGCACGAGCGGCATGCTCTACGTCGAGCTGGAGGCGCGCGGCGCTCGGAAGGAGCTGCATTCAGCCGGCGCCCGCCTGTATGTCAACCCGGCCTGGCGGCTGACGTGGGCCCTCGCCTCCATCAAAGGCTCTGACGAGCGGGTGCTGCTCGACGGTTTCTACGACGACGTCGTGGGCCCAACTGACGAGGACCGTGAGCTGATGGCTGCCATGCCCTGGGACGACCGGCGGCAGCTCGAGGAGGCCGGGCTCGACGAGTTTCTGACCGGAGTCCGCGGCCTCGCAGCGGTCGAGCGGCTGCTCTTTCAGCCTGGCCTCGCCCTCTGCGGGATCAGCTCCGGCTATGCTGGCGAGGGACCGAAGGCGGTGATTCCAGACCGCGCGAGCGCCAAGCTCGAATTCAGGATCGTCCCCAACCAGACGCCCGAGCGAATCTGGCAGCTCCTGCGCGCTCACCTCGACCGCCACGGTTTCGCCGACGTGGCGATGACCTCGCTGGCCAGCGTCGAGACGGCCAAGACCGACCCGCACGCCGCGATCGTAGCGGCGACGATCGACGCAGCCCGAGCCTTGTACGGCGAGCCGATGGTCAAGCCGACCGAGGAATACGCCGGCCGTCAGGGCGCCTGGCTCGGCACCCGACTCGGCATTCCGGGCGTCCAGACCGGTGTGGGCCCGCCGGGCCATCGCGGCCACGCCACCGACGAGTTCGTTACCGAAGAGCACTACATCAAGGGGATCAAGTTTGCAGCTGCT
>WNGA01001964.1_pt1 | contig 31458 bp, 22 predicted proteins | sample 5400061 | NCBI WGS metagenome assembly WNGA01 (sample SAMN13153366, study PRJNA577476) | soil metagenome | isolation source: 100 cm soil or saprolite under grassland replicate 2 | place: USA:California | collected 2016-06-15 | reverse complement strand
CTAGATCATTAAAGTATAGGTTTTGGGTAAGCTCGCTCATATCGAAAGAAGAAATCGAAGGAAATGAAGCATAAGCTGTCACCACTAGGATAAATCAAATCCTAGGCTGTTTCGATAGACAAAAGAAAATAGAAAAAAGCTGTACCAGATTACTGGATAGACTTGCTGCTTCAGTCAAATACGCGACACAAACCATATATGGATCAATTTTTCACGGATGCTGCCGGCAAAGCGCATTCCAAGCGGGGATTGTTAGTTCAAGCCACATTCTCTGTTTGTTAACAAGATGTCCTTTTGCGCTACATGAAAAGGGTTGGCCTGGTGCCTCTCTTTTCTCTTTTCCTTTTCTTTAGGTGCTTGCCTGTCTTCAATGACTTTTCCACGCCGTCAATTCATTAGGCATTCGGCATCTTTAGCTTCCGCAGATTCTTTAGTTTGTTTCACTTCAACCTCTTCTGGGTCCTCCTCGAAATCGCGGATAGCTTAACACGACTCTGTCTTGTCGAAGCTATCCCCCTTTTTTTTCTAATTGGTTGACGACCCTGACTCCCATAACAAACAAGACTTTCATATTAAGAATGTTAGCCACCTGGCAAAGAAAATGAAACGGGTTTCTGGTCTGTAGGGACCGACGCTACAGGATTTGGAGCAGGGGTGACCAGATAAAAGAAAAAAGTGGAAGAGGGGCAAAATGCAAATTCTATCATGGAATGGTTAGGCCTGGACAGCGACCCAAAACAAAGGGCTTAAACTCTTAGGAAAAAGATCAAACTTGATATTATTTGCTTTTGGAATGCAGACTAGAGGAGGGGGGATAGGTTTGCGAAAAGGGTCTTCCCGAATGGAAGATTACGCTCTGATCTTAACTAAAAAAAAACACTATCAAATATCGACCGAGGGGAGTGGCGGCGGGTAGAATCACAACAGTACGATCCATAGAGGCAGTAGGACTTGACTTGGGAGGGGAAGTCTTTGAACTTTCTAACTGAAAACTGACGAATACTCCTTAGTTTAGCGTTTCCCACTAGGCTATGAACTTACTCGCCTAATTAGTCCTAAGTATAAAAGCCTTTTTTTTTAATAACCTGGTAATTTTTTTGTTTTCATACATTCGTCAATTCGTAAATCAGTAGTTACAATAGGTGATTCCGTCCTTTCGGCAGGAAGTACTACATAAGATAGCTGTGGTTTCCTACTGTCCATTCGGCAAGAAGAAGTAAGTACATAGCGATTTCCGCCCTTTAAAAAGTCTATTTTCCTCCCCGGTAACCGCAGTAGCTTGAGTCCTGACAAGTGAAATTCCCAATTCACACACAGAGGTGAGAAAGCTTATGTGTGCCCTTATAGCCGCATAGTTGTTGCAAGGCTTTCGTGAGCAAGGTTACATTTTCTTCCCTTCTGTCTACACAAATAGCATCTCTTTTCCAGATGTTCAATCCACAACTTCCTTTAAGAATGAGTTGGTCTGGTCCTCTTTTGAACGACAAGGTCAAAGACTTGTTGTCCCAATAAAAGGGGCTTATGGTCTTCATCCAGTCCATCCCAAGAACTACATCATATGTTCCCAAATCTATCACCCTCAGGTCTACCTGAAATGAATGACCTTGCAATTCCAGTTTTACCCCGACACACTTTCCTTCACTGCACACTTTCAAACAAAAACTTCTGTTAGGTTCTTATCTTAGATTTCGTCTATACGGAGTCTAGACCTTTTCTTCTTTTACTTTACACAAAAAAAAAGAAATATTGAATAATATATAATATATTAGAATAAATGGGCAATAGTTAGGAGAGGTGCGCCAGAAGGTAAGGTGGACAGACCAGAGGAGTAGGGGTGCTTCCGATACCACCATGATCGGTAATGGAACGCTACGCCCTTGCTTTCTTTATGCCTAAAGGCTAATTGAATGAATTGAGGTTTAGTAAAAGCCATTCGATTGATCAGAAAGGAAAACCAAACCTGTAAAGAACTTATACTATGGATTGACGGTGCGCATTAGTCCGACCAGATTCTAGATGATCTGCCAAAAACCGCCTCGTCCTATTCCATTCTTTTTTCTTTGAATGGAGCCTTAGCGAGTTCCGTTGCAGCCAGTTCGAATTCGGACAGTAGGCCTCCCAACTCGCTACAAGGCAAGAACCAACCACTATAAGTCAACTCCAATAAAGAAGCTTGGTGGAAAGAAGGAAAGAGAGAAAAAGCTACGTCTCTTTGATCAGTTATCCTTTCTAAAATAATAGGTTTTGAGACCCCTCTACTCTATTTGTCTAGGCTGGGGTTAGGTTTGCTATTGGACGGCTTTCTCGATTATAGGGGAAGACTTTCTTGGAAATGGCTTTATTGCTATCCACTTTCCTAAGCTTTATAAGAGAAGATCTAACTAGCCTGGCTTACTTTCTAGCCTGTCAACCTGCTCTGACATACCCTTCTAGCTCACTTGAAAGGAGAGTTGTTGCTACTGTATGAAAGTATCGATTAAAGAAAGGGATAAAAAGACATACATTCACTCGGTTTTAGCGTTGTTTTGATGTTTCCTTCCATTCATAAGAAGAAAGAGGTTATCTTTTAGCTCCGGGTCCGACTTTTAAATAGGGTACTACTTGACCTTAGGATCGAATCAGGCTCTCCTTGGGATAAGCCAGAGAATGGATCAGCCGGGCGAAGTAAGTGATATGATCTCCAGGATTCTAAATTCCATGCCCGGGGAAGTCTAAGAGGATAAAGGAGGATGTTCCCTGCGGGGCATTTCGCGGGGTTAGGATGTGCATGTTTACCAAATGAGCGGAAGACTTGACGCGAGCCAATGAAGCGCTGCTAAGGCGCTCCGGCTTTCCCCTGTTGAGTCGCTCTTTCCTGACCTTCTAAGTGAGTTCTAGCTTGAGCTGGCATAGTTTGTTCCCTTACTTTAGCTTGTAGGCCAAGGTGGAGAATCCATACGGAATGGACGAGGAATTGAGGTAGGGAAAGGAAAGGTAACACCCAAAGCATCAAATGGACACGAATACATCTTTGTGGCAATTTCTTACTACCCCAAATGGGTTGAAAGCGGCATCTTATCGAACACTGACATCGGAAAAAAAGTGGCCTACTTGAAAGAAAAGAGAATCCGCCTTTCTTTTCAAAAGAAACTACTGGAATGAAATCAGCTCCGGGTAGAGATGGAGGGGGCTTCGTAGCTTGACTTTAACGGATCCCTTGCTTCATAGAATAGATGGCTAAGCTGTCTTCTTTCTCTTGGTTTCAATTCTCCTATTGGTATTGCCGAGTCTTCTACTTCAACGTACGGATTCAAGCCCAGTAGGTCCACTCCGACTTAAAAAGAACCTTGCTTCAAATGTCCATTGGGAGTTCTATTCTAACAGATGGTAGCTTCTATAGCGGATGTCGCCGCTGGTCTTTCTATACTAGAATCTGTAGTCTAGTCTCAACTCAAAGCTTCGCTTCTGACAGGTTTTCATTTTATTTTTTTACTATTGATTATAGACCGGGCAGAAACTGTCAAATGCGATTCTTTTTAAGATGATTTTCCGGTTGATCCGATCTATTTTCCCGGCTTCTCACCTTACCTTACTACTCTACTGGATTGGAATAAAAGAAAGATCTTTCTCTTGAACTATAAACTAGAGGCTGACAGTTTTCCTTTCTCTCCAAGAATTTCAATAGGAGAAGATGCTGGTCTACCTTTTACTTCGGCGCCTACTTCCTTACTTCTCCTTGCTACTCCTTGAGTACTCTGACTCGGCGGCAGACTTTCCTATTACGTTACGTCATCTGGTTTTCTATGACAATGGGAAGTGGACTCAGGGGCTGGCTCTACGACTAACCTCCTAACCAATCTGTCACATCATAGAAGGATGCCTAGCTGAGACAACGCTTGTGCCAAGTAAGAACGACTCACTCACCGAGCTTTCCATCAATCTTGCGTGGCAGCAATAAGCGGAGTGACGAGAAGCCTTCTTCTTCTACTGAATTTCATTTCTTTTTTCATCATAAAATCCGTAATTCGAACGAAGTCTGTGTGACCGGCTGAGTTGGATTCCTCTCGTCGAACTGGGGCATTTCCCGAGATTAGAACTCCCCAGTCCTTAAATTCGGGAATAAGGAAATTCGATGATACACGACGATAGAAAAAAAAAATGACTACTCAATTAATGAAAAATAGATTCTAGAATCTTGAAATGAAGATTTGAAGTCCAATTAGTCTATTTCGTTTCGAGAAAAAAGCCGATGTTGATACCTTTTTGATCTTTTTTTCCAGTCCTTGGTACAATACAAATCTTGTTGCGAAGCACACTTCGCGATCATATGATACGGGCAAAGCAAAGAATGCGGTGGTACAAAGACGAAGCGGAGGAGACTTTCGACCAAACAAAACCTCTTGGTTTACTAGTTGGCAGCATGGATTGCTATTCGTTCGACTACCACTAGTCTGCTTAAGTTGACGGATAAGACGGATGACTATCGGCATTGCAGTCGTCATGACACAGCCTCTTTCACTTCTCGTAGAAGAAGGATGGAACAAAAAATGGTTGAATGAACCAGTCTAAGTGGGTTCAATTCTAAAGGATAATCATAGTCTTTGTTGCCTCGGTTGTCTACCGCTCCGTGGGTTGCTAGATTGGGCAGGAAAAAAGGAGTTATCAAGGAGTATGGGTGGTCCGTTTTTGCATCAGTTACCTTGGTTCGTAAGTACCCCTATTTCTATCTATACCTCGTACCCTTTCTTGTAGTAGTCAGTCTACGTTCTAATCCCTTTTGAAAGAGCTAGAGGAAGTAATGGGATATTTTAAGCCCACGCTAAATCCTTTAACCCTTTTGCTATTGTGCTCCATCCCTTTTGCAAACTCTGTATCCTGTCTCCACAAGCCTATAGCCCTCGTGCGAGCAAGCAAACCCAGCCAGTAGGAGTTTAGTTTTAGCGCTAGAGGAAGGCGATGAGTCAGGAAGAAAGGAAGTCCCAAGTAAGAAAGTTGATATATAAAGTAAGCGTGATAGAAAGCTGGCCCAGGTGAGATCGTATCCCTTTTGATAGAGGTTCTTAATCCCCCGGGATATCTCGTAAGGAAGGAAGAATGAGAATCATTTCAGTCCACTGGTTCTAGCTCTGTAGCTGTAGTAGTAAGCCTGTCAGGAAGGTTCTATTAAGCAAACCTGTAAGTTAGTGATTAAAAGTATAGCCCTGGTGCTGGTGTATGAGATATTGAATTTTCAGTGATCGCTGACTAAGAATCAGGTCCCGAAGGGGGATTAGAGACAAAGCCAATGAGGAGCCGAAGACAGCCTTGTAGGAGGCCAAGCTGCAAAGAGCGCTCGAGGAGAACCAGTATACCAGCTAATCACTCGTGGGAGTAAGTCAGGTTGGAAAAAGGTTATAGCGTTCAAATCGTTTCCTCTTCCGCTTCTTCCGTATCTGTTTATGCTTGCCTTCCTTATCCATTTTTCCAACCAAAAGTATAGTGAACTGCCTGGAAGGTTTATAGCCCGTACTCCCCTTATACATCTCGCAGAAAGTAATATTCGCTATAGCCCTATCTCTTCTTTTATCTTCAGGCATACATTACAAAAGAGGATATGAATCCCTATCTTTTTAGCATCACTATAAAGGAGGTACATGCACCAGCAGTAAAAACAAACTTATAAACGCACAAAAGATTAAAACGATATTAGCATGATGTAACAATAAGCATCTATGCAAGTATGATTGCAGAACTAGAAAAAAGGAACGGCAACATTATAGCTCCTAACGATATGAAACAATCGAGAACGAGTTCGATCCCTGGAAGAAAGTGGGAATTCGATCTAACAGCCGTTAATCGCATGTGCAAGTGCCTAGTTGAAATCCCGTATGAAATATTGACCCACTGAACTTACTCAAGAAGTGGAGACAGTCCAATAAAAAAACGTTTTCCGGAAATAAGGGCGTTTAGGTCCTTTCTTCGGAAGCAGCTACAACCAAGACTGCTTATGGACCTTAGATCACTAAAGTAGAAGAAATCGGCTGAAACAAGAGATATGCAAGAGCTCGACTGAAAGATACGAAAATCACATAATAAGATGTTGAGCTGGCTCAAAGGCTTTCCCTGTTATAACTCCTTGGACCATGTTCAGGCTTATCGGATTAGGCAGCAGGAGAGACGATAGGCTTTTCTTCCTAAGTTTTAGACCTTAGACGAGAGGGCTATGAGCCTCTTTCCCTCATAAAGAAATGCACCACTTCCACTAATAAAAGAAGAGCCATCAAAAACAAAGTCCAGGTGGGAGTGAAATCTTCGAACATGATATTTTCTTACCCTAGACTATCCACTGCTTATCTTGCCCATCAATACACCCTTTTTAAAACTCTTCCTTGCTTTCCTATGAAACAACTAAAACACCTAAAAGCTTACTACTTCTACCTAGTTGCTTACCCGTGAGCTGAGCCTATCTTGACTGACTTATCACACAACCACATGCTTATTCCTATTCAAACACATATACCGGTAAACCTATTTCTTGCATTACTTAGTAGCTAGCTCTGGTAGCCCTGATCTATGTCTAAAAAACAGATGCCTATTCTTTGTTTGCTTCACGCTACTACTTTATCTCGTGCTTGCATATCTAAATCTAAGTTTTTGAGACAGACCTTTCATGGGTTCAAAGAAAAGAAGAGTACGAGTGGGTGATGTGACGATGTCATTTGCATATCATTGAATAGTGGCTCTCCAGTGACGAAATCAGTATGATGTTTTTCATATAAAAGAAAGAGTATTGAACTACAGCTAATCTCCGGAAGAGGTGCTTGGTTTATGACTGTTCCCTGTATCTATCTCCTTTCGTTTGTCCTTACCAGTGGATGTCTTATTTAAATACTTTGTCGACCTACTTATCAAAGCGCACGTAAAGGTAGGTATGTTCTCCTACGTGTTGAAAGAAGTGCTTCAATCAATAGGTCCTTCCTCTCAAAACCATACGCATAAGAGTGGAAATCTCTTCAATATATATGTTAGATCCAAGAAATATTAGTCGTCCGTAATTAGTGTTACCGTTGTAGGATTAGTAGCCTTTTTCGCGTGAGCCAATCTCGCTAGCCGCAAGAGAGAGGCCTATGTTCAAGGAATGAATCTTTTTTTGATAGGAAGGCTGGTGGCATACGAAGAGAGGGCGGCAGAACATCTGCATTCCCTTTCTTTGATTGAGAGAAGGATAAAGCAGAAAAAAAGACTTTACTGAAATTCAATTCGCTTTTTTCCTTCCTTTCCTGAGATATGGAATGTCATTAAATTAAGTAGATGAGATGCCAAATATAGGCTGGAGTTATTTCGCCAAGCAAAGCTTTGTGTTCAGAAGGTAAAGAAAGACGGTAAAGCCCATTAAAAAGAGTGCCACGCAGAAGCACCTCCTGTGTCACTCGATCCTTAACCAAACAACAAGAAGAGGTGAATTCCACTGGTTTAGCATTATCCTTAACCAATTGAGCAACGCTCAACAAGTTTTTGGTAATACCGGGCACATACATGGAGAATGTTGGTAAGAGAGAGTCTGAACCGGTGTCTGAATAAGAGATGAACCAGAGTGGAGAATTTACAAACCTGTGTTATTTCCCATATGGATTTTCTCCGTTCCAGTGTAGACAGAGGGAGTGAAAAGGTTATTGATGTCAGCCGTAACATGGGTAGAAGCTCCTGAATCAAAGAAGAAATCTGAAGTGGCACCAGGCTCGAGCGAATTGATGAAACGAGCCATTCCTTTAGGCGCTGGGGCAAGTGAAAGAGATGGACAGAGACTAGGGAGGAAGATGGAACGAAAGAGATGGAGAGAGGCGAGAGAGATTGAGTGGAGGGGTCGAATCGCAAGAAACGATTGGAGCGGAGAGATCAATCGAAGACGAGATAATCTGAGATAAGGATCGAAGGAGGATAATTGCCAAATAAAAGTGAATGGTGGGATATACCTGAAAAAGCCTAAATCAGTTCTATTCAAAGGAAAGAAAAGAAGCTCTCACTTATCTTATGCTTTCCTAGCTATCTATCAAACCGCGAACGAAAGAATTGATCTTGCTGGATTGAAGTGAAGTACTTGCTTAGGCCATTCACCTAGAGTTTTCTAGAAAGACTTTCCATTGATTTCAGGGCCCTGTCTTGCTTATTGTTTCAGTGGGATAGGAGCACTACTTGCTTTGTCTTTGCTGGCATTGCTTGAATATAGGCTCTTAGAATATTCTTTCGGCATGCAAACAATCAAGTATAGTAGGTCAAGCCTGCTAGTAGATAGAAAGATAAAGCTGCCTATCAAGTACTTATCTATGCCGGCAAGTAATATAGTATGAAGTAGTTTTGCAAAGAAGCTTGTTCTTTCGGAGTAGATTGGCACTACGGCACAAAGGGTACACTACTTGCTTTTGATATGTAGTTTTTCATAAACAGAAGAAAGAGTTTGTTTTCTCGTCATAAGTGCCAGCAATCTCGTTCAGGCACTAAACTAGTTTCGGGGCGGGGTTCACTCTAATCTAAGAGCAGGGGAAGGAGATGGAGCTGAGGAAAGGAAAGCAACAAGGTAGGTAGAATACTTCCTCCTCTGAGATCATCTGGAGAGGTGCTCCATTCCAGCTGCTTGAGAATGAGGGTCTTCCTTCTGGTGATCACCATAGTGGTAGATTAAGCTTTTGAACAAGGATTTGCTCTATAACCCGGGAAAGGAAGCTTCTACGTGAAGTTTGCGAGACGGGTGGTGCCATTTATAGAAAAGATTGGCTACAATAGCACTTTATGCACTTAACTTTTGGCTATTCTACATGGGCAACAACTAGCCTGGGAAATGGGCTTCATTCAAGTCTTGGTCTTTTCGGATTCACTTATTTACGTGCATTTTCTTAAGGAAAGAGCCTACCTACCCAAACCTGATAGATGGATGGAATGAACCTAGCATAGCGAATTCTTGAAGTTGAATATAAGAAAGAAAGCCTACAAGTATAGAAAGAAGTGCAAGTATCAAATAAACATAAGTAGTTGAGTCAGCATAAGTAGTTTATTGCTTAGCGCCCTTTGCTTCTTCTTTTTCTCCTAGATCCTATATTGCTTCCCCCTACTAGTAATGATTTCAGGTCAGTTTGAGTTACACACTAAGCAGCTTATTACAAAAGGGCTACTCGCTTACGATCCAACATGCCAAGCCTGGTAGCTGAAAAGGCATGCAACAAATACCTAGCTTGAAAACTATAGTATAAAGTTGTTTAGTGAAAAGGCAAGTAGTTTATCAATTGTTATTTTTATTCTTGCTTAGCGACCTATGTTTCAAGTAGACGAAAAGGAGACTACTTGAACAGATGAAATGGAAGGAAGAAATGAAAGTTCGATCTACCAACGTAGAGTCCGCCCCTCCCAGGAAGAAGAAATTAGCTACTTTGGCTCATCAGTTGGTAAGTCTGTCTATGAAGTGAAGTGCCTGGTTGTCTTAGTATTCTAAGTAAAGCATTTCATTCTCCAAGCTTTCAGGATATCTCTTCGTTAGCCTTTTGAATTCAGCTATCAGTGAATCCTAGTTGAGGAACTCAGCATCTTAGGCTTGTAAGTGTAAGTACCGAATTGAAACTGCTAGCTGCTCTCTTTCTTCTTCAATGAGAACCGGGGAATTGAGCTGGAAATCGAGTACAGTACGTGCATTTCTCTTTCAGAAAAAGAATATTGTTGACAATAGGTGAATCTTTCAAAGTGTGGGAAATCTCCCCTTTCTTCAATCCTAGAATCGATGCCTAAGAAAAAGGATATATCTATGAAAATACTCAACCCATTCATGCGATTCAATCCATTGTTTGATCATTCATAATTTCTTCCTCCGGGCCACCCTTAATGATCTTTTCGAACGATATACTCGCAAAACAACAAATGGTATTTTCATAAGCTACGCTAATGTTCATCAAAAAGATCTCGCTACTGCTAGAAGATGTTAATTTTAGACAATTCCATTAGAGTGCTTTAGAGTGGGGTTACACATATAAAGTTTCCTTAGTGTTTCAACGCTGCCGAGAGGTTCAAGATCCATGACGCACTGGATACGCTGTTAAATTACTACTACATCTACTGTTATGCTATAGTATTTCTATGGGCTTCTTCACAACACTAACAGTCATCAGCATTCTGGTTTTTATAGCGCTTTAGATGCTTCTGCCCGTAGTTGTAGCTGTAATGCTCTAATACCTAAGTAGCAAGCCTCTTCTTATAGCTCTTATTATTTATACACCATCTATGGTTCTATGCTGCATATGCGGGTTTGCTAAAACCATTTTTTTTGCAGGAAATAGCCAAATTCCATTCTGAATACAAGGCCGCAGGTCAAGGATAAGGGAATCTGATTTATGATACATGCCTGGTGCTATTGTGATACATGTGATACAACCCAGATTACTTTTCTTTATTTACTGATGAGTGTTCATCAATGGAGAGAGATCCTACTCAAACCCTACTCAGTACAGGTTTAGGGATGCAAACTTTTTCACACTCAAACACAGACCACGACTTCTTGAAAATGAGCTTAGGCTACTTCTCACCTAGTTGACTAGTCACATCTTTATCTGCTGGCTTCCCTCTCTCCATTCCTCCTTCGGCTTTGAAGTAGACATTGAAAGCGTATATGATACTTTCTAACTAGAATGACTCCAGCTAATCTTCTACTAATAGGTACTACAAAAGAGCGCTCTTAGAAAAAGTGAGTGTCATTTCGAAGAAAGGCAAGGCGGATAGGAGTAAAAGAGAAGAGTGGGGTCTACCTATTGTGTAAGCATCAACAAATTACTTTGAAATCGGGATAACCTATTTGGTTTTTGTGACTTGGTCGGCTTCGTGCTCTCTTTCACACAGTCTTCTCAAGTCACTAATGGCACAACAACAGGAACGAGTACACAATTGAATAAAAAGGGAATTCACAATAAGGTGGCAAGATCCTTGTCCGTGGCAAATCTATGTTGTTGGCTATTGTCTTTTCGTAGGAAATAATCATCAACTATGAAAATTCCCTAAGTCTACAAGGGAAATCAGGGCTACTGGGAGAGGAAAGATCTGAAGGTTGAGGCTGATTGGTTCCTTGATACTGGGGCTTCTACTCACATTGTGGCAGATGTTAACAACCTCTCTGAAAATGTTCCTTATACAGGTACGGATCTTTTCAAGGTTGGGTATGATGCTCAGTTAGTTATTACGCACATTGGTACATCTATTCTTACCACCACAGCCATGCCTCTTACTCTCTCTAATGTCCTCTGTGTACCAGAAATTACCAAAAATTGACTATCTTTCTCTATCCTCTCTGAATTCCGATCATTCACTTCAAGAAGCAGCTCTTCTATTAAATAAAGTAAATAAGGAAATCTCCTTTCGAAAATGAGTTTCCGCAGCAGTTTCATTCGCACATCCAAACTTACCATCTCCACTACAACATCGCTATCAGCGGGTGCTTTAGAAAAACATGATCGAGGAAAGGAAAGCAACTAGATACATCTGGCAAAGTGAGGGATAACGGTGGAACCCTGTCTGTCCGGTGTCAAGCAAATAGTAAAGTTACCCTCTTTGTATTGAAGAGCAATATACCAGAAGTTTGAAGCATATGGCGGATCTAAAAGAACTTAAAATGGTCCTGCTTAGCGCACTTAGACGAATAATCAGTGGCGGGCGTAATTCCTAAGAAAGAAAGGAAAAAAGAGATTGCCCCTCGCATAGAAGCTACCTCAAATCCGTGACTAAGCTTTAGGATGAAGTGGGATTTATTTATATAAACAAAAATGGAACACTCTAAAATGAAATACAAATAGAGATCAGCCTAAAAATCCCTCCCTAATAAAGCAAAGCGCTGTCAGGAAAGTGTTCGGGGCGGATGGATGGTTGTCCCTTCTTCTCAACAGAATCCGATAGACAAGAAAGAATCGAAAGCAGTCCTTTTCGCATTGTTTTCTTCATTGCATTGTATGCCTTTATCCCCTACCCCAATCCATAGCTAGAAACAATCCTTTCCTAACCTGTCATCCCTTGTTGGTCTGCTATAATGCTAAAAGCGAGCAAGGTCGACATAGAGTTTCGAAAGCCTTTGCCACGTCTCGGAAGTACGTTAGGCCTTGTGCAGAGCCCGCTGGATCATTAGTTGCTTGATGATGATTTCGGTACGGGGTCCCCTAGTCTGCGTAGGGGGCGGCCGGGTTCGTTTTCACTTTTCTCGAAGAATGGCAGACTCTGTACGCTTTCTTTCTCAGCTGAGCGGAAGGTTTTTGGGACGATTGCGGTTGTCTCGGGAAGAAAGGCCACCCACCCGGTGTTAATCTACCCAATCAAGAATCAAGGACGGTGTGATCCCAAAGCTGTTATTGCTAACATGGGATAGCCTGACTCTACGCTACAATCTCTATTTTCTTATGATATTGAATCTGGCTTCTATTATTCAATCTCTAGTTACCGTGGGAAAAGAAAGAGACAAGAGCTCTTAGTCCGACAAGACAAGAGAGGATATGCAACCAAAAGCTTCTTCAATAGCTGTGGATTGAATTCATCTGCACACTGATAATTCACCAAAAACAAGAGGAAAGAGAGCTGTGGATGATTTAACACTAAGCCAATCTTGAACAGCGGAGGGTTCATCTCTATCTTTAGACTTGGGAAAAACTTCTGTTGTTGGTTGGTTTACTGGCTGAAACAATAGACCTGTTGGTTAGAAAAGCCATTATTTCACAACAGTTAAGGATTCCTTCAGGAGGACCTACCTATTAATAGTGCTTTGATCCCTGCTTAGTGTTTTCAAAAGATAGTTGGAAAGGTAGGTCTATTTCTTCTTTATCTTTGCAGAAGCACATCAACCTAGCTTTGTACATGCTATTGCTTCTACAATTCACAAGAGTCATTTCTCCCCCCTCTGCAAAATCTACAAGGTTCACTCCAGGTTCTTAATAGGTAGTAGGCCCCTAAGCAAAAACAACCAGAACTTCTTTCTTACAATCCGATTACTATTTGATCGAGAGATAGGCACATTTCTCCACGATATAAACTATCCAATCCACCTCTTCTATTATTCAATATAAAGCAGACATCGTCGGCGTAAGAACAAGACGGCTTCACAGGCTTCTAATAGAAGCAGGAGCTGAGAGAGCCCTCTATTTTGAGCGTAAGGAGCGAGCGAAGGAGCCGAAGAAAATATCAACCTGAGTAAGCTTTTGCTACAGAGGAAAGTAGAAAGGTGAGACTTTGAGGGCGGAGGTTCCTGGTGCTCAGTACTCTTCTTACTTACTCATAATGCCTAATCCTCTCGGTCACTCTTTTGACTGGATCAAGTAGGTAAGTGGGTCGAGTACTTAAGGAGGTACTTGGTGGCAGACTATGATCTTCGGCGTGTTGACTGCTTGAAGAAGATGTATGAGGGAAAGTGTTTTTTACATCCTAGGCCTGGCTTTAGCATAAACATTATAAGACTCCATCAGACAGAGCTGCTTTATTACAGGTTAGACTTCCTTCTTTTGTAAGCTAGAGCTCTTCCTGTGGCATATATTCTTGCATCACAACACGTGTGTACGCACTACTGAAGCTTACTCCATCTCATCTTTTGCCACAGGTATGGTATATAATAGTGAATCAAAAGCAACCCTTTAACAAATGATATTATCAGCGCACATACAGGTACAAAGTAAGTCTTTTACGTTCCAGCCAGGACCACACTACACTTTTCAATCAAATAACCCCGCTTCGCGCCTATGAGCAAATCACTGAAACACAGGGACAAGTCTGGTTGTTCATCACAAGATACACATTTCTGACAGCCAGGACCAAGCACAACTATATAGCTTCTCAACTGCATCCCGCTTGCTGAACGAGCTTATCTAATCAGTAAGATCAGCCTGTAAAAGCAAATGTAGCAGATCATCCCATTCTAGGCCCTTTGATCTATCTTACTATCGAAAAGGGTTTTAGGACGAGCAAGTCGCGTTTACAGCCAGCAGTTCTTATGGGCGTAACTCCCTCTAGTATTCCAATAATCACCTTTCCTCCAATATGTCACTAGTATTCAAGTATGCGGCTCGTATTAGTAAGCCAGGCGTTCGAGTTCCACAGGAGGTGCTTAGGGCAAGGTAGATTTTTTCCAGAGATCCGAAAAGCCGTATCATGGTTGTTATTCTGGATATATACCAATAGCAACACAGAAAGCTATTATGATACCTAAACTAACACCTACTCGCCATTTTCTATTAATATTGTCCATTGCTATTTCTATTGCAGGATCCAGCTGAGGCATCTCATTTAAAGGATTATCATCACCAGGATTATCATGGAAGTGAAAAGAAGTATCATCAAAGGGAAAAGGAGTATCATCACGGGCTGACATCACTATGTCTGATATATCTTTAGTTTCCTGTAGAGTTATCTTAGTATATCCAGGTACTATAGCTTGGTCATTGAGAAAGTAATCACACGATATATAAAGCAGTTCTTCTGGTGGAATATCAATTTCGCATGGAATAAACTTGTACCAAACTGTAGTGTAAAAACCTACTTTGACAAGTGAAAAAATACTACCGTATACACACGTGATTCCTCCATCCATGGATGATACAGTCGTCATTTGGACTAAACATTGGGTTAATCTATTGCTCATTTGTTGATATTTCCCTTTTATAGTTCTTTTATAGATCGGCCATAAGACGTTTTCTAGCCAGTTATTACCCACATCTATGAACCTCTCATTCCTCCACGGATTCAATCCTGCCCCAGGCGTACCGTACCTGAGACAACCCTTTCCTCACCCGAGAATTGCATTTCCGCTTCAGCTTCCTTACATCCTTCTTTTTTTATTTGAGTTTCTACGGTCACCGCGGAGGACAGCCCTCACGATGAGCGATTGCTGCTCTTTCAGCAGCTCCCTTTTCCGCATTTCAAGAATGCGGATTTTGTCCCGAACATCCAACTGCATTTTCTCGAAAAAAACGTCTGGTTTTAGCATCCAATCTTGTGGATTCTTTATCAATTCTGGATCGAGAGTGGAAAGAAACAAAGGATCCTGGATGACTGAAAGAAACTTAGGATCCTGGATGTCATCCAGGATTTGCTGTAGCTCGAGCCTTTGGGTTTCTAGATTTCCGATTTCCTGGGGAATGATTGCAAGTCTTGCCCCGATACCGAGGGCTTTCACTCTTTCATTCTCGTCCCGCGGAATAGAGCTCGATAGAGCTTCTGTCCCTGACCCGGAAGCACCATCATTCCAATCAGGTTCGTTACCCGGCGAGCATTCCGCAATGGTCAAATCGCAGGAATAAAGAGCTGCAGTTACAACTACAAAAATAGTAGTTGTGCGAGCAAAGCCCAAAATGGCATAACCAAATGATTGTTTAGCCAATGAAGGATTTCGCGCCACGGAATGAATCGAGGAACTGAGGACATTTCCAATACCGACAGCAGCTCTGGCTAAAGCAATTGTAGCAGCTCCGGCACCTATTGATTTAGCTCCTTCTAACATGTCGAGTCGAGACTTGACTTTGTTTGTCGCGCTTTTCCTTCGCCGCTCTTTCCTGGATTTCTCATTGATTCCTCTTCTCCACCCCGCGATCCATAAATAAGAAACCCTGACCTTATTATCTTGCTCCTAAATTTCCCATCAGCCTATCCAATCTAATTCCAGACAGAGTCAGTAGACCTTACTTTAGTGTAGGTAGTGTGAGATAATTAGGAAGTCTTGATAGTCTTTCGTATAATCTCTTCTTCAATCCTAGGAGCAAAAAAGGAATGTCCTTTAGGGACCTTTCCTTTGGATACCAAGATTTCCGACCTCTTACTTTCGTAGTTATGAATTGCGGAATAAAATCAATTATGAAATTAACAAGAATTTGTCGAGTTCAATCAGTACAATAAGAAATCCAAAGTATTTTGTGGGTCAGGCGACACCCAGATTTGAACTGGGGATAAAGGATTTGCAGTCCCCTGCCTTACCGCTTGGCCATGCCGCCAAATCCGATCCAAAATCGAGAAAAATCTTATTCATCCACATTCATTTACTAATTCTTTATCGTAGGAGGGGATTACTAAACCCTTTTTTTCTTTTTTTTTAGATCGTCGAATCCCTTTGTACTTATCCCTTTTAATAAATTCATTCCTGTTTTTTATTGGACCCAGTTTTATTCTCTTCGATTGATTGTATCTCAAAACACACACTGCTTAAATACCTTCTCTTTCTATTGAAAAGAGAAAGGATTTCCAGTCACAGACTGACAAATTTAGGACAAATTGGAACCATTAACTATATTATTTGTTATTATTTGTTATTTTTAGATTTTCTATTTGTTAGTAGTGAACGGTTCTAAAATGGGTATTGTATCCCCAATAGTGTTTCCTTAATGGCATAACAAAATCAAATTGATTTACGGCTAATCAGTATCAATTATAAAAAATAGATATGTAAACCCCAGAACAGAAATTGTTACACAGATACCGAGTCGGTCTCTCTCTTATGTACATATCCCTATAGAGAATCGTGCTTTAATTTTTCATTGCATTGAATATAAAGAAAAAAAAAGAATTATGATATTGATATAGTGTGACCTGACCCCTGTTGCTCCAAGTGAAATTCAGTCTAGGGTTCTTAAAGATATTCTCCATTTTTTCCCTTTCCCTACAAAAAGTATAGTCTGAAGGCTAGCACGCACCATTCCTCGCTTATGATAATCTAAGGCCAAAAAGAAAGAAGGCTCACACCATAATAATACATACCCTTTTTCCTCAATCGTCAAGGTCGTGGATTTGGATCGATTTCGGTTTTACGGGCTTCATACATTGTTAAGAAAAGTACTCGGCATTGGAAAGCATCACGTTCTGGCCACACACAAAAGAAGTCGGTGGAAGGTATGGAATTTCTCGGCTGAAGGTCAGAAAGAAAGTAATCGCTAGTGCTCTCGGTTCCAGCAACGAGTCTTCTCTCTTAGAATTAAGGAAAACAAACTAACCTTGTCTGTCTATGTTCACCTTGACATGAAAGACTCTTTTCCTAACCTGACTGTTCCACCTGGCTAGTTCACTTCACTTTTCGAGGGATCCTGGATTGGAGTTCACTTGTCTATGAGTGTCCGAACAGCTTAAGATCCTTCCAAGGCACAGGGGTTCTCTCTCCATTCACTTTGAGCTGGGTTTCTTGTGATCTTTGTAGTAGTTTTTCCGTCCAATTTTATGGTAAATTCAGTCTTACACAGCTGTCCCCAAGGATGTCCATTCCATTCGACAGGGACTCCATCTCGCATTCGATCTCCCTCCTTTCCCTGAAAGAGTCGAGGTCTCTCTGGACTTCTCTTTTGCCTCTCTCCCAGATTCAGAAAAAGGGAGGAAGAGGGCCTCTCGACGGGAGTGATTCCCCGAAAAGAGATCGTTCCCAGCATCCTCGAGTTCGTAGTAAAACTCACCTTCATCCACCTTTCATGGACTGGCGCGGGCAAGCGCCGATGTCTGGAGCAGGAGATGGAAGCTTGGGTTGAGGAGGCTGTCAACGAGTCATCAAAGGCGATAGATTGGTTATATTCGGATTCGTTTGCTTTTTCTTTTTTTTTTGGTTGTGAGAGGTCTGAGTCCACAGCTGGGGAAGAGTCGTCAGATGACAATTGAAGTAGGGGTCTGCCTCTTTCAAAGGGAAGCAAGAGTCTCATAGGGAAGGAGATCCTGCACAGACCAATCCCAATCTGGAAGAGAGTCTTGTTGTCAATGAAAGCAATGAGACTATGTCACATATCTGCCTATCTCGTGTTGTGAGCTATAAAGTACCCACCAGGGGGTGGACCAAGAAAGAGGCAGGCGATTGGGTCCTTCCCATCCTCTGTGATGTCAGTCTCTTTGTCATTCTTTCACCCTTGCTGAGTAGTGAAGTGAGCATACTCAAGATCCAATTCATCAATCATTTGAGTTGGTACGAACATAGGAATCCAGACTCCGCTTGATTCGATCTTCAGTTTCGACCTTCATCAGTCAGGAAAAAGAAGAAGGACCCACTTATTCCACTCAGAGAGACCGAACCAGGCAACAAAAAGGCTGAAGGAAGTTCTCTTTCCATTCCAACTAAACTAAGTGAAAAAAGGGGGAGAGCAAAACAGAAACACAGGAACAAAGAAACTATGTCCAAACCAACGAGTCCTTTGATCGACTCTAAAGAATGTATCGGGAGTTGGGAGTTAGCCGTCTCATAGGAGTGATAGCTGGGTTTTTCACGGAGTTTCTTCGTACGATTGAAAAAAGAGTGCTCTAGGTCGGAGAAAACAAGAAGAAGATTGTTCACCAGTCTGTCTCCCAACCTCTTTAAAGCAGCTACCTACCGTGATCTGGTCTTGGGACAGCATTGGCACCTCCGTTTGCTGGATCTTCTAGGCACTCTAAAGCGCTTCCACGAGAGACAGATGGACTTTGAGTTATAGACGGAGAAGAGCCTTTAGAGGATCAAGAGTGATTCCTCAATAAAACAAATGGGATTTTGAGGGAGGGCTGAACGTGATGTACTGAAGGGTTCGCTTTCGCTGATCGGCGCCAGTCTTTCCTGCTGTGAATTTACCAGGTCGAGAGGGGCCCTTTCCTTCTACCTTACTGAACCCATTCACCAATGATTGGATCACTCAAAGCCAAAGACCAATTCCTTCCTTTTAGGTGGTCTAGGTGGCTGGGATACTATGCCCTTATTTTTTTTAGAGGCTCAAAGACGAGTTCTTTGAAGGAAGCAAAAGAACCCATGTGTCTCGGATGAAGTCTACCCTCTTTTTTTTTGCCGGGAAGAAGAATGAGATCCAACTCAAAGTCAAGGAAAGCGGCCTAGACCACTGACTTTTGATGGAAGGCTTCTGAACATGGATTGGTCTGATAAAGCCAATTTTTCGGCGAATCAAATATTTTCTGAGAGCACTAGACTTTCTCTCTTTCAGGATTGATTCCCACTCACTGCCTGATAGCAGGCTTGGCCCATGAGACCTATTGTCTTATTGTCCTGGCTCACTTCACTACTTTGGAGGATGGGTTTTTCCCCTTTTTGGTTCGCAAACGCTCTAACCCATCGAGAAGCTCCATCCAAATTGGAGTTGATGTGAGCACTTCCCCAGAGGCAGAGGCTGAGTCTACAAAAGGGTGGGAGCATAAAATGTAGGTGAGTCAATTGCGTGTGGCCTTCAAGTATTTCGTATTGTAACAATATTCAATCGGCATCCAAACAAAGGTGCATGTACGGTTCCTAAGGGATACAATTTTGTCCTAATCAACCAACTTCATCGAGAAAGATTAAATAAGTTGATAGCGCGATCTCGTACTAACACATACTCTCTAAATATTGAAGAACTTGCATGCGGCCTTCAAGCCACAACCGCGGTATGAGTTCAGATCTCAGACTTTGTTTGGGAGCTGCTTGCCCCTTCGCGTCGACAAGGAAACTGTGGACGGCAATGGGTTTAGAATTAGAATAGAACGAGGACCCTATCGAACAAATAGAGGAAAGGGCAGAAAGGGGAAAAAGTAAAGTCTAAGCGACATATGGCACGAAAAGGAAATCCAATTTCGGTAAGACTTGATCTGAATCGTAGTTCAGATCCAAGTCGGTTCAGTGAGGGCGACCGCGAAAGTCACCGAATGGGTTCGGTCCGTCTTTTCCTGATCTTTGTTTGTCCCCCCAAAAAAAGGCGTGAGAGGACGTTGCAGATGTCCGGGACGGACACGACTTCTTCTAACGCTAGAAGACCACAGGAAGAAACCCGGGACCAGAGCATGTCGTGAAAGACGCACACGGGGCGGGCGTGCTTCGACCGTGTCTCCGGGGCACAGTTGAATGTAGTTATCATGAACGCGAGGATAAGGATACCAGGCCGATAAACCCGGGCAAGTACTCCCCTAATGTGCCGATCGCTAGCGCATCCAGGGCCCCGGCGCCCAGCTCCGCTGGAGAGGCCGTCACTGATCTGAAAAGTGCGTCTGCGGTTCGGATAGACTGATTCTGCGAACGCCTAGCCCCAGGAATCAATAAAAAAACAAGTGCTAAGTTTCATTTCAGATCAGTGAATAAACCGAAAAAAGAGACCTTTCTCGCTCGGCGCCGCACTATGCTCCGCTTCAACAAATGAGAGTTTTCGGTGGAACCGGTGAACCACGCGAGTTGGTTAGATGCGTGGGGCAGAGGGCTCGTAGTACCTGATAGCGCAGCTATGCAGTGGAAGGGAAGGAGCCTAAATCGACCCCCTTCTTTCTTTTTTATTCAAAGACACAAAAGCACAGTACAAAGAGATTGGACTCTCGGATGAGACTAAGCAGCTACCGTTCCGACGCGCCCCTGACCCTATCTTGATTAAAACCGAAAACCCTCTCTAAGGTGGAGCCTAGTTGAAGCTGTCATTCAAAGAAAAAATGGGAATCAAAATCCACTTTTAGGGATATAGATGAAGTCTCGCTCAGTAAAGAGAGTTGTAGATTCGTAGAAGAGGATCAGAGTACGCGCGCTACAAAAGGCAGCTAGCCAATGAAAGTAAGTGGAAAGAATATAGTACTTTTGTACTGACCCCTCCGGGGCCCCCAGTTGTTTTGGCGCGCCCTACCCCAACGTTAGACTATTGCCTTTTTAGCCTACGCTTGCTGCTTGCAGCATGGATTCGATAGATCTATCGAATCCATGCTTCCCCCGCCCCGAAGCGAGACTCTATCCAGATCTCAAAGAATAACGAGCTAGGCGGCCGGCGGGCAAAGAAAGGGGGCGGGCCGGCCGGTCGGGGCCTTGGCGATACGTTCTTCTTTCGAAGCGTTTTGCCAATAGAGCGAGGGCGTCCTTCTGGGGTGGGGCGTTTACTTGAAAATGACAACCGCCTGTTCCAGCAGCGGGGGCCTTGCACGAAAGCAAACCGCCCGATTAAGTAGCAGTTGCTTCGCTGATGGGCCCAGTGAGGGGGGCATTGTCCCTCAGTTCTTACCAACCTCAGGTGTGTAATCGACATCTAACTTATTATCTTATTTTTTCATGCAAGCCTGACCTCAGCTGTCCATTTCTTATTCATTCAGGGCGCCCCTAGTGGACTTGGCGGCGCTCCTTTCTCAAACCAGAACAACTCTGAACGTTAGGGAAAATAAGGGAAGACCACCTGAGCGAACCGACCGAAGGGACTTTACTTATCCGAACCGAACGTTAGCGGCTTAAGCTAAGCCTATCACGAGCTGCGTTGCTGCTTGATCGGCGGGGAGGAAGATCCCAAAGTATGGGGCAAAGGATCAAGCGCTTTGACTTTGCTTTGTCCCCCGGGATCCACCACAGGTTGGGTTTGAGAGCCGTGTGATGGGTGACTATCTAGCACGGTTCAGAGAGCACGTGTATGTAGTCTGCGCTGGTGAATGGAAGCCCCCGCCGCAAAAAAGAAGCGGCTCTTCCCACGGCTCTGTCACCATTGACTCTATTTATTATTATGGTAAATCATTGTATCAAGATGTCAATCTTAGATCTTATTTCAGTTCGATACGTCCACCTACGAGACTCACCTTTGGCTTTCGTCTCGGTAGGTGTATTATTCTACATTTTCCCAAAAGGACATTCATTCATTTCTTTCTTCCCCGTCGACCACTACGACTAAAACGACGCGACAAATCAAGACCCGGAAAGGATAAGGGCCGGTGGTGGGCATTTGGGAAAGTCGGGCCGATCGGGTGTCTTCATTCAAGCGAGGGTACAGAGGAAGAACGAAACGAAGTGAGAGGCCGGGGGGCAGGGAAAAGAGTCGAGTCGATCGACCGGGAGAAGCAAAACGAAATCAGGATTTGGCCGAAAAAGATGCAACGTTATGGATACCATGACCGATCACCATCGAGAAAGAAGAATTTTTCTAAATCACTTCGGGTGAGCGGGGCCTTCAAGCATCCGAAATACGCCGGGGTTGTAAATGACATAGCCTTCCTGATAGAAAATGACGACTCCTTCAGAAAAACAAAGTTATTCAAGTTCTTTTTACCAAAGAAGTCCCGCTCTGGCGGCCCGACGAGTCATCTACTAAAAAGGACCCTCCCCGCTGTGCGCCCCTCCTTGAATTATTCGGTCATGCAATACTTTTTTAATACAAAGAACAAAATGCATTTCGACCCCGTCGTAGTTCTCAATCATTTCGTGGCACCGGGTGTGGCTGAACCATCTACGATGGGGGGAGCGAAGGGAGGAAGCTTAGATAAGAGAATACGCTCTCGCATCGCTTTTTTTGTAGAAAGCTCGACCAGCGAGAAAAAGTGTTTGGCCCGAGCCAAAAAGAGGTTGATCCACTTCATTCGCCAAGCGAATGATCTTCGCTTCGCGGGAACAACAAAAACCACCATCTCGCTCTTTCCTTTCTTCGGTGCTACCTTTTTTTTTCCAAGGGATGGGGTTGGGGTGTATAATAACCCTTTTTTTGAGTATGCCCGGGAACAACTCCTAGGTCAATTAAGGATCAAATGTAGGAACCTCATGGGTAAGGATAAGGTAATGGAATTGATAGAGAAATTCATAGACCTAGGTAGGATAGGCAAATTGATAAAGGGAATAGAGATGATGATAGAGATCATACTGAGAAAGAGGATAATTCCGTACGGGTACAACTCTTATTTGAACGAAGTGCAAAAAATGCGATCTTTTTTGTCTAATAGAACAAACACTAATACCTTAATTGAGTCGGTAAAGATCAAATCAGTTTATCAAAGTGCTTCTCTGATTGCTCAAGACATCTCTTTTCAACTGAGGAACAATCCAATCTCATTTCGTTCCATTTTTAGTCAAATAGTGAAGGATATTCCATTAATAATGCCAAAAGGGGTGGAGGGGATACGTATTTGTTGTTCTGGTCGATTAGGGGGTGCGGAAATAGCTAGAACTGAATGCGGAAAGTATGGAAAAACATCTTGTAATGTATTTAACCAGAAAATCGATTATGCTCCTGCGGAAGTATCTACTCGTAACGGAATTTCAGGTGTCAAAGTGCGGATCTCATATAGTCAAAATAAGAAGGGACGTGCTATATCCGAAACGTACGAAATTTAGTAAATATAGTAAATGCAGATGTAGTAGGGGTCGCGAACCGGATGGTACACAACTTGGTTTTGGAAGATATGGCACCAAAAGTTGTAGAGCTGGTCGTCTTTCATATCGAGCCATTGAAGCAGCGCGTCGGGCTACAATCGGACAATTCCATCGTGCTATGAGCGGACAATTCCGAAGAAATTGTAAGATATGGGTAAGAGTTCTCGCAGATCTTCCTATTACGGGGAAACCCGCAGAAGTTCGAATGGGAAGAGGAAAAGGAAATCCTACGGGTTGGATTGCTCGTGTGTCCACGGGACAAATCCCATTTGAAATGGATGGAGTGAGTTTGTCAAATGCTCGACAAGCCGCTAGATTAGCGGCGCATAAACCATGTTCGTCAACCAAGTTTGTTCAGTGGTCGTAACGTAATTGGTTAGTGGGGAAAAACCGGGCCGGGACTCAAAATAATTTGGCGAAGTGTTTGTTCCTGAACGAGGGAAGTGGAAAGACAAAGAGGGATAGGGAGCTCGCCTCCTTCTTTTTTGTAATCGCCGAAATTGTACGACGACCCTTCTTGTTCCAGGCATACGACCCTGAGACGTGACGGTGTCACTTTTCCGGCCCGGTAAAGTGACAGTTATATAAATAAGAATAAGAAAGAGAAGCGAAAAAATATAAATATTCCACACACATGATCACACGATTGGAAATCATTCTTTCAAAAATGATTGGGAAATTGATTTAAAATTGTAATTTCTCTTTTTCTCAAAGTAAAGTAAAAGAATAGTGGTAAATAGAATAAGCCAGAAAAACGAACTTATCCTCAAACAAAGCCAATAGCACCCCACACATCAGAACCAAAGTAGGTAAGATAGTGCCTTCTACCAAAGGTTCTCTAAATTGTCAGGTGTCGAAAGATATGTATTATCCTTTCTTTAATCTCGTGTACTTTATCTTTATTTGCTGAGTCTTACACTAGGAATAGTCGATCTCCCGCTCCTCGTAAAAAAACAATTGAATTGCCTTTATTTGATCTTAAAGAATCGGCATTGGCTTCAGATCTTATGGGAAAAGGCGCGTAGCGAAGAAGTGTATGCTCAATAAACTGAAGAAGCATATATAAGAAAGAAGCCATCATCACTATGTTTACTCCTACCCAAGGATGGGGGGCAGTCAAAGCAATGAAATGAAGAGGCCGTGACCTAATACCTATCTGTGTTCTCTTGGATAGTGGTCTAGTTCGAATAGTTGTATAGTTATTTGTAAACCCTGGGGATTAGCCCAGAAATTAGCCAAAACAACCCGGTGGGGTAAAGTCGTCAAGTGGACTATGGTTCACAATAATAGTGACTGACACGAGATGCGATGCCAAGTTAGAAGGTCAAAAGTGAGAATGTTGGAGGGGAGATGCCATGATCCTAGGTGTAGATTGGCTTATCAGCCTAGGGCCACTGAAGGTAGACTGTGGAAAGGGATCTTTAATGAGGGATACTTACACCGTTAAAAAACATACTCCATACCTATTATAGCCTTGTGGGAATATGGTCAAATTCCACGCCTGTATGTAATATGACTCATCAATCCTTATGCATGCGTAGGCTTCACTTATTTATGGGAATTAGTGTTAGAAAGCCTGCAAGAAACATTACCGAATGTTTGTCTTTTTCACCATCGCTGTTCCCAGTCCCACTCCCTGCTTCAACCCTTTGAGGGAAATGTGGCAAAAGGAAGGAAAATCCATGGACCGAGCCCATTGTCTCCACCTCGTAGTTCTTTCGCTTAGAATATTCTATATTTCCATCGCCTAGGAGTTAAGTTCTTAGCGGCCAAACCACCACTTTAGTTTAGCATTTCCCTCCTTGTTCGCTAGCTTTCCCTTTGTCGGACAACCGGCACTAGCTTGATAAACGACAATAACTCGTATAGCGGTGCTTGTAACTAAGCTGTGAATGGAACTCAGATAGTGAATTCGGGTAGGTAGGGGTACTGACTTTCTTTCAAAGTCTATGCTTGCTTACCCAGCCCTTTCTTTTCTGAATGTGTAGTGAAGGAGTAGTTCATTTCCGTACTATAACGCATATTGTCTTATTAGGGTAGGGCTTTGTGTCACATGGACTCCACCAACCGCATACATATAGTCTTTCTTGCCTTTCTATTCTCCAGTGTAGGGTGACAGCAGCATTTTCATTTTATCTTTCCTAGATCCTTTAGAAACTCGTCGTAAATAGCGGCACGTTAGAACATTATCTACATGTTTCCTTTTCTTGCTTCATGGCACATGCCTATTGTAAAACATACCTACCGGGAGAAAAGTACCAGTTTGTGAACATGCCATTCCCTTTCTTCGTGCACTCATTTACTAGATAGTCAGGAACCTTCTTTTGACTTGACCAGCTTACTTGTATAGTAGAGTAGTAGGCCTTTGCTTCTGAACGACCTTACAAAATGGATCAACTAGAAATGAATCGGTGTCATAAACGAATTTAGCTAACCGTAGTAGTAAATAGCGTGACACCAAGCAATCGATCAAAGCCAACTCAAGTTGTATGGAAGGTGGACGGTCGAATTACCCAACTGAAACGAAGAAAGCAATCCGCATAGCCGGAGTCCAGTTGGATAGTTCAGGCTACGGAAGATGGCATGATGCCATTTCTCTTTTCGATACAGGCCCCTGAGCTATTAGTAGAAACTACCTTGAATTGCCGTGAACCATCCGAGAGTAACCGCGCACCCGAGGTGTTCAAAGTCCCTTAGCAATGGGAACGGAATACGTAAGATAGCAGTAGAAGTCAAAGAAATATTGAAAGGTGCGAAGCAATCACATCGCAACAAATAGGTATGTATTACTTATAGTTTCTCGCTGAACTCCACTGGACACCGACCTCCTAAAACTGACCTCTCTGCTAATTCGAACCGAGGCTTACTGCCGCTTGGTACTAGACTTCTTCCTGCCAGACTCTTTCAATACCCAGCCCTCTTAAGTGTTGAAAACTTGGCTAGTTTCTTCGAGAATGGAAGCTTTGTCCTTCGGCCTGCAAATTCTTCTGCTCCTACTAAGGAAGTTTCTGACCCTGCTTTAGATGATAGAGGATTTGACAAAGAGGAATGCACAATATATCAGAAGATCGTTTGTTCTACACGAGCACGAGACTTTCTTGACTATACAGGACTTTAAGGACTATACTTGACTATCAGCTTGGTTAAGCAATCCACCACGATCAATGGTGCACTCAACTCTTCGTCAGATGTGTTTCAAACAATATCATATAATAGATATCCTATTTTATAGGATATCTATTATATGATATTGTAGTGGGGGCTTTTTTATGAATGTTTACAAGTTGAGGTAACCAAGGATCAAAACCAAGTTTAGCGCAAACAGCAACGGGAAAGCGGCCCTTTTGGTCCCATTAAGGTTGCCCTAAGTGTAAAGGACTTTCTACGAGGATAGGAAAGAGTAACAGCTTTTCCTCCCCTTTCAGATTGATTGAGTTAGCCGTAGATCCCACTCTTTTTTACCTTCCCCACCCTTTTCGACGCAGCAGGGACGGATTCATCTGTTGAAGCGAATGACCCCTCTTCTACGCTAGCATTTTAGTTCGGCTACCTTTTTCGCAGCTTGGTTTGCGTAAGCTCAATGCTTAGGGCAGAGTTATGGCTTTACCTAAAGCATTGCTACTCTTCTTACTATGTATAAAATGGGACCAGACCGACAGCCCACCACTGGAACTTGCTTTGCTCTCGCTCGGCTCATTCCCGCCTGTCTTCTTCCAACCATAGTGAACTTGAAGAAAGATCCTTCATTTCAAAAATGGTTGGAACCTCACTGACCTTCTCGGTAAGTTACTCTTTGCTGGGGTTCCCGCCAGCTACAGTTCATCGGGCCGACAACAACCCGTGGCAAAATCCCGGAACTAATGAGATCAATTAGTCTCTCCCTCACTTTTTGGCACCAAGAACCTGTTAGCCCGGCCAAGGTGCGCAGAGGTGTGTCCCGGTTCAACTTCCGAAAGTGTCTTATTATAGAAATAGAAAGATGAATTAAGACGACATGAATACTTGAGTTTTTTTTTCATTTATTCGTTCCCTTCTTTCATACACCTCCCGCTTTGTCAGGTAGTCACTACTAAGCTACCCTTGATCTGTCCGCGTGTTTACGGGCTCCTCCTTTGAGGTGGTTTTATTTTGAAGGGTTAGTAAAGAAAACACACTAAGAATGCAAAGGAGAAGGTCCGCCCCCTCGATCCACCTTTCCAGCCATTCCACCTCAGGCAAATGGAGGAGAATCATAAATACAATCGTAAAAAAAATAGGTATAAAGGGCTGCTTTCCCTTGAGTTTACCCTCTTTTAGAAAGAGGAAAATGCAAAAAAGAAAGAACCATAAATGAATCATCAAAAAAATAAATATACCGGAAGGCATGCCTAAAATTGTTGTTGTGCTTGTAGGTGAAACAGCGATAGCTATTATGCAACTCAAAATGAAATACATGAAAAAAGAAATGCTAAATTCCCACATAGCGCGCTCCCTTAGACATAAAAAGACGATACACGCCCCTGACAACAGGGAGGCTAGCCTCAGTGGTTCCATTATATAAATTTCTTTGTAGTAAAAGAATCCGAATAATAATTGGATTATCAGTAGGATACTAAAAGAAGATAAACGTTCAAAAACGAATGTCTTTTGTTCTTTTTCAAGAAAAAATGTTAAAAAAAAATAGAAGAATTGTTGAAAAACCAAGAAGAAGCCCCATCTGGATAAGTGGGGATCAGCGCAATAGACGCTTAATAAAAGAAAAATGGCTTTTTCGCTTTTTTCTAAAGGAAAAACAGAGATGCTAATAGAATAAAAAATGAAGAAACTAAATAGGAAAGAAATTGATATTCCCTGAAGATATAGACTACTTCCCATGCTGAAAAAAAGAATCAAAAGACAGAGGTGTCTTTGCCGGACATCCCCTCTTTTATTGTAAAAATAAAAAAAGAAAAAGCACGAAAGCTGTGCTATTACCTGAAGTGGGTTGGGTAAAATTTTAGGATCTTTCTCGGGAAACATAGTAGAATACACTAGAATAAAAAACAAATAGAAGTAAAAAATGAACCCAATAGAAAGAAAAAACAAGATTTTCTGAGAAATTGGAAAGAGATCGAATTTGAACTCTTTCAGACTTTCTCTGTTCTTCTTTATTCTAAACAGGAAAGCATCAACAAAACTTCCCTTCCATATAGATCGTCGTGGCATGAACTAAATTCTGCGTTTCTCCACCCCCACTACTGCCCGAAATTCTGCTTTGGTGGGCTTCCCCCAAGGTGACACCGAAGGTCTACCTCCTTTCGTGCGCCCCTCACCTCCTCCATGAGGATGATCCACTGGATTCATTGCAACACCACGAACAATGGGGCGTCTGCCTAACCACCACTTTGAGGAAAGAAGCCAACAACTCAACGAGTTCATGAAGTTTAACCCGGGCCCCGCCAATCAAACTATCATTTATTCCTTCAGTAGGCTCGCTCCCGGTGGACCTGCCAGCCCGCTCTGAAGTGGATTCGAACCACTGACACAAGGATTTTCAGTCCTTTGCTCTAACCAACTGAGCTATCTGAACAAAAAACGAACGAAGTTTTAAGCATATAGCGCCTACCTCTTCATTGGATCACCTTGGTACCGCTACTGTCTTCCAAAAGAAAAGAAACATCTGTCTATCTACGAAAATCTTCGATGCAGCACCAATCGCTCCGCGCCTGGGAAGGCTTGTCTCGTGTGATGGCGCTTACTACTTGACAATACAACTTGTTTAAGTCAGTCCGTCCTTCCGGTTCTTTCTCTAGAAAACTCGCTCGGCCATCCCTTTGATTGAGCGTAGGGTATGGATGGCTTTATTGGAAATATTCTGTTCTAGCTCAGGGGCTTCATAGCTGATACTCTTTTTTAGCTATAGGAAAACTTCTTTTTTGAATAGGCCCTCTCTTTTTCAATATAAAAGTTCTAAGAGTGGCCCGCCCTCAAAGTGGTAGGATTGAACCAGGCAGTCTTGTATTCAAATTGGTGGTGAGGGGATTCACAGGTCTAGCCAGGGCAAGGTGTCAGAAATAGCCAAGCACGAGATAGCTGATATGCGTTTTTCACAAAAGCACCGGTCAGTTACTAGGTAAGATAAGTAATAGGCTTGGTCAAGTGTCATGGAATAGAACTAGTTGCCAAGGTAGCTGGGTTTAAGAAACACGAGATAGGCCGCCGCCTGTGAAGAATAGGTAAGCAAGGGATAGGGCGATGGATTTTCTAAGTTCATAGTCAATTGCTTAACACGTTGTTCTCGCCAAATAAGCATTATAGAAAAGCCTTACTTCGTTCTATATGGTTATGGGAGGTTTATAGTTCTGTCTGCTTCGAGCGCTTGTAAAGCTGACTGACCAGTTATAAGAAATGTATGTGCTTGTTGATAGGCTCTGACTGCAGTCATCGTTCTAAGATCCAGTCTTTTCTTCTTTGAAAATAAATGCTTACCCGGCTGTGGGATCTTTCCCTTAGAGTAGCCTAGCCCCTCCGACAACAGACGAGAGAGCTGCGGTTACTGACTCGATCTCGATCGCCACTCCTGGATCCAATCCTAAGAGTGAATGAACTCGCTGGTAAAGAAAGAAAATACTGAAATTGCTAGGTGTGAACTCAATACTCAAACTACTGAACAAAAGTAAAATGCGTAGAAAAAGTTTCCAAGCGGATAAGTTTCTCTTTTCCATCTTTCTAGTAGTAACTGGCACTCTTTCATTTTCTTGATCTTCTATTAAATGATGAACTTCTAAATAAGGCGCGTAGCGGCTAACATTATGAAGAAAACTTATGTTATTTAGAAAGATATCTTCCTCGTAGGGCTGAGAGGGAGATATACCAGGCAAGTCAAAAGCATGCGGGTCGAAAATCACAATATTCTCACCGGAAACAAAGCCCGGTATGTCAGTGAAGTGATACACACAGTAGAACCCTAGGCCAAACCGTCCAATGGAATAGGGTTTATAAAGCTTACTGTCCTGGCCAATGCGTGAGATGGCATAGAGATCCTGGGGCTTAATTAAAATTGAGTCGTTGAAGCAGTAGAGAGCGGGACCCTGCCATTCAGCCATTTCTGGTTAAAGTATAGACGAGGTGCCATACTTGGTTTTGTCCAGTAAAAACACAACTTCGAATGCGGATGCATCTTCAGCATTTTTCACCAGTTCGAAAAGGATACCAGGACCGTCAGCATACATGTCGACTATGTGCTTGAGCCGGGGGGGGCGTCAGGGCCTCATGCTGCCCAAAGGCCTCAGCAACCCCAGGTAATGTCAGGTTCATGGAATCAGTTCAGCTAGTAACAACCGGCGAAGAGACCGCACGCCAAGCTTCTCTGCTACATAATTCATTGGAAATATTTCCATGGACTAAATTGTTCACAGACGTTTTAGCCCCAAGAGTGGTGCCGGATGCATCGCCTGAATCAAGAAGCCACTAGCAGCATTGAAAAAAAGGTCAGTCGATGGAAACATTCTAGAGGTGGAATCAGGCAAGAAGATTTGCACCTTGAAGTCCTGAAACTTAAATCCAGCCAGATGTTGCACAATCAACCCAGCCATTCTCCATTCTGGCGCGGCTGAGCATAAATAAAGAATGGTTATGAGGAGACGTGCAATCAGATTGAGAAATCTCGAAATCCTACGGACGAAGACCACGACGGGTCAGTTCGGGAAGGTCTTTTACAAGGATAAGGAAGAAATTAGCACACAGTGTACCGAGGTGTGTTAGTAAGTGCTAAGGAAATGGTTCTAATGGTATACCTATGTGGAATAAGGAGTTCTAACCCTAGAACAGGTGCTAAGCCTTGTAAAAGGGCAGGACCTAGGCGGATCAACTAATGGTTAGTGGTATAACCAACGTGAAAACTGAAATTGCCAAAAAGGAAAACAAGATCATTGAAATAGAAGAAAGGTAGGAAATAAAACTCTATTTTATTCTGAAAATCTGCGGAATCCAATCTCATGCCAGCGGCAAAATCAAAAACTCAGTCCCAAGTTCTATGGACCTTATGAAATAATTGAAAAGATCGGGTCTGTTGCTTACCGTTTGAAGTTACCCGTCGGTGCTCAGATTCACCCGGTGATTCATGTTTCACAACTAAAGAAGAAGGTGGGAAATGAGTTGGAGGTGAGTGTAGAACTGCCAAATCAAAGTGGGAATGGCCTCGTGCAAAAGGTACCGGCTGAAATTCTTGAAAGGAAGTTGGTACAGAAGGGGCACGCATCAACCGTCATGGTAAAGGTACGATGGTTAAACCTTCCAGAATCGGAAAACTGCTGGGTAGATTATTATGAATTGAAGAAAAAGTACCCAGAAATTGTTGCTAATTTGAGCCTTGAGGTCAAGGCATTTCTCATGGGGGGGAGGAATGGCTAAACTGGAGGAAGGGTGTGAAATCTACAGTGTACCTCTTACGCATTAACTAGTCTATCACGAGAGAC
>WNGA01001962.1_pt1 | contig 31465 bp, 19 predicted proteins | sample 5400061 | NCBI WGS metagenome assembly WNGA01 (sample SAMN13153366, study PRJNA577476) | soil metagenome | isolation source: 100 cm soil or saprolite under grassland replicate 2 | place: USA:California | collected 2016-06-15 | reverse complement strand
AGATTCCTCCTCGCGGAGCGGATCCATAGTTGAAACCACCTTGATCTTATCTTGGGCTTGACAGGTAGACTATAAAGAGATTCAGTACAGCAAGCCACTCATATTTATTAATATATATAATGGGGACCCATTAATAAGAAAGATCCAGATATAATATAATGGGGACTTAGTAGCTGTTTCCTTTATTTAGTAGGAGTTTTCCCGTTTAGTAGGGGAAAAATGCTATGTGGTCATAGCTCTTCTTCAAGCTATAACGGATGTACCTTGAGCGAGCCAATTCCTTTTTATTTTTTAGTATATCTATTTTTTTATGATATTGATGGACGGCACCTTCCTCTTCACTAGCTTCTTTAGAGCTTGGTTACGAAAGTTCTCTGTGCTTTTTATACATTAAATGAACTACGTACTATCTTCCGATCGAAATTCTAGTATGGCGCATCTCTTTCTTTCCGATTCAAATATTCACTACTATGATCCTGAGGGCTCATCGAGTGTTGGCCGCCCACATCTAGTCATAGAGATACTGGTCGTCGATGAAGAGCTCCTTAGCCTTTTAGACAACTCATTGAAGATGCCCATAAGGAAGAACCTCTTTCGGAAGCGAAGGAATCCAAGCCAAGAAAGAACTACCGGCCCTGCTGACTTCATATATTCAGTGCTTGGCGAACGTTGCACACTCCATCACCAATTCCCTTTCATTTCCACAGGCTCCTTCTTTTGGGAGCAACTTTTTGTGTGCAATTAGGTCAAATTTCTCTAACTCTATAACTTGGCAACTGATCAAAAGCTATTCCTCTTAGCCCTAGTAGCCCTAGCTATCTAATGCATACTTTCCAACGGGCCCCGGCCTATAACGGCAAATCACTGGCACATGACTTGAAATTGAGTTAGTTAGAGAGCATTAATTACATCACAAATTCCACCTAGGGATTCCTCTATAAAAAAGATTACTCTACTGAACATCTGCAACACATTCCACAGCTTTAGTGCACTTTGGTCTCGAAACTGTTGACTAGGCATTGTCTCGATGAACTATTGATCGCAGACTACTTGTTGTGAATTCACAATTGAATCGCTTCTTGCATGAGAATTTAGTTTTCTCTCACTTTCCGGTTGTAATAGAAGGTTCATTGGCTCGTATCCTGGTTGAGAAGAAGCAGTTTTCAAGCTTGACTTGATTGGTCAAGAAGACAATAGGTAGGGTTTGAACTCGCTTGTTTCGGAGCCCAAGGATTCTACTCACTCGCTACACGCTTGCTGGTTTCGAACTAATGTCGGATCACTCGTGGTTTGATTTTTTCGGGTTTATCTCCTCACATGTTGGAGCAACAGGTAGATTTACATATCTGATACCTCTGCTCCTTCCCTTGGGGCTAGTACTCCAACTGAAACTGAAACAGGTGAACTTTCAGCAGCATCTCCTTCAACTGTAGCTCTTCCTGGAACAGCATCCCCAGGGACCGTTTTAACTGCATTTGATCGCTTCAGGCTTGGAAATAAGGTCTCCAAACCGAGAAAAATCGTCATAATGATTTGCATCATCAAAACGAGAAGAGGAAGCTCGGGATTCGCGGTTTTCATACCGCTGGTCACGCCTACCATCACGCCTGAAATCTCGATCTCGGCGGAAGGTTGGCTACGGCTTGGTCGAGCAGCCATTAAACTAGCTCCCAAAAAGAGAGAAAGAGATTCGGATAGGATGATAGTTCTCCCCAAGGAAGAAGACAGCTCAAACACCCCTAGCTTCTGGCTCTTCTAGTACTTCCTCCTTCCCTGAAAGGTAGGCATGCGGACTAGAGCAGTTAGGTCAGCTCGCAAGGCTCATAACCTGTGAGTGCTGCCCCCCGGGAAACCGACCAGACGCTTCGCACCTTCCTTTCTTCATGGGAACGAACCGTAGCACTATGAAATGAAATTGATCCGTTAACGCTATCTCTGAGAAGTAGTGCTATGAGGAGGCTCTTTCCTTCTTTCCAGCCCTTCTCTCTTATTTCGAGACGTTGAGGGGCTTATAAGAAAAGCTCCTTGTCTCAAGCAGTAGTTCCGAATCATTGATGTGACATCTCTAAATGAAACAATGCTCAACCTTTTCGATAAAGTACGCTATAAGGGAATAACAAAAGATTGAAGAATTCATTTCACATCTTTCCATTTCCACATTAGCACTATCGAAAGAAAGCTCCTTGCTTTTCTGATCTCACAGTCAGTAGTGATCATCTAGACATGACATAATAAGTCTATCTAAGAAATATTGGAATTGCACGGGCAGACATCCAATGCATTTTGATCACATGAACACTACGAACCCAATGGATAGGGTCTACTCCAGTTGAGACTGATAACATGGATTCAAAACATTTCCCGAGTTGAACCAAGAAAGACAGATAGATGAGAATTGATTCATTTCACCGATGGCAATGAGTCAAGTCCTTGTCTGTCCACCTCTTCTGAACGAACCTCGGCCTATCAATGGAATGCCCTGAGCGGAACCATATCGAAAGACCTACTCCGGGGTTTCAAAAGAATAGGAATAAACCATACCAAGCGAAAAACCATACTGGAAAGCTGTATTGAATCATACCGAACCAAGGTCCGCCTATGTGATATCACAGACTTTTAGGACAATTTCACAGCACAGGGTTTCCTCCAATTCGTTGACTTTTTTCACATCTGTAACTACATTTTCACATTTTTTTCATACTACCTGTAGAACTGAATAGCGCAGCTGTTTTGGCTCGCAATAAAGCAAGGGTCCTGATCGAGCAAGACTACGTCCTATCTATCTACCTCTCCAAACACAATATCTTGAGTACCTATGATGGTGACTACATCTGCTGGCATGTGATGTTTGGACATAGAATCGAGTCCTTGTGAATGGGCAAAGCCAGGTGCTCTTATTTTACAACGGTAGGGACGATTACTCCCATTACTGACAAGAAAGACACCAAATTCACCTTTAGGTGCTTCAACTGCGGTATAGGTAGAAGGAGCTGGTACGGAAAAACCTTCTGTATAAAGTTCGAAATGGTGAATTGAGGTAGAGTAGACCGATGATCCGGTAGTCATTTGGCCGGCTATGGAAAGAAAAAGCTTGCATCTGCCCCCCTAAACTATAACAGGTCCCATCTCTCTCCAAACCTAACGTGGTAGTTTCCCATCATAAGGCTTTCCATCTATAGATTGATTGAGCCATTACCCACCAAGGATCCCATTCGTTCAGAACTCAGTTGACTGCTTCTATAGATAAGGCGGAACGTCCTTAGTTCAGCATTATAGCACATAGTCTCCGACGCTACTACAGCGCTTCGCTAACTCGAAGCGCCTCGCTATGAGAATGACGCTTCGCTAACGCTCGGCTAAGTCGTCGAACCCTCGCGCTGACCATTCGCTTTCTCAGTAGCGAAAGCGCTTCTCTTTGCCCCTTAACTTAATAAAGTATTTGGAAAAGAAAGAGATTCTTGGTTTTATTGCTCCCGCTTCCTCATCTGCGCTCGTCAAGCCAACTTTGCTTTTTGGGAGGTGAAAGAGGGGTTGAAGCGGACATTTCGAAATGACAGCATCGAAGATATCTATATACACAGGAACGCTTATTCCGGACTGCGTTCCGGAAAAAGTAGCCTACTTGACAGAAAGGGCGGGCACTCTCGGCTCGGAGGTAGGCACTCTCGTCTTTCAACCCCACCGTCACTTTGAATTTAGTGAGGCACTGTTTACTTACAGCCTCTACGAGTTGCAAGTGAATGGGGCCGGTGCGTGTGAACGGAAGGGTTCATCAAGCCATTTTAACCCCTAAACAAAATAGGAAGAGGGGTACTTGACTAATAGGGGGCAATTGCATCGCACCTGACTGTGAGGGACCTCTTGATACCCTATGTAAACTTCCTAACTAGTAGCCGGTTTCCTGTCGCGGAAGCCTTTTCCCAGTGCGCGGAGCCCCAACGAGGAAGGTGTTAGTGCTTTCTCATGGGGTCAATACAATAATGCTAATCCCTCTTTTTGTGCCGGGAAGAAGATAAGAAAAGGCGAAGCCTTCTCTTGGTTTCCCAACCTGTTGCTTCTAAAGGCTGCCCTCTCTCGGCTGGATTTTGGTCCAGCCTACTACGAGGATTCCGTATCCCGTACATCGTCTTTCTCCCTCCTGGGGTTCCCGTGGTTCCTATGCCGCCGCGTTTCCCGGTCCTTTTCTTTTAGTGCTTCGACCCGAAGCGATAGCTTGACGCGTTTTCCGTGGATAAGATGGCAGCGCTCCAGCTCACTAAAGAATGGGACGGCAGTGGTCCGCCGGCAAGCTCGTTCTGATCTTGGACGCAGTACATTGGAATCCTGAAGCACCACCACGAACGCTACCGCGCGTGCGCCTGCGGTGCGGTAAGGCACCACCCTGTTGTGCCAGCAGCCAACTCCGGCGTGTCAGCTTAGTTATCCTCATCAAGCCACAACCTTGATGTCTAGCTTCCCAACTGGTAGACGGTTCCCTTTCCCCCGGATCAATGAAGAAGGGAGAAGTCAGTTGATTCTTCCGAAGAACCGGAAGCGAAGCGCTATGCCGGGGCGAGGGGACGGGAAAAGAAACTGCTCCGAAGAAAGATATTGGGGTTCCCAATGCTTCTCCACGCCCAACGAGATGCGCCAACCTCGGGATGCTTTACTCCTAACCCCACGACGGTTCCGAGACGGAGCTTAACCTGAGTCTCGGTTAAGAACGGCGATGATCTACGTTTCACACGGCGCACGATTCCATGGATAGTTTCATTCGAGATCGTGATGGAGGACATAGCTTACGATCATCGGCTTTGATCATGCCACTAGGCATTTGATTAAGACATTGCACAATGATCCGAACACTTTGTCGCATCTCTTCGATACGGATACAGTAACGATCATAGCGATCTCCTCTGGTACCTACTGGTACGTCAAGATCCGATTGGTCATGAACATCGTAAGGTGCTGCTCTTCGCGAATCCCAGCATACCCCAGGTTGGGATGGGTAGGCCCACCACTTCACTTTTTCACTTTCACTTAGGCCCGGGCCAAGTCAGTGGGGGGACCCTGTCGGGCTCCTTCCCCCCCAAAACAAACTGTACGTGGGAGTTTCCCTTCATACGGCTCGAATCATTCTCAGATGCCCCGAGAGGCATCTTTCCTTATGATCTGGTGGTTCACACGCGCGCAAACGAGCACCGGCCGCAACAGCAAGGAACTATGACCAATAGAGTCAGACACAGAGCGTCATACTTCTTTATCTTGTGATGGTTGAGGAGTTTCTTTCTCAGAGGGTGCGGGACGCTTGCGGAGTCCGTACCTTCCGTACCACCACAGGTCGTTCTTGGGCAGATCCCGCTCCTAAACATAAGGGAGGGATAGGGGGAAAGGGGCCGGGCCTATCATATAAATAGGGTTGTAGAAAGACCACGTATTTTCATTCGACGTTCCGGGGCGCCCGATTCGATCGACGAATTTGGCGAGCTGATCTGCTTTGATCCAGGAGAAAGCCCAGTCAGCCACCTTTTCGGTGCAGGTCACGTGACCTACAGCTCGGCCTTCGCTTTTTGAGACTTCCTCTACCCACATCTCTATGTGCCCGCAGCACTTTCATATGGAGAAAGATGGGCTTACCATGTTCCATCAATAGCACCTAACCTATGCCGATTTTGGCGGACCGTGCTCCACCCCGGTGAACTCATGCGGTTCCGACGTGCCCAGAGGCCAGAGGCGAATCCGTTCACGGTCCGTAGGACCAACACCATTCGAAGGTTGATGGCCCGCCCCGCCTAGAATAGGAATCTTTGACTGGGCTTACACACATTCGCTCACTTACGCTGTCCCCCCTCAGCTCACCCTAGCCCCGGGTACGTCGTCTCCAAGGCTTCACACAAAATCTTCACTGACAACATATGCATGCTTTTGTAGGGTCGGGCAGAACCGTTGTTGCCTGATGGGAACTTCCCCCATATTGCTATCAATGTCTTCATGTCGCACGACCTCTTAACATTACACCACTGAATCCCCAATCCTTTGCTTGCTGTGCAGTGACAGTACCAATATCCACTAATCGTTGTTTCCAGATACGGTTGCCGGTTGACATCTCTTCTAATTCGTCGATACGAGAAGCAAATTGTTGTGTGGAGGAATCAATATCTCGACATAAGCCAAGAGGCAGATCTTGTGCCACTCCACCAGGTCGTATGAAACTGGCATGCATCCTGGCTCCCGGGACTCTTTCATAGAATTCCAACAATTTCTCCCGCTCCTCAAAAGCCCAAAGGAACGGAGTTGATGCTCCCACATCCATAGCATGAGTAGTTGAAGCAAGTGAATGATTTGAAATTCGAGTTATTTCACAGAATAACACTCGTATATATTGAGCTCGTAATGGTACCTCACAATTCAAAAGTCTCTCTACGGCTGAAGAATGAGCGTGTTCTTGGGCCATCGTAGAAACATAGATAGGGTCAACGACGGAACGAACAACGAAACTTTACGACAGCTTTTTCGTACACGTTCACTTGCATCACATACACAAGTGCTCTCTGAACCGTGCAATAAGGTCACCCATAACACGGCTCTCCCACTGGAGTTACCTTAGCCCCGGGCCATGCTATTCCATGATATTGGAAAAATGGCAGCCTAACTACTTATTATCATCGTCTTGAAAGCTGGGCGCCTTTTGAATATGAGTGGGGCTCCTAGTCTAGGCGGCGCCTTCGTGGAGCCAAACCGAAGGAAGAGCAAAAGGGCGAGGCCACACCCGACTTCGAATAGGAGGGGGGCTTAGCTCTGGATCCCGCCTGCTTGCAGAAATGAATGGATCAGAAAGGGGGCTGGGTTCTATTTCCGGGCCGGGCAGGAGGTGAAGGCCAGAAGAAGAAGAGAAGTGCGCCTTCCCGGTAAGGAAGAGGATAAAAAGGTGCTGTCATCTATCTCGACCTGTTTCCCGAGGCGTTGGAAATGAAGACCGGCTCAGAGAATCACTGGCGTGCTTTCTCTCCCCCATCGTTTCGCCAACAAAGAAGTCATCCTTGACTTGACGATTGACCATTCCATCCCTACCGAGCCGCCTCTTCGAAGTATTTACCTCTGCCTTTCTTTTTTTAGAACATACCCTTCAAATCAAATAAAAAATAAAAAATAAAGAACCTCGTCTGTGATTTAATCGGCCCTAAGGGAGTTTACTCGACCCATTCTCCAGTCTCCCGCACTGCTCAAGTGTGCGACTCCGTATGAGGACCTCCTTCCCTTTTGCTCTGCCCACTCTCCGTTCACACGGTTATCAAAGCGGAGGAAGGGTGGGCAGCAGGTACCACGAGCCCTCTGTCCCACACATCTATCAAGAAGCAAGTGTAGTTCACCGGTTCCACCGAATGCTCCTATCTCTCGGCAAAGATCGTGTGAGTGTGCAGTTATGCTTCGGATGCTTCGCCATGGAATAGATCGACTCAGTTCCCCTTCTTTTCCGGTGCACTCGCTTTATATCTCCGACACACAAGGAAGGACGCGGTGGGAAGAAAGCAGCCCTAGCCTCTGTCCGGTCGATCATTCCGCTGGCATCTTGCATTCACGCCTCCGTTTGACTGCCGCTCGGGAATGTAGTTGTAGATACGTGAGTCTTAGTGGGTCGTTGGCTCCACCTCTTATCTCCTTCTACGACATGCTGTAGTCGTCGCCATATTCAATATGTCACTTAGTCATATCTGCCTCGCAGCGGGTCAGCACCTCCGAAAGAAAGGGAGGGAGGACTTCATTCAGTGACTCCGCGATCGCCCTCTGAACGATCAAAATAAGGTAAAGCTTGAAGATAAGTTTTGTACTCGATTAATTTCTCAGTCCCTCTAGTCGGGTGGGCGCCGGCCGGCCGGATCCCCCTGAAAACCGTACGTGCGGGTCTCCCCGCATGCGGCTCACGCCATTTGAGGTGGCCCAGCCCAGCATTCATTCGCAAATCCTGTAGTGAAATTGAGACTGCTCGACCAGCAAGAAAACGGATGCGCGTTAGCGCAACGGCTTTCGCGCTAGTTGCTCAATCCCTTGCTTGTTCGGAAGCTAATTCGCGTGTAGGCAGCGCTGTCTGTCTACCGTTGACTGTATCTATTCATTGATACATTGGCTCGCTCCCCCCCTCTTTTTCCAAGAATGAATGAGCCGCTCGGACCTTCCATTTCCGTCAAATGACCCGGCTTCCCCTGGCTCTTCCACCGTCCGGGCTCCCTTTCCTCCCTATGCTCCCCCGGCGCAGGCCCACCACGCTTCGCGCCTGCGGCGTTTTCGCCAGACGGTCTTTGCCAGTAGTGCCATCCTCCCCGCAGGCTGTCTGTATGGGTGGGTTGTCCCTTGCTGCTACGTTCTGTTAGGCGCTATGAATTACAGGAAATTAAGTGGTTGACTTGGACAGCAGGCGGGTTACACGTTCCACTGTGCCGAGATGTGAGGTGCAGGTGGTGATGATCACCCCGGGGTATGCGCTAGCGCCCTTGACGGGCACTCCAGGACCCGCCTACGCTCGTGAAAACCCAGGTCGGTCCTCCGACCAGATGTGTGGATAACGAGGCCACCTTCACAACCTTCTCCCTTCTATCTTTATCCAAAGTCAGGTAGGGCGGTTCGCTTGAGTTGCTCAACCGTCCCTTTGCCCGGTGCTCATGACGCGCTACGGAACCTCCACCGTGCTAGCGGCATAGGAGCCTACTCAGCGTCAGCGGCTTCGTGCCGCACTGGAGTGATCCAATATGTGGTTCCGCACGTTCCACCACTTCTCCGTTCATTTCCAATACTGATCGTGAAACACCATGAGCAGCAGGATGTTGAGGTCCGGAATTCGAAGTGAAATTCTTGATTTGCCCGTTCCTAGTCGTCATGGGAAAGAAATAAGAAAGAAATAAGAAAGAGATTATTCCCCTAGAGCTTGTCCAGTACCACCAGTACTCAAAATGCATCTCCGCGCGTCTACCTGGCGCTTTTATTAGCCGCCTTGCATGCAAGCGAAGCGCTATTGGCGGCAATTAATAGCTCACTGAGCGATGATTGATGCAGTCAGTCAGTGCCCTCGATTATTCCTGATAGAAGGATCATGGCGCCCCGGAAGCATTCCATCCAGCAGCAGCATCTCCTTCAACCACGCGAGGACAAAACTGATGTTAGCTACATTCGAGCGTTCACCGCACAGAGGCGATCTCGAACACTACCTATGATAATAAATCCAAAGGAAAGGTCGATAAAATGATTCAATCTGACTTTATCGGTATTCTGGATTGAGTAAAAAAGGGATATATGAAGTTCAAGGCCTTGGCCAAAACCGTCATGGCCCTATTATGTATAGGCCGTACTAAGCCAATAGCGAATAACAAACTCTTTCCTGCTCCCTCGACCTTAATTCACTCCCATCCTGCCAAGCCTCAGCTGCCAGCGCATTGTATCTAAGCACACTGTGGCAAATTGATACAAGTAGCTAAAGATCTCGCATCCGACATCTCCGGCCGAACGGTTAGGCAACACTAGGGCGCCTGGGTAAAAATTCCGTTTACCAAACAAGATGTCGAGAGGCGAACTCTGTAATTCCCCTCCTGCAAAAGTGATAGCGGCTGTAGCATCCGTGTGGAAGAGGGTAAGCTTTCGGCAACACCTTTTTCAGATTGGAAAGGATGAATACTTGTGTTGGGTCCTGCAGACCAGGATAGCCTCAGATCAAAACCTAAATGTGCCAGGGGTTGATCATAGAAGCCAGGGCAATAAGTATTCAGGAATTTGAGCGCTTATGTAGCTAATAACTCTGCCACCTGAATACTTGATTCATTAAGGTCGTCACCCTATACCCGGAAGTCTCTATCGTTTTCTTTGTCTGTTAAGCTTCACAGGGTTAGGACTCCCTAAATCAAACTGCAATCGCAGTTTATCAACCACTCACGGCGACACCGAGATCTTCGACTTAGCTCCCACAGGTCATCCACCCGGGGCGGAAGATAACGAAAGGGAGACAAAGTCCTAACTAAATCAACACACAATAACCTAAACCTTCTACCCATTCCATCCATCATATCCGTCGAGTCGAGGAGATTCGTTCTTATCTATAGATAAGGCAAGAGAGAACTTATGCCCTCGCGGATGGAGAGGGATTCGAACCCCCGGTATTCCTATCAATACTTCGGTTTTCAAGACCGACTCTTTCAACCGCTCAGACATCCATCCCTGCGCTCGCCCGCCCTATCTATCTGCGCACTGGCAGGTAGGGGCAACTCTATGTGATTCGCTACGCTTACTTGCGCCCCACCCCGTAAGCTGACTCTATTGCCTAGCGGTTAGCGACACTTTTCCGGTAGTACGAATCGCTACGCTTCGCTTCTTTCTATATGATAATATGCACCGTCGGTTGCTGCGCTCCCTGCGGGTAATAGCAAGAGAGTGAAGAACGAACGATCCTCAGTCAGCAGTGAATGAGTCCGACTCGAGTTCGTGAGTCAAAGGCGTGGCAAGAGAGCGAGTTCGACTCGCGAACGATCCGCAAGTGAAGGACCGATCCTTTAACGCCAGTACTGTTGCGAGACTGGTACTTGGCGGCTCACGAGCAACATATAGACTAAGGTTGCCCATCACTCCCTCGCTCCTTTTTGAAGGCCCACCGCTCCCCCTTTCTTTAAGTATCTATCCCGGCTTGCATTTTGGGGCGAGTACTACAGTTCCTCCATAATCACACAGAACGCCCAGCTTCGCAGAGCTGCTCTCTCCCCAGTCCACAGCAAGGTGTGGAATCTGGATCTACTGTGTGTTCTGACTCTATTGGATCAAGTCAGATACTAAGCCTTCTACTACTACTACTACTTAGGTTAGGAGATAAAATGCTATATTTCAGAGATTGGACTCTCTTACTGTGTTTTTTCAGGGCTGTTCCCGAGCCAGGTTCCCTGGATCCATTCTGACCTAAATGGATGAATGAAGAAGGGGGCGAGCAGATACGACGGCCACACACACTTCTTTTTAGCCGAATAAAGCCGGATCTACTACACGGCTAGGATCAGAGAAAGATTGAGAAAGCAAGATCAAACCTACTCTACTGTCGATTCAAAAGGTAAACTGCCCCCGAAGACTACTTTATCAATGAATGGATCAAAGAAGGAGGCTCTATCTATGTCATCGTATATAAGGGAAGAAGCCCGCCCCTGATCGAAGAATGAAGAAGCTAGCCCGGGTAGACTTTAAGAGCTCTTGCTCTGCCTATCCGTCTCGCTCCGTCTTGGAGGTCATAGAAAGATACGAAGGGCCTACTCTTTTCATTAAAGCCCTACTCTTAATATAATAATAGTGAAAGCCCCCTTCTCTTACCTACTTTGACTCATATCTTCGGTATACCTCAATACAAGACAAGCACTGGAAAGGATATTCAAGAAAACCGGGCTATCGCCCTATCTAAGCGGGTTTCCCCTCTCCTCTACGGGAGTCCTCTTTTAGTCTATTTCAGTTCCTGTGTCTATCGCTATCGCCCTATTCTCTCTCAATTGCCTATCCTTTTAAAATGAGGGGGAGTACCTTTTCTTTAGCTTCCAACATGAAAGATTGACCCCCTAAAGTGCCAGATATGCAAGTTTGATGAAGGACTACTTACTTAGCTAAAGTGAACTTCTGACTAAAAAAAAAAAGTGGACTTCAGGAACTGACCTAAGAATAGCTCTCTCTCTAATACTCTTGCAAAGAATTGGATAAGTGGAAAAATGCTAAAATGCCTTTCATTTCTCTTATAGGGTCTTTCTTTGTCCTACTTATAGTATCTTTCCTCCAGCCTATCGAAACTCGTGTTTTTATTAACCAACAACACATGCACTTTGTTAGAACTAAAGAAAAGGTTATTCAATCCACTAGTGCAACTGAAGTGAAGGAATTACCTATTCTGAACCTCCACAAGAAAGAGCTCATAACCACTGCTTGTGAACAGCTCTCCTCAACTGAAGGCGCACTACTGTTACTATCAGTCTAGTCTCTCGAGGGCACTCTTTCGATCTCGAACAAACTTACTTCTTTTGCCGGAAGAGAGATATTCAGAAAACCCGATTTCCAGTCCTGTCTTAAGAACCCGACTCCAAAGAAAGAAAAAAGAAAAGCGGACTAAAAGAGAACAACAAAAGAGAGATCACTTTCGACGATTGAACAGCACTTTTATATCCAGATTGGAACTGGACTTGAACCTTCATATCCAGATTTCACTCCACTTTCACTTTCATATCAGGAACGTCGACTTGCACTTTCAATAGTGAATTATTCACTTTCCGGAATTGGCTCATATTCACATAGGCCAAGAAAGACGAATAAGACCTTTAACTCCCTATTTCACGTATAATCGAGAGACTCATAATATCAGTGCCTTGGGTAAATGCCTACCAAAGGGAGAAGATTACCGAACTTTTTTCTGTCCTCTTCGCTTCCTAAAATATTTAGGGAAAAGGCCTAGTCGGCCACCGCTTGCTAACGACGGAAGGCATCGTCAATGAAAGGGTCCTCGCGTGGGACTTAGTTGGAAAGGTAGGTGTTCGGCATGTCCCTTGCTTGCGAACTTCTTTAGTAGGGCGGGTAGCTTTGGAGATCCCATTTTTTACGTTTACCGTTGTCCCCAGACTTCACTCTTTCAACACTTGTCTACTTTCGAAATAGTCAGGCGGGTCCCTGTCTCCAAGTGTGTGATCCACCGATTCACTGAGTGGGTCTTTCTTACCGCAGTTTTCCCTATCTCTTAAAGCCCTATCAGACTTCCGATCCATCCCTTGTTTGCCGATTGAAGAAAGCCTTATATGGTCTCAAACAAGCACCCAGAGCGTCGGTTTGCAAAATTCAAGATGGCCATGGTGAATGAAGCTGGATTCAGACAGAGCTCGTGTGATCATTCTTTGTTTGTTTGTTATACGGCTTATGGTATGGTTATTTTTTTGGTCTAAGTTTATAACATTAAAAAAGCAGGCATTGTTAAATGGGAATTTTCTTTCTTTTTTCACACCTTCAGAAACAGTTCAGAATGAAAGATCTTGGTGACTTGAGGTACTTTATCGGTATTGAGGAATATAATCCCTATTGTGGGTACATAGATCATGAGCCAACAGAAGCCCTTGAGTTGATTTGCTCGATTTACCGCCACATACTACTTACTAAACAGACTCTACTTTAGGGGTCGGGTCTCGATCCGAGTTGTTTAGCGAATGACTCAACCAATACATCTCTACTTCGAGGTGTAAATCAATTCCACTCTTTACCCTACCCCTGTCTTAATGAAAGAATCTAATTTTCTACTTTGACCTTGCGAGCACCCACTCCAAACAGGGAGGGCGAACTCTTATCTCCCCGATCTCCAGGACCGCAAAATAGATGGCATTTTCTGTCTTCTTAGCCGACGTAAGACCTTCATCCGGCAGCAAAAAGCTTTCCCTTGGAGCAGCTCAAACGTCTTCTGGGTATGAAGAAGCAGGAGTGCACCACATGGAGGAGAACCCAACTCGCCTTTTTATGCCAAGTCACTGGACCGGCGAAACAGATTCCTCCGAGGTTGAGCTTTCAAAGCGGGATCGTTCCAACGCGCCCACGCCTTACTGCTTATTCAGGGGCGGGCGAAAACACCTATGGAACCATTCTACATTCATAGCCTTTCAATCCTATTCGGATCTTGCAAGACTGGAATAGGAAACGAAAGTCATCCTGAAAGATGCTAGGAGCTTCTTCCCCACATATCCATCCTAAGCTGGAACTGGCTACCCGATCGGCCGGATTCCAAATTCTCTGCTCGGCTTCGATGATTGGGACATCGAGGACGGCCACGTGAGAGAGAGATTTCGAAGCCTTTGATGCACCTGGCTGACTGAATCAATGAAGTTCAATTGGCGGCTTTGTCGGTCAATCACCCGTGGCTACTGCTCTCTTCTCCCGCCGCTTATTCATTCAGGCAGTGGATTCGAACCACTGAAGGATTTCGAGTCCTTTGCTCTAACCACACAAACAAGGATTTGCAGTCCTGGGAACCTTTGCTTATTCAGGGCTCTTCAATAAGCAAACTGGCATTTTTTATCATCTTTTCACTATATTTGCGATAGATGGTGATCAAAGAGCTTCTTCTTGCAGCGGGGCATCTTGGATCGGGCTTTCGCCCATTGAAGACCTTGTCTTGTTGTGGAGGTTCCCCCGGGATAGAGGAGTTTTCTCTCTTTCTTGGAGTCACCAAGAGTGTGGGGAGAGGTGGATCTTCAATCAAAGGTAGGAAGTTAGTCTTGCTTGCCATCGTGCCTCTTTTGACATGCCCCCTATTATCGGGATGTTCACCATGATTCCTTATTCTGGGTGCTTCCCATTGTACGGATTCCTTTTCTTTGCTTTTCATATTTCTTGGGAAAATGTATTAGATCCTTGATAGACGCCCCCCTCCCTTAAGACCAACTGCTAGAGTTACCTTCCCGCTCCGGAGTTCACTGACCGCTTGGGCGAGGGCAGGATGCAGGTACCATGCCAGGTTGGAAGGCTAGAGTCAGAAGTTGAGTTCTGAGCACGGGTTTGATAATTCAAAACTTCTATTTTGACTGCTACTAAGGTTCCGGATCACATTTAGGTCAAAACGTGCCTAGAAATGGAATTTCCTTGATTACAGTCTGCCCTGGAGCATACGTAGCTCCATCTTGCACTTCTGCCCTTCTCTTCTGCCTATTCAGAAATCTTCTATCTATCAACATAGCATTATAGATCGCGTGAGAAGTCGCCCGCCCATTTCCAGAGTTCTACGTCTGTCCTGGCTCCTTTCATTCCATGCATTCCTTTCCATGCATCATAGTAGTCTTCCTCTCCTTTTTGTCCCAAGCATTCTCCTCATTCTATTTCATCCAAGGCTCCTCATTCATCCATCGGATAGGACGCCCAATCTGTTGAACAAGACAGAGAACGATGAGAAAGTTTTCTTGGTAGCCTTGGTCTCTAAAAGGGGTTCTATCCCTCTTCCGTCCGCTTTCTTTTTTTCGCACCCAGAATCTCCTTGAAGTAGAAAGGGAAAGCCACTCGATCACAGCCTGACTTCCTCCAGATGAAAGCATTGGTAGTGACGACCGACTGTTTTATTCTTCTTCTTTTCTTTAGACATTTTGGATTCTCCTTTTTTCTTATCCGCGTCGAAAGAGATCGATCGGGGTCAACTAGCAACCTCTTGGAAATGATCCGCCTTCCAACCTATAGAAGAGACTTAAGGTTCAAAGATTTTGATTCAATCGAATCTACTCCTGCTATACTCAAAAGATATTTCAGACAAATCCGCCTCATCAAAACGGGGGAAGGACGAATAGGAAAGGAAATAGGAGACTTCTACCTTGAGATCTGCCCAGTAACCTCCGAGGGATTTTGATACAAAAAGACCAAACAAAATCTTGATTCTCATTACAAAGTGCAGCCAGCACACCTATTTCCCCTTAGCTGGTAAAGGCTCATCATTCAGTCAGGGCTTTCTCGGACCAACCAACTACTTACTATATCTAATTATAATGGATCCCTGTCGGACAAAGTTTTAAGGTTTTCTTTCAGCAAGAGAGAGAAAATGAGGAAAACCGGGAGCTGCGGGCGGCAGGACTCGAAGCAAGAAGTTCGATCTGTCTCCCATTTCAGGTTCCCTTCCCCCGGCCGGAGTGTTGAATCAATGGCTCTTGCAACGGCAGTCTTCTTTCTTTTCCACTTTGAACGCATGGTTTTTGGCTTTCAACAGTCTCTAATTACCTTGAGACCCTCTTCTTGAATGAGCCAATATGAACTGGTAGATGATAATGCTAGAATGAATCAGAAATAAGTGATTTGATGGAAGAAAAATGCAAGAACGAGCTAAAAGCCCTTTCTGGAACCAAGCAATGCCCGCCCTGAGAGCTGCCGCGATGACGTGGAACCTACCCCCCAAAGAGATGGGATAGAGCGAAAAAGCCCCGCTTACTTTGATGAAAAAACATTTGACTGACGGGTGTAGTTGAAACATTAGGTCTTTGCTTCGATCGCCAAAATTCGTTCAACATGAAGAAGAAGAAGGCGCGCAGAGTTCGGGTGAAAACCCCTTGCTCCGAAAAAAACTTACCAATAGCGGACCTTTGGAAGGCTTTGACCTGATCTTTCGATTTATAATGAGAGAAAATCCATAGAAAGATGGAAGTCATCATCATCCCCTTTATCGATCACAGCCTCTTCCTCCACCCATGATTTCGTTTTCCCATTGACAAATCTATCTGCCGAAGACGAACTTGCATTTGTTGAATAAAAAAAAGAAAAGAAGAGTTCGATGTAGGAGGAGCGAGCCTCCCCCAGAGCTTTCGGCAGCCATACTTTCTTCACAAAACTTTAAGAGAAAGATGGACTCTCTTTCACCGCAACTTGCCCGCCCTAACAGATGGAATTGATTCACGATCAGCCTCCTTCGGACCCGGTAGCTACAGCCCGTAAGCAAAACAAGATTTGGTCTCGTACGCCTGCTAAGCAAGTTCCCTCTCTTTTTAATTTATAACTGATAGCCCTCTCGTTACTTGAAAGGAAATGGAATGCTTCTTCGGTGCCTAAGCTTGAGTGAGCGCATCGCAACTGTGTGCGAATCAAAAAGTTTTGTTCTGATCTGAGAACGGAATTCAAATAAACCAAAAAGGTGAACGAAAGAAATTGATCAAACTGCAAGCAATCGACAGCCAAAAGAGATCTCTGATTTGTTGCTTTAGCCGACCGCGTAAGGCTTCGCAAGGTCTCGAAAGAGATTCTTCACGAAAAAATAGACGGAATGCAGAATCCAGTTTCAAAGCCACCCCAAATAGCTTCGCAAAGAAAGATTGATTTGTTAGCCTTCCTTCTCACGAAAGAAAAAGGATAGAAGTTTCAAAGAAGTACGAAGAACGAAAGATACAAAAACTCGGAAACGGAGTAGGATTTTTATTAATCACCAGCCCTCGCTTCGTATACGGAATCAAGGGCTTCGCCAAACGGATTCCAGTTTTTAAGCCTTCCCTCTACTTCCAACTCTTTCCTTTGTTTGCTAGAAACCCGGCCTATCTGTACACTTCTCTTTCTTTTTAAATTTGACCTACCTGCAAGGGGATCCGCCTTCCCCCTCGCGAACCTCCACCCGCAGACCAAGACTCCTTACAACTCGCACCAATAGCGGCACTAAGCGGCCGGAGATTGATTGAAAGGGCAGGCCCAGCCGCCCCTCTCCCCCCCTAACCGCCTATCTACTCGTATTACCATGGTCTTCCGAATAGGATATGTCCCTATGGTCGAGTGGCTTTTCGCTCGTTCTAAACAGGTATTTCACTCGCTTTTATACTCGTCTAGTAAACACCACTCGCTCCTATCGGACCTTCATTCCTGGTATGTAGCTCGCTTGGAGCGATATAAAAAGAATAAAGCATCAAGCTAGGTCGAGTCTCTTCCTTCATGGGGAAAGTTTAGCTTGAAATCTCTATTCGATCGACTTTCCAGTCCTAAATAGAAATGCACTCACCGAAGATTGGATCGTTTCCGCGGGTTTTTTCGTTCAATTTCGCATTGATCAGGGCGGCCTTTCCCAGGTGAAAGAGAAGGGTATAGGTCTCGATCATGTGTGAGGGGTGCATTGGGCTATCGATCTGGAGCTACTGCATAGACGACTGGCCGGGTACATAAGCTATGGGTCGAATGTGTATGGATCACTGTCTAAGGCTGGCTTAGACAGGCTTTACTTAGATGGCTTAATCTGCATAATCTCAGAATCCACTTAAGCTCAGTTCACTAATCAAACTTCCTATACCACTCTTCCTTTCTTTCACCGCCCCGGTATGGATCTTGATCCTTTTCTAAATTCAATTGCCTTCAATCTCTTGTTTTTGTACGGGGAATAACCCGTATAATAATAGGATAACGAAAGAGATCTGTAAATGCGAAACTATAGTCTTTGTATAGGTCTACTAGTCATAGGTCGATATAAAGTGAACTCCACCGGAGAAGATAGGTATGGAAGCCACTATGAGTATATATCCTGGTATGCTTCTAACTTAACCTCAGTCCATAAACGGAATCCCTATCATCTCGCGAGGATCCGGGAGAAGAATGCCAAATCTCAGGAAATTGGAATTAGAGGCTCGAAAACAAAGTCTGCTTTCTGAGCAAAAGGCTTTGTAAGAGAAGTTGACCCAAGTTTTGTCTGCTCGTGAGAAGACGGAAGAGGAACTTTCTGAACTGCTCGGGCAGGGTCACCAGTTGGCAAATAGCATTCGCGCCTCCCATCCGCACGTGAGAACTTGGAAAGCTCTACTGTCATCGGCTCGAAGCACACTTTCGCAGACTGATCTGCTTAGACTTCGGGCGTTGGGGCTTAAAGGGAAACCACGCAAAGCTCCGGTGATCCACTCTATTCTATGGCAACCTCCACCTCCTGGATGGATGAAAGTTAATACAGATGGATGCTCGAGAGGTCAGCCAGGACCATCGTCATGCGGAGGAATCTTTCGAAACTGCAGAGGTTTTGTACATGGATGCTTTGCGCTTTCGTTGGGCAGCGGATTCGCATATCAGGCAGAGTGGGTTGGGGTTATGACGGCTATCGCTATAGCACACTCCAAGGGCTGGAAATACCTCTGGATCGAGTCAGATTCAACATATGTTGTTTTTTATTAATATTAATAAGTCAATGGCATCTAGGTAAATTGCTTACTCTTGCTGTGACTAATAGTTGGCTTGGCCTATTCGCCAACTCGATGTAAATAACGCGTTCTTGCAGGGTTCTTTAACTGATGAAGTATTCATGGAACAACCACCTGGGTTTGAAGACTTTTTTACTCCGGATTATGTTTGCAAGTTGCATAAGCCTATTTATGGCCTTCGGCAAGCCCCTCGTGCTTGGTATAACGAGCTTCGTACCTTTTTAGTATCTGAAGGATTCAGCATCTCACATTCCTCATTGTTTATACTTCACTCCCCATCTTCGGTTATTTATATAGTAGTTTATGTTGATGATATAATCATCACTGGATCCGCAGCAGCTGCTGAAGTGAATGCTTTTATCTCTACTCTTGCCAAACGATTCTCTATAAAGCCAGCTTTCTTATTTCCTTGGAGTTGAAGCTCACTACACTGCTAATGGCTTGTTCTTATCTCAAAGGAAGTATATCAGTGACCTCTTGCATCGACTTAACATGGCTGATGCCAAGGCTGTCTCAACGCCTATTGCTACTACTGAAGTGCTTAAATTATCAGATGGCTCGCCACCGGCTGATCCAAAATTCTACCGTCAAGCTCTTGGGTCCTTACAATATCTCTCTTTGACTCGTCCTGACGTCTCCTTTGCCATCAACAAGCCCTCTCAGTTCATGCATTGCCCATCCACACTTCATTGGTGTGCTGTAAAACGCCTCCTCCGATATCTAGTTGGCACTCTTGACTAAGGTCTCTTGCTCCGTAAGAATTCTCCTCGCACTCTTCACGCATTTGCAGATGCCGATTGGGCCGGTGATCCTAATGATCGAACTTCCACTTCAGCTTATGTTGTTTTCCTTGGAGCCAATCCTATCTCTTGGAGTTATAAAAAGCAAAAGACAGTTGCTCGATCCTCCACCGAAGCCGAATATCGGGCCATTGCCTCCACTGCCGCTGAAGTCAATTGGATCATGAATCTTCTTCAAGAGCTGAAAGTTCCAATCTCACCCACTCCAGTCATCTATTGTGACAATGTAAGTGCCACTTATGTTTGCGCCAACCCCGTGTTCCATTCTCGTATGAAGCGCATTGCCATTGACTTCCATTTCGTTCGAGATCAAGTTGCTACTGGTAAATTGCGTATTTCTCATGTTCATACTTCTGACCAACTTGCCGATTCACTTACTAAGCCCGTGCCTCGCCGGCACTTTCAAACTCATCGGAACAAGTCCTCAATGGCCAGCCAATCTTGCGGGGGCATGATTCAATTCTAAGCTAAACCCATTCAACTGCTGTAAAAAGGTCTGAGCCCTGCGTTGATAGAAAGAGCGCTCTTTTCATGAAACTAGAAATCTCGTAAGAGAAGAAGTGAGAAATCGGATCGACAAAGCACCATTTCCTCCGCTCAAGGAAAATCAATGCCGAAGACTGACAACCAACATCGATTGGTATTACAGTGCCTCTGAGTTATCTCGTACTCGCGGTTTGACCTACCCAACCAGCAACTGAAGTGGAAGACTGACTGACTCAGGTGTTGGCTTTTAGCTCACCTGCCAGTCAATATTCTTATTAGACCCGTGTGACAATGGTGTTTCCAACACAAAAAGTATGGTATACTCAAGTAAAGTACTAGCTTCACCGGAAAAACAACTGTAACTCATGTGTGATCGCGGATTCCACGGTAACTGTTGTAGTTCCAGCTCTACATTAGGAGCATAAGGGCTCTATCTACATACAGAGTTTGACCCACGGTACGATGCAGCTGAAAAAGGTAAGCCGGTTAAGTGCTTTAACCATTTAGTCAAAGAGACTGAGCGAGTGAATTGGTTTTCTGTTTTGTCAGCGGATCTTACGAGCTTTCATAGAAAGCATACTATATCTTTTACCGCGTACAAGGACAAGTGGTGGGTAATCACGACACGGAAAGTAGCATCCCTTCTTTTCCATAAGGATGAATTGTTGGTTCAAATCGGATAATCAATCAATAGGGAAAAAGGAAGGGATTACTGTAAGATGGAATGCTCGCGTCGGAATTCATTCTTATCGTTACGGTAGCCTAAGAGCATTCAAGAGCTCAGTTAGAGCCTCTCAATTGATAGAGGCATGTTCATATGAAGCGCTACGCATATCTTATTTTACCAAAATAGGGTGGCACTTTTGGGGCTGGTAATTGAAGATCTGGGATCTATCAGTCAAAGTGGACTACTAAAAAAAACTTCTGTTGCAAGGTAATTTCTTTTTGAAGTCTATTTAGCTTCTTCGTAGAAAGAAGGGATTTGATGCTTTCTTAGTAACAATATTCTTATGCTATCTGGCTATCGAGAAGAAGAATGGTTCAAAAAAAGGGAAGATAAACAAACAATTTTTCTCCCTTCCCCTAATCTAATGGAAAACTTTCCCGAATCTCAAGGAACTAGCCGTAAGATAAAGAGGTGGTCGAATACGGCCACTCATCCGCTTCCTAGCCGTAACAGATGGAATTGGAATCTCACTTAATGAAAGATGCACTATGCTTCATTCAATTGGACAGCTTTGCCCGTCTCTGGACTGTACTCTTTCAGATTCGGCAATGGATCTTTTTTTTTACCCTTCTGGGGACTAGTCTAATTCTTAATTAGCAATCTAATCTTGAATAATATCAAGCAGTGTTCCACAATAGCCTGTGCCGTGACCCATCCTCCTGTGACACTGACAGTAGCAGGAATTGTTTTCAGCACCTGGAAAAGGTTTTTAATCGGAGTCAGGCAACTCGAGAGCTCCAAAGGACATAAGAACTTCAAACAACTTTTCAGTGTGAACGAGATATAAATTGTACTTCTTTTGCTCTTTATGTTCTTTGCCCTTATTCTTCATCTACTGTGGTACAAACTTTTTGGAAACGTCTGTCACGACTTAGTTTGAGCCATTCTTGGGAATGAGATAGCTTTCACCTCTTTCTCCTTAATAATATCCTTCAATTCTGAAGCTCGTTCTATTAACTGCGCAAATGTCGTTATCCCGACAGGAGCAAGAGGAATTTAAAATTCATAACGCAATCCTTTTAGGCAAATAGAGACTTGTTTTTTTTTTAATGGGAATAGGCTCCGAACATTGCATCGCCAAGAGTCTGAATCGAGCAATGAACTCCTGGGCTTTCTCTGTCGGTTCCTGGATGCATTTCCTCAAGTCGTCAGTAGTGACTGACTTCTTTCTTTAGAAGGTCGGAATCCGCCTGAATAAATCGCACATATGCTCCCAGGACTTCACGGAATTAGGAGGCACAGAGGTAGGTATACCAAGAGAAAGCTATGTGGGTAAGCGACGAGGGTTAAACCTCAATAACAAGTTTTTGTTTCCAGAAGTATCTCCACGCTGAGCGATGAACCTCGCCAAATGCTCTTTTGGTCCATCTTTTAGGTTAAATTTGGGCAATATGTATCCCGCTGGGTATGGCTCGTAGTCAATCTCTGGAGGATATGGAGGATCATAGGCTAGGTAACCTTTTCACTATTCTTTTATAAAGGTACCTTCAAGTAACCAGGTCTCTTCATCCTTATCGGGCACTCCCACAAGAGACAATTCTTTTTAGCCTATAAGAGACAACAAGAAGAGCCTAACCAGGGCCTTGAGATAACAGCCCATAGGGTAGCCCCTACAGAGCAAAAATCTAAGGTCGGAATACCGGAGTTCTTTCTTTGCTTCCAAGAACATAGATTCCTTCTTCAACCCAGGTCATGACCGAGGGCGGGTATCTCACTCGCATATCTAGAGCCCAGCATCTCTCCTGAACGACACCTTCCGCAGACTCTACTGGTGGTATTTCCCGAGGCGAGGGTAAATATGTGCATCCATATCGGTCAGGAAACGACAATGACTCTTCTTCTTCCGGGAAGCTATGGGCACCTCACAATTCTTAGACGACATTAGTGGAAGCGAACATTCGTAGCATTCATTGTCACCGATCATTGAAAAAAGAAGCCGTACGAAAACTTAAGGAATCTTGAGATTTGGCGGCTATAGACTCAAAGGGCACAGACAGGCTGCTGGTACAGTTTTTTTAGCTAACTAAAGTCCAACTTCCTTTGCCGAAAGAAGATGAAACGGATCAGCCGATTCAACTTAGCATTACCCGACTCGTAACTTCAAGCACAACCATCCATCTCAATCCAAAATCTCCGATCGTCTGTGATCCAAACCCTCCTCCGGTTTTGGATATATAGACAGTGCCTGCTCTCAAACCAACCAAGACAGCAGCAAGTTCCTATCGAGAACAAGACGACAGATCAATATGACCAATTTCTCTAATATCTCGGGTGAATACGTGAAAAAGTGTTGCTTAGCTCAGTTAAATGGAATAAGAAGGAAGAGAAAGTGTAGTGTGATAAGGGAAGATGCAAGTCAATTTTTAGGTTTTCAAGCAAGGGCTGAGATAGATATACAAACAAGAAGAATTCACATCAGAACCCTTTCCTGCTTCCCTTTTTTACCCATCGGACTCACATTTAGATCTCCTACGCTTGCTTTCACAGTCCCCCTACGAGCAGCCCGGAATCAATGAAGGAGTTCATTCAGCACCGAGCCGAGCGAGCGTAGATTCAATATGTTGATTGTACCGAACGAAGGATTTGCCTTATCACGAAAGCCACATTCGTTTCGTTTGAGGAAGTCACACGTCCTGTTCCCTATAAATAAGGAGATTCATTCTTTTTTTCAGAAATCCCCTCTTCTTCCTCCTCAAGCCCCTATCACAAGACCAAGCGGATCTCATCCTGCAGAAGACTCAGAGCGGATCTATCTAATGGCATGGCTGGCTGTCGGATGTGATCTATTCTCGTGTCACATCGCTTTCTTTCTTCTCCCTCCATTTTCTTCACTACTACCGCTTCTACACATAAATCAAAGAAGCATTGTGGAATAGTGGCATTTCGTTAATGGCGAAAATGTTCTTAGTGAAAGGGTTGCCGCAAAACCGGCAAACTCAGAGCGGTCTCTGAAAGTGAATAGGAGCATAGCGGCATCATCCAAGCCAAACACGTCTCCTCAGTCAAGGGTCTTCTCGCGCAAAGAAGATCAAAAACATAACAACTGATTTCGCTTAATGCATGTCACCCACCCGCTCTCAATACAGCAAGTGACTCTCTCTCACAAGACAGAGAAAGATTACCGATTCATCCAATTTGATCAGAAGTGAGTTCATTGTTGTTGTATAGCGAAACCTTTCCTTGACAAAACTATTCTCAGCTAATAGAAGCCGAGCTATCTATCCAGATCAGGGTTGAACGAAGCGAATGGAAAAGCCAAAGAAAACATAAATCCATTGCGATTAGAAACCTGTGACTCTACAGCCAGGGCTCGATGGCGATGTAAGATAGAAAGAATGGGGAGTTAGGGCTTCGGTTTCCTCTGTGGCCAGTTCCAATTCCAAATCATTTGCCGACATGCGGACTCACTTCTCTTTTATGGGATGAAAGCCCTTATCCCAGTTGTCTATTTACGTGGGTGAATCAAGTACAACAAGTCAGGTCAGAGCTTGTGGTAGAAGATTGGGCTCTGCTACGCAGATCCACTCAACTAGGAAAGAAGTACGCATTGCTGACTGACTGTTTGAACGATCCTAGTTACTAGTAAGTAGCTAATCAAGTCAGAGTAGGGTGGCCGAGAAGCTTCTTGCCGGTGCCCCCCAAAGCAAAGCACAGACTCTACTCACCCACGCGTTTTCCACCTACGGAGGGAGAAATCATCGAAATATCCTCATCCCCTGAAAGGGAACCCGAAAACAGGACGAGAGTGGATAGGGTGACTAAGGAGGTCGTAAAAATTAGTAGTGAATTTTTTAAAGAGAAGATTACAAAAAGGCGAGAGCAGCATAATCGTTAGTTAGGGGTAAGAGGGGACGGGCCCGTATAGAAAGTAAATCCTTCTTTTTCCGATATGCCGCTCCGCAAGCAAGGAGTGCCACGCACGAGCGGAGCGAAAACTAAGCAAGGGGAATTCCGTCATTCCATGGAAAGCATGCGAAATCCTTTGATTGTTTATAGAATCAAAATCACTATATAGTCTTTCTTGTTCCACTTGCAAGGCAAGGAAAAATAAAATGTCAGTTTCGTTATTACAACCTTATTTTTTTATGTCAAAGACAAAAAGCTACGCGCAAATTCTCATTGGATCTCGGTTGTTCTTAACAGCGATGGCTATTCATTTAAGTCTTCGGGTAGCACCACCAGATCTTCAACAAGGTGGAAATTCTCGTATTTCGTATGTACATGTTCCTGCGGCTCGGATGAGTATAGTTATTTATATCGCGACAGCTATAAACAGTTCCTTGTTCCCATTAACAAAACATCCCCTTTTTCTTCGCTCTTCCGGAACCGGTACAGAAATTGGTGCTTTTTCTACTTTGTTTACGTTAGTGACTGGGGGGTTTCGGGGAAGGCCTATGTGGGGTACCTTTCGGGTGTGGGATGCTCGTTTAACTTCTGTATTCATCTTGTTCCTTATTTACCTGGGTGCACTGCGTTTTCAAAAGCTTCCTGTCGAACCGGCTCCTATTTCAATCCGTGCTGGACCGATCGATATACCAATAATAAAGTCTCCAGTCAACTGGTGGAATACATCGCATCAACCTGGGAGCATTAGCCGATCTGGTACATCAATACATGTTCCTATGCCCATTCCAATCTTGTCTAACTTTGCTAACTTCCCCTTCTCTACCCGTATCTTGTTCGTTCTGGAAACACGTCTTCCTATTCCATCTTTTCCCGAATCTCCCTTAACGGAAGAAATAGAAGCTCGAGAAGGAATACCGCTAAAAACCTAGTTCGCTCTCAAATAAAAACCTAGTTCACTCGCTAAAGCATCCATGGCTGAATGGTGAAAGCGCCCACCAACCTAGAAAGGCAAAATGGGTCAAAAAGTAGGTTCGATTCCTGCCGGATGCACTGCCTCTTAAAGACAGAAACAGAGGAGGGAAAGAAGGTAGTATAGGGAACTTGCTTTTGGATTCTTATCGAAAGTGAATCCCTCTAACACTTCAGTTAGTGTTTTATGATAAAATCTTTGCAGCCTAGACACAACAAGTGTGAAAATCCTTAGTCACTAGGCAAGAATGGAAAGAGCTTCTTTACCTGCTTGAGAGGGGAGTCAAACAGAGTCTGAGGAAGCATAGCTATAGCAACGTAGTGTTTGAGAAGAGTGTGCCTGGAGTAATAGGCCTGCCTATAAGAGCATAAAAGCCTGAGAGCTACCCGCGCAACTAAAAGAGTTAACTTCTAGAATAACCGGGAAATTGAGAATAGTATAACTCTAATTGTGGGTGGTTCGTTACTTTTGAAGTGGTAAGCAAGTGATCCTCACAATTCGTTTTACCTGACTCTACTCTAATTGTAAGATAACTAGAAATAGGAGATGAGAAAGTCGAGTAGCAGCACTGATGGGAACATTTTTTTCAACTAGAATGGTTGATAGTCAAATAGGAGACTCGCGTTGTAGGTAAGGCTTTTCAAAAGCCTCGACTTGGCTAACGCCCTTTGGTTTTGAGGATCAATTTGCCCGTGCTTGCTGGTGTCAGGGTTGCAGATAAGTTGTTTCGGTGCCATTTCCTTTGTTATGAATGAAAGGCATTTTGGAGATTTGCTCAGTTGATACCGAATTTGAAGATAAGCCCTTCCCTCTCGTGAACACCTTCGTTTAGTAGATCGGTACGGTTCCATTCAGAAGAAACTATTATACGTGGTCCCGTGGAGTACGAATAAGGCTTGAAAGTCTTCCTTCATATTGTTTGCTAGCTTCCTTCTCCTTGTTTCCTGCCTTTCATTCTTTATGAAATTCTTATTGATTTTCTTTGCTGACTGACGTTACACCAAGAATTTATTTAATAGCGTATATATAGCCTGGGCATCGATACCAGCCTTCCGTTCGCATGATATTAAGAAAGTGCCTACTACTAAATTTCGCATTGGCAAATCCTTCCACTTGCTATCTAATGTAGTATATAAAGCCTTTCTTTTCTATTTCTTCTATTGGCTGGTCTGGGGGAAGCGGATCACGCGAAGATCTATAGTGTTTAAGTCCATCTTTCTCTTCCTGCAAGCTACTGAGATATGCCTCAGCTGCAGGTGCTTTGTATCTCTGGTCAAGAGTTGGCAAGGGATACCAATGTTGTCGACCACCTACTTTTGAGCATAGCTTTTACCATATTCCTCCCTCGCAAACATTCGCCATTCATTCCTTCACAGCTGAGTCAATAGCTGTGTCACTGACTGAATGTAGTTCTTTTTTTTTTAAAGAACGAGGCCGCTAAGGTCAAGGGACCAGATCCAGAACATTGAATCCAACCATCAGCATTCGCAAGAAAGAGAAAGAACTCGGTTCAAAGAATCGCTTCGGTCTAAAAACGAGTCTTCCGAGATCATGTCTATGTGAAGAGCTTGAACCAAGCGTTCACACGCATACGCCCTCGTCGTCTGCCCTCTGAAGATTGGAAAGAATCCATCAGCGAGGAAATAGAGTTGTAGCAGCAGTGTCTCCACTATTTATTTAGAAGTCCCACCCAAGTAAAAGAGTCCGAAGAAAGGCCTTATAGGAAAGCGTTACCAGGGATTAGAGTTAGACCACTTAGTAGCACCTTCAGGCTTATCCATCCACGCATGGAAGATTTATAGATCGACGTTCCGGAATGCTTCAATTCACTTGGGTATAAAACAAATCAATTCTAAGAAAGCGTTCTTCTCGCTCCATTCATCCACTCGCTGGGAAGGCTATTTTGATGCCTCACACAGGCAACTCCGCTAGGCGGCTAAGCAGATAAGACGGGATTTAACGTTGAGAACGAATGTAGATTCCTATCATCAAGAAAGTCGGCTACATCAATGAATTACTTTCCCCTAACATTGCTATTCTTAACAACCTAAATCAAAGAGCCTCCTTTAAAGAGCAGAAGAATCCTTCTTAGATAAAGCAGCCTGAAGATAAATAAGAGCAACTCCTTCAAAGAAAATGAGAAGGGCCTCTTGAAATGCCTATATATAAAAGAAGGAAACGTTGTAACTACTTAAAAGAATTAGCTGCGTATGCAGGTGCATGCAATAGTCTTTTAGTAAGGAAGAACGACGGGATTCCTTGGAAAGCTGGTAGTTCATTTCACTCTGTATCGAAAGTCCCAGTATATTATATATCTGTGTACATCCATCAACAAATCTAACATTTCTTACATTGAAATCGATAAAGACTAATAAGATGCAAAACCAGCATAACTTGTTCTTTGCGAGTACTGTGGGTAGACCGAGGGATCGATCGGCATTTCACTAACCTTTAGAATGAATCAAACGTATGGCTAACCGATTCCTAGGTCAGAATTTAAAGCTTCACTTTTCTATAGCCTTCTAATTCTATCGGGCTAACGGGTTAGGTTACTATAGAAGGTTTATAAAAAAGGTACGGTGCAATCAGTAAACCTCTTACTGAGTTATTGTATTGAAGAATCAAAGTTTTAGATGGGGGGAAGAGGCCTTTAAAACACTATAGTTTGAAAAGTAATAAAAACTTTTCATACCAACCAACTAGAACCCGTAAACTGACAAGTGTCAAACTTACATTTTGGAGCAGCTTGGTCTTCATCACCACGTGAAAGTATTCTCGTTCCACGATGAGGCCAAGGATAATACGCTGCAAACGCGCCCTCCATGATCATTGCAAGGTTTAGAGCTGTTAATAAGCCACCAGCATCCAAAATAAGTAGCGAAGGATATTAATATGATTGCTTAGCACGGCTCACGCACGTTGCTATACATCAAAAAAGCTTCTTCGTCTGTCTGTCAGCAGCGTATACAAAGGCTGCATGATAAACCTATCATTATCCATCTCACGAACCCACCCTTGGGACGAACTCACTCCTGGTTCTCAAGCTTCCAGTTTCTAAATCGAGGAAACAGATACCAACCAAGTCGTAGACTTACCACTTGAGTATGCTCATACAGCCAAACCTTTTGATTGCAAACATTAGTAGTTAAAGCCATACTGTAATCACCCACCAACAATACAGGACGGAAAAAAACAAACTTACTGCATTTTTCTTACCAGCAAAGCAAAATGCGGCCCAAGCAGCGTAGGCTTGTGAATCTTCTCATCCGCCATAAAGTCTTGCACACACTTACCAATAGCATAAACAGAGTTCAACAGGTTGTCACCAACAGACTGCCCCCATGCATACTCCCACAACCCTTCAAGATCACCAACATAATCCCAGAAAAACATTTGATTTGAACAACGTACCGGACGAAAGGTAAGTGCGAAGGGCGAAGTTGCGAAGGAATAGTTGTTACTACTCTTAGTATAGTACCCACGGTCCATTTGATCATTTGCTGCGGTACCAAAGTTCAATCGTCATCTTCAGTTGAAAGAGTACACATTATATTGAGTACCTCCCTATCTTCGATCTCTCTTGTAAGAAATCCTACGCATCCCTCCCTTGTCAGAAAAAAAATAGGAATATGAGCCTGTACTCACTCACGCTGCCGGAGTACTTTTTGAGGGTAACGTAGTAAAAATCCTTTATTTCCGGGGATTTCCCTTTTCTTTCAAAATGAATTTATGCTTAGTCTAAAATTGGTAAATACCAAATAATAATAATATTTAGATATATATTATTATTATTAATATGTACCAGTTTCCTGAAACTAACAAATAGAGTTATAGCTTTGATTGACTTACTAGCTTACGGGAATGCTTTGAATCTCAACTTACTTTTTTAGAGGGGGGATTACTACTGCATGGAAGGATGGTATACTGGAACGCAGGTGTTCTTACTCTTTCTCTGGTACCTGAGAAAATAGAGTTGGCTGACTATAACATGGAAGGCCCCAAGCGTCGCCTTGAAAATTATGTGGAAGAGTTCCGGCTTGTTTGCATTAGGATCCATCATCCCTCCAAGAAACCATCAATATATGAAGCATATGGCTCCTCTTTGAGTTTTATTTTCTTGGGGATGTTCGTGGGATGAGAGCACGATATGAGCATGCGAATTTCTTCGAATCTACCATTGGAGAGAAAATAAGGGGTTATGTGGATGGGGGTAGCCCCGGCTATTAGACGCCTGATTTCGTCTGGGTTCCAGGTGTGACTTGACTTGTATCCGGTAGGTCAAGGAAGGGGGATTTGGAGATTCTTTCAAGAATGTTTTGGCTTCTTCCTATTACGCTTCAACACAGAAGAAGAAGGTGCTGGAAGGAGGATATATTTTTCCAATTGTTTCAATTGCCCAATCTCGGAATGGCCAAGGTTTAATGATTTCATGTAATTCTTCCGCTTACAGGTTTTTAATCGGTCTGTATCTTTGGCAAGCCTCACATCCTCGGGCGTATTTATTGCAATCTTTTTCCATGTTTGGCCAATAAAACCCATATCTGTGTATCAGCCATCTCATTCTTCTGCCCGCTTGATGTGCTCCAGCGATTCTTTCATGGACCTCAGCCATTACCAATAAAGCCCCCCTTTACCTTCTCTTTCTATTCTATAAAAAGGCGAACATCTAATCTAGGCCCGGTCGCCTTTCTATGAAAGCGAGCAGCCCAGCCCCCTTGTTGAAATTTGGATATTAAGGAAGCCGTATTTCGCAATAGCAGCTCCGAGAAGCTGGGCTTAGGGTGCGCCTCCTGCGGTCGTTTCAGTGACTCAATTGGCTGGCTTCCCTCAGCTCAGACTGGTGTCGCCACCTCTCCCAGGACCGGAATGATTATCCCTGCCCGATGGGTCTACATTCATCCCTGAATGTCGTCGGGTACTCTTCACTTCCCCGCCATTCTTGTAACCGTCACCCGTAATCCGCGCAGGTGTGTCCGCACCCCCTGGAGTGGACGAGAAAGAAAGGATTTTTTCTCGGAGCAACCCCCCTGGTTCCAGACCCAGGAGTTCACTTTCCCGTATGAGCATTCGGTACATATATAAGTCAGTGGAAGAGTCAAAGGGTCACCACTACTGAGGATCTCCCCCCTTATCTTAGAAGGGTCGTCTGAGGGTTCGCCGCGGTTCATTGCTGTGCTTACACACTAGGCTACCCTTCTCCGAAAGCTCCGCGGGACCACCTATCACTAGTCTTCGGCCGGAGGGGTTTATTGCACAAAAAGGCCGGGACGCAGGCTCCCGCAGAGGAAAGCCCAACGAATGTCAGATGCAAAGCCCCGCACCTCATTAAGATCATATTGGCATACTCTCCCAAAAAAAAAAGAGCAGACCCCATTGAAGACGGGAGTGAGGTACAACAAGGCCATTTCCGTCCACCTTCTCACGGAGCCGTACGTGGACGTTACCGCTCATACAGCTCCCAGCCAGCAAGCAGTTAGCTTTCCTCTAGAAGTCATGGAAGTGTGGATAAATCGACATCAAACTCTAGTCGACAGAAGGTTTTTCTTTTTTTCCCGCTCGCAGTAGTCCCAATATTCCAATACTACAGCGTTAGCAGCGTTTTGTCTCGATGAAAAATCTTCTGGTGACCATGATGGATAGGATTTATTCTCTATCCTTTGGACTTGAACGATCCAATTTCTAATCTTGTTGGAGATTCTTTATCTGGCTTTGACGTATGGGGCCCTTTCCCCACTGTTTGAGAAAAGTTTTGCATCTTTCCTTTACATCCGAACAGGACGGGCCACTAGTCCCTGATCTGGACGCCGCACCTGGAACTCCTTCTACCTGTGGTTGTGGGGTTGGCGCCTCCTGAGCTGCTTGAGCAGCACCCCCTTGTGGGTGGGAAGGAATAAGTGGTGGATTCGAACCCTCGGTAAACAAAAGCCTACATAGCAGTTCCAATGCTACGCCTTGAACCACTCGGCCATCTCTCCTACATAATCTTATTATTGACCAG
>WNGA01002456.1_pt1 | contig 31478 bp, 22 predicted proteins | sample 5400061 | NCBI WGS metagenome assembly WNGA01 (sample SAMN13153366, study PRJNA577476) | soil metagenome | isolation source: 100 cm soil or saprolite under grassland replicate 2 | place: USA:California | collected 2016-06-15 | reverse complement strand
CCCCGGCGGCGGGACCGCCTTCCGGAGGCGGCCGTGAGCGAAGGCGCACCACAACAGTCTCCCTTTCGCCACGCTGCGACTGCGCCTTCGCGACAGAGCGACGGCCGGTTCGCCTGTCACGGCCCGCCGTCGCGTGCCGTTCGCTCGCACAGGCGGCGAGGCGATTGTTGTTTGAGTGGTGTGCTCGCTCTCTCACGCTCCTCCGGGAGGCGGCCCGCCACCGAGGCTGCACTCCGGCTCAAGCCGAAGTGAGAGGGCCGGTGGGTGGCGCCGGACGGAGACCTCGCGCGCGGGCAGCCGGACTCCAAGCCCTCGTTTGAACTCTCTCGACCGCCGTTCGCGCAGCGAACGCCGCGGTCGAAAGCCGACGGCGACAGGACCCGCCGGCCCGGATTCTCGCGATGGCAATCCGATTGTTAAAGGGAGCTAGAGTCTCGCCTCTCCCGGCGGGAGCGAGTTGGGACAAGGGGCGCCTCTTGTCTCTCCGGCCTTGGTCAATGATGCGAGTTAATCCATTCTGGTAGGACGTCCTGTCCCGCTTGATGCATCTTCCTCTAGGCCCGCGAGTGGAGCGGCGTCATCTTCGGAGTGTCGGCGCAGCCCGCACGATGCCAGGCGCCGGGGCGGAAGAGGGCCTGGGAGTGGTATCTCGGCTCGTCCGTTCGACGGATGCCCCGGAGAAAGGAACGACCATGGCGACGATGAATGTCTTCGACAAGAAGGCCGACCTGGCCGGCCCGGGCATCGGCAGTTACGAGGAGCTGGAAAAGGTGCTGCCGGAGGACTACAGGCCGCTCCTGGGACCTCGGGAAACTCAGCGGGCGATTGCCGCCGTCAAGCGATCCGTCGAGGACGGACTCTGCCGGGAGTTAAGCCTGATGCGGGTGGAGGTTCCGCTCATCGTGGATGCCGAGAGCGGCGTCAACGACTATCTCGACCGCGACGGCTCACGGGGACCGGTCAGCTTCCGCATTCCCAACGACAACGGAAGGAACCCGATCGAGGCGCAGGTCGTGCAGGCCGCCACGAAATGGAAGAGGATCGCCCTGGCGCAGTTCGGGATGGCGCCCGGCGAAGGGCTCGTCACCGACATGCGCGCGGTTCGCAAGGACTACTTTCTCGATCACGATCACAGCGCCTACGTGGACCAGTGGGACTGGGAGAAGGTCATCACCCCGGAGGAGCGCAGCCTCGAGTTCCTGACGACGACCGTCGAGGCGATCTGGAAGGTGATCAGGAGCGCCGAGGACCTGGCGCTCGATCTCTTCCCGGCGCTCAAGGGCGGGAACATCCCCCGGCTGCCGGAAAAACTGACGGTTCTCCACGCCGAGGACCTGCTGGACATGTATCCCGACCTGCCACGAAAGGCGCGCGAGACCGCGATCCTCAAGGAGTCGCCGGCTGTCTTCGTCTACGGCATCGGCTGGACCCTGAAGGACGGTTACCCGCACGAGATGCGCGCGGCCGACTACGACGACTGGGTCACGCAGACGGGCTCGAAGGACGGCCGGCCGATGCACGGCTTGAACGGCGACATCCTGGTCTGGAACCCGGTCACGAAGCGGCGCCATGAGTTGTCGTCCATGGGAATCCGCGTCAACGCGCAGACGCTCGTCAAGCAGCTCGAGCTGACCAACCAGCTCCACTTCCTGAAGTTCCCCTATCATCAGGGGATCGTCAACGGCGCGCTCCCCCTCTCCATCGGCGGCGGGATCGGGCAGTCTCGCACCGTAATGCTCCTGCTCCGGAAAGCCCACCTTGGCGAGGTCAGCGTGACGGTGTGGCCGAAAGCGCTCAAAGACATGTGCGCGAAGCGCAACATCGGAGTGATCGAGTAAGACCATGGAAACTTTCAAAGTCAGACATGATTCCCAGGGCAACAAGCGCCTGGAGGTGCCGTACCGCGGCACGCAGCTCCTCCGCAACGCCATGTACACGAAGAGCTCTGCCTTCAATCGGGAGGAGCGGATGGCGCTCGGGCTGGAAGGTCTCCTGCCGAGCGCGGTGAGCACGATGGAGCAACAGGAGCGGCGGGTGTACGCCAACATCATGCGCAAGTCGGACCCGCTCGAGAAGTACATCGGGCTGGCGGCCCTCCAGGACCGCAACGAGCATCTCTTCTACCGCCTCCTGGTGGACCACATCGAGGAATTCCTGCCCATCGTCTATACGCCGACGGTGGGGCAGGCCTGCCAGGAGTTCAGCCACATCTTCCGGCGGGCCCGCGGCCTGTGGATCACGCCCGACCACCGGGGGCGGATCTACGATGCCCTCGGCAATGCGCCGTTCGCCGACATCCGCCTAATCGTCGTTACCGACAACGAACGCATCCTGGGCCTGGGCGACCAGGGCGCGGGCGGCATGGGAATCCCGATCGGGAAGCTCGCGCTCTATACGGCGGCCGCGGGGATTCATCCCTCGCAGACACTTCCGATCAGTTTCGACGTCGGAACCGATAACGAGGACCTCCTCAAGGACGACCTCTATCTGGGCTTTCGGTCCCCGCGCCTGCGCGGCGCGGAGTACGACTCCCTGGTCGAGGAATTCGTCCAGGCGGTGAAGCGCCGCTTTCCGAAGGCGCTCCTGCAGTGGGAGGACTTCAAGAAGGCCAACGCGTTCCGGCTGCTCGACCGGTACCGGAAAGTCATCACCAGTTTCAACGACGACATCCAGGGGACCGCGGCCGTGGCCACGGCCGGAATGATGGCCGGCTGCCGGGTCAGCGGGATCCCGCTCGTGAATCAGCGCGTGGTCCTTCTGGGCGCGGGCGCCGCCGGGATCGGCATCGCCCGGTTGCTTCGCGACACTTTCCGGCGCGCGGGCTTGAAAGGCGAGGATCTGACCCGCGCCACCGCCAACCTCGACAGCCGCGGTCTCGTGGTGGACGACGAGGAGATTCGCGACGTGCACAAACGCGATTTCGCCTGGCCGGCGGCCCTGGCGGCGACGATGGGCCTTGCGAAGGGCGCGCCGCGGGACCTCATGGCGGTGGTCAAGGCGGTCAAGCCCACCATGCTGATCGGCACCACCGGCGAGCCGGACACGTTCACCGAAGCCGTCGTCCGCGAGATTGGCAAGCACGTCGAGCGGCCCGTCATCTTCCCGATGTCCAACCCGACGAGCAAGAGCGAGGCGAAGCCGGCCGACATCGTGGCCTGGACGGAAGGCCGCGCTTTGATCGCCACCGGAAGCCCATTCGACCCGGTGCCTTACCAGGGCCGCACGATCACCATCGGCCAGGGCAACAACGTCTTCATCTTCCCCGGCGTGGGGCTGGGGACTCTCCTGGCGCAGGCGCGAGAAGTGACCGACGGAATGTTCGCCGTGGCCGCTCAGAGGCTCGCCGACGAGGTGAAAGCCTCGGACCTCGCCTCCGGAAGCCTCTTCCCTTCCGCACACGAGATCCGGCGCGTCAGCGCGCGAATCGCCGAGGCCGTTGTCGCCGAGGCCCGCGACTCGGGCGTCGGGCGGGCCATCCCCGACGAGGACATCCCCGCGCTGGTGGCGTCCGCGGTCTGGAACCCGGCCTACCTTCCGTTGGTCCCGGTCTGACCCCGCGATCGCCTTCGGATTCTTTGCTCAAGAGTCGGCCCCGAAGCCGGCGGCGCCTCCACACCGGTGCGGCGCCGCACACAAGGGGAACTCCGCGTTTATGCTGTCATCCTGAGCGAAGCGAAGGATCTGCCCTGGTCAGGATCAGCCGATTCGACCGGAGCAGATTCTTCGTCGCGGAGCCTGTCCCGACTTTGAATGGCGCCGCGGTCACGATGATTCTGAGAGATAAGCTCCGCCGCTGAATTGCAATTGCGCTCGAGGCGCTCGTGAAGAGGAAAGCGATGAAGACAGCAAAGCTTCTCCTGCCGTCCTTGCTCGTTCTCGCACTACTCGCCGTGGGCGTGCCGGCGGCTTTTACGCTGGGACAGCGGCCGCCCGAACCGGTGGCGCAGCCGACTCCGGACGCCACGCCGGCACCCACACCGGCGTCCACGCCTGTACCCCAGGCCCAACCAGCCGAAAAGGAGAAGCCCGAAGAGAAGAAGTGGAACGTCGAGGCGCCTCCGTACCCGATGCCGGTCCAGGCGGTGATCGACACGGACGAGGGGACCTGGATGAGTCTCGACGTGTCACCGGACGGCAAGGAGATCGCCTTCGATCTTCTGGGCGATATCTACTCCCTGCCGATCGGCGGAGGAGAAGCGCGAGCGTTGACCTCGGGAGTCGCCTGGGACATGCAGCCTCGCTACTCTCCCGACGGAAAGCGCATCGCGTTCACGTCCGACCGCTCGGGGGGAGACAACGTCTGGGTGATGGACCGCGACGGCTCGCATCCCGCGCAGGTCACGAAAGAGGAATTCCGCCTGACAAACAGCCCGGCCTGGGCGCCGGACGGCGATTTCCTAGCGGCCCGCAAGCATTTCACCGGAACGCGCTCGCTCGGATCGGGAGAGATCTGGCTCTACCACCGCTCGGGAGGCGAGGGGACGCAGATGGTCAAGCGGCCCAACGAGCAGAAGGACCTGGGCGAGCCGGCCTTCTCGCCCGACGGCCGCTACCTCTACTACAGCCAGGACGTGACGCCGGGCAGGATCTTCCAGTACAACAAGAACCCTCACGATCAGATCTACGCCATAGAGCGGCTCGACCGTGTCACCGGCCGGACCGACCGGTTCGTGCGCGGACCGGGCGGCTCGATCCGCCCCACGCCATCGCCTGACGGCAAGTGGCTCGCCTTCGTTCGCCGCGTGCGCTTCAAGACGGTTCTCTTCGTCAAGGATCTCGTTTCGGGGCACGAGCGGCCGCTCTACGACGGCCTCGATCGGGACATGCAGGAGACGTGGGCGATTCACGGCGTCTATCCCGCCATGGCCTGGATGCCGGACAGCCGGGCGATCATCGTTTGGGCTGGCGGGCGGATCCGGCGGGTGGATCGCGAGAGCCGGCAGAGCGCCGTCATCCCGTTCCACGTCAAGGGCGCGCGCCAGGCGGCGGAGGCCGTGCGCTTCCCGGTGAAGGTCGCGCCGGACCGGTTCTCCGTCAAGATGCTGCGCTGGGTGACGGTCTCGCCGAAGGCAGATCAGGTCGCCTACGAGGCGCTGGGGCGCATCTGGGTTCGAGATCTTCCGGAGGGCACGCCGCGCCGCCTGACGAAACAGACGGACCATTTCGAGCTGTATCCCCACTTCTCGCGCGACGGCCGATTCATCGCGTACACCACGTGGAACGACGAGAAGGCCGGGGCGGTGCGAATCGCGCCGGCGAGAGGAGGCGAGGGACGGGTCGTGACCGGGCAACCGGGCCTCTACCGGGAGCCGGTCTTCTCGCCGGACGGAGGAAGGATCGTTTACCGAAAGGACTCCGGAGGTTTCCTCGTCACTCCCGACTGGTCCTCCGAGACCGGGCTGTACTCCGTGTCCGCGGGAGGAGGCAAGGCCATTCTCGTCTCGCGCGAGGGATTCGCTCCCCAGTTCGGCGCGACGAACGACCGAGTTTACTTCACGAAGCTCGAAGAAACAGAAGGCAGCCGCGAGCAGCGCGAAGAGGAGAAGCGCGTCTTCGTCTCTTGTGCTCTGGATGGCGCGGATCCACGCGAGCATTACGTCTCGGACAACGCCACGGAATTCGCGATCTCGCCGAATGAGAAGTGGCTCGCCTTCCGCGAGCGTTACAACGCCTTCATCACCCCCTTCGTCCGCACGGGCAAACGGATCGAGATCGGGCCGAAGGCGAAGTCGCTTCCCGTGGTGCGGGCCTCCAGAGACGCCGGAGAGTACCTCCACTGGTCCGGAAATTCCGCGAGTCTCCACTGGTCGCTCGGGCCGGACCTCTTCGCGCGGGCCCTGCCGGAGACCTTCGCTTTCGTTCCCGGCGCCCCCGAAAAGCTGACCGAGGCCCCCGAGAAAGGAAAGCCAATCGGGTTCGAGGCCGCCTCCGACATGCCGAGCGGATCGCTCGCCTTCGTCGGGGGCCGCGTGGTGACGATGCGCGGCGGCGGCGACGAAGTGATTGAAGACGGCGTCGTTCTGGTCGAAGGGAACCGCATCAAGGCCGTCGGCCGGCGCGCGGACGTCCCGATTCCCGCGGGGGTCCGCGCCGTGGACGTCTCGGGCAAGACGGTGTTACCGGGTCTCGTGGACGCGCACTGGCACGGCACTCTCGGCTCTGCCGGCGTGATCCCGCAGCAGAACTGGTCCACCGACGCCGGGCTCGCCTTCGGTGTCACGACCGCGCACGATCCCTCGCACGACACCGCGGAGTTCTTCGCCGCGAGCGCAATGGCGCGCGCCGGACTGATCCGCGCCCCTCGTCTCTTCTCCACCGGCACGATCCTCTACGGCGCCGGCGGGGACATCAAGGTGGAGATCGAGAGTCTCGACGACGCGCGGGCGCACTTGAAGCGCATGAAGGCGGCGGGCGCCTTCAGCGTCAAGAGCTATAACCAGCCGCGGCGGGAGCAGCGGCAGCAGATCCTCGCCGCGGCGCGCGAGCTCCAGATGCTGGTCGTTCCCGAGGGCGGATCCCTCTTCGAGCACAACATGACGATGGTCGTAGACGGGCACACGGGGATCGAGCACACGCTGCCCGTCGCGCGGATCTACAAGGATGTCCTCCAGCTCTGGCCGAAGACCGGCGTGGGTTACACGCCGACACTCCTCGTCGGCTACGGCGGAATCTTCGGGGAAAACTACTGGTATCAGCACACCAACGTCTGGGAGAACCCGAGGCTCTCGAAGTTCGTCCCTCCCGCCGAGCTCGATGCCCGCTCGATGCGCCGCATGATGGCGCCCGAGGAGGACTTCAATCACTTCAATATCGCGCGGATCGCCGGAGAGCTTCGCGACGCCGGCGTTTCGGTGCAACTGGGCGCGCACGGCCAGCGCGAGGGTCTCGGCGCTCACTGGGAGCTCTGGATGATGGTCCAGGGAGGCATGACGCCGCACCAGGCATTGAAGTGCGGGACCTGGAACGGCGCGCGTTATCTGGGTCTCGACGCCGATCTGGGATCGCTCGAGCCCGGCAAGCTCGCCGATCTCATCGTGATCGACGGAGATCCCTTGACCAACATCCGCCAGAGCGAGAAGGTCCTCTACACCGTCGTCAACGGCCGCCTCTTCGACGCCGCCACCATGAACCAGGCGGGCAACCATCCCGCCCAGCGGGCGAAGTACTACTGGGAAAAGGACTAAGATCGCTTTGAACTGATGCGAGCTTGCCCGGAACCGTGGAGAATCGCCGGCCCGTAACGACAGGCAACCCGAAGCCCTTTTTTGACAAGAGATCCGAAGGGAGATCGCCATGCGCCCCCGCAAGACCATCCTTCCGCCATTAACCGCGTTTCTCTTTTTGGCCGGGGCCACCACTGTCGTGGCACGCGACGAAAAGCCGGTCGAGACGTTCACGGCCTTTGCGGCCGCTTTGGGCACCGGACAGACGGGCGTCGTCAACATCGATATCTACCGCTGGTCCACGGACGAAGAGCGCGAGCGGCTGCTGACGACCCTCCAGGAGTTCGGGCCCGACAAGCTCCTGGACGCTCTCGAAAAGGTCCGGCCGCCGGTCGGCGCGCTCCGAACGACCACCTCTCTCTCCTACGACCTGTACTACGCCCGCAGCAATCCGTCTCCCGACGGCGGCCGGCGCATCATCCTCGCGACGAATCGCCCCGTGTCATTCCGGGAGCTCAGAAGCAGCTCCCACCGCCTTCAGTACCAGTTCACTCTGATCGAGATCCACATCGACAAGAACGGAAAAGGCGAAGGCAAACTCGTTCCCGCCGCAAGGGTGAGCTGGGACAAGGAAGCCAAGAAGATCGAGATCCAAAACTACAATGCGTTGCCCGTGGACCTCTTGAACGTCACCGCCAAGACGCCCTGAAAGCCCGCGCGGCGACAGCGTCGCCGCTCATCGCCCCGCGTCATCTTCATTCGCCTCTTTGCTGGCAATCCCTTCCCTCTTCCTTGCCATCCCTTCGCGTTTCTTCTTGTCATCCTGAGCGCAGCGAAGGATCTGCTCTCTCCTTTCGAGAGGTTTCTTCCTGCTCAGGGTAAGCTCTGAGCGAAGCGAAGGACCTGCTCTCGTACTTCCGGTATTTCCGGAGCAGATCCTCGTCGCTCCGCTCCCCGGGATGACAGGAGCATCTGAGTCATTGTCGTTCCGGGAGCCCCGGTCCCGGCGCGAGGCCGCATCCGACCGAGTCGCTCGCCGATGCGCCGAAAGGCGCAGATCCCACGCAAGCGCGGAGCGAGGTTACCGGTCGCGATACCGGTCGCGGTCGCGTTCCCGCTCGATCTCGCGCTCATGCTGGCGCTCGTGACTGCGCCACTCGCGGCGCGCGCGGATATCTTCGCCGACAATCACCGTCTGGTTGGACCAGTGGCCGGGCTCGTAAATGTAACCCCGGTCGCTGCGAATGTATCGGGGCGCGATCCAGTACGCGCGCGGAGCCGCGGGACGATCCCACCGGCCGGGAACCCAATCCCACCGGCCGCCGCCCCAGTTCCAGAAGCCGCTGACCCAGACATGGTCCGGCCCCGGACGCCGCCCTCGTCGCTCATGCCGAATCGCGGGCGGCCTGCCCGTCGTGATCCGCACATCCAAGCCCGGAAGCGGAGGGGGCGGCGGCAGGGGAATCTGCGGAAGAGCCGCCGTGGCCACACCACCGAGGACCGTTGCGGCCAGAATCGTTCGCTGGAGAGTCTTGAGTCTCATGCAACCTCCCTGTGTCGCGCGTTCCTTGCAACGGGACCTGATCCAGCAAGCCACGTGCCATGCCTCGCCCCCGATCGAGAGCGCTACGCGGAGATCGTGGCGCTGTAATCCGCCAGGAGCTTCTCGATCAGAGCGGGCTCGAAGGGTTTCGTCAGGTGGTGGTCGAAACCGGCTTCCCGTGATCGTCGCAAGTCCTCCTCCTGTCCCCAGCCGGTCGTCGCCACCAGGAGAGCGTGCCGCGTCTCGGGGGACTCCCGCAGCCGCCGCGCCACCTGGTAGCCGTCCAGTCCGGGCATTCCGATGTCGAGAAGCACGACCTGCGGCCGGAAGTCGCGGGCAGCCTCCAGGACGCCCGGCCCATCATAGGAGATCCGGACGTCGTCGCCCTCCATCTGCAGGAGCAGGGCCAGTCCGTCGGCCTGGTCGGCGTTGTCGTCGGCGATCAGGACGCGCAAGACGGGGCGCGCGGCCGTCTTCAGACCGCTGTCTTGCGCGGCCCCGGCAAGCCGCGCCGCCTTCTCGGCGGCCGGGAGGCGCACGACGAACTCGCTCCCCTTGCCCGGGCCGGCGGAAAAGGCGGTGACGGAACCGCCGTGAAGCTCGACGAGACTCTTGACCAGAGCCAATCCCACTCCGACCCCCCCGGTCAAACGATCGAGCCGCCGATGCGCCTGGACGAAGAGATCGAAGATCCGGGGAAGGAGAATCGAATCGATGCCAATGCCGGTATCCCGCACACGGATCACGACATCGGAAACCTCCCGCTGCGCAGTGACGAATATGTCTGCGCCCGGGTCCGTGTACTTGGCGGCATTCACGAGAAGATTGGTGAGAACCTGTTCCAGCCGCATGGGATCCCCGTTGACCAGGAGAGACTCTCCGGCGATCGCCGAAGTCAACCGGTGGCGCCGCTCGAGCAGGAGAGGCTGGACGGTCTCGAGAGAAGACCGGATCACTGCCGCGACGTCGAGTACCTCCCGGCGCAGCTCCAGCCTTCCCTGGCGAAGCCGAGCCACGTCGAGGAGATCGTCCAGGAGACGTGTCAAGCGCCGCATCTGGCGCTCGGCGATCTCCCGGGCGCGGGCGAGGGCCTGCGCGCTGGCCGCCGGCTGCTTCATCAGATGGAGCGCGTTCCAGATCGGAGCGAGCGGGTTGCGCAGCTCGTGAGCGAGCACCGCCAGAAACCGGTCCTTCTGGCGATCGGCCTCCAGGAGCTCTTCGATCTTCCGGCGCTCGGTCAGGTCCCGCGTGACTTTCCCGAAGCCTCGAAGCCGTCCCTCCTTGTCGAAGACAGCCGTGATCACGATGCTGGCCCAGAACCGCCCGCCATCCTTGCGTACCCGCCAGCCTTCGTCCTCGACGCGGCCCTGCTCGACGGCCGTTCGCAGCTCCCACTCGGGTTTACCCTGCGCCACGACTTCGGGAGGATAGAAACAGGAGAAGTGCCTTCCAATGATTTCGTCGGCCCTGTATCCCTTGATCCGCTCCGCTCCTGTGTTCCAGCTGACGACTCTGCCGTCCGGGTCGAGCATGAAGATCGCGTACTCCTGAACGCTGTTGATCAGCAGCCGGAGACGTTCTTCGCTTTCGCGCAGGTCGCTCTCGGACCTCTTGCGGTCGGTCGCGTTGCTCACCGCGGTCCGGCCCGGGCGATCCGCGGTTGTCTTTTCCGAAGCCTTGCCCGCCTCGCCGGCAAGCAATCGTGCGGCTGCTTTTGTCATTCTGGACTCTCTCCGACTGATCTCGCTCTCTTTGCAAGGGCCGAGCCAGGGGCCCGAGGTCGAACACGGGTCGGAACGGCGGCTCAGGAGGCCGGGGGCGGCATGAATGCCAAAAACGATGGGGAGAGGCGTTCAGAGGAGCAGCACTAAACCCCACCCCGCGCTGGCGATTCCGAGAGCGCCCGCGATCCGATCGCCGTGTGGCGCAACCTGTTCGACCCCGACCACGAGCGTCAGCACCGCCATCCAGGCCATGTTCATGACGCCCATCGCCAGACCCGTCATCATCAACAACCAGCAGCAGCCGACGCAGTACGCGCCGTGAGCGATACCGAGACGAAACCCCCCGCGGGGCCCGCCTCGCCATCGCGACAGAAGGTACGTCAGCGGGTTGCGGCAGTGGGAGAGACAGGCACGCTTGAGCGGCGCGAATTGAAACAATCCCGCGAGAATCAACAAGACGCCGGCAGACGACGCACCGACCCTTCCGTTTTGCAGCAGGCTCATCTGCTGCAGCGCAATCTGAATTCCGGCCGCGCCGAGGCTGTAACAAAGCCAGACGACGAAGTAGCCGCTCGCGAGAGCCGCGACGGGCCGCAGCCGTGACGCGCCGCCGCCCGTGCCCGCCGTCAGAACCGCGAACGTCATCAACCAGCGCAGCAAGGCCGGCGTCATCATGGCGACCATCATGGCCTGCCACATGATCACGGCGGAGACAAGGGAACGGCCATCGAGCTCGTGGCGATGCGGCGCAAGAAAGACTGATCGGATGCCGGACGACGCGTCCGCGCCCGTGAGCCACAGCCACGCCGCGAGGGTTACCAGGGCGGCCGACGCGAAAAGCAGCACGCGCGTGCCGCGGGCGAGCATGGCAGGCGAGAGGGATGTCTGAAGAGCCGGCATTTACGCGGTTTCGACAACCCAATCGAAATTTGAAAACAGCCCGTGAGTCTTCGCATTGCTGATCTTGATGACGCCGTCGTCAAACTCGGTCACTCCCGTCGCGATGACCTGGGTCGCGGCGTGGATCTGATTGAAGATGTTCTCAAACAGGACGGGCTGCGAGCGGTCCCGCCCCCGAATCTGAGTGACCACCGCTTCGAGCAGGCCGGGGATTCTCGCTCTCTTCGTGCCCCCCTCGTCCGCGAATTCGACAGGCAGAAAACGGGTGTCCAGCCAGCGCCCCACGAAGCGGGCCAGGACAGCCCAGGGACCGCCGGCACGGCCGGTGAGAATGTCCTCGACGGCCTGACGTTGGGCAGGCGAGGCGGTTTGATCGATCACGACCACCTCGGTCCAGTCCCCGTCGATCATGTGCCGCGGGGAGTCATAGGCGATGACGGCCTTGACGCCGGCCAGAGACACCTCGCCGAACGCGCCCTCGTCGATGCGGATAGCCCAATAGCCGACGCAGCGCTCCTGCGTACAGAGCTGATCGAAGTGCATGTGCCCCGGGCAGACAAGCTGACAGTTGCAGTTTTCGAACAGCAGCCCGCGCGTCCACCAGGCGATCTTCCGCTGTGCCTCCATCGGTCCCTCCCGATCGTGCGATGACGCAATATACAGGCGCTGCCAACTGACGGCGAAGAGGCGTCTGGTCGATGCCTCTTCCGTGCCCGGGTCGTCGGCGATGATCAAAGAACCGGCCCGAGCCGGCGAGCCAGCGCATCGCCCGCACGATGAAGGAAGGATCGGCGCGCCCAGTCTGCCGCCGTCACCTCGACCGATTCTTCCAGGTCCTGCTCGAATCTCTCGGAAAAGGAGCGGCCGGTCTCTTCGTCCAGCATGACGATGTTGCATTCGGCGTTGAAATGGAAGGAGCGGAAGTCCAGGTTGCTCGATCCGGCGAGCGAGACGAAATCGTCGGCGACGAGCGTCTTGGCGTGGAGCACGGCGGGCTGATACTCGAAGATCCTTATGCCCCGGTCGAGGAGCGCGCCGTAATAGCCGTGCCCGGCATGGCGAACCAGAGGCATGTCGCTCTTACCCGGCAGAAGGAGCCGGACGTCCACCCCGCGCCGGGCGGCCTCTCCCAGGTGCTCGATGGCGCGCCACCGGGGCGCGAAGTAGGCGTTGGTGACCCAGAGCCGCCGGCGCCCGCCTGCCGCGATGGCGGCGAGGGCCGAGGCGATTTCGCCGGTGCCGCGAAAGGGACGCGAGTCCAGCACGAGGATCGCGACACCGCCAGTCTCCGGCGCGAGCGGCTCGAGGACGATCGGGCTGCCGCCGGCGGCGTGCCAGGCCTCGGTAAAGACGATCGCCATGCCCCAAGCCGCAGGGCCATCGACCCGCACATGCGTGTCGCGCCAGGGACCTCCGTGGGCCGAAAGGCTCGAGCCGTACTCGTCGCCGATGTTCATGCCGCCGGTAAAAGCCGTCCTGCCGTCGACGACGAGGATCTTGCGATGGTCGCGGAACGGCTGCAACAGCAGGTGGGGAAAGAGCGGGTTGAAGAGGCGGACCTCGATTCCCCGGGCGCGCATCTCCTTCCAGAAGGCCCGCTGCGTCGTCATCGAACCGAAGGCATCGGCGAGAACGCGCACCCTGACGCCCCGCCGGACCGCGCGCCCGAGTGTCTCCAGAAAGGAGCGGCCCGTCGCGTCGCCCTTGAAGATGTAGGACTCGACCAGGACTTCCTCGCGCGCCGCGTCGACGACGGCCCTCATGGCGTCGAACGTTTCCGGTCCGCGAAAGAACACATGCACCCGGTTGCCTTCGAGGATCGGCGACTCGTCGATTCTCCGGAGGAGGACCGCGAATCCCGGGTCTCGCAGCCCTTCCGGGAGCGCCGCGGCGAGCTTCCCGACCGACCCGATGCGCAGCTCCTCCGGCAGCCTCCGCCATGCCCTGGGGCGGAGAGTCGGACGCCACAGCCTCAGTCTCTTTCGCAGCCTCATGGGGAAGCAACGGGATCAGCGTTGCAAAAGCGGAGCCGGGTCCGCCTCGATCCCGCATGGACCCGACGGGTTACTTGTCCCAGAACCCCACGACCCGGTCTATGCGGCCGGCGGGGGAGAAATCAAAGATGCTGGTGCCGGCGCCGGCGAGGTCTCCATTCTCCCGTCTGGCCGTCCAGCCCGCGAGCACGGTGCCGTGCGAGAGCCGCACCTCGCCGGCACGCATGAGGCTGATGCCGGGCATGAAGACCTGCACGGCCTCGAGGTTGGCGAGCAGGTCGTCCAGGCCCGCAGTGGCGCCGTAAGCGTCGCGAAAGACGATCCCCGGCGTCGCGCAGGACTCGAGCAGCTCGCGGCGGGTTCTCGCGTCGGACTCGCCCCAGGCGCGCAGGAACGCGTCCACGCGCTCGACGACTTTCGCCGCTGCCTCCTCGGCCACGACCTTCGAGAAAAGGGCGAGCTGATAGCGCCAGCCCTGCACGAAGTGGTCTCGGATCTTCGCACTCGAGAAATCGTGCCGCAGCCTCAGGAGCGTCCCCTCCTCCGTCTCCTCGAGCGTGATCGTGACGAGCGACGCAACCCCGCCGGCCATGATGTAGGTGAAGACGATCCGGCGGGGCGGGTCGATTTCGCGGATCTCGCCGCTCGCGGTAACTCCGTTGGGATAGCGAATGAAGACCGAGCCTCCCGGCCGCGCGTCGATCCGAGAACCCTCGCCCCACCACCTGGCGAAGCGCTCGGCGTCGGTGAAATAGGCAAAGACGGTCTCGCGCCGCGCGCAGATCAAGATCTCACGCTTCAGGGATTCGGTCAGCTCGGTCATGTCTCTGTCCTTTCTCAGCGACGCCGGCGCCGTCCTGTTTTCTCCTCGGATTCGGCGTAACTTTTCAGGTCGGAAAGCTTCTGCTTCCACATCGTTTCCAGCCACTTGCCCAGGTGCCCGAGCTCCTTGCGGCGGGCGGCGTAGAAGCGAAACCGCCCTTCCTCGCGGCGCGTGATGAGGCCCGCAGACTCGAGCACGCCCAGATGTTGCGAGACGGCACCGAAGCTGACGTCGGCCAGCGCCCGATGGATGTCGCCGGCAGAGCGTTCCCGATCCCAGACCAGCTCGAGGATCTGCCGCCGGCGCGGCGCGGCGAGGGCTTCGAAAACAGCGGACACGGGCAATAGTTTAGTATCCACTAAAATAATACGCAAGCGGATTCGAAAGGTTTGCGCCGCGCCCCGATGATGGACCCGGCCGTAGATCAGGTTTTCGGGGTCGGCGAGACTCGTTTCCAGACGAGGTCCCAGGCTTCGCGCCGCTGGGCAAAGCCGGTGATCTTGCCGTCGGCGCCGCGCAGGAACACGTATCGGTAGCGCGGACGGCCGGGCACGAAAAGCACGTCCGTTGCCTCGGCGCGCAACTCCTCCGCCTTGCGCCCGGTCTGCTGGCCTTCGAGCGCGTCCCCGTTGCACCGGATCTCGTAGGAGATCGTGGGCGTCAGAGCGTAGCGCCCGCAGTATTCGCTGCGGAGCGGGGCCGCGAGGGAAACGGATGGCGGGTCCACGCGCAGCGCCAGGACCTGACCGGCGATCAGGCGCCATCCTTTCGAAGTCTTCAACCAGGTGTCGGTCGTTCGGTACTGGCAATGCAGCCTGTGGCCGTGGAAATCTTCGTTCTCGTCGTTGACGTAAGTCGCGACGGCGACGCTCCCGTGCATGGCGACGTCGAATTCGGTGACCACGATGGTCCCGGAGACCCCCTCCGGCAGGGGCTTCGTGCCTTCGACCATTTGTTTCTTCGTCAGCACCTTTCCGCTCTCGTCGACATACCGCAGGTCCTCATCCAGATACCGGTCCCACACCGCGGCCGAGCCGGTCGAGATCGCGTCGAGCAGCTCCTGCGTTTGCCAGCGCAGGACTTCCGGCACGTTCTCGGCGGCGCCCGCGGGCGTGCCGATCACGAAGAAAAAAGCCAGCGCCAGGACCGAGACTGAAGCTTGCTTCCACATGAGCATCTCTCCTTCCGTCAGTTCCAGTGCTTCAGGTCGGGCCACTGTTCTGCGAGCGGGACGCGGAGCCCGCGGCAGAGGTAGATCGCGCGGTTTTCTTCTTCCATCCCCCATGGATGGAAGTGCTCGCCGGCCTTCTCGACCGAACGACATCGTCTTGCGATCGACTCGCGACCCCATTGCAGCCAGATCAAAGTGTCGCCGCGAAAATCCCGTGGTCCCCAGAAGTAGTGGTTCTGGTGGGCGCAGATGGCGGGCGGCAGGCCGTAGGCGGGACCGAAGAGATGAAGAGCGCCGGCCTCCCCGTAGTTGCTGGCGAAGATGCCGGTCCGCACGCGCTCTTCCGGCGACAGCGACTGATAGATCCGGGTCACATCCGCCACCAGCTCTGGCCAGCCGAACTGGTCCCCGAGGCGTTGGTCCAGCGGTCCCTCGTGCCGGACCTCGGTCCTGGGCGGGGCGACGTGGAGACGCCTCTGGTAGGCGAGAAGCTTCTCCGGCGGAAAAAACGGCAGGATCGCCGGGGCGAGGATCGCGCCCGCGGCGACGACGTAAGTCGCGATGCCGGCCTTCGGCCAGGTCCTGCCGCGGCTCCAAGACCGTCGCTTGAGCCAGCCCTCCACCGCCACGGCCCCGGAAGCGAAGAGCATCGGGTAGATGGGCGTCAGGTAGTAGTTCTTCGCCTTGAGCATGATCATCAAGACCAGGAGAACGAGGTAGGCCCAGCCGAGCACGCGCAGCCGCGAGTCTCGCCCGAAGAGGAACGAAACGAGTCCCGCGAGCCAGACGGGAAAGAGGAGAGGGTGGAGGAGCAGGATCTGCTGGCCTACGAACTCCAACGGCGAGAGCACGACGTTCTTGCCCATCCGTTTCACGTTCTGGAGGTCCTCGATCGTGGGAAAGCCATGGCGGATCTGCCAGAGGATGTTGGGGAGGAAGATCAGCAACGCCAGGCCGGCGCCGATCCAGATCCAGGGCTTTGCGAGCTCGCGGCGTTCGCGACTGAGCAGCAGAGCGACCACGACCGCTCCACCGAAGAGCAACATCGAGTGCTTGTTCTCGAGCCCGAGCCCGGCCAGCACGCCGAACCACACCCAGAGCCGGGAGTCTCCCGTGCGCACGATGCGGATCAGGAAGTACACGCACCCCATCCAGAAGAGCGACTCGAAGCCGTTCATCGTCAGGATGCTGTCCATGCCGAGGTAGATGGGCGCCGCGAGCGCGCAGAGGCCGGCGAGCGCCTGGGCGAAGCGCCCGCCTCCAAGCTCGCGCGCCAGCACCATCGTCAGCGCCACCCGCGCCGCCCCGGCGAGCGCCGCGAGCGTCCGCAGGACCGGCAGAGAACCGCCCAGGAGAAGCGCGATCTTCGCGTACACCGCGATGAGCGGCGCGCAGTCCACATAGCCCCAATCCAGATGCCGCCCGCAGTCCAAGAAATAGAGCTCGTCGCGGAAGTATCCGTACCGGCCCGCCGTCGCGACGTGGACGAGCAGCTTCGCTCCCACAAGCAAGGCGATCAGCTTCAAGTCGAGCGGCCCGATCGCCCACTGCCCGTCCTCGCGCTCCGCGGCTACCGATCTCCGCTCCATTGAGGATCTCTTCTCCTGATAACGGTTAACGTTACGAAGGCGTGCTCCAGAAGAGTCTTCTCAGCAAGAGGGTATTCCTACGTCGCGCGTTGCAAAAGGCCAGGCCCGAACCCGCGTCCGTTTTTCAGCAGGCTGCCGACTACCAATCAGGAGGCTCGCGAGCGATCCAGCCTGTTTCGGCGCGTGCCGTTCATTCGACGAGCCGCTCGTGTTCGGAGCGGATGAGCTGTAGCAAGCCGGCTGGGGAAGGGGGAGTCCGAGGCCCCCCGGCTCACGCGGCGAAATAGCCGGCTCAGGCCCAACGAAACCGGAACGTCAGCGTCTGAATCGGCCTGAGGAGGAAAGCCAGGCTCATGCGAGCAATTCGCCGCGCAGGACCGTCACGGCCTGGCCGCCCAGCCGGACGCGGTCGCCGTCCAAGCGGACCTTCAGGACGCCGCCCCGCGCGGAGATCTGGCGGGCGAGAAACGCGTCCTTGCCGAGGAGGCGGCTCCAGAAGGGAGCGAGGCAGCAGTGGGACGAGCCTGTAACCGGATCCTCGTTGATCCCGGAGGCGGGCGCAAAGAACCGCGACACGAAGTCGAAGCCGGGGTTGGCCGAGCGGGCAGTCGCGATCACCCCGCGGGCGGAGATCGCACCGAGAGCGCCGAAATCCGGACGCAGGCGGGCGACGGTCGCTTCGGAATCGAGCTCGACCAAGTAGTCGAAACGGCTCTTGCCGACATACCGGGGAGGCGCACCCAGCGCTTCGACGAGACCCGGCGGCGCCTCGACCTCCTCTTCCGGCGTCGAGGGGAAATCGAGCTCGATCCAATCACCAACGCGGATGGCCGTGAGCAACCCGCTCTTCGTGTGGAACCGGGCCGTCTGCCCGGCAGCGAGCTGCCCGCTCTCCCAAAGGACATGGGCCGATGCCAGAGTGGCGTGCCCGCAGAGGTCCACTTCCACGGCCGGCGTGAACCACCGCAGACCGAATCCGTCCTCCCTCGCTCGGAGAAAGGCCGTCTCGGCCAGATTCATCTCCGACGCGACGCGCTGCATCCACGCGGCGTCCCGCTCCGCTTCGAGCACGCACACGGCCGCCGGATTCCCTTTGAATGGCTCGGACGAAGGCGTCCACCTGCACGATTCTCGTCATGTTCCTCCCGCAATCACCAGGCTCTCAATCGCTTGCAGTTTCATCTTCCTCATCCGAACGAGGAAGTACGCAGCGCAGATCCACAGCAATGCAACCGTGAGCCACGCCACGAGGCAGGTGCTGAGCGCAAAAGGATTCGTCGCGCCCGGGACGGCCGAAGGAACGATGTCTTTGGTGTTGTTGACCGCCGCGTGCAGGAGCATGGTCAGCCTTGCTCGGTAGCATGTACAAATCAAAATCGAATTTCTCGAGCGGCATCTCTGCGGCCTGGGAACCGCCCAGCTGTCAGCGCATCAGCGGCAAGCAACTACCGAGTCCGTTTCACTCGGCCGGAACCCGGACAATCGGCTGAAAGTACCATCATGCAAGGCTGGCCCGATTCTTCCCAAAAAAGAGGCCGGCTGCGAGCGGCCCTCAAGACGGCGGCGTCTTGCCTTTGAGGTTCTCCTCCAGAAAACGCAGGACGTGCCCGGCCTGGATTACCTGGTTGCTTCGCCTGGCAGAGCCGTGCCCCTCCTCGGGGATCAGGATCAGCTGTGACGAAATCCGCCTCTTCTCCAGCGCCTCCTGCATCTGCACCGCCTCGCCTGCGGGAACCCGCGGGTCGTTCAAGCCCTGGATCAGGAGTAGCGGGGCCTTCACGCGGTCGATGTACGTGATCGGGGAGAGCTTCAGGAGCGCTTCAGCATCCTTGTCGGGGTCGCCGTACTCCGTGATCCGAAGAATGCGGCGGTAGGGAGATGTGTTGCGGAGCATCGTGACGAGGTTGCTCATCCCGACCACCGACGCGCCGGCGTCGTAGGTGCCGGCGAACATCGTCATGCCGACGAGCGTCGAGTAGCCGCCGTAGCTTCCTCCCGTGATGCCAACCTTCGGCGGCTTGCCGTTTCGTCCCCAGTGCGCGCGGATCCACTTGCCGCAGTCGTCGATGTCGGTGATGACGTCCAGACGCCTGGCGCCGTTGTCCGCGTCGAGCCATGTCTTGCCGTACCCGTCGCTGCCCCGGACGTTGGGCTCGACGATGATGAATCCGGCCTCGATGAAGAGCTGCGCGTAAGTCCTGAACCCGGGCTGCGCCTGGCCCTCGGGTCCCCCGTGGAACTCAACGACCACAGGACAGGGATCGGCTCCCGTGTTCTCCTCCGGCGCGCACCCTTTCGGGAAACGGACGAACATGGGGATCGGCGTGCCGTCGCGCGCCGGATAGCTCATGAGCTTCGCCGGCACGAACGCCGCCAGGTCCACCTCGGGAGCGCTCGGCACGACCCATTGCGTCAGCGTCTTCGCCGTCCAGTCCCAGATGTAGCTCGTCCGCGGCGCTTTCCCGGTCTCGACGCCCAGGGTCACGAACCGGCCGTCGCGAGAGGCGAAACCGGCGTACACGTGGTCCGCGTCCTTCGGAAGAGGCAGCTCCTCCGCCGCGAACGTCTTCGCGTCCAGGACGCGAAGCTTCGTGTACCCGCCGTCGTTGATGCCGAGGTAGACGTGCCGGCGGGCATCGTCGATCCCAAATGCCGAGACGTCCATCTTCACCTCGGGCGAGACGGCGGTGAAACTCTTCACCGAGGCGTCGGAGCCGATCCTCCAGCGGTAGAGCCGGCGGAATTCTCCGAACTTGTTCGTCCGGACGAGAAGCTCCCCCGGATCGGCGGCATACGAAACGTCGTACTCGGTCTTCTCGCCGACTCCCAGGAGCGGCATCAGCTTCTTGTCCGCCGGGACGAGCTCGTAGTACTCGCTCGACAGGGCCCCGGTTGCCTTCGCGAGAAGGAGGCGCAGGTCATTGCCCCGGCCTCGGTGATCGGCGATGGACCAGAGCCCGGGCTCGCCGAAGAGGAGGCGACGCTGCCCCGTCACGAGGTCGTAGCTGTAGATGGTGTAACTGTCCGGCTTGACGTCGTTGGCGCGAAAGAGCAGCGTCCTCGAGTCATCAAGGGCCGCTTCGAAGAAGGTGCGCACCTTGTCGATCTTCTGGATCGTCTTCAATGGGCCGCCTTCCGCCGGCTGGAGGTACAGCCCCGGGTTCTCCTGGCCGCCGACGTCGCGCGACAGGATGAGCCAACGCCCGTCGGGGGTCACACCGGAGACCGCGGTGCGGTCCTCGCCTGCCGTCATCTGGACCGGGTAGGCTTTCGGCCCATCGATCCGCCAGACCTGGCTTGAGCCGGTGACGCTCCAGGTGAAGTAGAGGCGCTTTCCGTCCGGAGCGACGAGGCCGAGTCCCGGAGCGCGCACGTCAAGCATCGCCTGGATGCGTCGCGAGACCTCCGGCGCGAGCGGGGGCGGAGCGTAGCGGGCGACCTTCTCGGACGGGACGCTTCCCGCGCCGACCCCCGAATATGGCTCTTGCTGCGCGGCCGCGATGGAAGGGCCGAGGCAAGCCAGAAGCAGAACCCGGGAAAATCTTCTCATAGCTCCTCCCTTTGACCGAAACATGATTGTCCCGTTCGGAGGTACGCAGCAACACCTGGGAAGTTCCAACGACCTGCCGGTCTCACGGCCCGTGCCTTGCGCCTTACCCGGCAACGAACACTCCCCCTCGGTGTCGCCGATTCCCACCCCCTAACGGAGCGATGCCATCGGCTCGTAGCACAGCAAGACATTCCCATTGCTGAAGCCCCGTGTCTTGGTCAGCTTCAGGGTCAGCCTCGCTTTGACGCCATCGAACATCGTCCTTCCCTTGCCAAGAACGACCGGATTGATCACGACCTGGTATTCGTCGATCAAGCCCTCCTGCGCCAACTGCGAAACGATGCTGCCGCTTCCCAGAATCGCGATATGTTCGCCAGCCTCTTTCTTCATCGTTCGTACCTTTCCCGCCAGGTCGCCCTTCACCAGCCTCGTTCCCTGCCAGGCCGCCTTGTCCAGTGTTCTCGAGAACACGACCTTCGGCAGACTATTCATTCCTTCAGCCACAGCGGGATAACTCTTCATCGCAGCCGGTGTCGGCCAGTAGCTGGCCATGAGCTCGTACGTAATCCTTCCCAGCAACAGCATGCCTCCGGCGCTTGCGTTGTCCGCGACAAAGGCGTTCCATTCTGCATCCTCGTTACCCTTGTGGGCCCAGCTGATGTCGCCGCCGATCCCTGAGAAGTAACCATCCAACGTCACATTATTGAAAACGACCAATTTCCGCATGCATTCGTCTCCTTTTCGTGCCTTGATCTAGCGCCTGACCTCCTGCGGTTCAGCAACGAGCGGATTGGAGCCCGGCCAGTACTTTGCAAATGCGCGCACCATGGGGGTCGGCGTCGGCGCTGAATTGCCGAATCTTTCGACGACGTCAACATGGTGCAGAATTTCGGTCGGGTTTCCATCCAATCAAACCAATAAAGAGATTCATCGCTGACCCCGTTAGGGTTCCCGCCGTGATGGAGACGCCGCACGGAAGCAGCAGACCTGGTTGGAGGCGATCACGCCAGGTTCGCCGCGCCCGTTCGCCCTGAAGCGCCCCGGCTCATGCCGAGATCACGGAGCAGGCCGTCTCGCAAGTCGTAGATCCAGCCGTGGACGATCACCTCGACGCCTCGGAGGCCCGCATTGATGAGAACGTCCGACGCGAGGAGCCGCGGCACTTGCTCCGCGACGTTCAGCTCGCAGAGCCTCCTCCATCGCTCGGCCGGATCGGAGATTTCCGCAAGGTCAACGCTTCGAGAGGCGGCCAGGTGCTGCAGCGGGGAGAGCCACCTCTGAACGTGTGCGGGGACCTCGGACGCGCCGCCCTCGAGCACCGCGCGAACGCCGCCGCAGCCATAGTGCCCGCAGATGATGATGTGCCGCACATCGAGTTTCTCGACGGCGTATTGGACAACGGCCATGCAGTTTGTGTCCCCGGGCGCGACGATGTTCGCCACGTTCCGGTGTACGAAGAGCTCGCCCACCGCCATGCCGACGATCTCGTTTGCCGACACCCGACTGTCGGAACAACCGATCCACATGTACTTCGGCTGTTGGATGTCGCAGAGGCGGTCGAAGAACTGCGGGTCGTTCGCCCGCCGACCGCTCGCCCAGGCGCGGTTCCGCTCGAGCAGATGCGTCAAGTCCTTCATGGCTGGGTGAGATTCTATCGATGTCCCAAGGGGTAGAGGGACCTCGTCGCCCCTCACGGCCTGGCACCCCGCTGGGCCGCGCAGGCGCTAGGACCGCCCGGAAAGCTCTTCGGTCGCTTCCAGTAGTTTCAGCGCGCCGTCGGGCGCAAGGTCGGCCGCGGTCTGGGAGTCCCGCCCGTGCTGAGACTTCTCACCGGGAGGAAGCCGCCCTTCGCACACAGGCCGACTTGCACAACGTGGTACAGAACCGCCGCGATGGATCGAAGTTGATGAGGCCGCGGCCCCACGGGAAGTCGGTGAAGGCGCACCACTCGGCCGGTTTTACTCTCCAACCGCAATGGTTGCGCCGTAACCTAATAATAATGAGGCGCCCGGTTGGTCCCACCGTTCCCCACAATAATGCACGAAGCGCACGGTTGACCCAACTCCTTCCCGCGCATGTCGTTGAGATATGGGCGGTCTATTGCAACGAGATGATCTGACGCCGAGATACACCTTGTTCCCGCAGGAGATTTTTCGTCGGGACGAGGAAGACCGACGACGGCGATGCTGGGGGCATCGCAGAGGAGGTCTGACCACGTATCCGGCGGAAAAGATCCGCGCGACGGCCGGAGTCGTTCGTGAATTATGCGGGCTAGACTCCGGGAGATCACATCGCGATGCAAAACGTTGAAGCAAAAGGAGGAGATGGTCAGGGCTCCCTGTGTTGAAGTGCATGCTCGATACGACGATCGGGCACAAGCCACAGCAGCGCGACCGATGCATAGATCGCCTGTGCGACCCAAGGCGACCAGAACGTGAGCGGGATGGCGATCAGGTACATGACCGGCGAAAGCTTGCCCTTCCAATCGGGACCCACTGCTCTCTTGAGGACCGAAGTCTGGCCTTCGGAGGCGATGATTGCTTGCTGCAGCACCCAATAGGCGCCGGCCGCCATGAGCAGCACTATGCCGTACAAGGCCGACGGCACCGCCGCGAAGCGGTTCTCTCCCGTCCAGCCTGTTGCAAACGGGAACAGCGACAGCCAGAACAGCAGATGAAGGTTGGCCCACAGCACGGAACCGGACAGCTTTGTGCATGCGTGCAGCATGTGGTGGTGGTTGTTCCAGTAAATGCCGACGTAGACAAAGCTCAGGACGTAGCTCAGGAAGACGGGCAGAAGCGGACGCAACGATTCAATCGATCCGTCATGCGGCACTTTCATCTCGAGCACCATGATCGTAATGATGATGGCGATGACGGCGTCGCTGAACGCCTCGAGTCGACTCTTTCCCATCGTGCCTCCCCGCCGGCGATGGGTGGTCACCGCCGCGCGATTCGATTCTCGCATTTGCCCAGTTGAGTCCGAGGCTTCGGCTGCGGCGTGCCGCCAGGGTCCCCGATCGGTGTACGATACTCGCCTGCTCGAGCGTCAACGTTGCACGCAGCGCCGATGAGTGAACGGCTTCCCGACATTGGTGTGCCGCACTACCGCATTCTGTCGCGGCTCGGCGCCGGTGGCATGGGCGAGGTGTGGCTGGCCGAGGACACGAGGCTCGGACGGAAGGTGGCCATCAAGCTGCTGCCGGCCGAGGCGACGCGGAATGCGGAAAGAGTCCGTCGCTTCATCCAGGAAGCCCGGGCGGCCTCGGCGCTGAATCATCCGCACATCGTCACGGTCCACGACATCGGAGAGAGCACGGCGGGACATTTCATTGTGATGGAGCTCGTCTCCGGCACCACGCTGCGCAGCCTCCTCGGCCGCGAGCGGGACACGCCGACCCTGCTCGAACGGTTCGGGCAGATGGCGAAGGGGCTTGCCGCTGCGCACGCGGCGGGCATCACGCATCGCGACCTGAAGCCGGAGAACATCATGATTCGCGATGATGGATACATCAAGCTGCTCGACTTCGGTCTCGCGCGACTGGGTTACGCCCCCGGCGGCGACTCCGACGCCACGGCATCGCAGTACACCACTCCCGGGCAGGTGATGGGCACGGTGCGATACATGTCGCCCGAGCAGGCCCGCGGCGAGCCGGTCAGCCATCCTTCCGACGTCTTCTCGCTTGGCCTCATCTTCTACGAGCTGGCTTCCGGCCGCTATCCCTTCAGGGCGGAGACCATGGCCGGATACCTGCACGCGGTGATGTCACAGACGCCAGCTTCGCTCGACTCCATGGACAGCGGGCTGTCCGCGCTGATTCTCCGCATGCTCGAGAAGAACGCCGCCGATCGTCCGACGGCAGCGCAGGTCGTGCAGGCGCTGGAGGCGATCAGCAGCGGGGCGCCTCGCGCCGCCGGGCCGGTGTCCGGCTTCGGCGGCCGTCCGGCCATCGCGGTACTCCCCTTCGACAACCTGTCCAGCGACCAGGAGCAGCAGTACTTCGCCGACGGCCTGGCCGATGAATTGATCGCGCGGCTTTCGCTGTGGCGCAGTTTCCCGGTCATCTCGCGCAGCTCGAGCTTCGCGTTCCGGGGGAAGACATCGGACCCAAAGCTGATCGCCGCGGATCTCGGCGTGCGTTACCTCGTTCAGGGAAGCGTTCGAAAGGCGGGCGCCCGGGTGCGCATCGCCGCTCAGCTTGTGGAGGCGACGACCGGGCAACAGGTCTGGGCGAAGACCTTCGACCGCGAGCTGTCCGACGTCTTCGCGGTGCAGGACGAGATCAGCGAAGCGATCGCCGCGTCGATCGTCAGCGACCTTCATCGTGTCGAGCATGCGAGCGCGCGGCGCCGCCCGCCGGAGAGTCTCGAGGCCTGGGGTCTGTATCAACGCGCGCTTCCGCTGATCGAAAGCTTCACGCGCGAGGACGCAGCCGAAGCGCGCCGACTTCTGGAGCGCTCCGTCGCGCTCGACGCGACGTTCGCCTCGCCGCTGGCGCGCCTCGCCGAGTTGTCGATCTGGGAGGTGGTGTTCAGCTGGACCGATGCGCCCGAGGAAGGTTTGAGAAAGGGCCTCGAGCAGGCGCGCCGCGCCGTGGCTCTGGACCCCATGGATCCCGACGCGCACGCCTTCCTCGCCTGGATGCTGATGACGATCGGGCAGATCGGCGAAGGGGGTGCGGCGCTCGAAGAGGCGAAGCGCGCCCTCGAGCTGAACCCGAGCTCGATCTGGGCCTTGACGATTCACGCGTGGGTCTGGTGCATGACCGGTCACGATGCGGCTGTGTCGATCGCGCAGGTCGAGCGGGCGATGCGTCTTAGCCCGCACGATCCGGCGGAGTATCTCTTCTACGACATCGGCTCGGCCGCGCATCTGAACGCCGGTCGCTACGACAGTGGGCTCGCCCTGGCGCGTCGCCTGACCGCGCTCAACCCCAACTACTACTGGGGATACCTGTGGTGCGCTGCGAACGCGGCCGGGGCTGGGAATCTGGACGAGGCGAAGAAGTTCATCCAGGAAGCGCGAATGATCCAGCCGGAGGTCTCGATCGCGCTCGTGCGCCAGAGCCTTGGCGCGATGGCACCCGAGGTGGATCGGCGGCTGGCGGGGTTCCTCGCGCAAGCCGGGCTTGGCGAGTGAGCGCGGTCGGGATTCCGGGATCCGGGCGCACGCGTCGCGGCTCCCGACCTTTGCCTGCCGCGCCTGCGGTCGCGCCTCGAAGTGGATGGTCGAGTCCCCGGCGCTCCACTTCCGCTGCGAGCCGTGCGCCGAGGCGGACCGCTGGCCGGACTTCGCATCCTTTGATGAGCAGCCGGATTCGATTACTTGACTGTAGAGGCCGCACGGGCGGGCTCTTGATAGAGGCCGAAGACATTGCCTGCGGGATCACGGAACTGAGCGGTGATCTCCGGTAGATGTGCGCCGATACCCTGCTCGATCTCTCCGCCCAGCGATAACCGCGTCGAGAGTTGCAGCGACATCGTCAGGAGCGAAGGAAGCGCAAGGGCTGGCATCGCGCCCAAGAAAGCCAGGATCCCCGCCCGATGTGAGAAGTCGCCGAACGGCGTATGAGTTCAGCGGCAACACCCGGGCGAACGCCGGGTGTTGTCCGCTGCAACGAGGGGTTCGGCGTCTGGCCGCCATCTGCTTGAGTTTCGATGCGTTTGAACATTCGGGGACAGCCCCAGTTACTTGACTACGCCAAGAGCGACGAGAATGAACCCGGCGCCGTTATACACCCCGTGGATGAGTATTCCGAGCCACGTATTGTGCCGCCTTTGGACAACATACGGAACAATGAACTCGATGGGGAGGAGAACCAGGGCGATCCGCCATCCGATGGCCGAATGGAATACAGCCCATAGTAAGCCGTTTAGAATCCATGCTCGGCATCCAAGGGCCTGTTCTTGGCGGGGCAGAAGGTACCCTCTCCAGAGCAGTTCTTCGCCTGCTATGTTGAAGAAAAAGTACGGCAGCCAAACAGCAAATATCCAGTACTCGTCTGGCCTAAGCTTATCCATCTGTAGGAAGGAGGAATACAACTGCTTGGAGAGCAGATCGATGGACAATAGGCTTGAGGACACGGTAACCACAACGCCGGTTAGCACGACGACCCCGAGCAGACCACCAATGGCCCAGACCAGATCTGTCTCGTTCAGGCGCCGAAGGTATAGCGCTTGGAGTGTCTCAGCAGCTGACCGTGCGCCTGTGCTGTGCCTGGTGGCAATAATTGCGGCAAAGAAGAAGAACGCGACCAAGACCCCGCTAGTCAGGAACCAACCGAACACTGCTGGAATGCCATAGGTTCTCAAGAGAAAGGGAATCCCGAGGCGGACCGCTGCAAGAAGCGCAACGGCACCACCTAGGAAATACACAAGCGACTCTGAGAGGAGTTTGATCGTGCCGGTCATGAAGTCTCCAACGGTTGCGGGCACATCGAAGAAGACCGAGCTCTGGCCCTGCTCGGAAAACATGATCACGTGGTAACGACCGGGCTCGAGCCGCTGCGCTGGCACAGTTTCGCGGTATCCCGGAGGAGATACACCGTATCGAACCGCGTCGACCGGCGTTTTGAACGGACCCTCTTTCTGGAGTCGCTGCTCCGCATTGGCTTCCGCCATACGGAGTAAATCCAGCATGTGCGGTGGCGCCTCCTCTAGCGGAACCGCCGTCATGAAGGACTCGCCGATTTCGACCGGCTTCATCTCGTCAGCCACAAGTTCCCAGAGAGTGTCGTCGCCCCGGCTAACGACGAGGGTGATGAGAGACACCGCTGACCCGAAGCGAAATGTGACGCCGTTGGGGAAGGCCTCCACGTGCACCGGGATTTCGCCGAACATTTCCTACCGACCGCCTAACATAGATTAGGCGTCCCAATACCGGGGGGCAAACGCGACACGAGGATGTCGCATAACATTAACGCTTCTTGGGCATGAGGAGATTATCCCGCTCCAATGCCTCTGGAGGCGAGTTTTTTGGGCGACAGAAATCGGGCAATTCGTGTCGCCTAACGTTAACGAGTCGTGTATTCATCGTGCTTTCTCGTGGTGCCAGGTTTTGCCTTGCGGCAAGCCTCTCTTGCTTAAGCTTTTTGCGTCTGCGTTTTCAATTGACCTTCACTATCGGCAGACCAGCGGAGGAGAGGGAGTTGTTCAAGCGGGGAAGGTCGGCGCGGCGGAGGGATTCCCAGCGGGGGAGGGAATGGGAGAGGGATTCCTGGCGCTGGTGGAAGCCGGAGACCAGGTCGGGGGTGGGGGCGGCGTCGGCGCTCTCGATGGCGCGGGCGAGTTGCTGGAAGGCGGTCGCCAGGCGGCGGAGCGTTGACGGATCGATGGGGGGCTCGGCGAAGAAGTCTTCTTCGGGGGAGGCGGGCGGAGGGCCGGCGATGGCGTCGAGTTTCCTGGTGAAGGATTCGATTTCGGAAGCGGCGTTGCCCGTTGGTTTGCCCTTGAGGGCGGAAAGTTGTTTGCGGATCGAGTCGGCTTGCGCGCGGGCGGCGGAGACGCGGACCCGCTCGTCCTGGATCTGGCGGGCGAGATCGAACTGGCTCGCGAGGTCGGCGTCGGTGGCGTGGATACGGGGGTCCCGGCGAACAACGAGGAGGTCCCAGATGAAGCGGTGAAGGCCGGCGGTTGAGGCGGGGAGCGGCGGCGCCGGAGCCCAGTCGGGTGTGAGGACGATCCGCGAGAGGTCGGGAGGACGCGGCTTGTCGTCGGAGGCGAAGCGGCGGACCGTCTCGCTTTTGGCGTCCAAGATCTCGATTGCGACAGGGACCGTAGAGCCTGTCTTCAAGTAATAGTCGAGGATTGCGCCGTTTGGCGGGTTCTCCCCCGCCGGCTCGTCCTTGGGGAAGGGCGTTCCCTGGAAGGACGCCGGATGAATGCGGAAGGCCTCTCGCGGAGCGAAGAGCCAGGCCGGGGATGCGGCGACCTTCGCGGACAGCTCGCGCAGCGGCGCCATGTCGTCCAAGACCCAGAAGGAGCGGCCGTGGGTCGCGATGACGACGTCGCCCGCGCGGATCGAGATGTCGCGCACCGAGCAGTTGGGCAGGTTCCCCTGGAGGGACTGCCAATGGTTGCCGTCGTCGAAGGAGACGAAAACGCCGGTCTCAGTGCCTGCCAACAGCAGACCGCGGCGCTCGGGGTCCTCGCGCACGACGTTGACGTAGCTGCCCGACGCGATGCCGGCGGCGATCGGGTGCCAGGTCTTGCCGCCGTCGCGCGTCCTGTAGATGTGGGGTGCGATGTCGTTCAGGCGGTGGCGGTCCACGGCGGCATAAGCCGTGTCGGCGTCGAAGTGCGAGGCCTCGAGGATTGAGATAAACGACCACGAGGTGATTTCCTTAGGCGTCACGTTGTCCCAGTGCCTGCCGTCGTCGAGAGTCCGCCAGACGAGGCCATCATTCGTGCCGCACCAGAGGAGGTCGTCCTTCACTGGCGAGGGGGCGATCGTGTAGATGACGCCGCGCCTCGGGCCGGCGACGGGCGTGTCCCTGGCGGTGATCGCGTCGAGGGTTGCGGGAATGCCCGGGTCCTCGCGCGTCAGGTCGGGGCTCGCCTTCTCCCAGTGCTGCCCGGCGTCTGTGGTCTTGAAGAGGAACTGGTTTGCGAAGTAGATACGCTTCGGATCTCGCGGCGAGATCGCCAGAGGCAGGGTCCACTCGCCCCTGTAGTCGCCGGGATAGGCGAGTGTCGGATTCACGTTCTGTTCCTGCAGAGTCGTCAGATCGAAGCGGTCCACCCCGCCTCCATAGAGGATGTTCGGATCGGTCGGATCGGGGGCTATGTAGCCGTTCTCTCCGCCGCCGGCGATCTGCTTCCAGTCCCGCAGGAGGATCGTCCCGTAGTCCGTGCGCGAGGGGGTCGCGGCGGCGCCGGTGTCCTGCTGCGCGCCGTAGATCCAATAGGGAAACCGATTGTCTGTCGCGACGTGGTAGAACTGCGCGGTCGGCTGGTTGTACCAGCTGCTCCAGGTCTTCGCCCCATCCACGGAGACGACAGCGCCCTGGTCGGTCGCGGTGATCATCCGGCGAGAGTCAGACGGATCGATCCAGAGCTGGTGGTAGTCGTCCCCGCCGGGAGCGCCCTTGATGGGGATGAAGGTCTTTCCGCCGTCGGCGGAGCGATACATCGAGACATTGCAGACGTAGACCGTGTCCGGATCTTTCGGATCCACCGTGACGCCGCCGAAGTACCAGCCGCGTCCCCAGAGCCTCGATTCCGAAGAAACGCGCGTCCACGTTGCGCCGCCGTCTTTGGAGGTGTAGAGGCCTCCCTCCTTCGCGTCCACGATGGCATAGACGCGCTTCGAATCGCTGGGAGCCAAGGCGACCCCGATCCGGCCCAGCCCCTCGGAAGGGAATCCGTTGCCGCGGATCTCCTTCCACGTCTCGCCGCCGTCGGAGGAGCGGTAGAGGCCGCTGCCGGGGCCATTGGAGGGCGGGTAGGTATTCCACGGCGGCCGCCGCGTCTGCCAGAGCGCGGCGAGGATCGTCTTGGAGTCCTTCGGGTCGAAGGCGAGGTCTATGGCGCCGGTGTCGTCGTCCTTGGCCAGGATCTTCTTCCAGGTCTTCCCGCCGTCTCTCGAGCGGAAGACGCCGCGCTCGGGATTGGGGCCGTACCCGTGGCCCAGCGCCGCGACGAAAACGAGGTTCGGGTCCTTCGGATCCACGAGGATCCTGCCTATCTGCCGGCTGTCGGTAAGACCGATGGCAGTCCAGGTCTTCCCGCCGTCGGCGGACTTGTAAATGCCGTTGCCGTAGGAGATGTCCGAGCGCATGTCGGCTTCGCCGGAGCCGACGTAGAGGACTTTCGGGTTCGACGGCGCGACCGCGATCGCTCCGATCGAGGCGATCGGCTGGCCGTCGAAGATCGGGGTCCAGGTCCGGCCGGCGTTCTCGCTCTCCCAGACTCCTCCGCCGACCGCGCCGAAGTAGAAGTGATCCGGCTCACCCGGCACGCCCGTCGCCGTGACCGTGCGCCCGGCGCGGAACGGGCCGACCATCCGCCAGTGCATCCCGGAGAAGAACGCCGGGTCGAAGGGCTGGGCCGACGCAGTCCACGCTGTCGCACACAACATTCCGAGAAGAAGACGTCGTCTCAAGATTCACCCCCCGCGCGCAACAAACGGTTGCCGCATTACCTTACCGCACGCGAGTCACGCCGGGCCTCACGCAGGCCGCGAGTCCAGCTTGCGTGCCATCGCGAGTCCCTTCCTGTCATCCTGAGCGTAGCGAAGGATCTGACCTGGTTCGGTCGTGCCGGAGCAGATCCTTCGTCGCTGCGCTCCTCAGGATGACAGGGGGAGTACTGCGCTTGCGCCGTCGCCCGGAGCGACTCTGCCGTGTCGGCGACGTCAGGATGCAGGGGGACGGGCGTGCGGCGCTCGTCAAAAGGCCGGACAGCGATAGACGGGATGCATATGTATCTGGCGCGTGAATCCTCCACCTGTTATAGAAATTTGCCTGGCCGTTCGAGAGGCCGTGGCCCCGGAAATCATAAGTACAGGAGAAATGATGAAAAGCAAGTTTGGATTGCTGTGCCTCGCTCTGACAGCGGGGTTTGCCCTCCCGGTCCTCTCCGAAGAAGGGATGTGGCCATTCAACGACGTGCCGGTGAAGGATCTTCAGACGAAGTACCACTGGGCACCGGACAAGGCGTGGCTCGACCACGTGCGCCTGGCTTCGGTGCGGTTCAACAGCGGCGGCTCGGGCTCCTTCGTTTCGGAGACGGGGCTCGTCCTGACGAACCACCACGTCGGGGCCAACTGCATCCATAAAATATCGACCCCCGAGCACGATTACATCAAGAGCGGCTACTTCGCCAAGACCGCGGCGCAAGAGGTCAAGTGCCCCGACCTGGAGCTGAACGTCCTCGAAGGCATTGAGGACGTGACAGCGCAGGTCAACGCGGGTGTCAAGCCCGGAATGACGGACGCGCAGGTGCTGGAGGCGCAGAAGGCCGAGCAGGCGAAGCTCGAGAAGGACTGCAACGAGAAGACGGGGCTGCGCTGCAACACGATCA
>WNGA01006484.1_pt1 | contig 31497 bp, 25 predicted proteins | sample 5400061 | NCBI WGS metagenome assembly WNGA01 (sample SAMN13153366, study PRJNA577476) | soil metagenome | isolation source: 100 cm soil or saprolite under grassland replicate 2 | place: USA:California | collected 2016-06-15 | reverse complement strand
GCTCTCGGCGGGAGCGGGCTGCGTCGCGCGAAATCAGCGTAAGTGCGGTTGCCGCCTCCAGTGATACCTTTCTGCTCGTCGACTAGATGACAGCTTCGACAGTTCATCGAAGTACCGGCAAACGGCCCCGGCAGGGGATTACTTGTAGTTGCCGTGAAGTCCATCGTTGGATCGCCCGTAGCAAGGACGGCGTTGGCGTTGCCGCTGGAATTCGCGAAGAAAAATTGCGCGAACCTGGTCTCGAGAAAAAGTCGCTCACCGATAGCGACCTCGGCCGGATCGGCCTCTTCCTTCGCTTCCGCGGCCACTTGTTCTTCATTTAGCTGTGTGGTCGCGGAATGGATCTGCTCCGGAGACAAGGAGTCCCCAAGTACTGCTCGTGTGAATCCGGCCGCGACCGTACAAATGGCTGCTGTCATAGCGACTGCGATTGGCGTCAAACGCCTCAATAGTTTCTTGGTCATCTCCATGTGGCACCTTCCCGAAGCAATTAGTTGTTTGCGAAGTATAAAAATCTCTCAAAACGCAAAAAGCCCGATTCCCGCCATGGAATGGCAGGATACCGGGCTCTGGATTCTCGACCTCTGGCCGCTCTTTTTGTTTCTGAAATATTTAAACTGGCCTTACAAGTTCATGCGCACGACTCCTTTTAGGTGGACCGGTAAAATTACTTGGCGTTTGCAGCGCCGGCATTTAATTTCGACGCCTTCGGCGACCATCCGCGCCAGCAAACTGCCGCAGCAGCATCGCAGCGGCGTTTCTGATTTTGCCGCATCGACGGTCTTTTTTTGTTGAAGCTCGGAACGAGACTGCATTGCGCAGAGCATGATTGCTTGGGCCGTTAATGTTTGCACCGTGGGATAGATGCCGAGTATCGGCACTTGCAGCGGAAGATCTATGGGTGTTGTTGGGACCCAACCGGCCGCTTGTAACTCTTTGATGCCGACGCCGGCGAAGATAAACGCGACGATGTAGAGCAATGTTCCGGTGACGCCGAAAAAATATTTCAACGGAACCCTAAGGCCGAGCTTCAAAATGACAAGCGTTAAAACTATCAGGGCCGCCAATCCGGCGAAAAATCCCCACAGAACCGCGTGATGGCTATTCTCGTTCTGCAGCCAGAGCGCTTGGTAAAACAGGACGACCTCAAAAGCCTCGCGGTAGACCGCAAAAAAAGAAATCCCCATCAGTCCGAAGATGCTTTTGCTGGAGAGACTGCTCTTGACCTTGTTTTGTATGAACGCCTGCCACTTTTTGGTCTCGGAGCGGGTATGGAGCCAATAGCCGACGTAGAACAACGCGAGTGCGGCGAAGATTGAAATGAATCCTTCCATGCTCTCGCGATGCTGACCGCTCAATGTCAGAACGGTTTGCGTAATGAGCCAGGTAAGCCCTCCCATGACCAGAGCCATAATCCAACCCAGATGGACGTAGCGGACGGCGTCTTTTGCGCCCATCACTTTGAGCATCGCTAAAATTGCCGCAAGGATAAGCGAGGCCTCGAGTCCTTCTCGAAGAATGATGAGCGCCGAGTTGATGAAAGTGTAGTAATCGGAGATGTTGTCTTGGCGCGTCAGGATTTGCTCGGCTTGTTCGAGCTTGGCCTCCATATCGACATGGCGCTTTTGAATTTCGTCTATGGAAACTCCCTGTTTTATCGCGTTACGAAATTCCGTGAATTGCGTTTCGAGATTTCGGCCGAACGTCATGTCTTTAGCGAATATCGCCGGCTCCGCTAGATCATAGCCATCGATATAAGCGTCCACGGCTTTTTGGTACGCCTTTTCTTTGTTTCCCTGTTCGTAGAACTCGACGGACTCGCGTAAATATTCGCGCGCGATCGCTAACGGGTCTGAGGTTTTGGTCTCGACCACGCCGCGGCGCAGATAGGCGAGCATGTCCATAGCTTCGGATCCGTTCCCGAATGCTTTGAGCTTTTCCAACAGTTGTTCGTCCGAGTTGGTTGCCAGCGTAGCGACGGTTTGAAGCTCGGGCGGTAGCTTCTTGGTCTTAACCAACTGCGTGCCTGACTTCGCCGCGTCTTCCGAGAAGCGCAGCGAAAGGATATAAAATGCGACCTGCCAGCGTTGCTCTTCGCTCAGCGCCGCGAACGATGCCATCGCCGTACCTTCGATACCGAAGCTTGCGGCATTAAAAGCTTTGAAGGGTGAGAGACCACCGATCCGTTCCGGATCGGTGAAGTTAGCCGGCGGCGGGGTTTTCGGATTCATCGACTCGCGTCCCGGCCCGTCGCCTTTGCCGCTGACGCCGTGGCATTGCGCGCAGTTCTCGTCGTAGATCTTTTTGCCGCTGGCGAAAGACGGCAGCCGGCGCGGATAGGGGACGATGTTGTAGGCGGCGATCAGCTTATCTTTCGCCGTCTTGGCCAGCTCGGCGATCACCTTCGGGTCGGCTTTGCTGTCGACTTGGCTCGCCAACGATTTTAAGCTCGACTCGACTCCGGCCTTGTCGGCCTTGTCGACTTCTTTGAGTTGAGTGAAAAGGTCTAGGCTACGCTTGGCGAATTCCTGCATTTCGCCGTATTCGTCTGGGCTGAGGATCTTGCCGCCTTGCACCGCGTTCTTGTAATCACTGCCGAGATAATCCAGCAACGCGACCAGCCGTTTGGCGTTATCCTGCGCGATAGCAGGGTAGGTAGTCAGTAAAAGAACAACCAGAGCGAGCCAAGGCACGATGTTAAGCTTGGTAATAGGCACATGGCCGATCGGCCAACGACGGAGGATTGGGAATCGCTTGAAGCTGCGGATCGGCGTGTTGACCGGGTCGCTCATTTCTTTTATCCAGCGTTGGCCGATAAGAGAAAACGTTTTCTCAGCCAGGCGCTAATTCCATCCATGAGCAGGACAATGACCAGGACGAGCAACAGCACGGTTGCCAGGCGGCGATAATCGAGGCTCTGGAGGTAAATTTGGATGACGAATCCGAGACCGCCGGCGCCGACAAAACCGAGAATCGATGAGGCCCGGATGTTGTACTCAAGCATGAAGAGAACTTGGGCGAGCACGGCGTTGGCGGCCTCGGGGATGACGACAAACCGAACCAGCTGCAGCTTGGAGGCCCCGGTGCTTTGCACGGCCTCCATGATTTCTGGGTCCGTGCCTTCGAAGAGATCCGCGTAAATCTTCGCGAGATATCCGACTGTGTAAGCGGCGATGCCGAGCGTGCCGGCGAGCGGTCCTAGGCCGACGAGGATGACGAAAACAATGGCCCAGAGAAGCACGGGAATCGTGCGAATTCCCGCCGCGATGAAACGGGCCAGACTGGAAACCCAAGTCGAAAAGAGACGTCGGGTGCCGAGGATGCTCAACGGCAGCGAGGCGAGGAAACCAAGCAGGGTACCCGCAAAAGACATCTCGACGGTTTCCCACAGAGCCGCACTGGCGACCGGCAGTATACCCAGATCCGGCGGCACCATGTCGGCGCCGAGAATACTCAAGTTGCGAAAGCCGCGGGACAGCCGGGCCCAATCGAAGAAGCCAAGGTGGGCAAGAACCGCCAGTAGGAAAAACGTGGTGACAACCGGCACAACAAAGGGTGATCTCACAGGGATGCCTCAATGGAGGGAGTCTCGAGGATTTCGTTGCCGATGAAACCCGGAACCAATTCGCCGTTCTTAAGCGCGAGCACCGCGTCGCCGAACTGTCGCGCCAGGCCCATTCGATGCATGCTCATGATGAAAGTAATCTGCTCTTGTTCAGCGGCGCGCCGGATGCGCGTGAGAATCTCGGAGGCCATAGCGAGATCGAGGTCCGACGCGAATTCGTCGGCGACCACAATGCGGGGATGTTGGAGCAGGGTACGTGCGATGGCGACTCGCTGGCGCTCACCGCCGCTCAGGCGAAAGACCTGTTCGGAACTTTTGTGGCCGATGCCCATCATTTCGAGCGCTGCCCGGGCTTTCTCTATTTCATCCCGTGGGAAAAGACCGAGAAGCGCTCTGCTGTCCGCGAGCCTCCCCAGTGCGCCCATCAAGACGTTTTCGAGCGCGGACAGGTTTCTCACCAGGCCCAGTTGTTGGGGAATATAGCCGACCAGCGCGCTTAGTTCGCGCGGCTTGAGTTCCTCGGTGGGCTGACCAAAGACCCACACTTGGCCTTGATTCGGCTTCAACAGGCCGGCGAGTACCCGCAACAGCGTGGTCTTGCCGACCCCTGAAGGTCCCATGATCACGGTATGCTTGCTGGCCGGAATCGCCAGCGAAACATCTTTGAGCACCCAGTCGTGGTTGCGAAATGAAAACCAGACTCGCTCTGCGTGCAGGGCGGCCGGCGCGCTGCCGTTGTCGGTCACAGGCGCTCCGTGTATTTGAGTCCGACCAGCTTCAGGTAGCGATCGAGCGGTCCCAGATGTTCCTCGGCCGTCGTCGGTTTAAAACCGACGAAGATGCTCGAGATAAACGAGCGCATCAGATCACGGTGCTCCGGCGCGCCAAGTTTGCTGATCGCTTGAACGGTTCGCGCGCGTAGAGGATCCTTGAGTTCTTTGCTCAAAACCACGGCATGGGATGGAATCGGCCCTTGCTGTTCGATGATCCGGGTCGAGTCCAACACTTCCTTATAGAGCTTTTCCGGCACGTCGCCGGCGATGATCGTCGTGTCCACCTGACCCTGCTTGAGTGCCTGCCAGCATTGCCCGTAACCGCCGCCGAACAGCACTTCTTTGAAGAAGCTTTTCGGGTCGGCTTCTTTACCTGCTGAAGTTTGAATGAGGTTGAGCTCCGCGAGCCGTCCCATCGGCGCCACGTATCCCGACGTCGAGATCGGGCTGGAAAAACAAACGCTCTTGCCTTTCATCGCCGGCAGATCTTTGTGAGGCGAATCAGGCAGCACAACCCAATAGGAGTAATAATGCGGCGCATCGACTTTTTCCTTCCCATGGATTACCTGTCGCACCTCGGCCAGAGCGACTTGGGCGCCACCTAGACGCACTGCCAGTTGCGCCGGCCAAGCAGACATCAGAGCAACGTGCGCATGGCCAAAACGCAGCGATTCCACCACTGCGGCATAACTACTCGGCACATAGATTTCTACCTTTGGCCGGGGCGAGATGTTCTTCTCCAAGAAGTCCTGGAGCGGTTTTGCTTTGGCTAAGATCTCGTCGCTCGCCACCGTCGGTTGGATGGCAACGACGAGCTTTGCCTGGGCCCAGCCCGATTGGACGAAGATCAAGCTCGCGAGCGCGATCAGCGTTATCAGAAGCGACACTTGGCCGACTATTCTTCTCATAATTAAATCCCTCGGTGCTTGAAGTTTCTCTCCGCCATGACTATATGCAGAGAAGGTCACCTTTCTTGATTGCACCTACATCAAAAAGTTAGTAACATCTAACTTTCAAAGTTCCTATATTGAAATAAAAGAACTTTGTCAACTATGACTCCCGCCAAGATCACTCCCGCGACCGAGGACTATCTCAGGACCATCTATGCTCTTGAAGAAGAGGTCCAGCCGGTAATCGCGGCTCGTGTGGCGGAGGAGGTTGGAGTCACGCCTTCGACCATGGTGAGTACGCTGCGCCGTCTGGAAGGAGAGGGCTATCTCAAGGTTCTGCGGCGCAAAGAAATTCACCTGACGACCGAGGGAAAACAGGTCGCCGAGAGAATTCTTCGGCGCCATTTTCTCCTGGAACGTTTCCTAACGGATTTACTGGGATTGGACTGGGGCAAAGCCCACCAAGAAGCGCATCGACTCGAGCATGCGCTATCGCAAGACGTCGAGGACCGGCTCGCAAAGCTGCTCGGCCACCCGACGACTTGCCCTCATGGAAATCCCATTCCCAGTAAGGAATCAGTGCGGACGAAGATGGGGCCAAAGACTCCGCTGCATAGCATCACGGCGGGAAAAGAAGTGGAACTCGATTACATTACCGAAGGAGGCGAGCGCGATGCTCGCCTATTGGGTTTCCTTCAGGAACACCAGTTGGTCCCTGGCGCTAAAGTTCAGGTGCTCGACGTGGCGCCCTCGCTCGGCATTATGACGCTAAAGGTGGGCGCCGACCAGTTCTCGTTGGGTATTGAGGCGGCGAAAAAAATCCGTGTCCACTGACAAGTCGCACAGGTGCGGACAAGTGTCAGTCTTTGTTTAGTTCGGCAGGCGTTTCGGTCGATGGAGCGTTTTGCTGCTGCAAGCCGGCCAACTCTGCCGCGAGAAATTCAATCTGCTCGGCGATCGAAACCTCACGATCGATAAGGATAAGCTCCTGGCCGTTGACGCGGCACCGGCCGCTACGGGCGCGGTAACCCGCATCACGCAACAGCTTTTCCGTGCGCACATCGAGATTCATTGCCTTTGCCGCGGCAATGAGCTCTTGCAGCCGGGCCTCTTGTTTGCTTTTCGCTTGCGTCATTGCGGTGAGAACTTAATTATCTCTCAAAGCCGAAGTCTTGTAAATCCCTCAACGAATTTTCTATTTGCAAAAAAACTCCGCCTTGTTATCGTACCTCCAGCAAATTGGCCAGGACCGCGGTCCGTTAGGCATTCTCGCGGCTTTTGTGTTTTGAGCGATCTCTCGTGACCCAGGAGGGATGCATGATCAAAAACATCCTTGTTCCTCTCGATGGTTCGGAACATTCGAAGGCGGCGCTCGACTATGCTATCTGGATAACCGAAAAATTCGACGGCACGCTCTTCGGCCAACACATCATCGATACCATCTCGATCGAGGGGACTTTCTTTCACGACATCTCCGGTTCCCTGGGTTTCGAACCGTATTTGGATTTTTCCAGCAAGATGCGGGAAATTCTCGAAGAGCGCGGCAAGATTATTCTCGACGATTTCGCGGCGCGCTGCGAAAAAAAGCACATTCGCTATACCACTTTATTGGATATGGGTTTGATCGCCAACGAAATCTGCGAACGCTCCAAGATCGCCGACCTCGTGGTGATCGGCCATCGTGGCGTCAATGAAGAATTTTCAACCGGACTTTTGGGCACTACGGCCGAATCGATCACACGCAAATGCCCCCGCCCGGTCTTTGTCTCGACGAAACAATTCAAGCCGGTCGAGAAACCCTTGTTGGCTTACGACGGCAGCCAGCGCGCCAGCTCCGCGATGGAGACGGCCGCGGAATTCTGCACGGTGCTGCATTTGCCCTTGACTGTGCTGACGATCGCGAAGGAAGAATCCCTGGCACAGACCAATTTACAGCAGGCAAAGTCTTACCTTAGCTCCTACGCGATCGACGTCAAATATGAACTTACGCGCGGCTACCCCGAGCAAAAGATCGTCGAATACCTGGTGAATATGAATCACGATTTACTCTTCATCGGGGCGCACGGCCATCGGCGCATCATCAAAATGGTGCTCGGCAGTACGACCGAATATGTGCTGCGCAGCGCCCCCTGCCCGGTATTTTTGAAGCGTTAGTTTCGAAGGATTTTATCCTTCAAAGATTTTTGGGATCTGCGCCTATGAAATTCCTCGCAGCTGCAGTTCAGATGCTCGCTTCCGATGACAAGGCGGCAAATCTCAAGGAAGCGAAACACTGGGTGCGCCATGCGGCGGCAGAAGGGGCGCGCGTGGTCGCGCTCCCGGAAGTTTTCATTTGGCGTGGCAGCAAGAAACTAGAAAGAAAATACGCCGAACCGATCCCCGGTCCATCGTCCACGGCGATGGCCGAGTTGGCGAGCGAGCTCGGCATCTATCTTCTGGCTGGGTCAATTCTCGAAGAGATTCCCGGCAGTGAGAAAGCTTACAACACAAGCTTGCTTTTCGATCCGGCAGGCAAAGTTCTCGCGTCCTACCGAAAGATTCATCTCTTCGACGTCGATCTTGCCAATGGCGTTTCGCTGCGCGAATCAGAGACGCGCGCTCACGGCGAAGCCATGGCGGTGATCAAGACCGATCTATGTTCGATGGGATTGAGCGTTTGCTACGATCTTCGTTTCCCGGAGCTCTACCGCGGACTGGCTAGCCAAGGCGCCGAATTGATTTTTGTTCCCTCGGCCTTCACGGCGTACACCGGCGAGGCGCACTGGGAAACTTTGCTGCGCTCGCGCGCCATCGAAAATCAAGTCTACATTATCGCGCCGGACCAGTTCGGTAAGAGCGCCAGGAGTTTCGAGACGCACGGTCACTCAATAATCGTTGATCCTTGGGGGCAAGTGATCGCCGAAGTTCCAGACGGTCCCGGCGTTATCACAGCGGAAATCGATCTCGCTTATCTCGCCAACGTGCGCGCGGAGCTGCCGGCGTTGAAGCATCGAAGGCTGTAATCGAATTCCATCGTTCGGAGTGAAAGCCGATTGTTCCCAAGCAGGTTCTATAATGACGACACAAGCCCGGTACGTGAGATTCTAGCAAAGAAGGGTGCCGGCTTGTTACGAGCGAAACGCAATATTTTCGGTAGCGCTTTGACAAACGCGTCGGCCATCTCTTGAGCCTTCATCCCGCTACTGCCGAAGATAAAAACTCGCACGTTGTTTCTCCGGTAAGCTTCCAACGCGGCTGGCCGGTAACGTAGTCGATCATCTTTGGTGAGAACGATCCACTCGCGCTCTCCGACTTCCAGCAGCCAATCTTCGTCCAGCGCGTTCTGAGGAAAATGATCATCGTGGATCTCGACGTGCACGCCGCTCTGGCGAAGTCTTCCCGCGATGATTTTTTGGCCCAAGGATCGGTCAATAAAGAAGACATGGGCGATGTCAGGCGGCGTCGAGCCAGAGTTCGCAGCGGATCGCTTCTTGGATGTCCGATCTGGAGCGGCCATAGTCCTCCGCCAACTCTTCTATCGACTCCCCGGCTTTGTAGCGCTGTGCAACGATGGTCGTGGCGATGCCGGTACCCGTCAAAACCGGCCGGCCGAAAGAAACATAGGGGTCTATGACGATGGCTCTCGGTTCTTCAGGTTTACGTTCTCTGGTGAAAGGGTAGAGCCTGATGGGAATTCCCACCGGGTCACGCTCGACGCGTTGGAGATAAGCTTCGATAAGCTCTTTGATGACCAGTTGCCCCTCGCGCGTGATATTCATCAGCTTGCCGAATCGCTCGACGAACAAGTCCACTCCATCAGTGGCGAACTTTTCCTCCGCGAGCGGGTGCTTGGAACCGAGCCGATTCCGTACGTAATCTACAGATTTTCTGATATGACTGAGCCGAACTCCATGCGCCCGCCTGAGCGCGTCAAGCACATGAACCTCGACGAGATTTACAAAAGATAGAAGACGCTGGTCTTTGTCCGGCAACTCAATGATCGGCCTAAAAAAGCGCTTTCCTCTCTCAGTAGGATAAGGGCGACCTAACACCCACGATCTGAGCGTAGCTTTCGGAATGCCAAGGTAGTGCGCTGCTTCGGCTATGCCATATGCAGGCATCTCGCGAAGATCTCGCGTTTTATGTGGAGACTCAATTTTCAATGTAGTCAAAAGATACACCAAAGGGGTCTTGGTCTTCAACGTCAGAGCACGCGGATCTGAGCCATGCGGAAAGTGATTCCAACATATTGGATTTATTGATGGAAATTTTGCTGGAGGCAAGTGACGGAGACAATCGACGGGCATAACTGCCAGTCGGTGGGTTGCCCGCCTTCTCGTATTAGAACGAAGCCGGATTTGTCTCTATCCAAATACACGGTGGACGAAATGGTACTTCTGGTATTATGTTATTGCTTGCGGCCATTGGCCAATTTCGGAACATACGTTAGAGAGGAAGCTACGCTTATTGTAAAATTACCAATCGGATGGGCGCATTTGCTCCTCCTTTGCTTTTTCTTGTTCGGTTGTGGGCACGGGATAAATTCTTCAAGCACAAGGCAAGCCTCAGCGCCCTCGGTAATACCCGCTGCAACGCCCGCCGCAAAGCAAACTCCAACGCAAACTAAGCAGGACTATGATAACAATCTCACGTTTGCGTGTGGGTCTAAAGGAATGAGCGCAGACTTTGTAACAGGGAATTGTATCTCTCGGTCTGGTAATCAAGTAAATCCTCTGAACCTGCATCCACCATTCCAGGCACCGGTGCCAAGGCCGCCAAATAATGAGCTTATTCTACGGTGCCAAGGTCGCGGTGTAGACCTTGTGACGGGTCGTTGCATGTAGTACACGCCCCGGCGCCCCCCAGCACTTTGAGACGATACATCGAAGATGCTCCGCGGCATAGGAATAGAACAAAGACTGGATAACGATAGGTACTATTAATAGTAAAGTTTGAATTTAAAAAATGGAGCAGCGACTGCCAGAAGATTCAAGGCGTCGAGAACGTGTGGCTGCCTTGGGGCGGCGTAATCAAGCGCTAGTTTTGGGAGTTACAGACGATGACGCTGAGTCTTGAACGAGGTTTCCGTCGGATCACTTGGGTTGTTTCGATTGGCATTTTGGCTGTCTCGTCGATTATTGTCTGTTTGATTTGGCATTCAGAAAAGCAAACTTGGGAAGAAGCGGGAAAGCCCTTTCAGAGTCCGTCGCCGACAGTTTATGTCAGCGTTTCCAATGTGGCTTTCCAGTTTGTAGAAGGGTTTGAGCCGAGGCTAATCAAAGAAGAGCTAGATCGGTTCATGGGAGTACGTTCCCACGTGGCCTATAAGCCAGTGGCAAAAGATGCCGGGATTAAAATTGAAGATCTGAATATAGCGCTACCAAACGGTTTAAGCTTGATTATGCGTGGCTCCAATCGGGATGTAATCTCGCACGTATATCTTCCAGCAACGAATACGACCTCCAGTGCCTTGTACTCGCGAAAAGAAATCCTCCAAAAGGAATCGATGAACCTGCTAACGGGGGCGGAATCCGAAATTTTATGATTGACTCGTAAAGACTTCAGCTTTCCATATGCCATTAAGAAGGCATATCACCTAACCGATTGGCTGACTGTGTTCGGAGTCTTTTTCGTTATAGCAGCTTGCCCTTGGGGATTGTTTTTTTTTGGTTCGTTGGGTCGCGCGTGGGTTTAAAGGCAATTGAGTCCTCGGTTTGGTTTTTGCGATGCGCAGCCTAGGGAAGACTTGAACGCCCTCCTGGCACGATCAGTAAACGTCTCGAAACATTGCACAAAAAAGGTTGTATTGATCAATGCGGAACCGGCAAGCGACACGATGCGTTACTTGTGGTCATCTACCTGTTTCCGCACAATCAACCTTTAGGAGCACAGATGCCCTTGGCGATGATTCTGAGGTGTATTATCACCCGCTTTTCCTGGGTCTCTTATTGACCTTCGTTCCAGGTCCATACTTTTCTTTTTGCTTCTTCACATACCTTTCGCGGCTTCTCTGATTCTCTTTGCCGCGCAGTTTTTCTTCGTTCCGTTGCCTCCAATTTCGACTTGCTTCATTGCCGGCACACCGCAAGGAACAGTAAAACTTGTTTTTGTCTTTGCGTGGCTGTCTTTTTTGCAGAAAAAGATTTCCACAGTGTTCGGCAGCGCAAATTCGAATCTGCGCAGGTGTTATGCTCGCTCCTTTCGTCACTGAATTCGATCAGATCGAGATAGGAGCTCGGGTACTGATTGTTGGTTTTCCATTGGGATTCCACTGGGACCATTTGCATCACCTGCCGGTGGCTCGGCAAGCCGCGATTGCGTCGGCATTCGTTTTCAGGGACAAGGATATTTCCTGACGGACGCCAGAATGCACCGCGGCACCAGTGGAGCGCCGGTTGTCGCGCGCATGATGGAACGCTCCGGCCGCGCCGATTTCCCGTGGATGTTGCTGGGCGTGCACGCCTCGCGAATGGATGTAAGCAACCGCGATATCAACGAGGATAAGCGTCTGGATCTGAATTGCGCTTGGTACGCCGATATTCTGCTGACATTGACCGACGAGATCGCGGTCACGCCAGAAAAAAATGGCAATTGTTAATCTTTCGCCAGCGAAACAGGGCGCAATGAATTGCGCCGCTACGGGGCCGACTCCTTTTCCGCGTTCTCCACCGGTTCCACCGTGACCTTCACTTCAAGAGTCTGAATGCCGCCGCCGTTGATGACGCCGCGCAATGGTGTCACATCGGAAAAATCACGGCCCCATGCGACGGTGATATGGTCGAAGGAAGGGATCACATTGTTAGTCGGATCGAGGTCGATCCAACCGTTTTCCGGTATGAACAAGGACACCCACGCATGGGACGCATCGGCGCCGATCCGTCGCGGCTTACCGGGTGGCGGGCGGGTGAGCAAGTATCCGCTCACGTAACGCGCGGCAAGTCCGGTCGAGCGCAAGCAAGAGATCATCAGATGGGCGAAGTCCTGGCAGACGCCGCGCTTTTGTTCGTAAAATTTCATCACCGGCGTGCCCACACCGGTCGCTGCGACTTCGTATTTGAAACTGCCGTGAATTTTCGCCATCAACGCCGTGGCGGCTTCTAGAATTGGCCGGCCGGGCGCAAAGCAATCACTCGCGTAGGTTCGGAGATCGCGTTTGACGCGGGCGTGCGACGACTCGAAGAGGAACTGCGTCGCTTGCAAGATTGTCGGATCGGGCCGCCATGCGGCGCGATAGCGCAGCGCTTCGCGAATGGTTTGCCAATCCGGCGTGCTGCCTGCCTCGAAGTTGGCGGGCGCGGTTAAGTGCACATCCGTGCGGGCGACAATGTCCAAGTTGCTGTGTGCCGACTCGATCGCGATCTCGGTCACCGGGTTGCCAAACGCGTCGATGATTTCGCGCCGCAGAGTTGGCGTGGGCTCGACGGCGACTTCATGGGCTTGGGTGCTCTGGTAATCCAACGGCCGGGGCGTGAGATGAAGTTGCTGATGCGAGAGCAACACGGGTTCCGAGTAACGGTAAACCGTATGGTGTTCGACTCGATACTGGCGGGCGCCGTTTTGACTCATGCGGCAAAGCTCGTCTGCGGGCGCTCTCCCGCGTGAACGAAAAACCGCTGTGTAAGCTCGTCGGAAAGTCCATGCGCGCAGCGCTCACAGGCTGCCAACAGGGCGGAAAGAGGCTCGCTCTGGTATGGAGGTAGCGTTTCTAGATGAGCAAGGTCGAATCTACGCAAAGCTTCGAGTAGCGAGCGCGGATCGTTGAACGGTTCAAATCCAAGCTTCGTGTTAATCTTCTCCAACTGACCGCCGAGCGCAGCCAGCTGATAACAGACCGAGTGCGGATTCGATTCATCCAAAAGAAGCAGATCGAGCAGCGGCAACAGCTCCGGCTGGCGCTGGTAGCGCGCCCGGTAAGTAATGCTGACGTTGCCGATTTCCAGTAAGGCGCCGAGGACAATCTCGCAATCGTCTTCGGGCAGAGCGAGAACTTGAGTTGTAATGGAGCTTAAAAATGCCATGCGTTCGAGCTGGCGTCCCATGACGAGAAACTGCCAGGCATCATCGCGAGTCATATCGTCGAACGCGTAACCGGCAAGCGCGGTGCAGGCGGGCAGCGCAGTGTCGAGAATCGTCAACGCGGCCTCGAAGGTTTGCGGCGCCGGCTCGTGGGCCCGCGCCAGGCGCTGCACGGTGCGCCAGTGATCGAGCGACACGCGATCGCGCAACTGCGTGGCGCAATATAGGACGCGAGCCGTGTTGGCCGCCATGCCGTTGATGACCCGCGGGTCGCCAACCGCGGTAATTAACCACTCTGCGCCTGTGGTTGTCGGCGCTTTTTTCCGGCCCTGAGCCGCCGCTGTGCTCTCCGTTGCCAGCTCGCGTAAGCGCGCCCTTTCCGACAGATTGGTCAGCACCTTGACCTCGGCTAAGCGCGACGGATCGCTCTCGGTGAGCCGCTGAGCCGTGGAGCGGAGCAAACGGCCGACGTTTTCGACCCGCTCCGCATAGCGTCCCATCCAAAATAGATTTTCCACCGTCCGTGAGGGCGAATAGAATCCGCCGCGAACGATGTTGCGAGCGCCGAGGCGCGGCAGCAATAGTGATTGCCAAGGCACCATGGTGTCGCCCAACACCCAAACGTCTTTGCTCGAGCCGCCGCGCTGCATGGTGATGACTTCAGTGGCGGACTCCGGTGCGACGCGGGCGAGCCCGCCCGGCATGACTTCATAATCATCGCCGCTGGCAGTGGCGTAAAGCCGCAGACCGACGACGCGCGGTTCGAATTGCTGCTTTTCGGTGGACCAGGTAGGCGCCTGGGAGAGCCGCACCCATTCTTGCGCCACGAAGGCGTGCGGCGTGGCGCGCATACGCTGCGCCAATACTTCACGCCCGGCAGAGTCGAGAGCGTGGCCGAAAGTCGGTTCCAGCTTCATGGAAGGAAAAGCCGGCTTGATCACGAGCTCGGGCAAATGACTGATCGCGTGTTCAAGCGCCGGCGCTTCACCGCACCACCAGCTTGCCACCGACGGGAGGGCCAAATCTTCGCCAAGCAACGCTTGGCAGATCGCCGGCAAGAAGCCGGTGAGAGCCGGCGATTCAATCACGCCGGAGCCGAGGGCATTGGCGATCACCACGTTGCCCGCGCGCGCGGCTGAGATCAGGCCGGCGACACCGAGCGTCGAGTCGGTGCGCAGAGTGGTCGGGTCGCAATATTCATCGTCCAGCCGGCGCAGCAATACATGGACGCGTTTTAACCCTTGAAGGGTTTTTAAGTAGACGCGATTGTCGCGCACGGTGAGATCCGAACCTTCGACGAGCGGGTAGCCTAAATAGCGCGCGAGAAAAACATGCTCGAAATAAGTTTCGTTGTACGGACCCGGAGTTAATAGGGCGACCAGCGGCGCTTCGTCGTCGGTCGGCGCGAGGGCCCCCAGTTGCTGTTGCAGCGTGCGAAAAAAATTCGCCAATCGTTGCACGCCCAACGAACGAAAAATATTTTCGTACAAAGGCGTCACGATGAGCCGGTTTTGCAGCGCGTAACCGCCTCCCGAGGGGCCCTGGGTGCGATCGCCGATGACCCACCAGCGCCCGTCAGGGGAGCGAGCGAGATCGCAGGCGTAAAGGTGGAGATAAATCCCGCCGCGCGGTTCGAAGCCGCGGCAGGGCCAGAGATAATTATGATGGCCGTGAATGATCGCCGGCGGGATCAATCCTTCGCTGAGCAAGCGACCGCGGCCATATAAGTCGGCCAACACCTCGCTCAATAGACGCGCTCGCTGAGCGACGGCGTTGGCTAGAAAATGCCACTCCTCTTTGCCGATCACGAACGGTAGGAGATCGACTTCCCAAGGACGGTCGGTGCCTTTGGGATCGCCATAGATATTATAGGTGACGCCATCCTGTTCGACGGCACGACGAATGCGAAGTGCACGGCGCGACAATACCGCGCGGCTGGCACGCGTGGCGGCTTTGGCCAAGCGTTCCCAGTGCCGGTGCGGGTGCCCGTTGGGATCGAAAACTTCGTCATAACGGTCGGATTTGGGTGCGTAATTCATAAACGTGGATGAACGTGCCATGAACCGGAGATGCTAGATTTTACGCAAATCGAGGGTGAACGGAAACTCCGGATCGACGCGCGCGGCGCCGACGTCTAAAATTCCGGGAGAGTGGCCGATGCGGAAAAAACGCTCGAGGCGGCGGCTCTCGGCTTCGAAAGCGTTGACCGGGAGGACCTCATAGTGACGCCCGCCGGGGTGCATGACATGGTATTGGCAGCCGCCGAGGCTGCGTTTCATCCAGCGGTCGACAATATCGAAGATGAGCGGCGTATGCACACCGATGGTTGGGTGCAATGCCGAGGGCGGTTGCCACGCTCGATAGCGCACGCCTGCGACGAACTCGCCGACCGTCCCCGTCGATTGCAGCGGTAGCGGCACCTCGTTGCACGTGATCGCGTATCGATCCGGCGGCAGTCCGGTTACTTTGACTTGGATTCTTTCCAGTGACGAGTCGACGTAGCGCGCGGTGCCGCCAGGGGCGCCCTCCTCGCCCAAGACATGCCAGGGTTCGAGAGCAGCACGCAACTCCAAGTCGATACCGCGCACGGCGTAGTCGCCGTATTTAGGGAAGCGGAATTCTAAGTGCGGCTCGAACCAACTGCTATCGAAAGGGTAGCCTGTCTGATTGAGTTCAGTCACGACATCTTCGAAGTCCTGCCAGACGAAGTGGGGCAGGAGAAAGCGATCATGCAGCTCCGTGCCCCAGCGCACCAATCGTTGCGGCTGATAGGGTATTTTCCAAAAACGCGCGATCAGCGCGCGCAAAAGCAATTGCTGCGTGAGGCTCATGCGCGCGTGTGGCGGCATCTCGAAAGCGCGCATCTCGAGCAATCCCAAACGACCAGTGGCGCTGTCGGGAGAGTACAGTTTATCGATACAAAATTCGGCGCGGTGGGTGTTGCCGGTGACATCGATCAGCAAATTTCGCATTAGCCGGTCGATCAGCCACGGCGGACAATCGTTAGAGTTGGAGCTCGCGCGCCGCTCCATTTCACGGAACGCCACTTCGATCTCGCCCACAGAATCGTTGCGCGCCTCATCAATGCGCGGCGCTTGCGAAGTCGGACCGATGAAGAGCCCGTTGAAAAGATAAGATAGCGAAGGATGGTTGTGCCAGTAGCTCAAGAGACTGCGCAGGAGATCCGGCCGTCTGAGCCAAGGCGAGTCCGCGGGAGTTGCACCGCCTAGGGCGAAGTGGTTGCCGCCGCCAGTGCCGGTATGGCGCCCGTCGAGCATGAATTTTTCCGTTGCGAGACGGGACTGGCGCGCGGCGGCGTAAAGAAAACTCGTTCGTTCAGTCAACTCGTCCCAGCTCGAAGACGGATGAATATTGACCTCGATGACCCCCGGGTCGGGAGTGATGCGAAAAAGCTTGAGGCGCGGGTCGCGCGGCGGCTCATAGCCTTCGAACAAGATCGGCTGGTTCATTGCTTCGGAGGTGGCTTCGACGGCGGCGACGAGCTCGAGATAATCTTCCAGGGAGTCGACTGGCGGCATGAAGACATAGAGAACGCCGCTTCTCGGCTCAACGCACATCGTCGCACGGGTGATCCACCCCGCGCTTTCATGGCGGCTCGGCATCCGATCAGTTTTGTCGCCCATCTCTACGCCGCCTGGGCGCTGTGATGCCGCAGTGCTTGCGGCTCGCGCCGGTTCGACCTTAACGTGAAATTGCGCATAGCTCGCCAGGGGCGGAAATTGCTGTGTGAGATCAGGCGGAGAGGTAGATGCGATATCGCTTGGGCTAGCCCAAGGCTGCGAATCGAGCGGCAACCGGTAGCCCATGGGCGAATCGCCGGGGACAAGATAACAACGATCGGCGCGTAAAAACCAACGTCCGCTGCGCCAATGGCCCGTCTTAAAGTCGCGCGCCACCGGCAGCGCATAGCCAACGGCCTGTTTGAGGCTTTGGGTAAAAATGCGCATGAGACGCTCGCGTTCGAGGGGATCTTCGAGCCGCGAATCAAATGGATCAACGTTGACGGGCAGGCGCCGCTCGCGCCACATGAAGTAATAGAGGTCTTCGTACACGGCAAAAACATATTCCGGACTCGCAGCGACGCCGCGCAAAAACTCGCTTGCCACGGCATCCGTCGCTGTGCCGGGTCGGATTTCGTCGGCGATCAATCCGGCATCGCGCCAGATCGGCTCACCGTCGGTGCGCCAGAAACAGTTGAGCGACCAGCGCGGCAACGGTTCGCCGGGATACCATTTGCCTTGTCCGAAGTGAACGAGACCTTGAGCGCCATACCGTTTGCGCAGGCGGTGATAGAGGTCCGCTGCCAATCTGCGCTTGTTCGGACCGATGGCCGCCATGTTCCACTCCTCGCCTTCCGGGTCATCCATCGATACGAAAGTCGGTTCGCCGCCCATCGTAAGCCTGACATCGCTATTCTTCAGTTCGGCGTCGATGGCGTGACCAAGTTGGTCGATCGCCTGCCATTGTTCCTCACTGTAGGGTTTGGTGACGCGGGGCGCTTCCCAGATGCGCGTGATCGACATCTCATGGGCAAAGTCGACCTTACACTCGTCGACGCTCCCCGTTACCGGCGACGCTGATCCTGGCACCGGCGTGCAGGCAAGCGGCAAGTGGCCTTCGCCGGCAAACAATCCTGAGGTCGGATCGAGACCGATCCAACCCGCGCCGGGTAAATAGACCTCGGCCCAGGCATGCAAATCAGTAAAATCTTTTTCCGGCCCGGAGGGACCGTCGAGCGACTTCACATCGGCAGTGAGCTGGATTAAATAGCCTGAGACAAATCGCGCTGCCAGTCCCAGATGGCGCAAGAGCTGGACGAGCAGCCAGCCGGAATCGCGGCACGACCCTGAGCGCTTCGCGAGCGTTTCTTCCGGCGTCTGCACGCCTGGCTCGAGCCGGATCAAGTATTTGATGTCCTCCGACAACTGCCGGTTGAGGTCTACCAGAAAATTATTGCTCCGCTTCTTCTCTCGCGATATCGCACAAAGATAACGATCAAAAAGCGGCGTGAGCGGCTCCTGCTTGAAATAAGGCGCGAGCTCATCCCTTTGCCAGGACTCGTATTCAAAAGGGTAATGCTCGGCGTGCGGTTCGAGAAAAAAATCGAACGGATTGATCACCGCCATTTCGGTGACGAGGTCGACCTCGATACGAAATTCGTTCGTGGTTTCGAGGAACACCAGGCGCGCCAGGTAATTCGCCTGCGGGTCTTGCTGCCAATTGATGAAGTGCTTCTCAGGCTTAACCCGTAGCGAGTAACCCAAAATTCGCGAACGGCAGTGCGGCGCCGGACGCAAGCGAAGAATCTGTGGACCCAGGTTTACTTGTCGGTCGTAGCGGTAGTGGGTGACATGGTGAAGGGCAACGTGGATGGACATGATTTCCCGGACACTAATGGCGAAATTTAAATTTAGAGTATGCGTCCGGCCGGGTCAAGCGAAGGACGACGCGCCGCTCCAACGGTGAAAATTTTCAAGTTGATTTTTACTTGGCATAGGTATTGCCATTATAATAGAGAACGGAGCAGGCGAGCCGGCCCGGTATGACGGATCGCGAATACAGGAGATCAAATTATGGCGGGAGCTGAATCGATTCATTCACAGAATAAAGTGCGGTTGGGAATTGTCGTCGGCGGCGGTCCGGCCCCCGGCATCAATGGCACCATCGGCGCAGTAACGCTCGAGGCGGGCAATCGCGGTCACGAGGTAGTCGGCATCTATGACGGCTTTGCTCACCTGATGGATGGGAAGACCGACCGCGTTAAGACACTCGATCGCGACGACGTCTCGCGTATCCATTTCGAAGGCGGCTCGATTCTCGCCACGTCGCGCGCCAACCCGACGAAAAACGCCGCCGACTTGGAACGCGTCGTCGGCGCGCTTGAAACTCTCAGGATCCGTTATCTAGTCACCATCGGCGGCGATGATACGATGTACGCCGCGAGCCAAGTCACCAAAGCCTCCGCGGGTAAAATTCGCGTCTGTCATGTTCCCAAAACCATCGATAACGACCTTCCGCTACCGGGCGAAACGCCGACCTTTGGTTTTGAAACGGCGCGCCAGTACGGTTTCGAGATCGTGCATAACTTAATGGAAGATTCGCGCACCACTGGGCGTTGGTATTTCGTCGTGGTGATGGGACGGACCGCAGGCCATCTCGCGGTTGGGATCGGTAAAGCGGCGGGAGCAACGCTGTCGATTATACCAGAGGAATTTCCCGGTCAGGTACATCTCGAGACCGTTGGCGATATCTTGGAAGGAGCAATTCTCAAACGTCAGGTGCTGTGGGAGCGGCAGGATGGGGTTGCCCTGATTGCCGAGGGACTCCTCGAACGCATGCCGGTGCAGGAGCTTACGGCAATCGAGGGCGTTCAGATACAGCACGATAGCTACGGTCACCTGCGCTTGGCGGAGCTTGATCTCGCTTACATATTGAAGACTCTGGTCGAACGGCGCTTCGCCGCGCGCGGCCAAAACCTCACCATCGTTCACAAGAACATCGGCTACGAGCTTCGCTGCGCGCCTCCGGTTGCGTTCGACTGCGATTACGTCAAAACCCTCGGCTATGGGGCGGTGGAATTTCTCTTGAACCCTAACGAGATCACGGCAAAGATCGCCGGCGCGCTGGTCTGCATCGTGAACGGAGAACTGAAGTATCTCAAGTTCGAGGACCTGCTGGACCCGGCAACCAAAAAGACCTCGGTGCGGGTTGTGGATATCTCCAAACCTTCTTATAAGGTTGCGCGGGAATATATGATTCGGCTGGAACGCGAAGACTTTGCCAATCCCCAACAGTTGGAAAAGTTGGCGAGAGCCGCATCAGGTAAAGACCAAAGCCCGTCCATGGAAGCGTTCAAGAAGAGATTCGAGAATGTTGTCACCGAGCTTCGCGGCGGGATGTAGAGAGGTAGCCTCCATTTCGGCAAAGACGACGAACTGACCAAAGCGCAAGCACGAAGTTGCTATAAGATTAGTCGTTCGCTGCCGGAGCGGGCAATTAACTCTGGTAAATTTCTTTTGAACTCTGCTGGCATATTCATTGCGGTAGACACAGACGGGTCAATCTGTGCTAATTTTCACTAGTGGAGGGTTAGACCAAGCTAAGGGCAGCACATGATCTTTGCGTCTTACCAAATCGCGAGCTTTCACGACGAGATGTTTCTCGCCGACGGCGCGCCGCGCAGCGGCGTGCGCTTGTTGAAAGAACGCATCGAATCGCTGCCGGACGGCGAGCTACTGGCGCGGCAAGCGGCTGCCGAACGGTTGCTGTTGCAGAGCGGGATCACTTTCAATGTCTACAACGACAGCGCAGCGACGGAGAAGATTTTTCCCTTCGATATCATTCCGCGAATCATCGAAGCTGCGGAGTGGGACTGGATCGAAAAAGGCTTAAAGCAGCGGGTCTTTGCGCTCAATTTGTTCATCGACGATATCTATCACGAGCAGAAAATCATCAAAGACCATGTCGTGCCGGAATACCTGATCCAATCGGCGCGGTCGTTCAGAAGGGAATGCATCGGACTCAATCCGCCGCAAAGGGTCTGGTGCCATATTACCGGAACTGACCTGGTGCGGGATTGCGACGGTCAAATGTATGTTCTTGAAGACAATTTGCGCTGTCCTTCCGGCGTTTCCTATGTGCTCGAAAACCGCCGGATTATGAAACGGACTTTCCCGCAGGTTTTCGAGGCATCGCGGGTCCGTCCGGTCGATGAATACCCGAGCCGTTTGCTGTCGACATTGCAATCGCTTTTCCCCTCCGCCATGGAGTCACCCAAGGTCGCGGTGCTTACTCCCGGGATATTTAACTCCGCCTATTTCGAACACGCCTTTTTGGCCCAGCAAATGGGCGTACCGTTGGTCGAAGGGCGCGATCTGGTGGCCGTCAACGGCCGGATCATGATGCGGACGACCAAAGGATTTGAGCCGGTGGATGTGCTGTATCGGCGCATCGATGATGATTTTCTCGATCCTCAGGTCTTTCGACCTGACTCATTACTCGGCGTTCCAGGGCTGATCGAAACTTACAAGAAAGGGCGCGTCGCGCTGGCTAATGCGCCGGGGACCGGTATCGCCGACGATAAGTCGGTGTATGCCTACGTGCCAAAAATCATCGAGTACTACTTGGGCGAAAAAATCATGATCCCCAACGTGCCGACGCATATCTGCGCCGAGCCCAATGAACTTACCTACGTTCTAGCAAATCTAGACAAATTGGTGGTCAAGGCGGTGAATGAATCGGGCGGCTACGGCATGCTCGTGGGGCCGCACTCGAACGCAGCCGAACGGGCTGAATTCGCGCGGCTGATTAAAGACAATCCGCGCAATTACATCGCGCAGCCGACGCTGGGGCTCTCGCGGGTGCCGGTTATCGCCGACGGTCGAGTCGCCGGACGCCACGTTGATTTCCGACCTTACATTCTATACGGCAGCGACATTTATGTGCTTCCCGGCGGATTGACGCGCGTGGCACTCAAAGAAGGTTCACTGGTCGTCAACTCTTCTCAGGGCGGAGGAAGTAAGGATACCTGGGTTCTTCTGCCTTGAGTCCCTGAGGTCTGAATTCCGCAAAGCGCGCGAGGCGTCGCGTGGATGTATGCTAAGTCGGGTTGCCAATTCGATCTACTGGCTCAGTCGTTATATGGAACGCGCCGAAAACGTCGCGCGTTTCATCGACGTCAACCTGCAGATGATGCTCGACCTTCCCACTGGCTCGAGGGAGCAGTGGCATCCGCTGATCAGTATTTCCGGTGATGATGCCGCTTTCGCGTCGCACTACCCGATGCCAAGCCGTGAGAACGTAATTAAGTTTCTCGCTCTCGACAGCGAAAACCCTAACTCTATCATTTCCTGTTTGCGCGCGGCGCGCGAGAATGCCCGCACAATTCGCGAGGCGATTTCCTCGGAAATGTGGGAGCAGGTCAATACCAGTTATTTGACAGTTATTGCCGCCGCCTCAGACCCGCTGCTGATTCACTCGCCTTACAGTTTTTTTAATGAAGTTAAGAAGGCCAGCCAGCTGTTCGACGGCATCACCGACGCGACCATGTTGCATGAGGAAAGCTGGCATTTCTACCGCATGGGACGCTTGTTGGAGCGCGCCGATAAGACTTCCCGGCTATTGGACGTTAAGTACTATATTCTGTTGCCCGTGTTGGCTGATGTCGGAACTCCGTTGGATGATATCCAATGGGCTGCGGTGTTGCGCTCCGCGAGCGCTTTGGAAATGTACCGCAAGCGACACGGTCATATCGCTCCCGAACTAATTATTGAATTTCTCGTGCTCGATCACGAGTTCCCGCGCTCGATTCACTATTGTCTAACGACGGCCAATGATTCGCTTCACGCAATTTCCGGCACGCCGGTCGGAATGTATCGCAATCCCGCCGAACAGCGCCTCGGTCAGCTGCGTGCCGAGTTGGCTTACGCGGATACCCGTCAGATCATCGCGCGCGGACTTCACGAATTTCTCGATGGCTTTCAAACCAAGCTGAATCTAGCGGACCAGTCGATCTTCGATACGTTTTTTGCTCTTCGCCCCATTGGCGCGAGCGCGTCATAACGACTCAATCAATAGCCGCTCGTATAACGAGCCGTTCCACGGCAGGCGAAGCTCAGATTCAAATAACGGTCTTGCGCGTAGCGAGCCTTTTGATAACACTCTGGTATCGAGCAGTCCGCTGATCAGACTGATCCGGTCTTATTATCGTGGACGAGGAGGCTCGCTGACTGGTTGAAAGTGCGCGGGCTATAAAAGAGAACGAGGAATGAAAATCAGCCACGCTTGCAGTCTGGCGCAAAAAGGGAAGGAGTAACGACAGCAGGTCGGTCCTCGACCTTACGCTCTGCCGGCTACCGTTTTCTTGAAAGCTTCGACGCTTGTCGCTTCGCTTGCCGCTATCAGCAACTGATCCCCGCCTTCAAGTCGGGTGGATCCACGTGGGAGCTGGATCTGCTGGTCGCGGATAATTGCCACGGCGAGTAGCTCAGGAAATCGATCGAAAACCTCTGCTATACTCCGGCCAGCCAGCTGTGAATTTTCCGGCAAATTTACGGTCATCAAGATGCCTTGCCCGCCGTGAATGGGAATGGGCGTGCCATGGCGAAGCAGAGAGGCTAAATGCGGCAACGTGACATTTCTGAGATCCATAAGAGGGCCACGCTCGAGCACCGCGAATGTTGCCCGGAGCATGCTTTCCAGGTGCGTCGGCGAATCAGATCTTAGCTCGACCTGCGCCTCATAAAGTTTAGGATACTTGAAGCCGGCCGAGAGGGTTCGCTCGACAACAAAGGCGATCGTGGTCGCGAGCATCGATGGCACGATCAGTCCGTAGCCGCCGGTCATCTCGGCGACCATGATTAACGTGGCGATTGGAACTCGCGCGGTGCCGGCGAATACTGCGGCCATGCCGACGACCGCGAAGGCGGCGGTGTTAAAGCCGGCGCCCGGAATGAATCGGTCTGCGACAAATGCGACCCACGCGCCTACCATACCGCCGATATACACATTGGGGCCGAATACTCCACCCGAGCCACCGGAAGAGATCGTCAAAGACATGGCCAGAATCTTTGCGAGGGCAAGAAAGATGAGCGACCAGCCGATGTAATCCCCGGTCATCGCTTTCTGAACCCAGCCGTATCCGGTCGAGATTGTTTCGGGGACAACGAGGGCGAGCAATCCCATCAAGAGCCCGCCAATCGCGGGCTTTACGTGATTGGGAATTTTTACGGCTCGAAACAGATCCCTGATGCCGTAAAAGATCGGCGGTTCAATGGTGCCCACGAGGCCAGCTACCACTCCGAGTATAGCGTAACCCACGAGCGCAATGGGCTGAGTAAAATGAACGGTTTGAGGAAACAGAAATATCGGTGACCATCCGACAAACAATCCGTTCACGGCGTATGCCACGACCGATGCAACCACCGTATAGATGAGAGCTTCGGTTTCAAAGGCCATGCCCGAATAGAGAATTTCCACCGAAAAGATCGCCATCCCTAAAGGGGATCGAAAGATTGCGGCTAGTCCTGCCGCCATTCCAGCAAGAACCAAGACTCGCCGCTCCTCATCTGGCAATCGCAATAAGTCCGCGAGCATGGAACCGACGCCGACGCTGATCTGCGCGGTCGGTCCTTCACGTCCGGCCGCTCCACCGGATCCGATTGTGATGGCAGACGTGAAGACTTTTATCAAAGGAACAATCGGTCGGACTCTACCGCCTTTGAAGTGAAATGCTTCCACCGCAGCGTCGGTGCCGTGACCCTCTGCCTCCGGAGCAAATGTGTAGACCAATATTCCGGAGAGAAGTCCGCCCAGGGTGGTTGCCAGCGGAATCAGCCACAAACCCCAACTGCCGACGATGGGCTGAGGATTCAAACTGCCCGGTTCGGGCGGCTGGTATCCGGCGACGCCCACCAGGAGCAGACGCTCGGTGAAATTCAAAATCCAGACGAAAAGCTGTGCCCCCAATCCACCTGCAACGCCGATCAAGGCCGAATAAAATAGGAGGCGATACTCGTTCCACGGAAACCTGGTCAATTGTGTGGCAGCTTCAGTTTGCGGTTCAGCTTTCCCATTCATCTAGGTACGTTACCCTGTTTGCAAAATTCCGAGACAAGTATGATATGTACGCCTCTGTTTCGTCGGTCGATCATGATGATGACGGCATTAGCTGCGACAAGCATTGTTTATCATTCTCGTAGACGGCCTGCGGTTCAAGGTAACGGCACGACTATGGCGCGCAAGCAGTCTTAATCCCTAACAAAGCGGCCAGTCGCTACGCTTTTGGAAGGACTGACAGAAAATGATCTCTCCATCGGGTATGGGCTATTTGGCGGCGACGTAAAACGGAGCGAATCCTGCCACTTTGGATTCATTGCGGATGGTGGTTATCGATTGGATCCATTCAGCTAGGATCTTCGTATACGCCCGTCGCGCGCTTTCTCTGTAAAATAGGTGCTGCGCCGGCAGCTCAAAGTGAAGACTACGTTTAGCCAGCCGCAGAATTCCGTGGTCTTTGGCCGCCCACGCGCCGATGGCGACTTGCTCCAGCGGTTCGATGATCAGGTTTACTTTCGTCACGTCCGGCGCCTCGCGTAGCACGCGATCGCGGATTTCTTGATATGCGATTTTAATGACTTTGGCCTGTTCATGGCTGATTCCTAGTGTCGCCACGTCGATGTTTCCCTCGCTAGAGTTCTGATGCATGTCGATGTAAAGGTCTAAAGGCCCTCGTGCGGCTTCAAAAACGCTTTCCGTAAAGTGTTGGTACACTTCTCTGGCGCGATCGGTTGCTCGCTCGACCGTGTCGGTTGGATACCTGCGCTCGGTTGGACGATTGACGTTGATGCGCCAGCCGCCGCACTCGGTGGGCGTAAAACCTCGGGTCACCACGCTGGCGAGCGAAGTTCGGTAACTCAATTCCTCGACCAACTCGCCCGTATACCAATCAAAACTTCCATGCGGAGCGCCGATCACGATGCCCCGGGCGTTGTTTCTGCCAGGAATCAAATCGATACGGCCGTACGGCAATCGCTTCACCTGAACCGGTGGCCACTGAGATGATGCGCGCCGAGCTATGGTAGAAGCTTCGATGACCCACTTGGTGATAATGTCACGATAAACAGACTTAATCTGCGGCAGCGTAAGAATCTTAGGCAGCCGCAGGATCAGTCCTTTTTCGGCGAGCATCAAGACGCCGTGATTCTTAACGCCGAACGCATTCCAGGTAATGTTTTCTAGAGGATTCAGCGCGATCTCTACGCGCAGGGTTCTAGGGTCTTTGATGTTTTCATCTCGAATCATCGCGTAGGCGTGTTTTATCGCGATGAGTTGTTCGAAGCTAAAGCCAGCGGACGCAACTTCAATGCGCGAAGTTTGGCTGGCGTCATCGGCAATGCGGAGTCCAACGTAGAACTTTAGCGGACCAACAATCGCGGACCGCAAGAAATTTTTGAACTCGGGATAAACGCTACCAGGGCGTGGGGAATTCGTAGCGTTCCAGGAGATCGGGCTTGTGTGAATCAGCGGCTGTGCCACCGGGATGCGATTACCCTTAAAACCATAGGCAATGACAAGCCCGGCACCTGTTGCATCGCTGATGGCATTGGCGTAGTTGGTCGCCTCCGGTTCAGCCGCGCCGTGCGGGACGCCGACCACAAAACCATCGATCCGCGCATCGGAGCCATGAAATACGACACGGCCGAAATCGCCGATTGCTTGCTCGTGGAGCCGCTGATGGAGTGCGCAACTACTCCCGAATAGCAGAAGCACTATCATACAGAGCCACTGACGAGGCTGAACCTTGAAAGTGTGTTGCTTAACGTAGATGTGAAATCCAGGCATCGAATGATTTCAGTATAGATAAGAAGAGTATATGCGGATTTCGATTCGAATTGGAAAGTAGAACGAAATACTCGTTAACGAACAAAACGTAAAGACCACCGCGCTCACATTTTCCATATCAATTGATTTTAGCTAACGCGGTAGCGAACTTAGAAGATGGTGGCTTTTCCATTGTCAAGGGATTTTAAAAACTGAGTCTGCGCATGATCCATTGCGGCAACGGAAGCGTTATTCTCCACACCCGCGTTACGGAATGACCCGAGCCAATTATAAATAAAATCCATTTCCAGCCTCTCGTGTACTTTTTCGGCACCTTCAGTATGAAGAGGCGGAACGACATTATCGTCGGAATAAATTAAAAATGACTATTCGCTAGCTCCCACTCTGGGGCGCCACTTATCGAACCGGTGTTCGATTCGATCGAGAATACCGGTGAGTACGATTCCGGAGATTGCAAAGATCAATACACCGACAAAAACTTTATCCGTCTGGAACGTCGCGCCGGCCACGGTGATCATAAAACCGATTCCCGCCGTGGCCGCGTAGAGCTCGCCAACCAGTACACCCACCAGTGCGCGCCCCACAGCGATTCGCAAACCGGTCAGAAGAAACGGCAGGGTGGAGGGGAAAACCACGCTCTTAAATACTTGCCATTCCGAGGCGCCGAAACTCCTTGCGGCGTTGATTAAATTGAGCGGGGTCGTTTTTACGCCGTCCCGCGCGTTGATCAACATCGGGAAAACCGCGCCGAGAAAGATAATTCCCACCTTGGAAAGAACACCAATGCCCAACCAAATGATCACCAGCGGCAAAAGGGCCACACGCGGGGTAGCGTTCATGGCATTGACGAAGGGATCAAAGACGTAACTAGCCCTCTTATACCAACCTGTCAGAATGCCGAAGGGAATAGCGACAACGACCGAGAGGATATATCCCCAAAAAAACTCGATGCTGCTGATCTTGAGGTCATTATAAATCTCGCCCGACGAGAATAGGCCGACTGCCGCCTTGAAAATGAGCGATGGCGCGCTCATGAACATGGGGTTGATGCGCAAAAAAGGGATGGGATTGTAGACGCTCAAGGCGCCGCCCATAAACTCCCACAGCAGTAGGAAGACGATCACCGCGGCGGTACCTAAAATCTTGCTCTCCTGATTGAGGTAGAACTTGTAAAGTCTTGACGCCTCGGCGACGCTCACATCTAGAAGCACTTCTTGCGCAGCTACTTTTTCATTGGCCATAGCAAATCCTCCCGCGCGTTTTCGCTCGTGACACTCTCTTTGTTGCTAGCGTATTCACGTCGTTGGAACGTTTTTCACGACAAAACGGTCGTGGCGGTTTTTTTGCCAGCATTCCTCGCTGTGCTCCTGGCAAACCGGAAGCTCTTTCCCATAGCTGATGGTGGTGATCCGGCCAGCCGGAACTCCCAACGTTACGAGATAGTCTTTGGCTGTTTGCGCCCGCTTTGCGCCGAGAGCCAAATTATACTCGCCGGTTCCTCTCTCATCGCAGTGTCCTTCAACTTCCACTTGGGCCGATGCATTGTTCTTCAGCCATCCTGAATGGGACTTGAGCATGTCCCGGGCGTCTGCGCTTAAGTTATATTGATCAAAATCGAAGTAGATGTCTTTTAAAGGCCCTGAGGCAGGGGTTTTTCCCTCGCGATGCGCTTCCAAGCTCGAACCGGAGTTAGAAACCACAGTCTTGATTTGTTTTGAAGTGGCCATCTTTTGTTGTGGTTGCATCGTCGCGGTCTTCGGTGGCTTCGTTGATGATTTCGTAGAACAAGCCACCAACGTCAGAAATAGCAAAGCGATGAGAAAACTCTTGCCAGCCACACCAGACTCGATATGCCGTTGATCGCTCATTGTGACGTCTCCTTTTTTAGAACGAGTTAAAATGCTTCTTTAGTTCTTGCGTCGTCATGACGGTCGCATTCGAAACGAACCCCGCGAGAGTCTCCTTGGGAACCGCGCTATTAATCGTGTTCGTCTGGTCAGACAAAATAATGAGTTCCATTGAGTCGCTAATGTCCCTCAAGTTAAAGACGGTCTCAGCCAAATCCATCTCTTCGCCGGTCGAGATCAATATTGCCGCATCGAACATCTCGTGCTGCGCGCGCGCTACTGCCATCTTTCCGTCTGGGACATTTGTTACTCTAGAAGTGGCAGCCTGAAATATAGCGTTCAATGGCTGCGGAATTTTCGAACCGATAACCATGATTTTCTCGATTCTCATCGAAACTTGACCATCCGAAGATCTCACCAGTCAATTCAAAAGAAGGAGATCTTGTTGAGTGCCTGCGAAAAGTGGGCAGAAAACAGTTTCTCGTTGCCATCGAATGCAGCAGTACGGGAAAGCCGCTTCAAGTAAACTGTCCAAAGACAACCATGTGCGCGTGGCAAACGGTTGTTAATATCGAGTGCTCGCGCTGCGGCTAACAGCCCTTCAGTCTCTAAGTTGTAAAGAATAAGTTCGACCCGAAATAGAGCAACCGGGATGCCAGGCCAGTACTTCCGCTGGAATTCAGCAAGTTACAGCAGATGTGGAATAGCGATCAGGCGCGAACGAAGAAGTGTGTGCGGATTCTATACATCAAGGCTCAACGCTTTGGATCAAATGAGCGAATATCTTACACCGTGCCGATCTTTACCCTGCGGCGAAAAACCTTTCTGTTCCTTTACAACAATCCGTGTCTCTTGAGTTTGTCGTAAAGAGTGCGGCGGCTAATACCGAGAATAGATGCGGCTTTTTTCTTGTTTCCTGCCGCAGACGCCAGAGTCATGGCGATAAATTCCTTTTCTACCGCTTCAAGGGTCATGCCTATATGGATCGGAAAGCTTGCCCAAAGCGACTCGCGATCGGACTCTCCAGCATTTCTAATTCTCGCCGGAAGAAGATCGGGGGTCAGCACTTCATCTTCTGCAACCAGGACAGCACGCTGGATGACGTTCTTAAGCTCACGCACATTGCCAGGCCAGGAATAGCTTTCGAGGCATCGGAGCGCTTCAGCAGAGACTGAGCGCAGATTTTTTTTATGCATCTGACGAAATTGAGCTAAGAAGTATTGGGACAGAACCCTGAGCCCGCCCGGTCTGTCCCGCAGCGGTGGTAGATTGATGCGGAAGACATCGAATCTATAGTAGAGATCTTCACGAAATCTGTTTTTTTTGATCGCCGCTTCGAGATTTTCGTTAGTCGCGCCGATGACCCGGACGTCGACACGAATGTCCCTCTCACCGCCAACCCGACGAAACGTTTTTGTCTCTAGCACGCGAAGCAGAAAGACCTGACATTTCTCATCCATCGTGCTGATCTCGTCGAGGAAGATCGTCCCGCCTGCGGCCAGTTCGAAACTGCCTTTGTGCGCAGCGATGGCACCGGTGTACGCTCCCTTCTCATGTCCGAAGAGCTCGCTGGCGATCAGTTCCGCAGGCATTGCTCCCATGTTAACGGCGACAAACGGCTTGTCTTTCCGCCTGCTTCGATTGTGAATCGCACCAGCAACGAGGTCCTTCCCCGTTCCGGTTTCGCCCGTGACTAACACGGGAACGTCTGCTGAAGCGGCATCGATAATGCGTTGGAATACTTCGAGCATTGGCAGACTGACTCCAAGCATTCCTTCGAACTGATTGGGAGGATAAGTTTGAGCAGATGAGGCGCCTTTAGTTTCAGATCGAGTTTGTTTTGACATAACGCCCGTTTGGCAGCGAAGCTCTGTACGAATAGCAATAATGGATTAATTTGTCTAATTCTAATTACTTGCGAAGCGCTCAAGACACATCGTCCACTCGCGAAAGCACGCATTTCAACTTGAATACAATCCGGCCCCTGCGGCGACGTCGAGAAATCGTTGCAGTTTAACGGTGCGAAAATTTATTGGTAAGCGAAAAGTAGCAAGCACCCCCTGCTCCGTGCGAATTCCGCACACTGTTTTCGCTCGGTGAATTAATTACACATCTGCGAGCCTCCGCGACATCAACGATTTTGCGACAACCGACGATAGGTCGTGATCAATAGTAGGTTTTCTCGTCGGGTTGCTCGGTGGTACATCAGTTGCTTTACAAGAACTCCGTACGCGTAAGTTTGATCGAGTCGGTCGCGAAACTGAATGGGCGGAAAGTGATGAACTTAAGTCTCGTTATCGGGCGCGTTTAGTTCTACGTGCACAAAGCAGCGGCTCTGAACGACGTCGAAGCGGGAAAAGAGGTGAAAACATAGTGTCGTTTAACAAGCACACGTTCGCTTTTCTTGTGATCTTGGCTCTGACCCCGGCGTTTTGCTCACGCCGATGAACAAAAGGCCACAGTAGTAAAGGTTAACAAGGATAAAAAAGAAATCGTGGTTAAAACGAAAGACGGGGAAAAGACCTTTAAATATGCCAGCAGCACCAAAGGAATAGAGAACGCGAAAGACGGCGCCAAGGTCACCATCGATTACGAGAAGAAAAATGGAGACATGACGGCAACTAAGGTGATGGCCCGCTGATGCTTTCCTTTTTTGCTGTCGCAACGCGGAATCGCAGGGGATCGGCCTTGGGCTTGGAGAGGGGCAGATGTTAACCGCCCCTCTCCCGAATTTCCCAGTCTACATCATCATCGGCCGCATAGTTTTAGTTAAACGCTGTTGACGGATCTTGTCGAGCGCCCTTGCATTGGATTTGTGCTGGTTCTATGTTTGCTCAATTCGTTTCGCGGGGCAATATGTGAACAAAAATAACATGAGTCCATATTTTCCTTTCGGCGGTGTGAATTTCTTGTACCACAGCCGATAAACCTAGAAACAGCGATTCACGCGATCAGAAGAGTGCAAGCGTGTGATAGAGTGAGGATAATTTTGTTTTGAGAGGATACCCAATGGGTGAGGCTAAGAAGCGGGGGTTAGTGGTACGTCAACAGGTGGTAGAAGCGCT
>WNGA01006633.1_pt1 | contig 31533 bp, 32 predicted proteins | sample 5400061 | NCBI WGS metagenome assembly WNGA01 (sample SAMN13153366, study PRJNA577476) | soil metagenome | isolation source: 100 cm soil or saprolite under grassland replicate 2 | place: USA:California | collected 2016-06-15 | reverse complement strand
GGTCCGGCCTGGGTTCGGTGGCCGACGAGGTTCAATCCGCAATCCGCATTCCGCAATCCGCGGTTCCGGGCTTCCCGGCCCCAGGCGCCCCGGGGCACAAGGGCGAGCTGGTCGCCGGGACGATCGCGGGCGTGCCCGTGCTCGTGCAGAGCGGCCGCTTTCATCTGTATGAGGGACACGCCCCGGCCGTCGCCGCGCTGCCGGTGCGCGTGTTTGCCCGGCTCGGCGTCCGCACGCTGATCGTGACCAACGCGGCCGGGGGGCTGCGGCTCACGTTCCGGCCCCCGACTCTGATGCTGATCGCGGACCACATCAACCTCATGTGGCGCAATCCCCTCGTGGGCCGGGTGGAAGAGGAGGAGGAGCGGTTCCCGGACATGAGCGATCCCTACGACGCCCAGCTCCGCGCCCTGGCACGCGAGGCCGCGCGCGCGGAGCGGATTCCGCTCGAGGAGGGTGTGTACGCGGCCCTGCTCGGCCCGTCGTTCGAAACCCCCGCCGAGATCCGGATGCTCGAGCGCGTCGGGGCCGACGCGGTCGGGATGTCCACGGTGCCCGAGGTGATCGCGGCACGGGCGCGCGGCATCCGCTGCCTGGGATTCTCGACCATCACCAACGTCGCGGCCGGCCTCTCGGCTGCCAAGCTCTCGCACGAGGAGGTGTTAGAGGCTGCCCGCGTGGTGGCGGGGCAGCTCTCGAGGCTGATCCAGGGCGTGCTCGCGCGCCTCTGACCCGTCCTGACACCCGCGCTGCAACCATTCCGTACCGGTCGCTGTCATACTGGACAGCAGGCAGCTCGCCCTCGGACGCCGCCGCCGGGGATCGCACCGACCACCGTCGACGAGGTTCTCATGATTCCGGCCGTCATCTGGTTGGCCGCCGCGGCCAGCGCGCTCCCAGCAACCGCCGTCGATTCGCCCACCGTCCCACAGCTCCGCGTCGCCCGAGTCGCGGCGGATTCGCCGGTCGGCGGGCCGCAGCGCGTCCGCGCGATCCGGCTGGCGCGGCCGGTCGTGATCGACGGCGCGCTGGGCGACGCCATCTGGCGGGGCGCCGACCGCGTCGCCGGGTTCCTCCAGCGCGACCCGAACGAAGGGACGCAGCCGACCGAGAGCACCGTGGTGTACGTCGCCTACGACGACGCCGCGCTCTATGTCGGCGCCCGAATGTACGACGCGCATGCCGACTCGATCGTCGCCCGGCTGGCGCGGCGCGACGCCCAGACGAACTCCGACGCCTTCACGGTCTTCATCGACCCTTACCACGACCGCCGCAGCGGCGCCTACTTCGGCATCAACGCCGCGGGGACGCTGTCCGACGGCACGCTGTTCAACGACGAGTGGGACGACAACTCCTGGGACGGCGTGTGGGAAGGACGGGCGACCCGGGACTCGCTGGGATGGACGGCCGAGCTCCGGATCCCCTACTCACAGCTCCGCTTCATTCAGAAGCCGGAGTACGTTTGGGGCATCAACTTCAAGCGCGAGATCGCGCGCAAAAACGAGCGGGACTACCTCGTCTACACGCCCAAGAACGGCTCGGGGTTCGTCTCGCGCTTCCCGGACCTGGTGGGCATCGAGCGGATCGTGCCTCCCCGACGGGTGGAGATCATGCCGTACCTCACGACCCGCGCCGCGTTCACGCCGGAAGCACCGGGCGACCCTTTCAACGACGGGTCGGAGCTCTCGCCCGGGATGGGCGCCGACGCGAAGATCGGGCTCGGATCGAACCTCACGCTCAACGCGACCGTGAACCCGGACTTCGGACAGGTCGAAGTGGACCCGGCCGTCGTCAACCTGAGCGATGTGGAAACGTTCTTCAACGAGAAGCGGCCGTTCTTCATCGAGGGATCCTCGATCTTCGATTTCGGTTTCGGCGGCCAGCGGAACTTCTGGAGCTTCAACTGGCCTGGTCCGAGGTTTTTCTACAGCCGCCGGATCGGCCGCTCGCTGTCGTTCGGCCCGCCGCCGCAGGGCTACGCCGACGGCCCGACCGGGGCGCATATCCTCGGCGCGCTGAAGCTGACGGGAAAGCTGGCGGGCAGCTGGAACGTCGGTGGGCTGACCGCCGTGACGGCGCGCGAGCGGGCGACGTTCGTGGACAGCCTGCGCCGCCGCTGGACCGAGGAGATCGAGCCCCCCGCCGTCTACGGTGTGTACCGCGCCCAGAAGGAGTTCGCAGAGGGGCGCCAGGGGCTCGGGTTCCTCTCGACCGCGGCGGCGCGGGACCTCCACGACCCCGTGCTCCGCGACGCGCGGAACTCGCACTCGCTCCTGTTCGGGGTGGACGGGTGGACCTTCCTGGACAGCCGCAAGACCTGGGTCACGACGGGATGGGTCCAGGGGTCGCGGATCGCGGGCACGTCAGACCGGGTCCTCGCCGTCCAGCAGAGCTCGACCCACTACTTCCAGCAGCCCGACGCCCGGCGCGTCTCGGTGGACAGCGCGGCGACCTCGCTCTCGGGCGTCGCGGCGCGCTTCACCCTGGCCAAGCAGCGCGGCAACAGCTTCGTGAATTCCGCGCTCGGCTTCATTTCCCCCGCGTTCGATCTCAACGATCTGGGCTTCCTGTCCCGGGCCGGCATCGTGAACATGCACCTCGGCGGGGGCTACAGCTGGACCAAGCCCGGCAAAGTGTTCCGGTACGCGGAGGCGGGCGGCGCGGTGTTCCGCAACTACGACTGGGACGGCAACATCAATTGGTCGGGAATCTTCCACTTCGGGTCGGTCCAGCTCCTCAACTACTCCTGGCTCAACTGGAACCTCGCCTACAACCCGTGGACGGTGAACAACCGACGGACGCGCGGGGGCCCGCTGACGCTCACCCCGCCGGGGTACCAGGCGGGAGTGGACGCGAGCACGGACGGCCGCAAGGCCTGGGTGTTCAGCGCCAACACCGGCACCTACTATCGCGACGGCGACGACCACGAGTGGTGGGCCGGCGCCAGCGTGCAATACCGCCCCGCTCCAAACGTGTCGGTCAGCGTCGGGCCGAACCTCTCGCTCAGCGAGACGCCGACGCAGTACATCGGCGCCTTTGACGATACTACGGCGACGGCGACCTACGGCACCCGCTACGTCTTCGCGCACCTGCGTCAGACCGAGCTGGGGGCGGGGATCCGCCTGAACTGGACCTACAGCCCGGCGCTGTCGCTCCAATGGTACGTCCAGCCGTTGATCTCTGCGGGCAGGTACAACGAGTTCAAGCAACTGGCGCGCCCGCGCAGCGACGCGTTCGACCGCTATGGGGAAAACGGCTCCACCATCAGTTTCGACGACAGCACGCGGACGTACCGGGTGGATCCCGACGGGGTCTCCGGCCCCGCCCCGCAGCTCAAGTTCGACAAGCCGGACTTCAGCCTCAAGTCGCTGCGAGGCAACGCGGTGCTGCGGTGGGAGTACCTGCCTGGCTCGACGCTCTACCTCGTGTGGACGCAGAGCCGGAGCCTCTCCGACCCGACGGGCGACTTCGCGTTCGGGCGGTCGGTGCGGCGGATGTTCCAGGCGCCGGCCGAAAACATCTTCATGATCAAGGTCACCTATTGGTGGAATCCGTGACCGGGCGAGGGGGGAACACCGACACGTCCGAGCCCACCGCGTAGACGGCCGAGACGGGGCGGCGATCGTTCAGCACGCCCCAGGCGGCGCCGTACAGCGCCCCAAAGTCCGCGTCGCAGTGAAGCGAGCGCAGCTCCCGCGCCTCCCAGGACGGGTGCGCGACCCGGAAGACGGTCAGCCGGCCGCGCCGGTCCGTCCGATACCCCAGGTAGCGATCCAGGAAATACCCGTCCGCCGAGCCGGCGTCCGGAACGCCGGCGCGCCGCGACGCCGTGGCGGCCGCGCGCCACCGGCCCGCGACTCGATACTCGACCGCGACCTCGCGTTCGGAGTCCCGGACCCAACTCTCGATCGGCACGGCGCGAAACGGCTCGCCGTACCGCAGCCGGCCGACTGCGGCGACCAGGCGGCTCGGCACCAGCTGGCGCAGAAACCACACGCCAGGCCGGCCGTTGTGGTGGACGTACGTCCTGAAGTTCACCTGGGCGTGGGCCCCGAACACCGGCACGCGCCACCCCCGAATTCGGATCGCGTCCATTCGGAGCGCCACCAGGCTGACGTGCGGTCGCCCCTCCCGGCGGTCCAGCTCCAAGGGGGGCGGCACGAGCGGGCGCAAGAGCTCCTCGGGCGCCTCGTAGCTGAGCAGCAGCACATGCGACCAGCGCGCGGTTAGGAACGGACGGACATCCACTGTGCCTCTGTGCCTCCGTGCCTCTGTGCCTCTGTGCCCCTACAACCCATCCGTCGGCGGTCGGGGTGGCGCCGGCACGAAGTGGTTCAGCGGCCCGTGCCCGGCGCCCAATCCCGGCGCCGCCGCCATCGCCCGGTGCACGAAGTCGATGGCGTCTTGCACCGCGCGCTCGAGCGGCCGGCCGTGCGCGAGCCCAGCGGCGACGGCGGCGGACAACGTGCAGCCCGTGCCGTGCGTGGAGCGGGTGTCGATCCGCGGGTGGGTGAACCGGCGCGCTGTCCCGCCGGCCACGAGCACGTCCACGACCTGGTCGCCCGTCAGATGCCCGCCTTTGACGAGCGCCGCTCCGGCGCCCAGCTGCACGAGCGCGTGCCCGGCGCGCTCCATGTCGGCGGGGCTCTCGATGTGGTCGCCCACGAGAACGGCGGCCTCAGCGAGGTTCGGGGTCACGAGCGCCGCGAGCGGCACCAGGCGCTTGGTGATCAGCTGCTCGGCGTCGCGACTCAGCAGGCGATCCCCCGACGTCGCGACGATCACGGGATCGAGCACGTAGTTCGGGAGGCGGCGGCGCGCGAGGCTCGCCGCCACGGCCTCGACGAGGTCCGCCGAGCCGAGCATGCCGCTCTTCAACGCGAGGGGCGGGAGGTCGTCCGCCACGGCGTCGATCTGCTGGGCGACGAGCGCGACCGGCAACGGCTCCCAGGCCCACACGCCCAGCGTGTTTTGAGCCGTCACGGCGGTGACGACGCTCGTGCCGAACACGCCAAACTGGTGGAACGTCTTGAGGTCGGCCTGGATCCCGGCACCGCCGCCGGAGTCCGAGCCCGCGATGGTGAGGGCGATCCTCATCGGTGGTATGTTTTGCCGGCCGGGGCTGATCCCCGCCCAAGGGGCAGACTCTTGCCGCGCTTCTTCGCATATTGATTGCGCGGCGGCCGGCTCGAGGGCGGGGGGAGGTCCATAGCCAGTAATCTGCAGTCGCTGATCCGCGATCTCCAACGGCGCAAGGCGCGCAGCCGCCGCAGGCTGGCGCTGATCGAGGGCGTGCGCCTCGTGGAGGAAGCGCTCGCCGCCGGCCTCGAGTTCCGGGGCGCCGTCGTGGCGCCCGATCTTTCCCGCACGGCGCGCGGCGCCGAGCTGCTCGCCCGGCTCGAGCGGCACGCCGTCCCTCTGCAGCGCGTCACCGCGCGGGCGCTCGGGCAGCTCGCCGACACGGACACGCCGCAGGGCATCCTCGCGGTGGTCGAGCCCCGCAAGTGGACGGCCGCCGATATCGCGCTCGGGCCCGGAGGTGTGACCCTGGTGATCGACGGCGTGCAGGACCCGGGCAACGTGGGCACGCTGATCCGCACCGCCCACGCGCTCGGCGCCGCCGGGACAGTCGTGCTGCGCGGCACCGCCGACACGCTCAACCCCAAGGCGCTGCGCGCCGCCATGGGCGCGACCTTCCGGCACCCGGTCCTGTCGCTCGACGACGCCGCGTTCACCGCGTGGGCGCGGACGCGCGGCGTCACCGTGTGGGCCGCGGCCGCGGACGGGGCGCCGCTGCACCGGGCGCTCGGCGAGCCGGGGACCGGGACGCCGGCACCCCCGGACGGGCCCATCGCGGTGATCGTCGGGAACGAAGGCGCCGGCGTCCGCCCGCAGCTCAACGCCGTCTCGGGGAGGCGGGTGGCGATTCCGCTCGCCCAGGACGCGGAATCGCTCAACGTCGCGGTCGCGGCGGGCATCCTGCTCTACGAGGTGACGCGTGGTCGCTGAACCGATCCTGCTCGCCGGCGCCGCCGTGCTCGGGCTCTGCGTCGGGAGCTTCCTCAACGTCTGCATCGTACGCCTCCCGAACGACATGTCGCTCTTGCGGCCACCCTCGACCTGTCCGCGCTGCAAGTATCCCATCGCGTGGTACGACAACATCCCGGTGGTCTCGTGGCTGCTGCTCAAGGGGCGGTGCCGGCACTGCGGGGAGCCCATCTCCGTGCAGTACCCGATCATCGAGGCGGCGGTAGGCGTGATCTGGGTCGCGGCGCTGTTGTTCTATGGAGTGACGGTGCACGCGCTCGCGGCGGCGCTGTTCGCGACGCTGCTGCTCGGCATCGCGGTCACCGACGGCCGGCACTACCTCATCCCCGACGAGTACACCTGGGGCGGCCTCGTCCTCGGGCTCGGGCTGTCCCTGGTCGGCGGCGTGAACGGGTTCCTGCACGCCGTGCTCGGCGCAGGGGTGGGATTCGTGCTGCTGTTCGCGGTGGCCCGGGCCGGCCAGTGGGCGTTCAAGGAAGAAGCGATGGGGGGCGGCGACATCAAGATGATGGCAATGGTGGGGTCGTTCCTCGGCTGGAAGGGCGTGCTCCTGACGGTGTTCCTCGGGGCGCTGCTCGGCAGCCTGATCTTTGTTCCCCTGTCGCTCCGCAAGAAGCGACTCGTCCCGTTCGGGGTATTCCTCGCTCTGGGGGCGGGGGTGACGTTCGTGTTCGGCGACGCGATCATCGTCTGGTACCTGCACTTCCTGCGGAGCGACTGATCCGATGGGCGATCCGTTCGAAGGGCTGCTCGATTCCGGCACGGTGCTCGAGCGCGTCGGGGTCGACCTCACCGCGCAGGCGCGACGGGGCGATCTCGAGCCGGTGCGCTGCCGCGACGCGGAGATTGCGCGCGTCGTGGACATCCTCCTGCGACAGAACAAGAACAACCCCGCGCTGATGGGGAAGGCGGGCGTCGGCAAGACCGCGATCGTCGAGGGGCTGGCCCAGCGCATCGCGGCCGGCGACATGCCCCCGGCGCTGAAAGACGCGCGCCTCGTCGCGCTCGACCACGTCGCGCTGCTCGCGGGAACCGCGTTCCGCGGCCAGTACGAGGAGCGCATCCGCAGGCTCGTGCGCGAGCTGTCGGCCGACTCCGACCTGATCCTGTTCGTGGACGAGCTGCACAACCTGATCGGCCAGGGGACCGCCCTGGGCGCCGCGATGGACGCGGCCAACATGCTGAAGCCCGCGCTGGTGCGGGGCGACATCCGCGTCATCGGCGCGACGACGGGCGGCGAGTACGACAAGTGGATCCGCGGCGACCCCGCGCTCGAGCGGCGGTTTCAGCCGGTCGTGGTCGAGGAGCTGGATACGATCCAGACGTGGGAGGTGCTCGTCGCTCGGCGCCCGCGGCTCGAGCGGCACCACGCCATCGCCATCACGGACGACGCCCTCAAGGCGGCGATCGTGCTCACGGAGCGCTTCGTCCCCGAGCGCGCCCGCCCCGACAAGGCGATCGACGTATTGGATGAGGCATCTGCCCACGCCCAGGCCTCCGCCGCGGTCGCGCCCGAGCTCGACCGGCTGATCCGGGAGCGTCGCAAGGTGGACGCCCTGATCCGCAAGGGACTGACGCACGAGCCGCCGCCGGCGGGGCCGCGGGAGGACGTCATGGCGGAGATCTTCCCGATGCTGGAGCGGATCGGCGAGGAGATCGAGAGGATGCTCGGCGGTCAGGCGGTCAGGCGGTCGGGCGGTCAGGTGAGCGCGCCGGAGCAGCCGACCGCCCGACCGCCCGACCGCCCGACGGCCACCCTCGCCGAACGGCGCGCCGAACTCGATCAACTGCTTCGTCGCGAGCTGGAGAGCCAGGGCATCGTCGTCACGGGTCAGGATGTCGCCCGCGTCGTGGGGGCCGCGGTGGGGAAGGGCATCGAGTGGCGGGGATGACGCCGAAGTGGCTCGCGGCCGCGCTGGCGGCCGCGACGCCGTGGGGCGGAGCCGGCTGCGAGCAGCGGGCTCAGGAGATCCAGACCGAGGCGCAGCTGCGGCAGACCGTGGGGCAGATGATGCCGGCCGTGGAGCGCGCGACGGGCCTCACGTTCAAACACCACCCGCTGGTGCTGCGCCGCGGGCGCGCGCAGGTCCGCGACTACGTCATCCACAAGTTCGCCGAGGAGCTCCCGCCCGCCGAGCTGCAGGGCGCGACGGCTGCGTACCGGCTGTTCGGCCTGATCCCCGACTCGCTCGACCTGCGGCGCACGATGATCGACCTGCTCACCGAGCAGATCGCCGGCTACTACGATCCCGACTCCGACGCGCTGTTCATCCGATCCGACATCGAGCCGTTCCAGTTCCGGGTCGTCGTGTCCCACGAGCTGGTGCACGCCCTGCAGCATCAGTACCTGAACCTCGACTCCCTCATCCAGCAAGAGCGGCAGAACGACCGGCGCGCCGCGGCGCAGGCGATCCTCGAGGGGCAGGCGGTTCTCTCGCAGATCCCCGTCCTGATGCCGGAGCAGCGCCCGGAGACGCTGCCGGCGGGGTGGTTCTGGAGGCAGCGCGAGGTGGCCGCGCAGCAGCAGGCGCAGATGCCCGAATTCGCGCACGCGCCGCTGTGGCTGCGCGAGACCCTGATCTTCCCCTACCTGGGTGGGGCGGAGTTCGTCCGCTGGTTCAGGCGGCAGTACCCGGGCCAGCAGCCCTACGGCGCGCTGATGCCCACGTCGACCGAGCAGATCCTCGACCCGTCGCGCTACGTCGCGCGCGACCGCCCGCGCGAGGTCGCGTTCGAGGTCCCGGCGCCGGACGCGGTGATATACGAGGACGATCTCGGCGCGTTCGAGATCCGGCTGCTGTTCACCGAGCTGCTGGGCAGCGAAGAGCGCGCCGCGGTCTACGCGGCGGGCTGGGACGGCGACCGCTACCAGGTGCTCAGCGCCGGCTCGGACGCGCTCGTGTGGTACACGGTGTGGGAGGACCAGCCCGCGGCGGTGCGGTTCGCGAAGGGACTCGAGCTGGCGTGGGCGAAGCGGCGCCCGGCCGGCCGGGCGGTGCGGCGCTCCGACATCGCGCTGCTCACCATCGACGGACGGCCCGCCGTGCGGCTGGTCGACGCCCCGCTGAACTGGGCGGGCTGGCGGACGCTGCCGCGGGTGCGGGTGAAGTAGCTATCCGAGCAGCACGCCGGCCAGCGCGTTGATGCCCCAGATGACGAGCCCCACCATCGCGCCGAGCACGTATCCGAGGTGCACGATCAGCCTCAGCTCGCGCTGCGTCACGTTGCGGATCAGCTCCTCCATCCGCGCGGTCGAGAAGCCCAGCACCTTTTGCTCCACGAGCTCCTGGACGGACAGCTGCGACACGACCACCGGCACCTGGCGTTGCATCCAGTCCCACAACGGGTCGGTGAGGATCTGGCGGAGCCGCGGCTCGGCGTCCCGCGGCAGGAGATCCGCCGGCCGGCCGATCGGCCTGTCGAGCAGCGCCCGCACCGCCGCGTGGGCGACGTCGGCGACTCGCTGCTGGCCCGCCTCGCCCGCGAGCGCCCGGCGGCCGAGCTCGATCGCCTCGCGGGCGCGCTGCACCGCCCACTGGCGCGTCGCCGGGGCGCGCAGCGCGGCGACGATGTAGTCGGCCGCGGCACGCTCGAGCCCGTCCAGGCGGTCGGGGCCAAGCGCCCACAGCCGCTCGGCGAGCGGGGTCCGGAGAAACCGCACGACGGCGTCGTTCACCGCGCGCGCGACCTGGGCGCGGAAATCGGCGGACGTGAGGACCTCCGCCAACTCGGCGAACCCCCCATCCTCCAGGCCGTCCAGCAGGCGGTCGAGCCGCTCTTCGGTCACCACGAGCTTGGCCACCACCCGCTCGTGCAGCAGGAGGTTCTTGATCGCGCGATCCAGGAACCGCTTCAACCCGTCGCGCAGGCGCGCGCGGGCGGCCGGATCGGCCAGCAGCGCGCCCAGCTGCTCGACCGCCAGCGGCAGGTAATCGGCGACCGCCTGCTCGAGGGCGGCGACGAGGCCCGGCGGCAGCCGCTCGAGCAACGGCCGCTCGTCGCGCAGCAGGCGGTCGCGCTGGGCTGCGACGAACTCCCGCACGGCCCGCTCGAGCTCGGGGCGAGCCACCCCGTCCTCCACCCAGCGCTCGAGCGCCGCGTACTTGTCCACCGCCGCCTCGAAGCCCGGACCCTCCGCGAAGGCCGCGAGGCCGGCCGCCAGGCGCTCGGCCAGCGGGTCGAGCGAGCGCTCCAGCTCGGCCACCAGCGGGGCCGACAGCTCGGCGCGCAGCGCGCCGCGGGGCGTGTTCAGCGCCCGGTCGAGGAACACGGCGATCGCCCGGTCGAACGCCGCGCGCAGCCCCGGAGCGCTGAGCTGGCGGGCGAGGTCCTCCTCGGTGAGCAGGCGTTGGCCCACCGTCTTCCCGATGCTCTTCGCGAGGCGGGCCTTGCTCTTGGGCATCGCCCCCTGGAGCCGGAACCGCCCGATTCCCCACGGCTCGTAGGGGTGGAACAGCATCCACACGGCGATGGCGTTGGTGACGTAGCCCGAGAGGGCGCCGACGCCTACATTGATCAGCCCTTGCAACCACACGGACTGCGGCATGGGCACGAAATAACACACCCCACTTGGATTCCGGCAACTCGCTAACTACTTTTGTGGGCTTATGTTTACGGCCCTCTCCGAGCACCTCTCCACCGTCCTGCAGCGTCTCACGGGGCGCGGCGTCCTGGCGGAGGCGGACGTGACGGAGGCGTTGCGCGAGATCCGCCGTCATCTGCTCGAGGCGGATGTGAGCTTCGAGGTGACGCGGGGTTTCGTGGAGCGGGTGCGCGAGCGAGCCGTCGGGGCGATCCAGCTCAAGTCGGTCAGCCCCGGCCAGCAGGTGGTGAAGCTCGTGCACGACGAGCTGGCGCGGATGCTCGGCGCCGCCGCGGGGTCGGATGGGCGACTCGTCGGGGCGCAGCAGGCCGCGCCCCTCCAATTCAATTCCGTCGGTCCGACCGTGATCCTGCTGGTTGGATTGCAGGGCTCGGGAAAGACGACGACGGCCGCGAAGCTCGCGCGGCGCCTCAAGCAGGAACAGAAGGCCCCGGCGCTGGTGGCCGCCGACCCGTATCGGCCGGCCGCCCGGCAGCAGCTGGAGCAACTCGGCCGGCAGGTCGAGGTGCCGGTGTTCGGGGCAGGGGGCGATGGTTCGGCAGGTGGAGAGGCGCAGCGTGCTACGCCCCCGCAGGACGCGAACCGGGTCGTCGCCCTCGTGCGGGACGCTCTGCAAGCGGCCGAGCGGGCGCGCTGCCGCACGGTGATCGTGGATACCGCGGGCCGCCTTCAGATCGACGCCGAGCTGATGGACGAGCTGCGCGCGTTGAAGACGGCGGTCAACCCGCGCGAAGTGCTGCTCGTGGCCGACGGGATGACGGGGCAGGACGCGGTGCGGGTCGCCCGCGGGTTCCAGGAGGGCGTCGGGCTCACGGGCGTCATCCTGACGAAGCTGGACGGCGACGCCCGCGGCGGGGCGGCGCTCTCGATGCACGGCGCCACCGGCGTGCCGATCAAGTACGTCGGCGTGGGCGAGCAGGTAGGGGAGCGTGCCGCGCCCCTCCTGGAGCCGTTCGACCCGGTGCGCATGGCGGGCCGGATCCTGGGCCAGGGCGACGTGGTGGCGCTGGTCGAGAAGGCGAGAGCCACGGTGGACGTCGAGGCGGCGCAGCTCCTCGAGCGGAAGGCGCGCTCGAAGCGAGGCATGGACCTCGGGGATTTCCTCGTCGCGCTGCAGCAGATGCAGGCGATGGGCCCGCTCAAGCAGGTGCTCGGGCTGCTGCCGGGCGTGAGCGCAAAGGCGCTGAAGGCGGTCCGGGCGGACGACAGGCACTTGAAGCACATCGAGGCGATCGTCTTGTCGATGACGCCCGAGGAGCGCGCCGACCCGTCGATCCTCAGCGGATCGCGGCGCCTGCGGGTCGCGAAGGGCTCGGGACGTCCGGTGCAGGAGGTCAATCGGCTGCTGGACCAGCTCCGGCAGATGCGGAAGCTCTTGAAAAGGACCTGAGGCACTATGGCAACTCGCATTCGGCTGCGGCGCGTGGGACGGAAAGGGCAGAGCCACTTCCGGATCGTGGTGGCGGATCAGCGGGCGCCCCGGGACGGGCGCTTCGTGGCCACGCTCGGGCACTACAACCCGCGCACCAACCCGGCCGACATCAAGGTCGACGCGGAGCAGGCGCTGGCATGGCTCGCCAAGGGGGCGCTGCCCACCGACACCGTCCGCTCGCTCCTGAAGAAGGCCGGGGTGCTGGGCAAACGGCCCGCGTAGTCGGACGGCTGCGCAAGCCGCACGGGGAAAAGGGGGAGGTGGCGGTCTTCCCCCTGGTGGCGAATCCGGGTGCGGTGTTCGCGCCCAAGGCCCGGCTGTATGTGGTGAACGAGGAGCGGCAGGTGGTGGCGGGGCCGCTGGTCGTGGCGCGCCGGCGCGCGTACCACCGCGAGTGGCTGCTCGGGTTCGACGGGGTCACGTCGCGCGCCGCGGTCGCGCCGTGGCGCGACCACTTCATCGCCGTGGAAGAGGCCGATGCTGACGCTTAACGTCGTGACGCTCTTCCCGGAGATCTTCGACGTGCCGCTCCGCACCAGCATTCCCGGCCGGGCGGCAGAGCGGGGGTTGGTGCGCTATCGGGTCGTGCAGCTGCGCGACTACGCGCGCGACCGGCACCAGACGGTGGACGACTATCCGTACGGGGGCGGCGCCGGGATGGTGCTCAAGCCCGAGCCGTTCTTCGAGGCGGTCGAGGACCTGCGGCCCGGGCCGCCCATCGTGCTGCTCTCGGCCCGCGGCCGCCTGTTCACGCACGACGACGCGGTGCGGTTCGCCGTGGGGCGAGAGCTCACGCTCCTGTGCGGCCACTACAAGGACGTGGACCAGCGGGTGGCGGATGGCCTGGGGGCGGAGGAGCTGTCGATCGGGGATTTCGTGCTGTCGGGCGGCGAGCCCGCGGCCCTGTGCGTGATCGACGCGGTGGTGCGCCTCCAGCCCGGTGCGCTGGGCGATCACGAATCGGCGGCGACGGACTCGCACTACCACGGTCTGCTTTCTCCGCCCAGCTACACGCGGCCGCCGAGCTATCGCGCAATGGATGTCCCCGGGGTATTGTTGAGCGGCGATCACGAGCGGATTGCGGCGTGGCGCGCGGCCGAAGCCGAGCGGCTGACGCGCGAACGGCGGCCTGATCTGTGGGCGAAAGGCTAGAGGCACAGAGGCACAGGCACACAGAGGCGCAGGCGCACTGAGGGGATGGGTATGGACCGACTGAGAACGATCGAGCGGGAGGGGTTGAAGACGAACCTTCCCGCCTTCGCGCCGGGCGACACGCTCCGTGTGATGGTGCGCGTGCGCGAGGGCGACAAGGAGCGGCTGCAAGCCTTCGAGGGCGTGTGCATCGGCCGCCGCGGCGGGGGGATCAACGAGACGTTCACGGTCCGGAAGATCTCGGCGGGAGTGGGTGTGGAGCGGATCTTTCCGCTGCACTCCCCGGCGATCGCGGTCATCGAGCTGCTCCGCAAGGGCCGGGTGCGGCGCGCCAAGCTCTACTTCCTGCGGCACCTCGCCGGCAAGTCGGCGCGGATCCGCGAGAAGCGCGGGCCCGTCGTCCCGGAAACGACGGAGGAGCCGCAGACGTGAGGCTGCCCCGCCCCACGCTCCAGCGCGAAAGCGCGTTCTGGCAGGCCGGGGGCGGGGGGGACGGGGCGGACGGGCTCGTCGCCGGTCTCGATGAAGCAGGCCGCGGTCCACTGGCCGGTCCCGTGGTGGCCGCGGCCGTCGTGTTTCCGGCGTTCTGCAGGCCGATCCGGGGCCTGCGCGACTCGAAGCTACTGCCGCCCGAAAAGCGGTTCCTCCTCGCGCGGGTCGTGCGGGCGCGCGCCCTGGCCGTGGGCGTCGGTGCCGCGAGCGTGCGGGAGATCGACCGGCTCAACATCCGGCGCGCCTCGATCCTCGCGATGCGACGTGCACTCAACCGGCTCGGCGTCTATCCCGGCCTCGTCCTGGTGGACGGCCTCCCCTGTCCCGAGCTCGGCTGCCCCCACGAGGCCATCGTCGACGGCGACGCGCGCTGCCATTCCATCGCCGCTGCGTCCGTCATCGCCAAGACCCTGCGCGACCGCCTCATGGTGCTGCTCGCCGCGCGGCACCCGGCGTACGCCTGGGCGAGCAACAAAGGCTACGGCACCCCGGAGCACCTCGCCGCGCTCGCGGCGTTCGGGTTCACGGCGCATCACCGGCGCAGCTTCAGTCCGGTGGTGCAGCTGGAGCTGATCGGACGGACCGCTTCAGCCCCTGCTTGAACTCCGCCAGCGGCCGCGTGTTCAGAATGTCACCGGCTTCCAGCCCCCCGCGCCTCGCCAGGTCCACCGCGTACTTCATGAACGTCAGGTTGAGCGGCGTGTGGCTGTCGGTGGACAGGACGAACCGCGCGCCGAGCTGCCGGGCGGCGGCCGCGAGCGTGTCGGGCAGGTCCATCCGCTCCGGGTGGCCGTTCAGCTCGAGCACGCAGCCGGCCCGAGCGGCGGCGCGAGCGAGCGCGTCGAAGTCGAGCGGATAGGGCTCGCGCTTGCCGAGCCGCCGGCCGGTCGGATGCCCGATGGCGTCCACCCAGGGGTGCTGCGCCGCGCCCACCAGCCGCCGCGTCAGCTCTTTCTCGGTCTGGTTCGTGCCGTAGTGGATCGTGGCGACGACGTAGTCCGCCTCGGCGAGCACGTCATCGGCCAGGTCGAGCTTCCCGCTCTCCAGGATGTCGACCTCCACGCTCTTCAAGATGGTGAGGCCGCGGCTCCGGGCGTTCCACGCGTCGATCGTCCTCCATTGCTCGCGCAGGCGCTTGGGGTCGAGCCCGTGCGCCATGGTCACCCGCTTGGAGTGGTCGGTGATGGCGATGTACTCGTGGCCGACCTCGCGCGCGGCGTGGGCCATCTCCTCGATGGTCGCCTGCCCGTCCGTGGCGCTGGTGTGCATCTGGAGGTCGCCGCGAATGTCCCGCAGCTCCACCAGCGTGGGGAGCGTGTGTGCGCGGGCGCGCGCGATCTCGCCGCGCGCCTCGCGCAGCTCCGGCGGAATCCAGTCGAGGCCGAGCTTCGCGTAGATCTCCGCTTCGGTCTCGCCCGCGACCCGCCGCGTCCCCTGGAAGAGGCCGTACTCGTTGAGCTTGAGCTTTTTGTCCTGCGCGAGCCCCCGAAGCTCGACGTTGTGGGCCTTGGAGCCCGTGAAATACTGCAGCGCCGCGCCGTAGGCCGCGGGCTCCACCGCGCGCAGGTCGATCTGGAGCCCGCCGCGCAACTTCACGGTAGCGCGCGTCTCGCCCAGCGACACCACCTCCGCTACCTCGGGGTACCGGGCGAACCGGTCCATGACTTTGGCGCTGTCGCTGGCGGTGACGAGCACGTCCAGGTCGCCGACCGTCTCCCGCCGGCGCCGATAGCTTCCCGCCACTTCGATCTGCTCGATCTTCCCGCCCGCCTTGAGGTAGGCGACCAGGGCGGTCGCCTGGCTCTCGGCCTCGTGCAGGAGCAGCCGCCGCTCGCCCGCCCGTGCGGGCCCGAGTCCCGCGCGGATCTTCTCCTCCATCTTGGGCCCGAAACCCTTGAGCGTCTGGATCTTCCCTTTCTGCAGCGCCGCGGCGAGGTCGGCCGCCGATTTCACCTTCAGCTTCTGGTGCAACAGCTTGACGCGCTTGGGTCCGAGCCCGGGGATGCGGAGCAGATCGAGCAACCCCGCCGGGAGCTTCGCCGCGAGCTGCTTGCGGAGCTTCAGCTCGCCGCTCCCGACGATCTCCGTGATCTTCTCGGCGAGGTCCTCACCGATCCCCGGGAGGTCGGTCAGGTCGCGCGTTCCCGATCGCACCACGTCGGCGAGCGCTTCGGGGAAGTCCCGGATCGTCCGCGCGGCGTTGCGGTAGGCGCGCACGCGGAAGGGGTTGGCGTCCTGGATCTCGAGGAGATCCGCGACCTCATCGAACAGGCGGGCGATGTCGGCGTTTTGCATGGGCGGTCAGGCGGTCGGCCGGTCGGGCGGTCAGTAACTTCTTCCTCCGAGCGCCGGACCGCCAGACCGCCGCCCTTGCCCCCTTTGCGTTCCCGTGCTAATTCTGCCGCGCCCTTCTAGACTCCAGCGCCGGAGACATACCCGATGACATGCGGCGTCCGCTCCCCCAAGCGCCTGCCGGCCGTGACCGGCCTGATCCGGGGGGTGGTGTCGGATCCGTCGGGCAGCCCGGTTGCGGGCGCTCGGGTGACGGTCACGGATGTGCAGACGCGGTTCCAGCACACCGTCGTCACCAACGAGAAGGGCGTCTTCGTCGCGCCGCTGCTCCCGCTCGGCACCTACGAAGTGACGGCGCGGGCGGTGGGCCTGGGCGAGAGAAAGCAGACCGACATCATCCTGCGGGTAGGGGAGACGGTCGACCTCGCCCTGAAGCTCGAGCCGGTGGAGCTTGCGGCCGTCACCGTCACGGCGACGCCGCTGGTGGACGTGACCAAGGTGGAAACGTCCACACGCCTGCCCAACCAGGCGGTGTCGGGGCTGCCGAACAACGGCCGGAATTACCTCAACCTGACGCTGCTCACGCCCAACGTATCGATCGTCCAGGGCCCGGACGGCGACGAGCTGACGGTCGCCGGGCAGAAGGGGATCCACAACAACGTCTCGGTGGACGGCGCCGACTTCAACAACCCGTTCTTCGGCGAGCAGCGCGGAGGCCAGCGGCCGCCGTTCACGTTCAACCTCGACGCGGTGCAGGAGATCGTCGTCACCGCCGGCGGGGCCACGCCCGAGTTCGGCCGCTCGGGCTCCGGTTTCATCCACGTCATCACGAAGTCCGGCACCAATCAGCTGCGGGGCTCGGTCCACTACTTCGGCAAGTTCGACGCGATTTCCGGCACACCGGAGCACCGCTTCGCCGGCGGCGCGGTGCAGACCTTCGAGCCCGATTTCAGCCAGAACCAGTTCGGCTTCACGCTCGGCGGGCCGCTCAAGCGCGACAAGGCGTTCTTCTTCATCGCCTACGACCAGCAGATCTACGACGAGGTGAAGCAGAAGACCCGGCCGTCGAGCCCGGCGCGCGACTCGCTCAGGCAGTGGATGGATACCGCCTTCGGCCAGGCGCTGCGCGGCGACTTCGGGCCCATCGCCCGCACGAACGACGCCCGCGCCGGCCTCGTCAAGCTCGACTGGCGGCCCTCCGACAAGCACAACCTCTCGCTCAAGTACAACCACACCTGGTCCCAGCAGGAGAACGGGACGTTCGACGTCGACGTGTGGGCCAGGAGCGCGAACGGCCTGGAGAAGGACTACTCGAACGCCGTCAACGGCAGCCTGGTCTCCTACCTGTCGTCGAATACGTCGAACGAGTTCCGGTTCCAATATTCCCGCGAGGATCGGCCCCGGCCGTACGTGGGGCCGCGCACGGCGGCGCTGGGTCCCGACCCGACCCAGACGGGGCTCCGGCCCTTCCCGGATGTGGCGATGGACTTCGCGAACGGACTTCGCTTCGGGATGCCGTTCTTCCTGCCGATCGAGTACTACGACACCCGGATCCAGCTGCTCGACAACGTCTCCTACGCGCGCGGCAACCACTTCTTCAAGGCGGGGGCCGAGTGGAACCGGGTGAATTCGGTGCAGACGTTCATCGGGTTTGCGAACTCGCGCTATATTTTCGGCTCCGTCAACGGCTTCCTCAACTTCGTCGCCGACCCCAACTACAAGGAGTGCTCCGACGGCAGCACGACAACCGCGGCCTGCCCCGGCGGGACGTTTCAGACCGGCCCCGTCCTGCTTTTTCTCCAGCAGGCCGGCGTGAACCGGACCGTGCGGGCCGCGGGCACGCAGGAGATCCCCCAGACCGAGCTGGCGCTCTACATCCAGGACACCTGGAAGCCGAACCCCAAGTGGACCTTGAACTACGGGCTCCGTTGGGAAGCGCAGCTCCAGCCCGATCCGATCACGCCGCCGACCCAGGTGTTCTTCGCGCCCTTTATCGGGCAGACCAGGGCGGGCCATGAATTCCCGTCCGACGGAACGATCCCCTCGGACAAGAGGATGTTCCAACCGCGTCTCGGCATTGCGTGGGATCCGCACCGCGACGGGCGTGAGGTATTCCGGGCGAACGCCGGGCTCTACTACGCGCGCATCCCCGGGCTGAACCTCGCGTCGACCCGGAGCACGAACGGCTCGAATGGCTTCACACACTTCCGCGGTGCGGTGCCCAACTTCTACGTCGGCCCCGTGCCGGCGTTCGCGACGCTGCTACCCAGCAACGTGCCTCAGAACCAGGTGTTCTTCCCGGACGTGTTCGTGTTCGACAAGGATTTCCGGAACCCACGGACCCTCAACGCGACGATCGGCTACGAGCGCCAGCTCGCCGCGGACCTCGCCGTCTCGTTGAGCTATACCCACGCGCGCACCGATCACCTGACGCGCTTCATCAACCGCAACGACGCCGTCTTCGGGAGCCCGTGGGGCACCGGGCTCGACGACTACGCGGGTGGCACGACGAACGGGATCTTCACCCTCACGACGGTCGAGAGCAGCGCCCAGTCGCGCTACCATGGAATCACGGTCGGCGTGAAGCGGCTCATCGATCCAAACTTCCAGTTCCAGCTCAACTACACCTTGTCGTTCGACAAGTCCGACGACGACAACGAGCGCGATCCCTTCACGTTCCGCTACGCGCGACCAGACTCGCTGCATGCCGAATACAACTGGAGCGACCGCGACCAGCGGCACCGCTTCAACGGCTGGGTCCTGGCCAAGCTCCCGGGTGACATCTACGTCAACAACCGTGTGAGCTACTATTCCCCTCAGCCCGTATCGGCGAGCTGCGGCCCCCGGCTCGGAAACCCGTTCGCGCCGCCTGCCGGCCAGCGCGCCACGTCCCCGGCGGATCGGATCTGCGCCGACGGCCACATCCAGCTGCGCAACACGCTGCGCAAGGACAACGCCTTCTTCTCTTGGGACGTGCGCATCTCGCGGCCGTTCGACACCGGGCGCCAGGGCCAGCTCGAGCTGATCCTCGAGATCTTCAACGTGACCAACAACGACAACTTCAAAGACCCGGCCTACGGCGGCCTGCTGTTCAACTTCGACGGCACGATCCGCTCGGGGCTGGGCGACCCCCGCCAGCTGCAAGCGGGGGTGCGGTGGCTGTTCTAGCTGACCGTGATCTGCTTCGCCATCCCATGCACCAGGTGGGGCTTGCCATCCTTCGCATCGGGCCAGAAACACAGAATGAGGTATTGCCCGGGGGCGAAGGTCGCCCGGAACAGCGCGTGCGCGCCGGAGTCGAGCGTCGCGACGCCGCCCAGCCACCGGCTGGCGGGCAGGGGGCCTTTCTCTCCCCCCTGCTCCCAGGCGATGAAGTCTTGCAGCGTCTTGCCGGGTGACAGGGCCCCGATGACGATCTCGTGGCCTTGGGGACCGGCGTTCTCGACGCGAATCGTGTGCGGGCCGGCCGTCAGCGCCGGCGTGAACTCAAAGTCGTAGTCGGTGAGCTTCACTTGGACGTCGGCCGGCGGCTCCGCGGCGGCGGCCGCCGTTCCGGCGACGACGACCGGGTGCACCATGCCCTTCATCACGTGCGGCACCCCGTCGGCGCTCGGGATCCAGCAGATCAGCAGGTACGCCCCGGCCTGGAGTACCTGGATCGCGGTCGCCGTGTCACCGGGGGCGACGGCGTTGGGGCCCCCGGCGAAGCCCATCCACGGCGGCGGTGGGGTGTGCTCCTTCATCGCGGCCTGCAGCCCGGCCTGGAAATCGGCCGCGGTCTTGCCCTCGCCGAGCCGGATGAGGGACGCGTGATGAAGCTCCGTGCCCTGGTTGACGAGGCGCAGCGTGGTGAGGCCCGCCGGGATCGTGTCGGGCACCGCGAAGGCGTAGTTGGTGGCCGTGATGGTGACGACCTGGGAGCCGCTCGCCGGCGGAGGTTGCCTGGAGCAGGCGATGGTGACGCACAGGCCGGTGAGCGCCAGTCGGTGAACGTTCATGCAGGCTCCTTTCAGGCTTTGGTTGGTGCGAGCAGGACGATCCCGGACATGCGCCGGATCTCCTCCCGCTTCGATTGCGGGTACAGCCGGCCCAGCAAGGTCCACAGCCACGCGAGGGGCATGGTCCGCTTGAGACGCAGCGATTCCTCCCACGTCGAGCGGAACTCCGCCTCGCGCCAGCCGTGCGACTCGAAGAAGCGCGTCCCCTCAGCGGGGGCGAAGCGGAAAGGTGCGTTGCCGGCCGCAAGGAACCGCCCCCAGGTCTTCGCCATCATCCGCAGGAGGCGGGGCGAGGCGAGGTCGATCAGCCACCACTCGAGCGCCGCCTGGGCGGCGAGGTCGCGCGCCAGGGCGCCGACGTCCTCAGGCGCGAGGTAGATGAGCAGCCCCTCGCTCACGACGAGCACCGGACCCGTGGCGGCGCCGACCTGCGCGAACAGGGCCCGCCGCCGCGCGGCGTCGCCCAGGTCCATGCCCACGTATTCGAGCGCGCACGCCGGGCGCTGGCCCGTGAGCTGCTTCTTCTTGTACGCGACCACGTCGGGGAAGTCCACGTCGATCCAGCGGAGCGACGGCGCGAGCGGCAGCCGGTAGGCCCGGGTGTCGAGCCCGGCGGCGAGGTTGAGCACCGTGCCGACGCCGTCCCGCGCGATCGCTCGGAGGATCAACTCGTCCATCACGGCCGTGCGCACGATCATCGGCCACGCCCACGCGCGGGCTTTCGGCATGGTGGCCACGATCTGTTCCCCGCGTGGGCCCGCGAGCCGGCGGGCGTGCGGGTCGCTGAACAGCGGCTTGGGGCGCTCGGATTCCATCGCCCGGTAGATCGCCACCCAGCGGGCGGTGTCGGAGACGTGGGTGATCGAGGACGCGTCGCTCACGGCGCCTTAACCGCCGAGAGTGCCGGGTCAATGCACCGCATCGAGCGCCGCCCTGAGGCCCCGGAGCACGTCGCGCCGGGGACCGTCGGGCCAGAAGTGGACGTAGGACAGCCGGGGCGACTCGCCGATCAGGTGGGAGTGAACCGCCGTCGCGGCGATCCCGTGCGCGGCCAGCGCGGAGAGCAGCGCGTCCAGCCTGTCCGCCGTCACCGCGAAGTCTCCCGTCGACACGGCGCGCGACGCGCGGCGAGGTGGTTGTGCACCGCGGTGACCGCGATTCCCTGATGCACCAGCTCGCCCAGCACCGCCTTGAGCTCCGCCGCAGTGAGCACGAGGTCGCCCATCATCGTCGCGTCGTTCGGCTCGCCGCTGAACCCCGCCCAGGTGCCGAGCGCGAGCGCCGGCGCCACCGTGACATCCGCGATCCGGAGGGTGATGTCGCGGCGCGGCAGCGGTAGGTAATAGCCGCCGGTGAGCGCGCCCGGGGCCTGGAGGATCCTGGCCACGGAGTCCCACGCGGCGCCGAGGCCTTGGGAACGGGCGGGCGAAGGCAGGACGGCGCAGAAGAGGCCTGTGATGAGCAGTGGACGAGTCATGTCTTTCCGGTCGTGCGCGAGCCGAAATCTATCTCTCGGTCATCCTACCCGCGTGCAACGGGGCCGAGCGGCTCGCGGTGCATCTGGAAACGCTGCGGGAGTTCCGGGCAGTGCAGGGCTACCGGAGATACGACGTGAGCAGGTCGAAGAAACGCGCGGTGGCGGCTTCGATCGTGAGCGAGCGCAGCACGTCCCGGGGTGGTGGACCGCTGTGCAGTGCGGCGGTGATCGCGGCCGCCAAGCTCTCCTCATCGTCGAGCTGGAAGAAGTGCGCCGCGTCTCCGAGGAACTCCCGGTGTGGCGGGATGTCCGACGCGACGACGGGGATCCCGCAGGCAATCGCCTCCATGGGCGTTAACCCGAATCCCTCGAACCGGCTGGGGCAGACAACGACGCCGGCAGATTGGTACGCCGCCCGCACGTCGGAGTCGCTCACCAGATGCTCAATTGAGCACACGACGTCCAAGTCGCCCGCGAGCCGTTCCAGCGACGAGCGCTCCGGGCCGTCGCCGATGATCCGCACGTGCAGCCGAGGGTGGAAGCGTGCGGCCGCGCGGATCACCGCAGTCTGGTTCTTTTGCGGCGTGAGGCGGGAAACGGTGAGGACGGGCCCGGCCGGCTGCCGCCGTGTGGTGTCCGGTTGAAACCGATCCGAGTCGTAGCAGAAGGGCACCTGCCGGCACGAGACGCCGAACGCCGCTCGCACGCCGATCGCCGTCGCTGCGCTGGGGACCCACACCTCGCTCGCGTGCCGGGCGACGAACCGCAAACGACTGTAGTAGCCCGGTCGCTCGGCGTATCGCCGTCCGACGTGCGGCACCCGTACGTACTTTCCCCGGACGAACCAGATCCAGTCGGGGCGTCCGGCCCCGATCCGCCAGGGAGGGAGGTCCCAGACGTAGTGGACGAGCGCACACCCACGTCGTGCCGCGTAGCGGTACGCGTGCGCAGCCACTTGGGCGTCCATAGCGATCGCGAGTCGCGCCGGGCGATCGCCCTCCAGTGCAATGGACAGCCCGAGCCGTCGGAGCCGGGGGACGACCAGCGTGCAGAACCGGTTTGGGGCGAACCAACGGATGTCATCCACGCGTCCGCGGAGCCCATCCCGGAAGCTCCGCCTCGGTCACGAGCCGCGCGAGCAGCCAGCGTCGCGCCCGAGTCGTCTCTATTGGCGCCCCGGGCGAACGTCGAGACGCAGGGTCAGCGCGGCCAGCTGCTCCAGGCGCTGCACCGCTGCTGCCGCGGGGAAATCGTACCGCTCCAGCGAGTACACGGCGCCCAGCGTGAACGCTCCGGTGCGGTACTCCAGGCCCGTGGCGGCGGTGAAGGCGAGGTCGGGCCGGGGCAGCCCCGAGACCGAGGCGACCGGCAGCCACCAGAGACGGGCGAGTCCCCGCACCGGATTCCCCGTGAACGTGAGATGGGCCTGGGCGCCGACGCCCGCCAGCGTCCACCCCTGCCGGGCGATCAGCGTGGAGTAGACGCGCCGGGCGAGCCCTGCCTGCAGGGACAGCCACGGGCCGACCGTCATGCTCGCCGCGAGGCCGATTTCTCCCACATCCCGATCAACCGCGCCGGGCGTCGACGCGTCGAGCGAGCCGCCCTGGGCCCGCACGGCGAGGTCCAGCCGCGGGCTCACGTGCAGCCCCGCGCCGGCGCCGAGCACCAGACCCGTGGATCGCTCGCGCCCGAACCCGGCGTCGACGCGGTGCTCGGCCAGCGACACCGCGACCGTCCCGGAGAAGCGCTGCTGCGCCGCCGGTTCGCGCGCCACGAGTTCGAGAGCCAGCAGCAGTGCCGCCGCTCTCAGGGACCGACTCCCGCGGCCGGCAAGATGAGCAGCACGGTGGCCGCGACCTTCTCCGCGTTGCGGCGCTGGATCGCCACGTTGGCTGCGGCGCGCTCCGCGCGCCGGCGGGCGTTTTCGGCGACGTTCTCGGGCATGTCGCGATGGTGCCGGCGCCGGAGAAACGCCGCCGTCCCCGCCACGGTCGCGGTGCTCGCAACGATCCCCGCGCCGGCGGGCAGCCCGCCTCCGAGCTCCCGGTTCGCGAGCCGGTCGGCGATCACCAGGGCGCTCGCCGCCAGCGCGAGACCTTTCAGGAGCTCCCCGGTGGCCGCCGACCTGGGAAGCTGTTCGGGGAGGAGTTCCCGGTCCGTGAGGTCCGGCAGCGTGTCTTCGAGGGGACGCACCTCGTGGCGGACGTCGAAGTACACCCGTGCGGAGTCCGTGCGCTCGAGCAGCCGGCTCCGCCCGGCGACGACCAGCTCATAGCGTCCCGGCGGCGCCAGCCGGCCGTCGCCCAGCAGGCCGTTCCAGGCGACCTCGCGGAGCCCCTCGCTCTCGCCGTCGAACAGGGTCAGGAGGGACGGCGCGGCGGCCGTGCGGAGCTCCGCCCGCAGCGAGGCGGCATGGGTGGTGACGATGGTGAGCGACACGCGCTCCGTTCTCGGGTCAATCCGCGTGGAGGCCACGGGACGGGCGGCGACGGCGAAGGTCAGGCGTCGGGCGCGATGGAACAGCTCCAGCTGGGCGGGAGTGAACAAGCCCGGGTCCAGGTCCGTGAACGGCTCGCGCTCCAGGGCCGCCCGAAAATACAGCACGGCGGAGTCGCGCTTGCCGACGAGCGCGAGACAGGCCCCAAGATACGTGTACGCCGCGACGCGCTGTTCCGGCGTCACCTCGAACGGCCAGCGCGGAGACACGATCTGTCGCAGCAGGGCCAGCGCGCGCTCGATATCGAGCCGCTCGTAGAAGTCGTGCGCCTGCGTCAGGACCTCCGTCGTGCTCCCCTGCGCCGACGCGCGGGCGGCGCCGCCCGCGAGCAGCGCGAGAGCCAGGGCGAGTCGCTTCACGCGCCCCCATCCCGGCCGCGCAGGGCGATCCGACCCAGCGACGTCGTCTCGCCGGCCCGGATGACGATGGTGGTGTCGAGCGTCTCGTAGCCCGGCGCTCGGACGCGCAGCCGCCTCGACCCGGCGACGACCCGAACATCCAGGACACTGCCGACGCCGATGTGCCGGCCGTCGACCAAGATCTCGGCATCGGCCGGGCTGGTCAGCATGCGGAGCTTGCCGGTCGGGGCGGACACCACGGGCGCCGCCGGCACCGTGACCGGTGGCTGGGACGTGGGTGCCGCGGCGGAATCCCCGGTCTGCCGACGAACGGGAGTGCCGGTCGCGCCGCCGATCCACCAGGCTGCCCCGACCGCGAGCGCGACGCCTGCCGCGGTCCCCGCGGCCCAGGCGCCGCGGCGCGACACCGGGCGCGCCCGCGCGACGGCGTCGAGGGAGAGGGCGAGTGTGGGGGAGTCGGGAAGGGCCGGCAGCGACCGGGTGCTGATCCTGGCGACCGTGTCGCCCTGAGCGAGCTTCCGCAGCACCCGTTCGCTCTCCCGCTGGTCGGCCTCGGAGAACGGGATGGCGTTGATCGCGGCCAGCATGTCCCGGGTCGACGGAAATCGGGCGGCCCACTCCTTGGCCAACGCGACGTGCAGCACATCGACGAGGCCGGTGGGCACGTCGTCGCGCACCAGGCGGACGTCGGGCACCGGCGTGAAGAAATGGTGCTGCATGATGCCGGCGAGCGACTCGGCCTGGAAGGGAACGGACCCGGTCAGCATCTGGAACCCGAGGATGCCGAGCGAGTACTGGTCGCTCTGCGGGCCGGCCCGCTGGCCGGAGCATTGCTCGGGGCTCATGAACGGGGGCGTCCCGATCACCGCGCCGTCCGCGGTCAGCGTGACGTCCGCGGCTCGGAGGGCGACCCCGAAATCCGACACCGTCACGCGGCCGTCCCGGTCCACCAGCAGGTTGGCGCCTTTTATGTCTCGGTGGACGATCCCGTGATCGTGTGCGTACGCGAGGGCATGGGTCGCGGCGCGGAGCACGTACACCACCACGGGCACGGGGAGCGCGCCCTGGTCGTTGATCAGGGCGTCGAGCGGCCTCCCGTCGACGAACTTCATCACGATGTACAGGATGTGGCCGATCTGCCCCACGCGATATACAGGGATGATGTTCGGGTGATCCAGATCGGCAACCATGCGCGCTTCGCGCTGGAACCGCTCCACCGCCCGCGGCGTGAGCCCCAGGTCGGGCGGCAGCACCTTGATGGCGACCGTGCGGCGCAGGCCCACCTCGCGCGCCCGGAACACCACAGCCATGCCGCCCCGCCCCAGCTCTCCCTCGACCTCGTACTCGCCGGCGAGCACCAGGCGCAAACGCTGAAGCAGATTGTCCTCTGCCTCGAACGGCAGGACCAGCGTGCCGGCGTCCGGGTCGGACACCGGGGTGCCGCAGTGGCCGCAGAACCGCGCTTCCGACGCCACCTCCGCCCCGCACTTGAAGCACTTGGTCGTCACGGTCTCAACCTTCAGCAGGCCGCCGCGGACTGTTTCACCGTCAACGACTCGGCGAGCGTCGGCGCAGTATCTGTGAACAGCGAGCTCTCCAGGCGGATCGTCAGCGTCGCCTGACCGTTCGTCTTCCCTCTCAGGGAGTCGAGTCCCGGCGTCACCTCGACCACCGACGGGTTCGAGGACGCGATGCCGAGACGGGGCTGGGCCAGCACGTGGCCTCCCGCTGCGACGACGACCGTGAAGGGCGCTGTCGAGTCGACCGGTATGCATTTGGGGCCCTGGTAGGTCAACGTGACCGGCTCGAGCCCGGTGGAAGAGAACACGTCCCCGAGCCCACATGCCAGCGCCACCGTCCCGCCGACGGCTGCGAGCGCCAGCCTGGTCAGCGCGCGAGAGGACCCCATGGCACGCCTAAGGTTAGAAGGGGCTTACATATGGCGAGTGACAGGCTGGATTGCAAGGGTTGCCGCGATCCGGGTGCGCACGAGATGCGTGAGCCAACCCGAAACGCTGCCGCGCGTTTGCAGGAACGCTGCGGCCGTGTGCCGTGCCGCTTCGAACGCTTCGGTCACCACGGCCTCCACTGCTTCCGGGTCGAGCAGCGCGCCGTAGGCGGTCGCGTACACGGTGCTGCGGTAGCGGGCGAGCAATTCTCGGAAAGCGCCATCGTCCGCGTTGGCCATGCGCAGGACGAGCGCCCGATCCGGCGCCCGACGCGGTGATTCGCTGCTCGGTCCGAAGTGGGGCATACGCCACTAAAGAGCGCCCCACCCCCCCGAGCGTAACGCCCTAGCCTCGTCCGGCTTGTGGAAGTGTAGGCGGGAAGCGAAGTTTCGTGCCGTCTGACCCGGTAGCTCAGTTGGTAGAGCAGCGGACTTTTAATCCGCAGGCCGCGGGTTCGATCCCCGCCCGGGTCATGGGGGGGCGGGAAAGGGGGAGTGGCCCGTGGCGCGCGGAGACGTCATGAAATCATTGGTAGTCGCGGCCGGGGTGCTCGGGATCGCCGGCTGCGTGGTCGCCGCCGCCGGTGCCGGCGCGGGCGGTGGCGTCTATTTCACCCAGCGTGGCGTCGAGTCGGTGGTCCCGGCCTCGCTCGATCGGACGTACGACGCCACGCAGCAGGCGTTCCAGCAGCTCCGCGTGCGCGAGACCAAGACGAAGGCGGAGCGCGGGGACGGCGAGGAGAAACGCGAGGTCGAGGGCGCCGTCTCCGACCGTGAAGTGACGGTGACGCTCAAGTCGGAAGGGAAGGGGTCGACGCGCGTCCAGGTGATCGCCAAGAAGAGTGCGGTGACGTGGGACAAGGACTTCGCGCGCCGCCTCCTCGAGACGATCGTCGCGCTCTCCCGCTAGCCCTCACAGCAACCGTTTGAGCCCGGGGACTCGTTTCAGGCCGAAGAGCAGCAGCTCGACCGCGGCGGCCCCGGCGACGTCGTACGTCAGATCGAGGAGCCCGAACCCTGCGTCCGGGCGCCCGCAGGAGCGTGCCTGGCGGCACCGCAAGTAGTCGGTCATCTCCCATCCGGCCCCGGCGATCGCCACGGTGGCCACGCGGCCCGCCGGCGTCTCCCAGCTCTGCTTCACGAACGGCATCACGCGCAGCATCGCGCCAACGGTGGCGCCGCCCGCGAAATGGTAATTGTGACTGTTGCAGGTCCAGCAGAGGACGCGGCTGTCGGGATCGAAGAACTGCGCCGCGGTCGCGCGGGGCACGAGGAGAGGATTGACGAGCGCCACGACGACCCCGAGCGCGCTGAAGAGCCGACGCCCTCGTGCTTGGCGGCAGGCTGCAACGCTCGGGGCAGGCGTGTCGCCGGCGACATAAGGGCGGCCCTGCACCATGCGGATCCCCTCCTTCGGGGGCGCTGAGAGCGGATACGCCCGAGCCCGGCCGCTGTTCCGCCGAATTGCTCGCGGGGAGCGCCGCATGAGCGCAACAACCGGCCCGGCACCGAAGCCACGTAGCCGCTCCTCCCCTGCGGCGGTATATTCCGCCGGCCATGCCCCCCACGATCTGGATCGACGGTGCATTCTGCGACAAGGCGAACGCCAAGGTGTCCGTATTCGATCACGGGCTGCTCTACGGCGACGGTGTGTTCGAGGGGATCCGGGTCTACGATGGGCGCGTGTTCCGACTCGGGAAGCATCTCGACCGCCTGTACGCGTCGGCGAAGGGCGCGTGGATCGAGATTCCCATGACGCTGGCGGAGCTGCAGCGGCTGGTCGAAGAGGCGGTCGCGAGAAGCGGGCTCGCCGAGGCCTATATCCGGCTCATCGTCACGCGCGGGATCGGTGATCTGGGGCTCGATCCCCGCAAGTGCCCCAAGCCGACCGTCATCATCATCGTGGACTCGATCCGACTATGGCCCGCCGACCGCTATGAGAGGGGCCTGACCGCGCTGACCGCCGCCACCCCCATCAGTCACCGCGAGAGCCTCTCCCCCCGCATCAAGTCGCTCAACTATCTCTCGCACATCCTCGCGAAGGTCGAGGGGATCGCCGCGGGCGTGGACGAGGTGGTGATGCTCGACTCGACGGGCTACGTCGCCGAGGCGAGCGGGATGAACGTGTTCGCGGTGACGAACGGCACCCTCAAGACGCCGCCGCCCTACGCGGGGATCCTCAAAGGGGTGACGCGCGACGCGGTGATCGAGCTGGCGCGGGACGCGACCTACGCGATCGAAGAGGTCCCGCTCAACCGCTACGATCTCTACACGGCGGACGAGGTGTTTTTCACGGGCACCGCCGCCGAGATCGTCGCGGTGACGAAGCTCGACGCCCGCGTGATCGGCTCGGGCACTCCCGGTCCCGTCACGAAGGAGCTGGCAAAGCGGTTCCGGGCGCTCGCCACGCGGGGCGACTGACTCAGCACGACGACGCCTGGCACTTCTCCGGAATCTTCAGGACGTCTCCCGCCCGGATGATCGACACGGTCGTGAGCCCGTTGTACGTGAGCAGCGTTGCGAGCCGCACCCCGTAGCGGCGCGCGATCTGCGTCGCCGTCTCCCCGGCACGCACGCGGTGGGCCCCGGTGCTCGCGTCCGCGCGGCTCGCGCGGCCGTGGCGCCGCGACTCGGGCGGTACCGACCACGCGGACGCCGGGACGACGCGCCCGCTCATTGGAATGATGATCCGCTGGCCCACGCGCAGCGCGCGCGCCCGGAGCCGCGGGTTCGCGCTCTCGAGCATGACCACGCTCACGCTATACCGCTGGGCGATGGCGGAGACGGTCTGCCCCCGCGACACGTAGTGGTCCAGGAAGGTGATCCGCTCGTTCACCGGCAGGCTGTCGAACCGCTCGGCGACGAGGGTGCCGCGGCCGCGCGGCACGCGCACCACGGCGGCGCGGCCCGGGGGCGTGAGCCCGCGGACGAACTGCGGGTTGAGCTCGAGCAGCGCGGCCACCGTGGTGTCGGCGAGGCGTGCGAGCACGTCGAGGCCGGTCGCGTCGGGGATGGTGATTTCGTCGAACACGAGCGGCTCGAGGGACGTCACGTCGTCGAACCCGTAGCGGGCCGGCTGTTTTGCGATCAGCGACGCCGCGATCAGCTTGGGCACGTAGTCACGGGTCTCGCGGTGCAGGTAGCGGCGGTCGGCCAGCAGAAAGAACGTGTGGTCGCCCACCGAATCGGCCTCGCCGCCCGAGGCGGCGCGCGCGCCGGGCAACCGCCCGATCCCGCGCTCGATCCGCCCGACGCCCGCGTTGTACGCCGCCGCCGCCAGATACACGCTCCCCAGGCGCTCCCGCAGGTCGGCGAGATAGTTGACCGCCGCTTCCGTGGCCTTGAAGGGATCGCGCCGGTCGTCCACCCATGGGTCGACGGAGAGGCCGTAGAGACGGGCCGTGCTGGCCATGAACTGCCACATCCCCACCGCCTTCGCGCGGCTCACGGCGGTGTTCGAGAACCCGCTCTCGATCAGGGAGAGATACACGAGGTCTTCGGGGAGCCGTTTCGCACGGAGCCGCTCGCGGATCATCCCCTCGTAGCGGCCCAGCCGCGCCAGCCAGATCTCGAACCGATCCCGCGAGTCGACTTGGAAGAACTCGAGGTACTCGAGCACCCGCCGGTTCGTCGAGAAGCTCGAGACGTCGATATCGAAGGTCGGCTCGGCCGGCGGCGCGGCCCCGATGGCGGCGCGCCCCTCGTCGCCGAACAGGCGCACCGCTTCGCGCTCCACTTCCTCGCCCTTTACGACGGTCACGTTCGTGTCAGGGCGGTCACGCAGGGTGTCGCGCACGAGCCGGCCGCGCAGGCTGTCGAGGACTTGCTGGTCGGCGGCCGAGTCCTGCGCTACCTGAGCGATCGCCACGCCCAGCGCGGCGACGGCAGCGCTGTCGCGCACGGCGGGCGTCGGGACGGTGGTCGGCGCGCGCGCACCCCCGCAGCCTGCTCCCAGGGCGCAGAAGGCCGCGAGCGCCAGCGCGGACAGTCTCGGATCGGCAATAGTGTTCATCGCGTCGCGAAAAAGTTCCCCAGGATACGGTTTGTCGCGTTCAGCACCGCCAGGGCCGCGCCCCGCGGTGCATCGTTCTCAGTGAGAAACGCACCGACGAGCCGCGACGCCCGATTCTCTTGCCGGGCCGACAACGAAACGATCACCACGGTCGCGTCGAACGCCCGCACCGCCTTCACGCCCAGTAGCTCGAAGCCCATCTCCGGCTGGACCACCCGCTCGAGCGCCCGTACCGCCGCTGCGGCGCAGCAGCGCAGCTCGCCGGCCTGCGAGATGACGCCCTCGCACTCCCCCGTGAACTGCCGTCCGTCCGCCCAGGACAGCACCACCTTCGCGCGGCACCGCCCGTTGGCGAGCCGCTCGAACTCGAGGCCCTCGAAGCGCAGCCGCTCGCTGCTCGGTGGTCCGTCGATACGCTCGACCACCTCAGTCGAACCGCACTTCGATCTGCTGCTTCCCAGACGCATCTTGGGGCAGTTCTACCACGTCTACCTCCAGCCGCGACCTGCCCTGCGCGTCCGGACCAGCAGATACTACAAGAATCAGGCCGCTCACGAGCTCCACCTTGAGCTGACGCAGGTCCGAGCGCACCGTCACTTCCCTGACCGACTCACCGCGAAGCTTTCCGACCGCGCTCGCGATGCGCCGGAGCTCCGGCAGATCGAGCGAGCTCAAGCCAGCCGCTCGGCGAGGAGCTGGGAGATCGCGGCGTCCGGTATGTGCTCCGCCTGAATGAACAGCGACGACTTGGAAGTGGCCTCGAGCGGGTACAGGGCCAAGAGCGCCCGTCCAGGTCGCTCCGAGGCCGAACGGAACGCCAGCACGAGCTGCCATGCCTGCGTATGAGCCGGCCGCTCAGCAAGGGCGTGTACATGCCAAACTTGATCGCCCACGGCGATCACTCGCCAGGGCATGGATCACCTCGCGCGAAGCCCGGGCGCGCCAATATGTAGCTAAGTCAAAGTCCTGTCAAGAGTTGAGTAATGAGGAAGGCGTAGAAGCCACTGCTAACCGCGCTCCTACGCCTTCGTGCTGCGCTATCGTAGTAAGTCTTGTGTGGCTAAGCTCTTAGCTCTTTCTCCGATACCCCTTCATGATCACCGTCGCGTATCCGTTCTGCGGATCCCGCCCCGCATCCAGCAGCTCCTGGACCCTGCCTGGCCCCCGATTGTAGGCGAGCAGCGCCAGCCGCAGCTTTGCCTCCGGGCTGCCCTCGTAACGCT